>Ga0207426_1000631_pt1 | contig 44640 bp, 32 predicted proteins | sample AraplaMF_Cvi_mMS_FD_184265 | JGI IMG/M metagenome (GOLD analysis project Ga0207426, IMG submission 184265) | Arabidopsis root microbial communities from the University of North Carolina, USA - plate scrape MF_Cvi_mMS (SPAdes) (version 2) | ecosystem: Host-associated > Plants > Roots > Endosphere... | reverse complement strand
ATGGTTTTACCATCACCGGTGGTGTGGCCAGGGCGGTAACCCCTTATTACGCTTTAATGGTGAAGGGAAAGGAAATAAGTACTAATTCCGGCGGCGGTATGGTTAATATATCGTCCTCTCCCACCCTTAACAATATGAGCTTCACCAACAACTTTGCGGAAAGCTGGGGTGGAGGTATGTACAATGCATCGTCGTCATCCCCGGCCATCAGCAAAAGCAGCTTTACAGAAAATGGGGCGTTTAACGGAGGGGGTATATTTAATAACACGTCTTCATCGCCGGAAATAAGCCACAGCAGCTTCAGTAAAAATTCCGTTAACAGTGCCGGCGGGGCTATCGATAATGAAATAGCGTCCTCCCCTACCATAACCTATTGCACCTTCAATGAGAATTTTGCCAGTAAAATGGGTGCGGCTATTTCCAACTATCAACACTCTTCCCCCAAAATTACCAACTCACTCATTTATAATAATGCTTCTTACGGGTCGCTTAATACCGCGGTGGCATCCGGCGGGGCTGTTTTCAATAGCTATGCCTGTTTGCCGGTGATTACCAACACCACCTTTTTTGGCAACAAGGTGACTTTTACTGATGCCTATGGAAGCAGCGGAGCCGGTGTAGTGTATAATAACCTGGATTATACGGGATACGACACGCTTATGTCAGGCGGCAAACTCACCAATTGCATCTTCTGGGACAGTATACAGCCAAATGACTATAACAGCCAAGGCTTTCAGGAAATATACGTGTCAAGAAAACAGGGACCTTTAACGGTGAGCAACTGTGTTATCCAAAATTATGGCAGCGCTAATTACACCCAAAATTATACGGCAACCAGTTTTGTTTTAGCAGACCCTATGTTTACCGATACGGACAAAGATGACTTTACTTTACTTGAGGGCAGTTCCGCTATCGATGTCGGCCTTAACACAGCCTACCCCGGCGGAGTTGACGCGTTGGACACTGCGCTTGACCTGGGAGGAAACAAACGACTGGTGGCTGGTATTGTTGATATGGGGGCATATGAATACCAGGGTGTCACGACACTTAGCCGGTTTGCGACCAAAGCTGTGGGCGACTCCGTATTCATACGCTGGAACACCAGTGCGAAAGCAAAAAGTTTTAATATTCAGCGCTCAGATGATGGCGCCCATTTTACCACGATTAGTACATTGACGGCGGCCAGTTCAGCGCAATACACTTACACTGATCATCAACCATCCCTGGTACATACCAATTACTACCGCATCAAACAAATTGATACCAACCAGGATTCTTCTTTCTCTCCTGTTCGCACCGTTACCTTCCGTTATGTGAAAACAGATGGTACGGAAAGCGGCAATGGATTGACATGGGCAACTGCTAACAACGACCTGCAGGCAATACTTAACAAAGCCATAGCCGGCGATGAGATTAGGGTAGCAGCCGGTACCTACAAGCCAAACCGCAGGGCTGATGCGTTGGAAACCGTTTCAGCCAATAACCGCGATAACGCCTTTGTATTAAAGGACAGCGTAAACCTGTACGGCAGCTTCCCGGCCAATGGCACACCGGCCTTTAGCGACCGTAAATGGAAAACAACGCCGTCTATATTAAGCGGTAACCTTGGAGCAGCGGACAGTACCGACAATGCTTACCACGTGGTTATTGCTGTGGCAGATACCGTTACGACTGTTTTAGACGGCTTTACCATTACCGGTGGAAATGCCAACGGAAATACTTCTGTGCTGGTAAAAAGTCAAAGGATATACCAGGGCTATGGCGGTGGAATTTATCTGATCAATTCCTCGCCGGTGATCATACACACTACAATAAGTAACAATAGTTCGGCAAGTGAAGGAGGCGGTATCTATATCACTGATATTTGGCCGTCAGTTTCTGCGACGGTCATCAGCAATAGTATGCTGATCAATAACAGCTGCTTATCTACCGGTGGCGGCATCGCCAATGAAACCGGTTCACCTTTGCTTACCAATGTGTTATTCAGCAACAATAAGGCTTCCTACAATGGTGGCGGTATGTATAACGGATCAGGAACAGCGCCGGTTATTACCAACACCACCTTTGGTGGCAATACCGCTAATAATGGCGGAGCCATGTATAACGCCATTTCAAACGCTGTGGTAAAAAACAGCATTATAGCTGGTAACAGCTCTGGCGTATATGGAAGCAACAGGGAAGTTTACCAATACAGCCTTGTGCAAGGCAATAATGTTGATACAGGGGGTAATATATCAGGCACCACTGACCCCATGTTTACCAATGCAGCAAAAGGCGATTACACATTGCAATATTTCAGCCCTGCGGTAAATAAGGGCAGCAGCAGCCTTTACCCCGGCGGTGCAACAGCACTGAAATCGGCAAATGATCTAGCAGACAGTGCCCGCCTGATAGGTTCTGCGATTGATATGGGTGCTTATGAGTACCCAAAAGTGGTTGACCCCAAAAAAGATAGCATAGGCAACCTGAAACTAATGCTTGGCACCACGAAAGACACTGTATTTATTAGCTGGACAGCCATTACCTCAGACACGAACGCTGTCTTCAACGTACAACATTCCACTGACGGTGTACACTTTGTTACGATTAAAACAATACCCAACAGCAAAAAGACTGGTACACCGGTTAATTACAGCACTTATGATGAGAATCCGGTCAACGGCCGCAATTATTACCGCATTCAGCAGATTCGCTCCAATAAAGACTCGTTGTTCTCGCCAATCGCAGAGATAACAGCCACCGTAAGGCAACCGGTAATCCGGTATGTTAAACCCGGTGGTTCAGGTGATGGCAGCAGCTGGCAAAAAGCATCGGGAGATTTACAGGACATGATCAACGCTGCCGATCGCAATGATCAAATATGGGTAGCAGCGGGCACGTACAAACCTAACCGCAGGCCGGACGCACCTACGGTGATTACATTCCAAAACAGGCACAACGCCTTTTTACTTAAAAACCACGTAGGCATTTACGGGGGTTTTCAGGGTAATGAAACGGATACCGCCCAGCGCAACTGGGAATTGAATAAAACAATATTGAGCGGTGATTTTAATGGCGATGATGGCATCTCAGGAACAGCCGGAACAAGAGACTTAAAGCTTACCAATAATAACGATAACGCTACCAATATCGTGATATCTGTTGGCGACGATGGTAAAACCGTGCTGGATGGGTTTACCATTACAGGCGGCAACTCAGACTTTGTACTCACCGATGCCGTTCCCACTGCAATGACAATCGTAGAGGGTGCATCTCTTGCTACCTGGTACTATGGCGCAGGCATGTATAACTATGCTTCTTCCCCTATGTTGCGGAACATCACCTTCATCAGGAACGAAAGCCAGAACCTCGGTGGCGGGGGAATGTATAATGAGCTTTCATCGCCACAAATTATCCATTGTGCGTTTATTGAAAATAATGCCTACGGCGGAGGCGGCAATAGCTGCTTTGGTGGAGCTATGTATAATTTCAGTTCTTCACCCACCATTATCAACACCCGGTTTAAAAACAACATGGGCTGGTATGTCGGCGGTGGCATAAGCTGTGTTGCTGATTATTATAACCACCCGGATTATTTTCCATTATTAACCGTTACCAATTGCAGTTTTGACGGAAACACCGCAGGCCACGGTTTTGGTGTTGATCCAAGCATTGGCGGCGCCATACACGGCGGCAGCTCCACTCAAAATATTACGAACACATTATTTTTCAATAACCAGGCCGCCATTGGGGGAGCGATCTTTTCGGGCGGCAGTGATTACTACGGTTATAAGAATTACCTTACCGTAACGAACTGTACTTTTTATGGTAATAAGTCAAAAACAAATGACCGGGTTCCAGCCCCTAATGGCGGGGGCGCTATTTCCAACGGAAATGACAGCCTGAGTTTTTTAACCATTAAGAACAGTATCATTTATGGTAATAGTGCCATTTATGGCGATAGCGGAGTGCATACCGGCAGCCGCAGTGTCTTTGTATATGAAAACAGTCTGATTCAGGGGCTTACCAAAAGCAATAGCAACGGCAACGTTGACGGTAATACTAACCCACTGTTCACTGATGCTGCCAGTGGTGATCTTACTTTACAGTCTTCAAGCCCGGTCATCAATAAAGGAAATAATGCTTCTTATCCGGGAGGGTTAAATGCGCTTGCTACAGCCACTGACCTTGCGGGCAAACCGCGGCTGATCGGTGCAACGATTGATATGGGCGCTTTCGAAAACAGCAACGGGGTGCTTCCGGTTACCATGTTCTCCTTTACCGCAATGGCAGAAAAACATGCAGCGCTGCTGCAATGGAAAACTGCAACAGAGATCAATAGCAGCCACTTTAATATTGAGCGTTCAAGCAATGGGGTAAACTTTATCAAACTGGGCGCGGTTAAAGGCCACGGCACAACCACCACACTCCAGCAATATAACTATATGGATGTAGCTCCCTTAGAAGGCAACAACTATTACCGTATACAAGAGGTTGATATTAACGGCCAGGTACAATACTCGCCCACACGCTTGCTGGTATTTGGGCATAATCTAGATAAGACACTTGCGGTATATCCCAACCCGGTAACAAATAAGCTTTATATACAACTACCTGCAACAACAGGCAATCATAAAGAGTTGCAGTTGTTTGACGTTAGCGGGCATGAAGTCATCCGTAAACACGTACCTGCAGGCCAGGCAAAAGTGGATATCGATGTAAGCAAACTTACCGCAGGCACCTACCTTTTGTGGTACGATAACCAAAGTGTAAAAGTAGTGAAGCAATAACCCAATTTGTTTCGGTGCATAAATGCAAATTTCGCCCGGTTCATCATCCGTACCCTTTTTCTATCACTATGATAGGCATTGGGTTATCGTTGACAGATTGTTTTTGGTCATTTGTTGAATTTAGTTGCTTGATAGGTCAGAACTGTAGAAAAAACAGTTCAATCAAAGTATAAATATTCTTTCTGTTGCACAATTTTATTGTATTCATTCAATATCAATTATTTCGAATGGTACAGCACAATCCTTTCAAAGAGGAAAACGTTTTAGAGAAAAAAATCAATAATTTAAATGAAGTCTATATGGCGACAATATCCTGTTAATATGTTATAGAAAAGCAATTGTGCGAAGGACAATTCATTCAACAAGCCAGGATAAACTCCACACCACACTCTCCCAAATTTCCAATCCCAAAGAATAATCTGAAGCTTTGCAAATAAGCAACTGCATGTTAACTGCGTAATCAAACGTCACGGTTATAAAACATTACCTGCAGTTATACACTCTGCCTATGTAATACCTGCTTTCATCCGCACTTTTATAGCCAAGCAAAATTTCTAAATCATTAAAACCATGTTTATGAAACTAACAATTCTTTTAGCAGTTTCCATGATTGTGGCGGTATTTTCAAGTTGCAAGAAGCATGATATTCCAGTGCAGGGAAGAAAATATCCCGCAGATGTAGCTAATGCCTGGATGCAAATGCAGATAAGGCTCACAAGAACTACTGCCGGATATAATTCTGTGGTAAGTGACCGGTCATTTGGGTATGCCGGCATTACCCTGTATGAGGCGCTTGTTCCCGGGTCCACCGGTTACCGGTCACTATTGCCTCAAATAGGGAGTGCGCCGGTGGCAACGGATAAAAACTGCAACGAGTATTACTGGCCCGCCAGCGTGAATGCAGCGATGGCAATGCTTACAAAGGATTTTTTTGAAACTACTTCGTCTGCAAACATGGCCAGTATAGATTCGCTGGAAGCAGCCTTTACTGCGAAATTTAAAACCGAAGCTGATGCCTCCATGATCAATAACGCAGTAGCTTATGGTCAGAAGGTAGCGACAGCCATTTTTGAATGGTCAAAAACAGATGGCGGTCACCAGGCATACGCGCATGTTGTCGATACCTCCTATAAGCCACCGGTGGGTGAAGGATTATGGGTACCTACTTTTCCAGCTTTTGGCCCGCCTATTCTTCCACATTGGGGTGATAACCGCAGCTTCATTGCCAATATCGGAGCCACAACACAACCCGGACCGTCGATCACTTACTCGGCGTCAGCTAAATCTCCTTTTTATGCCATGGTCAATGAACTGTACACTATTTCATTAACCCTCACACACGAAGATTCTATCATCGCCAAATTCTGGGGCGACCAGCCAGGGAACCTGAACGTACCTGCGCATGCGACCAGTATACTTACACAATTGATCATTAAAAACAACCTCGATCTCGGTACTGCTGCTGCCGCCTATGCCTTACACGGGATTGCAATGAATGACGCAAGTATCTCTGTTTTTAAAACAAAATACAAGTATAACCTGGTTCGTCCTATTACTTATATCCGGAATGTGATGGGGCGTGAGAACTGGAACAGTGTGATCCCTACACCACCACACCCGGAATATACCGCGGCACATGCAGTGATCTCTGCGGCAAGCGCAGCCATACTTGAAAAATTTTTTGGAACTAATTATTCCTTTACCGATCATTCTTATGATGCCACTTATGGAACGCGTAGCTATCCTTCTTTTGAAGATTATGCAAAAGAAGCCGGCCGGGCAAGGGTGCTAGCAGGCATACATTATTCTCCTTCTGTGGCAATAGGATTAACGCAAGGAAAACAGGTGGGAATGAAGGTAGCCCAGTTGCATATCAAATAGTCTTTTAAACCTGCGTCTTCCCGTGGGGCAAACCAGGCAAAAAGCGGTAACTTTCCTATAAGCGCAATTACCGGCCGGCTTTCACTTTTACGCTGTACCAAAGCCTTTTAATGAAATTAACAAGCCTGATATTGTTTATACTGGCTCCTTTTGTTTGCCAGTCTCAAAGCAAGCTAATGGATAGCCTTAAACGACTTTTGCCCTCTTTAAAAGATAGTGCAAGGATAGATTGCCTCAATGAGTTAGGCTTTGAATTTTCTGACCGTTACTGGAGCAAATCAAAGTATCAGCAAACCGATACCGCATACATGTACACGTTGCAGGCGTTGAACGAATCTCAACAACTGCATTATCTAAAAGGAATGGGTAAGGCTTTTCAGAATATGGGGACGATTGAAGAAGAGCATGGCAATTTTATCATGGCAGAAGAATATATCCGCAAAGCACTGCCTGTATTGTCAGCAAAAAACATGCAAGCAGATTATAACAGAAGCCTGATTTTATTGGGCTGGATAAGGCATAACCGCGGTTTTTTTTCGCAAAGCATTACACTTTATAAAACAGGGTTGCCCTACTATGAGGCTTTAAAGAATCCTGTATACCTCTCGGCTATCTACCGGATTATAGCAAGAGCGTATGATGCGATGGGAAATTCAGAAGATGCATTTACTTATTTTCAAAAGGATTTTGCTATTAAAAAGAATGCTACAGATACCTGGGGGAAAAGAAGCACCGCAACACTGAAAGCTGCTGTCTATATGGCTGCGGGGGATACGGCCAGTGCCGCCTCCTGTTACAGGGAGGCGGGGGATCTTTCCGTCAAACAACATGTGATCCTGGAAGGCTATCATCTTAACAGGGCAATTGCCTACAACCTGCTAAAAAAATATGATTCTGCTATGGTAGAAATGCATAAGAGCATTTATGAAATCAAGTCTTCTGATATTGATTCATTGTTCCGCAAACCAGCACTAATGATAGGCTATGGTACATTAACAGACCTGTTTCTCTCCCTTAGACAATTTGATAGTGCGGTTATCTATAGCCAACAACCCTTACTCTTTTTCAGAAAAAATGATTATACCGTTCAACTCATGCCATTGCTTCGGAGCGTTGCCAATGCTTATTATCAAAAACATCAATATACTGATGCAACAGATTATACAAATCAGTTATTATTTTATGCACAACGCTCAGGGGCAAGAAAACTACGACGGGATGGATACAGGTTATTATGGCAGATTTACACGGCGCAGCGCAAATCAACTTTTGCTGATCGTTATCATTTAAAATACATTCTGCTGAATGACTCTTTACAGAACGATAAGTATATATCGCAGGCTGCCGCATGGAAAGCTATAAATGATATCAATATAAATGAAGCTGATTACAAAAGTCAACTGGCGATACATGAAGCACATCACAAGGCCAAAATCGAGGTGCTCAATAATCAAAAAAGACTACAGTTCTATGTATTTACAACCGCCATTGTCGTTATTGGCCTGTTAACAGTCCTCATTAGGAGAAACAACAGGCTTAAAAGGAGAAAAGAACAGTTGCAACTAATGATGACGGAAGCGGTCAATGTAATGCAAAAACAAAAGCAGGAACAGGAAGTTGCACAATTGCTTCAGCAAAAAAGTGAACTGGAAATGCAGACCTTGCGCACCCAAATGAATCCTCACTTTATTTTTAACTGCCTCAGTTCCATCAACCGGTATATCCTTATCAATAAAGTCGAAGAAGCTTCTGATTACCTTACCAAGTTCTCCCGTTTGATCAGAATGGCCTTACATAATTCTGAAAAATCTTTGATCGCACTGGAAAGCGAGCTGGAAGCACTTCGCCTTTATCTGGACCTGGAAAGATTAAGATTCAAAAATGCCTTTAATTACAGTATTACTTTTATCAATACGATCGATGTGAATGCTGTATATATCCCGCCAATGCTGATACAGCCCTTTACAGAAAACGCTATCTGGCATGGGTTAATGCATAAAAAAGGGATTGGCTGCCTGGAAATTCAATTATGTGCTGAAGACAAAACTTTTACCTGTATTATTGTTGACAATGGCATTGGCAGAAAGATGGCTGCATCACTCAACAGCCGATCAGCGGAAAAAAATAAATCCATGGGTATGGAGATTACCACAGGTCGCCTGGCGCTTTTTAATAAAGCAGCAAAGGAGGCCGCTTTTTTTAATATCGAAGACCTGATGGATGCACAGGGCAATGGCTGCGGAACAAAAGTAACCCTTACGATGCCCTATAAAGATTTGACAGAAGTTGTTGAATAAAAATAAATTTTCGGAATGATCACTGCTACGATTGTTGATGACGAACCGGATTGCTGTGAAACGCTGGTGATGCTCTTAGAGCGTTATTGCGCGGAAGTGAAAGTACTGGATATATGTTATTCTGCCGAAACAGCGATTCAGTCAATTAAAGAACATGAGCCCAGGATCCTTTTCCTGGATATTGAAATGCCATTTATGAATGGCTTCGAGTTACTGGAAAAATTAGGAACCATTAATTTTGAATTGATCTTTACGACCAGTTATGACCAGTATGCGATTAAAGCAATACGCTTCAGTGCGCTCGATTATCTATTAAAACCGGTCGACCGTGAAGAACTGCAAAAAGCGGTGCAAAAAGCAGCACAACGCAACCAACACCCGCCGCCCCAGCAATTGGAACTGCTGTTGCAAAAATTAAATCATCCCACCATTCCGATCAATAAAATTGCCCTGCCAACGATGGAGGGTTTTCAGCTGCTGCCCGCTGATGCTATTATCAGTTGTGAATCGGATGGAAATTATACCAGTCTTTTTTTAAAAGACAAACGAAAGATCATTACCACGAGAAATTTAAAGGAAATAGAGGAACTCCTGGAAGATTATCCATTTGTGCGGATTCATCATTCCCATATTGCAAACATCAACGAAGTCGAAAAATATGTCAAGGGTGAGGGAGGCTATTTAATCATGAGTGACGGATCATCCATCAATGTTTCCCGGAGCCGTAAAGAGCTGTTGCTGAAAAAACTTTCGTTGAAGTGACCGCTTAGAAAAATAATCTGGTTTACAACATATGGATTGCCCTGAAACTCATGGCCAGCGCTTTGGAAGAGGTTAACCGGAGCGGCGGCTGGTTCGCCGTGATCTATAATGACAAGGGAGAAGACTGGCCTTGAATGGCTGATGCAAAAATAAAAAGCCGGAGTTGAAACCCCGGCGCTAAGTAGCAACTTAAAACCACCATAAGAAAATATATTAAAAGAAACCATTTACTTTTAAATAAAGGGGCGGCATGGAAATGCTGCCCCGTTTCTAATCCAATATCCTATGAAAAACCTGCTAAGTATTGCCAAAGCAAGTGCCAAAAATATTAACAATTGATTTCCAGTAAGTTATGAAAATATCAGCCTGTATAAATTCTCGTATCTGGAAATCCTGTTTCAATTTGAGATCTATGGAACCTTGGAAGAAATTTGATCATTAGTGAAGCCGAGTTAATCATAACGCGGCTTTCTTGTGAACACACTTCCATATCCCGTTTCCGGTTACTTTTAACGACTCCTTTGTTCGATCACTCCTTTGGATGAGCGCGTACCTCAAATTGAACTCAAGGATCCGTAGATCTATGACCTGCTCGCATTAATAGATGCGATCCGCGTAGGCAAGGTCAGAGAAAAACAACTGGCATCCCAACTATTAACAGCGTTGGTATCAAAGAAGTATATCAATTTCAATTGACAGACGAGATAGCTATCGCACTCCTGCCAGTCTCACAATAACCTTTTAGCGAAGTATGAATAGCTTCATCGCTTCCCTACATTTCCGTAAGTATAAATGAGCGTATATGCTGGTTCATAGTACAGGCAGGCGGGAAGCGGAAATGTACCAGTCATAGGCGCAAGTGCAAGTCTGTTTTTTCGTGATGAGCCGAATAAAAAGGCTATTCGGCTCACTGTTTTGGTATATTTGAGCCGAAAAAATATGTAATCGGCTCATGGCAAAGTATAACTGGCAACAAAAGGATTGGCCTAAATTCAGGTATTCACTTGAAAACCTTCAAGGCGAACTGCTGCTTTTCTCTGAAAAAGTTGGTAGGGTATCAGGGATGCTGGAAGGCTTGCCGAAGGAAACGAGGCAAGATGTTTTGATTGATATCATTCTCGCCGAAGCGATCAAAACCTCCGAAATCGAAGGTGAATTTCCAAGCCGCAGAGACGTTCTTTCTTCCATTCGAAAAAATCTTGGCCTGCACATAAGTCCTGAACAGATTAAAGATAAGTCTGCCGCAGGCTTAGGGGAATTGATGATCGATGTCCGCAATTCCTTCAAAGAACCATTGACCGAACAAAAACTTTTCGCCTGGCATAGGCTGCTGATGGGTACTAATGCCCGCATTGCAGTGGGCAAGTGGCGTACCCATGAAGACCCGATGCAGGTTATTTCAGGAGCCATCGGTAAAGAAAAAGTGCATTATGTAGCGCCTCCATCATATCGCATTAACACTGAAATGAAGCATTTTATCGGATGGTTCAATGAAACCGCACCAGGCGGCAAATCGGAAATCATCCATGCTCCTGTGCGTTCTTCCATTGCGCATCTTTATTTCGAAACGATTCATCCCTTTGAAGATGGTAACGGCAGGATCGGCAGAGCTATCGCAGAGAAAGCCCTGTCCCAATCCATCGGCAGGCCTGTCGTCCTAAGTCTTTCAAGAACCATTGAAGCGAACAAAAAGGACTACTATGACGCTTTGGAAAACGCGCAGCAATCCAATGAGATCACGCAGTGGATGGATTATTTTGTGCATACGTCACTTGCTGCCCAGACTGAAGCGGAAGAGCAGATTGGTTTTACGTTAAAGAAAGCGAGATTCTTTGATCGTTTCAAGGGTCAATTAAATGAACGACAACTTAACGCCATCAAAAGAATGCTGGAAGAGGGACCAAAAGGTTTTGATGGTGGTATGAATGCCCGAAAATATATGGGCATCACCAAGACCTCGAAAGCCACTGCTACGAGGGATATGCAACAGTTGACCGAGATAGGGGCGTTCGTGTTGTTTGGGAAGGCAGGGGGGCGTAGCACCAGTTATCAGGTAAATATTTAACGTCTCCGATTGTTGATACTATTTCATTATCAATAGAAGTAAGGTGTTGCGATGATCAATAAATTAAACTTCATTATATCCTTTTTTTGCTTTTTGGTTGATCTAACACTCTATCAGGCATAGTTCCCGGTTGTTTAATTGTGCCAAATATGGTACTTTATAACACAGCAGCATTTGTATCATGCGCAATGGTTGCAACAGCAGAAAATATTCAAAAGTGTTGCTGCCCTTTAAAGATTGAATTCTTATGGTTCCGGTTGCAGTATATGTTGAACGAAGGATCGTAAGCTTCTACACAAGACCCGTTACAGGAAGCTGAAAACTAATACCTGTTCCCCTCCATCTACAAGCGGACGTTTGAACAACGCAAATTCGGACGTTTGAACAAAATTGCCCCACTAAATGCTATCTACTTTTGTTCCAACAAAATAATATTAATATGGGACAAAATAATTACAATGGAGCAATGCAGCAACCAATCGGTTCGGGTTTCAACGGAAAATCAACTTCATCGAAAGTAATTAAAGGGATTGACCTTACTGGCAAAATCGCCATAGTAACCGGAGGAAATACCGGCATCGGATTGGAAACTGTGAAAACACTTGCAAGTGCAGGTGCAACCGTAATTGTTCCTGCAAGAGACATAGAAAAAGCAAAGAAAAATCTGCATGGAATTGCCAACGTAGAAATTGAAGAAATGGACTTAGCAAATCCTACTTCCATCGACACATTTGCTGTCAAATTTTTGGCTTCAGGCACACCACTACATCTGCTCATCAACAACGCAGGGATTATGTGGGTGCCGTTACGCAGGGACACGCGTGGAATTGAATCACAATTAGCCGTAAACTATCTCGCTCAGTTTCAACTTACGGCAAGACTGTGGACAGCCCTTAAAAAAGCCAACGGAGCAAGAATTGTCAATGTTTCTTCGCAAGGACATCAGTTTGCACCCTTCAATTTCGAAGACCCGAATTTTGAACATCGTGAATACGAAACCCTGCAAGGTTACGGGCAATCAAAAACCGCTGTCAATTTATTTTCGCTTGAATTGGACAACCGTGCAAAGGACTATGGAATAAGAGCATATTCCTTACATCCGGGTGCTATTGGCGGAACAGAATTAGCAAGAGAAGCACCTTTGCAACTATTTATTGACTTAGGATACTATGATAAGCAAGGCAACATTTTGCCTGAAAAAGCTGCAACCCTCAAAACTATACCACAAGGCACATCTACGACCATTTGGTGTGCGACAAGTCCATTGCTAAACAATATTGGCGGTGTGTATTGCGAAGATACCAACATTGCTGCTATGTCATTGGGGCAGGAAATGTCAGCAGGCGTAAAACCTTATGCGGTGGATGAAGCAAACGCAAAGCGTTTGTGGGAATTAAGCGAAAAACTGACAGGCATTATGTTTAACGTTGATTGATCATTGTAAGTTTGCAACCGCTCAAGCAATATGGAATTTCAAACAAACTATATAACAGAAGATATTAAGCTTTCTTGCTATGAAGACAGGTTGTTTAAGACAGAAGTTGCATTTGAACACCATATGCTTGTGTGGTTCATTTCGGGTGAAACAAAAATTATCCAAGCCGACCAAAACTATTTGTTCAAGGCAGGCGACATATTTCTCATTCCAAGAAATCAGTTAGCTACCATTGTCAATTATCCGAAAGACGGACAGCCCCACAAGTCAGTGGTAATGCACCTGTCCATTGAGCGGTTGCGACAATTTTACGCTAACCTGAATGTGAAACCAAAAGTTTCACCAATACAAAAAATCAGAAGTTTCAGCAAGCACCCGTTATTAGAAAGTTGCCTTGCTTCACTCATCCCTTATTTTGACATACAGGAAAAATTTCCTGAAAACATTGCTTCACTAAAAATAACGGAAGCAATCAGCGTTTTGCGAACGATTGACAAAGACATCGACAATATTTTAGCGAACTTTGATGAACCGCATAAAATAGACCTGTGCACTTTTATGGAAAGGAACTTTATGTTCAATATGCCTTTGGAGAAATTTGGCTATTTAACAGGACGAAGTTTGACAACATTCAAACGTGATTTTCATAGACTTTACAACCAAACGCCCCAGCGTTGGCTGACACGAAAACGTTTGGAACTCGCCCACTATCAATTGACAAAGAACAACAGAAAACCAGTGGAGGTGTATTTGGAAACAGGTTTTGAAAACCTTTCTCATTTTTCTTTTGCTTTCAAAAAACAGTTCGGACTGACACCTACAGAATTGGCCAACCAATAAAAATACAGTCGCGAATAACCAGGTTTCGCTGTGTCCGCAGGACGCGCCATGAATTCACTGTTGAACGGAACCTTCGGTTGCAGTTGTTGCATATAGAGTTCATCTTCGGTCTGATTGAACTCCGATGTACCAACAAGTGTTTTTTGCAGCCACTGCGGTTTGCCTTGCGCTGAGTTACTGCTGGGTATAACCAGATGTGTTTTCATGACCGATAATAAAAATACAAACTTTCATAAATGCAAGATCTAAAAAAGCATGACGGATATGGTTAACAGCAATCAAAAGACTCCAGTGGAGAACAACTTTTCCCCGAGACAACAGTATAAATGCTTTAGGAAGTATCCTTGATTTACAAACATTTTACATATCCGTTACATCTTTTTTACAATTGAAAAGCTACAGGCTGATTGGCATCTCATAGTTTCACTGTATTGTTTCACCAGATCAATTTATCGTCATGAAATTTTATATCCTTGCTTTTTTGCTCCTTTTGGTTTTCTCCTCTTTTCTTCTACTTTACGGCCATCCTGACTCAAAAACAGAGAAGGCTGGAACTGCCAGGATTGTTTTTAAATCTACGGATAACGGACAAACATGGCAGGACATTACTAAAGGGCTGCCGGAAGATTTGCGGGAAGATAGTATCCGGGGAAATAAATTCTTTGCAAATAACCAAGGTTTGTTTTTTAGGTTTGGAAACGGGCTCTATCACAGTACAGAAAATGCCAACGCTCCTTTTTGGACAAAAGAGATTTTTTCTGACACACATAGCAGCATTACGACTGGTAGGTCAGGGATCGTTGCCTACAATCGCTGGGCGGTGAATTTGAAAAAAGCAAACGGAACTACTGTATGGTCGTCAGTATTCGACAGCACTTCTGAGCCACGGATACGCAGTGTTTTTGAAACAGCCGGAGGCACCATTTTCGTCGGCACCGACAAAGGCTTTTTTAAAACAGTTAACAGTGGCAAGACCTGGAAACACGTCTATGACGGAGGCTGGGCTGGTAATATGGCCGAATCAAATGGCATACTGCTGTCCACCAGTAAGAGACGGATTATCAGATCGACTGATAACGGCGAAAATTGGGAGCCGGTCAACAGTGTTGACAGTGTCATTTTCGATGTAAAACAGATCAAGGGCGGATTCGTTGCTATTACTTCCAATTCAGAAGTGAATACCGTGAAAACAAGCAGGTTAAGTGCATCCTATGATGGCGGGAAAACCTTCCAGCCAATTGATGCCAGCGACAAAGTTGTTATTGATTCAATAAGTCGGACCTGGGATGATCGCCCTCGTACCCGGGCATTCCAGACTTCCATTACACAGGTCGGAGAAAACTTCTTTGGCGCTAATGCCGATGGTATTTTCAGATCATCAGACGAGGGAAAAACATGGAAACTATTGCTGCCAACTGTAAAAGGCAAAAGCTTCATGCTATTTGTTTCAGGCAACGTCATTTATGCTATTTCCAGCAAGGGTGGGTGTTGAAAAGATGGATATAAGCAACACCTGGACGAGAGAACCAAGTGTACAGCAAACCACTAAGTTGTTTTCTTTATATCCATTCCCAAGATAAACTCGGCATTAAATTCTCATCAAAATATTAAGCTAAACTGCGGTTGGGAGATGCCATTGACAAACACCTTAATGGTCCAAAGGGTGGCCTCGGCAAGTTGACAGAAGCGCAATGCTGTTATTTTACGGAAGTAATTTTTGAAGACGGGATTTTATATTGGCATTGTCTGGCTTTAATAAAAGAGATTGCCTGAAGTTTTCAATCGCTGCACCCTTTTTGCCCGCCTGCTCGTATGCTTCCCCGAGTTTCTCATAGGCGTATGCATCATCCTTGTGTAGCAAAACGTTTAATTTAAAAATTTCCAAAGCCTTTATGGTGCTGTCCTTTTGCAGCAAAGCGGTTCCCCAGGAAACAAGGTCTTCCGCGGAATGACGGAATGCTACCTCTGCCCTTTTCTGGTCATTGGATGCTCCGATGCTGTAGGTAACAAACCGTTTACCGATGTCATAGCCTGCAGCACTTTCTGTCATTGTAGCGGTATACGCTTTTACAATAGCACCAACGACAATCAGTGGATTATCCCTGAAAATAACATGCCCGCACTCCGTTGCTGTAATGCTTTCCCGGTTGGGCCGGGCGGCGGCAAATTGTTGATGGCTCACTTTCCAGCGTGCTGCATACACTGAATCCGGGAAGTTGTAGGCAGAAACTAGATCAATTGCCGGAATGGCTGCCGGGAATGGGGTCTTCCTCAATAGATCAACGATAGTACGGAGATTCAATGCCTGGTAGTAATAGGCCAGGTTCGTGCTTTTGATGCTTGCTGCATTTTTTCGTCTCTCGGTCATCTCCGCATTGACAAAGGAATCCGTGAACCAGGAAACATGATTCATATCTACCCCAACCATTGCTTTTACATTAACAGGATGTCTTGCTGCATAGAGCACCGCATAAAACCCACCGAAAGAAGAAGCTACCAGCATCATATTCCCATGGTAGCCGAGTTTTGCAAGCCCGGTTTCCAGTCCCTGCATGCCGTTTATAATTCCATGTTTATCTATTTCGTCATTTGTGGTATCCAGCTCGCTTTTTCCAAAACCTGCGCGGTCATAGGTGATCAGCGTTGCATGCGTAATATCAGACAGTGGTTTCAAAATAGTATCCCACATAGTACCATCAGCACCACTGCCGTTTTCAAACAATATGGGCATTCCTTCTCCTTTAAGGATATTAAAGTGCAGGCGATAACTACCAACATTTACCAGGGTGTCGATCCGCTGGCATTTGGCAACTCTTAAGGAAAGCACCAAAAAAGCAATCGTTGTGAAAATAAGGGTTTGCGTATTTATTTTCATGTGGGCTTAGATGCGTCTTTGCGGATATTCCATAAGCGTTTGGTTAAATCCTGATGAGCCTGTGCTGAACTTCCGGCAGATTGAATTCATGTCGGTTCCAGACTTCCGTCTCTTTCAGCCTGAGCCATTCGCGATATTCGTAATACTCTTCATGCGCCGGATCATTGATCGCCTTCTTAAAATCAATAAACCCATAAGGTCCGCCGATGTCTTCCGGTGGTGTTTTGCCTTCCCCTCCTATGATATTAGCCACCACAGCATCGTTGTCAAATACCTCTTCTACCCTGAGGTAATGTTTCCAATCATCGCCATAATCATAGATATAAAACAAATCATCACCTGCTGTAGTTAAGTATTGAGTAAGGCGAACTCTTTTGCTGTATACGATGTCTCTTTCCGCGCTATATTCCGGCAGGGTGATGATTAACTCACTGTTGACCGGCTGATCGACGAATTCATAAAGGTGCGAATTGCTCCATCCAAATGCCACCTGTATTACCCGGTGCAACTTGTGAAAAGTAAAATGGCCCGGCACGAGCAACTTCCGCCAGATGGCCGGCTCACCACAATCTAAAAGCTGGATGTCTAATTGGAGCAGCATAGGATCGCTAATTTACTATTTGTCCTGTACGCTTTTAACAATTGCCTCTATCAAACCAGCAGTGGCTTTCATCCGGTTCCTGCTGTCGTTTTCCCACTGACCCTCCTTTTTCACTAAAGCATATTCGGTTTTGTACATATTGACTACGATCAAATCACTGGTCGCCTTGATCAATTCAAAATAGTAAAAGCGGTTTTCAAATTCAGCCTGCAGCATTTTTCTCTTAAGTTTAAAAGGCGGCAAAATAAGGGCAATCCGGCCATTTTCTGAAACTAATTTATTTAGCAAAAAATAGTATCTTAGTAACTGGAATGAATAAAGCAGGTACCATATTCCGGATTACAGCAGAAGGCAGAGCCTTTGATGTGAAGAAAGTTCGCGGGCCGGGCAAGGCTGTGCTATATATCATCACTGCCAGCGGCTTTCAATCGCTTTGCGTGCACAAAGCCCTGGCCCAATCGGAGAAAAAATTCTGGACTTCGATACCTGAAGGCAGACAACATGAAGCGGAACGCTTCGGCCCGTTGATTGACAAAGTACTTCACCAGGAAGAGGTTCCCTCCTTCAATTTCCAGGCTACGGGACAGTATATGCAGAACCCCGATAATATTGATGCAGGTAAACAGTGTCCTTATTGCGGGCAGGCCACCATTTACACAGACAGCACAGAGATCTATGGCTCTAGCTATGGAATGGTTTATTTGTGCAGGCCATGCCAGGCATGGGTCGGTGTTCATAGGGGTACGGATATTGCGCTTGGACGGGTCGCTACCAAAGAACACCGGGCTTTAAGACGGCAGGGGCATGTGTGGTTTGATACGATTGCGTCAGCGCTTGGCAAGGAACCGGCTTATCAGTGGCTTGCGGAAAAGATGGGCATCCCAAGAGAGGCCTGTCACTTCGCGTTATTTGATCAGCTCCAATGCGAACGGGCGATAGAAATCTGCCGTCCCGTGGCGGAGGATTATCTTCAGGCAAATTAATTTTGAATCATGTGTTATTACAACGGCGTTAAGGTGACCAAGACGGAGCTCATCCGCTTAAAACAAATTGAGAAGTTTATCGCTCAGTACAGGGATATCCTGAACTGTGACCTGAACCAGGGTCCGCTGTACAACCAGCCTTACCCGGTTATCAAAGCCAACCGCAAAACGGGAGACCTTGACATCGTTCAAATGGAATGGGGTTTTCTCCCACAAGAAACAAAATGGCCGTATCTGCGCAGCAGGGCACAGGTGGCAGACTGGAGAATAAATGTAACCACACTCAACGCCATGTCGGAAACACTGCTGATCAATGAAAAGGGGAAGACTTCCATGTTCGCTGAGGCTGCGATGCAAAGGCGTTGCCTGGTACCCTCTACCGGATTCTGGGAATGGCGTGGGCTTCAGCAAAAGGGTAAAAGCGGGAAAGTTCTCAAAGACCCGGTTAAATATCCTTATCATATCATTGTTAAAGGAAAGACGGATGAGCCGTTTTATATGGCTGGCATCTACAATGACTGGATCGACGAAGAAACCGGGATTACCTGGGAAACTGCAGCAGTCATCACTCGCCCTGGTAATACCATGATGTCACAGGTGCACAATGCCAAGCGTCGTATGCCGACGATCCTGCCTGAGTCACTCGCATATGAATGGCTCTTTGGTAAATTATCGAAAGACGATATGATGGACCTGGCAAAGTATCAACTGCACTCCGAAGAGATGGACTGCTGGCCGGTAGACAAGAAATTTTTAACTGCGGTTGATCCGCGGGCCCGCGCCAATTATGACTTCCTACCGCCACTGGGCGATGATGAGGCACCTATTGATTTTTTTGCGGAGGCAAGGGCTACTAAGAAAGGTGGTAGCGAACAGGGTAGTTTGTTTTAAATGCTTTTTGCTTGTAAGCGAGACCTTTTTTAATTTGAATCCAAATATTTATTTATGGCAAAAGATAGAGAAATAGAAACGATAATATCAGAAAATTTAGATAAGCCCGCTTTTGAATTAGGGCAAGAGTACGGAGAAATTGCTTTAGATTCCTTTGTTGATAATGACGTGCTTAGAGAAATACCTATTGTTAAGACAGTTGTCGGCATTGGAAAAGGATTAGTGGCAGTAAAAAATATTTATTTCGCGAAAAAATTACTGGCGTTTTTAGAAAAATTTCATACAGGAAATCTACCTGAAGATAAATTGGATGATTTTAAGTTCAAGTTAAACGATGATGAGACGTATCGCCAAAAGGTTGTTGAGCATGTAGTTGTGTATAACGAAAGATTTGTAAGTATTAAAAAGTCGGAAGTATTAGCTAATCTTTTTTTAGCACATTTAAATGGCAAATTTGATTGGCAAGGATTTGAAGAATTGTCTGAAATTGTAGATTCAGTTCAAATACGTGCATTTGAAGTTTTAAAAAATTCGGCAGATTCTGATGACCCCTTTCATTTTGTCACAGCAGACCATCAAGCAGATGGAGGAGGTGTCCTATTTAGTGCTGGACTTTGTATTATTCACGGCAACCATTATTCTGTTAATGCTTATGGCAGGTACCTTTATTATTATGGAATACTTGGTGATATAAATTTTGAATTTCCTCAGCAAAATCAGCCATAATGGTTATTTGGTTTTGGTGAGATAAGGATGGTTATAAACGATTAGTATTCAGATAGATGGTGATTAGTCGCTCCTCATAAAAATGGTCATTGCATCATTAATCATACTTCATCAATGAGTTGTTGGAAAGGGATATTAATATAAAGAGCTTTATCTAAAGTTTTACTTATTTTATCAAAACTATATTTTTGATTCAATGTCGATAGTCTTAAAATTAGCCTTTGAATGATGTGTTCGGCTTTATCAATAATTAGCAAGTTATTATCAGTAGCGTCAATTTTATCATTGCCATGCATTACTTTACTCCTTAATGAATAAAAGCGTTTTAAATCTTTATAAACCAATTCATTGGTATTTTGGTCATCCAATATCTTGATTGCTTTTAAACACAGCTGTAATGTCACCTCCATTGCGCTTGTATTTATAAGGAACTCAAAAGCTAAAGCGAGTTCCACTATTCGGTCATCAATATTTCGTGTTTTCTTAGCTTTACTAAGCCTTTCCATCGAATACCTAATTTGCTTATCTAAGGAAGAGAAATGTACGTCTTTAAGAGACAAAATTATAGACAAAATATCAGGTTTATCACGATCATTTAATACGTAAGTTGATTTGAAGTGATAATCATATGGATTTGAATTTAAGTAAGATTGGCTGGGTGCTTTTAACGTTACTAAAGGCCAACCTGAACTGAATCTTAAAATATTACCTCTCTGAATATTTCCAGTTTTAAGTAGTGTGAGAATTTGAAACCATTTATCAAGAAGTTTTGTTTCTGTGGGATGAATTGATAAGAATTCCTTATTACCTATTTCATAAATCACCTCCAGTAAAAAATCATCCTCGTATAATTCTGTTGTACATGTTTCAGGAAAGGAATAAAATAAACAAAATTTTTTTGATAAATCCACTCCCGCTTTTCTTAAAAAAACATTATCGCTAAGTTGAAGTTCTTGAAGCGACCCGTTTGGGCCATGCAAGGACATGAAAGTGGTAATTGTTGTTCTAGCATTTGAAAAATGTTTAATTAATTCATCGAAAGCTATCTCAAAAGATTGGTCTGAAATTAAAGGGTAGTAATTATTGATCTCAAAATTTCTTGTGATAAAACCTGCAAGTAGTCTTGTACCGGTTGAGCCTTGATTAATGAAAGCTTGCTCGAATTCAACCATAAATTCAAGCGACCAAAAATTATTGATTCGTAGGAAATTATATAAATCCCTTGATGATTCTACTTTGTTTATGTAGCTTCTTAATACTTGCATCATTGAGTCGAATGCAAATGATCTCTCTATCTGAAAGCTATGTGATGTTTGTTCCCTTTTTTGTCCAGCTTTGGGATAACAGCCTTCTCTGAACAATCTTAAAAATTGGGGGTTGAGATTTAGAGTAGGTATTATCGTTTTAAATTCTTCTGTGAAGTTTTTATACAAGGCTTTGACTTGACTTACTTGATATTCTGTTATCATTTGAGGAAGGTATTCAATTTATTATAGCTGCAAAAATAGAAGTCGTGCTGGTATCATTATATCGATTGTAATTCTTTAAACCAACGAAAATGTAGTGTATTGATAGACTGGTAAATAAATTATTTCAATCATGAAGTTTTTGTTACTACAAAAATGAGATTCCCGTTCCCCGGATCAATAATCGCTCCCCAAATTGTCCTTTAATGCTGTCTATCGCTTGGTAGAGATGGATCATTTCCTGCGTGTCTTCGAAAAGACGTATCTGGTAATTGCCAGGCACGAGGTGAGAGAAGCGGACACCGATCAACCTGATCAACATTCTGCGTTCAAATAGTTTATCAAAAAGCTCGCGTGCTGTTTTCAGCAACAGGTGATCCTGGCCGGTATAAGGAATCGACTTTTGTTTGGTGACAGTGTCAAAGTTGGAGTAGCGGAGCTTGACGGTGACGCAGCCGGTAAGCTTATTCTGTGAGCGAAGTTCAAAGGCGATGGACTCCGTCATGCGGGACAGCTGGCTGTAAAGAAATTCCAGGTTAATCGTATCGGTTTCAAAGGTGTTTTCCGTGCTGATCGATTTCTGTTCGCGGTAGGGGATGACCGGCGACTCATCAATGCCACGTGCTTTGCGCCAGAGATCCGTACCATGTTTTCCCATCAGGTTTTGCAATGCCTCCACAGGCAGGCTGGATAAGGCATGCACTGTTTCAATCCCCATCTTGAAGAGCTTGAGGGCGGTCTCTTTTCCGACACCGGGGATCTTTATGATGCTCAGCGGATTTAAGAACTGGCGCTCACCGCCATTAATAATATGCGCCATTGCTTTTGGCTTGTATTCGTTGGTCGCAATCTTACTCACGAGCTTATTGGAAGCCAGCGCAAAGGAGATCGGCAGGCCTGTTTCTTTCACTACTTTTTTCTTTAAGTCATCTGTGTACTGAAGGGATCCAAAGAACTTATCCATCCCGGTCATATCAATGTAGAATTCATCAATGCTCGCCTGCTCATAAAGTGGCGTGTTATCTGCAATGACAGCCCTTACATCCCTTGAATACTTGCTATACGATTCGAAGTCTCCCTGGCGGATGATCAGCTCGGGACATAAGTAACGTGCCTGCTTCACAGGCATGGCTGCATGTACACCAAATTTCCGTGCTTCATAGGAGCAGGATGCTATCACGCCACGATCCGAACTCCCGCCCACCGCGACTGGTTTTCCCTCCAGCCGCGAATCCTTCAGCACTTCCACAGACACGAAAAACGTGTCAAGATCAAAATGGGCGATATGGCGGTTGGGGTGGAGGTGCATGGTACGCATTTATTCTTATGAGGATGAAAGTTATGTAAATTACTACATTTATTAGTTTTAATTTGCTACATTATTTAGTTTTTTAAGAATGAAAATAAGTAAGAGGGATTTATAAAGATTTCCAATTGATTAATTATATAAGTTTGATAACTTTAGAAAAACAAACAAATGAACAAGCTGATTTTTTTTAACGGTGGTGGCGACGGCTCCAGCAAAGGTTAGTCGTTCACCAAGACCATTCTATTCTAAACTTCTCAGAAACTTTAGCCTGCTTTATTTCAAATACCAGAGCAGGCTTATCTTCTATTGTTACAGAAAGGGGCTGTTTATCTGCAAACTCTTTGTTCAAACCAAGAACCTTATAAGCTTTACATTCTAAGAAGATTCTATCATTTGGAAATAACAGCACAATTCGAATATTAGTTCCTGGGGAGTATCGTGTAGTTTCCCAATACTCCTTGTTCTTTGTAAATGAATTATGTAGTTTACACGTCAACTTTTGCTTTATTTGGTCACCTTTATTAATTGGTGTAGGTGTTAAAGCTCTTATATAAATTTCCCCGGCTTCGATTGTCTCCCCATCAATATATCCTGGCGACACTTTGATGTCAGTAATATTACCATCTGAAAAAAGAGAGTAATTAAATTCTTGCGACTTTCGTTTACAAGATTTTAAAATGCTTTCGTTTTTGTAGTTAACTAAAGTCCCATTCTTATTTATTATCTCGAGCGTTATCTCCTGCCAGATTATTTTAAAGTCATTAATTTTTGATTTTGTAATAATAATAATTAGTGTAAGAATTGCTGTCGCGAGAAAGCAAGCCGAGTAAATGTACCAAGGTGTATCTTTTACAATTGAAACAATACCGGCAGCAGTAGCAATTACAGCTATCGGAATGGAAAAGTTTTCGTTGAATTTCTCTAAACTATTTGACATCTCTTTAAAATGATACCCGTAGCATAAATTTATGCAATAGGATTTTATTACCCAAGGTTTTCATCTTTAGATTGTTAATCACTTAGAAATATACTTTTCGTATTGTCATTAGGCAAATCCATTATTAAATTTCTACAAATTCGCGTATTTCTTTTGCTTATACCCGATCTTCTGATGATAGTGTACTTCTACGCTGTAGACGCCAAAGTCTTCCACGACCTTACCGGTGACGAGGTAGAAGCCGCGTCCGCGTAAAGGATAGCGTTGCAGGCTTTCGGGGAAGTGGACGGTATCCACCCAGGTCATCTCTGCATCGAGGAAGGTCCCGAAGGACATGCTGGCGAGGTGTTTGGTCACGACCGCTTTGTAGTCGATGTAATAAAGCAGCATCTTCACCTGTTTGCCGAGGCTGGGGCATAGATCTTTTGCCAGCTGGTACTTAAAAGGATCTTGTTCACATAATTCAAAGGGATTACGGAACGGGAAGCCCAGTATCTCCATCTCATCATAACAGTCATCCAGCGGGTCATCATGCAATTCGGGTAATTCCATCTGCACCGGTTCTTCTTTGAAGAGCGTATTTTCCGCACGATGATTTTTAATATTGGACTGCAGGAAGTTGGCTTCCCAGAGCAGGCGTTTTTTGCTCTTCCCGGCAAAGCGAAGTGCACCCGCGGAGATCAGGTTGTTGAGGGCGGCTGCCGTGATGCCGGTACGCTCCAATAAATCCTGCAGATGGGCATAGGGCCCTCCATGTTCCCTGTTTTGGACAATGAGCAGCTTGAGGTCATTGGGTACTTCGCCGATCAGCTCGATACCCGCATAGACCTCTTTGCCCTCTATGCGGGTGAAGTAATCGCTTTGGTTAACGCAGGGTAAGTGAAGGGCTACACCGGTTTTTCGTAGTTCAATAAAGTAAAGCTCGGTAGAATAAAAGCCGCCATGGTTATTGATCACGGAGACCATAAACTCTGCCGGGTAATAGGTTTTTAAATAGAGGTCTTTCATAGACAGCCGGGCGAAGCTTGCAGAGTGTGCTTTACAAAAGCTGTAGCCTGCAAAGGATTCCATCTGCCGCCAGATCTCGCCCGCCGTTTCATCCGGCATTCCTTCTGCCTTGCAGTTTTCAAAATACCGCTGCTTCATCAGTTCAAAACGGTTGTTGGACTTGTACTTGCCGGACATCGCGCGACGAAGCGTGTCCGCTTCCGCTAAGGACAGCCCTCCTACTTCATGACCCACCCGCATCACATCTTCCTGGAAGACCATGACGCCATGGGTCTCTTCCAGCAGGGTCTTCATCTTCGGATGGAGATAAGACGCTTTACTATGGTCATGATGCCGGAGGATGTATTCACGCATCATGCCGGAAGATGCTACACCGGGGCGGATAATGGAGCTTGCTACCACTAGTGTCTCATAGGTATCGCAATGCAGTTTGCGCAACAGTTGCCGCATGGCAGGGCTTTCGATATAAAAGCAGCCAATGGTATTGCTGCTACGGAGGTTCTGCTTGACCTTTTTGTTGTGGGTGACCAGTTTGAAGTTGTGGATATCCGGTTGTTCGCGCCTGTTCTCTTTGACGATATCCAGTGCAGTCTTTAAGTGCGCCAGTCCCCGGGTACGGCCGGTAAAGGTGCAATGGTTGGCGGCGCTTATGCAGGTGGACGAATCGGCACCGTTATGAATGGGCTAAAGTCTGCTCCAAGGGATTTTATGGCTGGCTACCATACTTCTCCAACTGGCAAAGGTTTTGGTGCAGGAGCAGGCCGTGCTGCTGGAAATGCAGGTAACTGGTTCAGGAATAAACTGGGAGGGAAATAACCCTCACCCCGGCCCTCTCCCTGCAGGGAGAGGGTGTAAAACAAATTGGAGACTATGTTTAGTAAAATGAAAAATATCGATACGGCATTCAGGCATGTGAAACGGTTTACGATGATCGTTGTCGGTGGTTCTTTCCTGCTATGCGGTGCCATGATGTTCAAGAGCTACAAGATTGAATCCATTACGCAAAGCAAGGTCTATGTACTGGCAGATGGAAAAGTCTTTGAAGCCATTGCCGGTGACCGCAAAGACAATATACCGGTTGAGGCGCGGGATCATATCCGCACATTTCACCGGCTCTTTTTTACGCTTGACCCGGACGGGAAGGCCAATGAAGAAAATATAGGCAGAGCCCTCGGCATGGCAGATGCAACCGCTAAAAAGCAGTACCAGGATTTAAAAGAGAACGGCTTTTATGCAGGGATTATTTCCGGCAATATCAGTCAGCGGGTTTCTATTGATTCCATTCATATTAATCTTGGATCGCAGCCTTATTATTTTAAATGTCACGGCGTAGAAACCATTATCCGTTCCTCTGGCAATACGAACAGGTCACTGGTCACGGAAGGCTATTTGCGTCCGGTCAACAGGAGTGATAATAACCCGCATGGGTTCCTGATTGAACGATGGGCAATTGTTGAAAACAAAGAACTAAAGACACCATAAAATAAGAAGTATGAAACAGCAAACAGCACACAGTGCAAAGTTTTTGAGGGAGCGGAAGTTTATGTTGGTGCTGCCGCTATTTGTGATCCCGTTTTTGACGGTGATGTTTTGGTTATTGGGTGGAGGTAAAGTCAGTGCTTCTGATGAAGCAGCAAAGGAACATACGGGGCTTATCATGACTTTGCCGGAGCCCGTGTTAAAAGATATGCCGATGGACAAGATGTCACTATATCTTAAAGCAGATCGTGATTCCATCAAGCGAAGGGAAAGGTTGAAAGCAGAGTCAAAGGAGTTGCCATTCCTGGTCCCGGACACGGCAGCAAAAACTGTGTCCTACAAGAAATTTAAGTATGACCCTGCACCCCACAGGACAACGGTAAAAGACAATGAGGAACAATTAATGGATAAACTGGCGGAACTCAATATGGCTTTGAAGGAGCCGCAGGAACAGCCTGTAGTGAAGAAAATGGAATCATTGAATGCAATGCCTACCGGCGATATTGCCAGGCTGGAACATATGATGCAAAGGATCCACCAGAAGGATACAGGAACAGATCCTGAGCTCGCACAACTCAATTCAATTGTAGAGAAGTTATTGGAAGCGCAACACCCTGAACGTCTGGTGGAGAAAAATAAAGATTCATCAAAAGAGAAAGTGGTGTTGCCGGTGAGTACTAACAATCCTGATACAAGCAAACTGCTGATTCAAAAGACTGTTGGGTTTTATTCGCTGGAAGATGAGCAAGCTAATGCAGAGAACAAAACGATTGAAGCGGAAGTGGCAGAAACACAAACCATCATCAATGCTTCTACCGTCAAGCTACGCTTGTTGAGTGATGTCTACATCAAGGGTATGATGATTCCTGCACAAAGCTTTGTTTATGGTAAGGCTTCGCTGGGCAACGGGCGTTTGCAGATTGCCATTGGTTCTATTCAATACAACCACAATATTCTGCCGGTATCATTGACTGCCTATGACCTGGATGGAATGGCGGGAATTGCTGTACCCAATGACATCAGCCTGGAAGTAGCCAAGCAGTCTGCACAGGAAACAATGCAGGGCATCGGTCTGTCATCGCTGGATCCATCCATGGGTGCACAAGCCATGACTGCGGGGATTGAAGCGGGCAAGAAGCTGTTTAGTAAGAAGGTGAAGCAGGTGAGGGTGGAGTTGAAGGAAGGGTATAAACTTTTATTAGCTCAAACCCCCTAAATCCCCCTGAAGGGGGACTTATGAAAATTTATTCACTATTTAAAATGTAGCAATTATGTGTATACGATTCTTATCTGCAGCGCTGACGTTTTTCTTTTCATCGGCGCTATTTGCGCAGCGGGTGGAAGTGACTTATTTGATGCCTTATCATTTAAGCATTACAGATCACCAGACAAGCAACCTCATCTTTCCTTTTGCCATCAAGAGTGTTGACAGGGGAAGTATTGATGTAGTGGTGCAAAAGGCCAAGGGGGTGGACAATATTTTACAGGTCAAAGCGGTGAAGACAGATTTTGTCCCAACCAATCTATCCATTGTGACGAGTGATGGTAAGTTTTACTCTGTCGTACTCAATTATTTGGAGAAGCCGCCGGTGCTGAATGTCTCTTTTAAACCGGTGGTTGCAGATGAGAATAAGGCACTGGTTACGGGGCAGGTGATGAATGAAGCAGTCTGCGATGCTATCAGGGACAGTGTTGATCATTTGCCTGAAGTAATGCATCGGCAGGAGGGTAAGCAAAAGATGGAGCTGGCGTTGCATGGTATTTATCTTCATCAGCAAGCAATGTTCTTTAAACTTAGTTTGCTTAACCAGACAGCTATTGATTATCCCATTGCTTCACTGCGTTTCTTCATTAGGGATCACAAGCAACATAAACGCAGTGCGATTCAGGAAACAGAAATCTTTCCACTTTTTGAATTGCCACCCCTCCTGATTGCCGGCCACGGCAGGCGACCACTTTCGGTTGGGCTCAAAGCCTTCACACTACCACCACGTAAAGAACTCATTCTTCAATTGCGGGAAGAAAACGGGGGCCGGACTTTGGAGCTTAAGATTCCGGCGCGACTGCTGATGAAGGCAAGAAATATGTAGTTCTAATTTGTAAATGTGATAATGAAAAGAGGAGGAAGAATATGAAGAAAGAACAATCACTCCACGTAGAGGTATTGGACATGCAGATCAAACCAAGCAAGGTTCAGGACATTCATGATTTTCTCTCGAAGGCGCATGCAAAAGGAATGAATTACGTCAGTTTTCCAAAGGAGACTTTTGTTCAGAAAAACGATCTCCAAACTTTTCCGGACGCGACTAAGGCGAAAGGAAATAAATACTCCCGCCAAAACACTTTAACACCTTATGGATTTGAGCCCATTGGTAAGATGCTCAAAGAAATCCAGCGATTGCCGGAAATGGAAAAGAAGCGTCAAAACAGCCGTGGTTACGGACAATAAATGACAACGTATGTATGTAATAGAACTTACGCGGTTTTATACTGCGGTGAAGAAGGATGGGCGGGTTACATCCAACCATGTACTGATCTATCTCGCGCTCTTCCAGCTATGGAACCTGAACAAGTTTATCAGTCCTATCTCCATCACCCGAAAAGAGGTGATGGAGCTTGCCAAGGTATCGCGCATCTCTACCTATCATAAATGTATGCGGGAGCTGGCGGCATTCGGGTACATCGACTACCTACCATCGTACCACCCAATCCTTGGGAGTTTGGTATGTCTTCATCACGAACCGGGAAAAAAGGAGGAGTAGTTTATGTTAGTGCCAAAGCAACAGTCAAATGAACTGGTGATAGAAGGAATGCGCATCCAGCAGAAGGATATCGCGGAGTTGAGGCAGGTGTTGCTGAATGCTCAAAAGCAGGGTGACCGATATTTACTGTATGATAGCCGTTTAGACGCGACAAAGGAGAATGTGCGTACTGCGCGTGAACGACCGCATGAATTTTGGTTGGTGCGGGTTACGTCGTCTCCCGAACGTTCCATCTCTATTAAGAAAGTGTTACGCGTTTTGGAGCGTCAACAGGGAAAAATGCGCAAACGACCGAAAGAGTTCTGGCGGACGCCGGGAAAGATTTGAAAAACAATTATATTTAAGATAAACACTTAACACATTATGAAACTATACATCGCCGGTCTTCCGGATGATCTGGACAATGCTGAATTAAAAGAGCTTTTTGAAGAATTCGGGAAGGTGGATGCTGCTTTTGTGGTCTATGATAAGGAAACCAAACAAAGCAGGGGATTTGGGTTTGTTGACATGCCGAATCTTAATGAGAGTCACAAAGCGATCAGTGAGCTGCATGGCTCGGGTTTGGATGACAACACCCTTACGGTGAAGATTGCCAAGGATAAGCCGGTGCAGGCGGTGAATCCGTTTAAGCAGAAAAGGGTTTATTAACTACCCACACGCTCTCCCTCCACATCTCTTAGAGACTACCACAAAAACCGCAGACACGGGAGCCAAAAGGAAGCCGAATAAAGGATGGCCGGTGTGCGCATCTCTCTGGCGTTTATGCCGGTCTCTTATGGTGAGCAGTCAGTATATGCGTGACGGCGTTTGCGGTTGTATTTTTGTTCCGGGGATGGGGCTTGAAAGCTGACGAACTGGGTCAATAAAAACCTCCCGATGTAACTCCATCGTCTTTCTTTGCATTGCTTACAAGCACAGGGGCATACCAATTTGCACCTGTTCTGCTATTTTCAAATCCAAGAGCATTCGTTGAATCAGCTATTAAGCCTGTCGGGTCTTCCTTCTCGATATAAAAGTAGTCAGACTTTGATTCATCACATGGTACCTGTAATGCATTCTCTCTAAAGGGCTTTATTTTTAAATAAACTTATAAAATGTCACTGTTTTGCCGAAAAAGGTGACATCTATTGTTTACATTTGTCACTATTTTTGCTAAATTAGTGACATGGAAAAGGCTCATTCAAGTATCAAAATGCTGATTTCCAAGAAGAAAGCGGGCAACTTGATTTTTCCGTCAGAATTCAGAGGTCAAGGAACAGACAGTGCAATTAAAAAAGCACTATCACGCCTTGCAAAGGAAGGCGTCATCAAGCGCTTGGCTCATGGAATTTACTATCTTCCAAAGATAGATCCTCAGCTTGGTGAAATGAAACCAAGTGCGGATGACGTTGTAAGAATGATGGCCAGTAAAGAGAAAATAAGAGTAAAACCTGCCGGAGCCTATGCTCTACATCAATTGGGAATAACGACACAAGTTCCTACCAAAAGAGTATATATAACAGACGGTCATGAACGTCAATTTACGTTAGGCAAGCTGCAAATCAAATTCAAACCTACAACACCAAAGAGGCTTATGCGAAAAGGCCCGGTCAGCAGTTTAGTTATTCAAGCACTTGAAGAATTAGGGACGGATAAAATTGATCCGCAAACCCATGATAAAATATCTGACCTTTTAAAACAGGAAGATCCAAAATTATTGAAGCATGATCTGAAACTCGCCCCCGTTAAAGTAAATAATTATATTGTAAACATCTTGAAAGAGAACCACGCATGACTGGCTTGCTAACGTTAACAGATGAACAAAGAAAGGCCGTGATCGATGAAGCTGAACAAATCAGCGGTATCGCCGCAAGAGCCATTGAAAAAGACTGGTGGATAACGCTTGTTTTAAAAGCCCTGTTTCAGTCCAAATATAAAGACGATATGGTTTTTAAAGGCGGCACTTCCTTAAGCAAAGGATGGGATTTAATAGCAAGATTTTCGGAGGACATTGATATTGCTTTGGACCCCAAGGCTTTTGACATGAAGTATAAGGAGAACCCGACAAAATCTTTTGTGGATAAACTGAAAAAGGCCGGTTGCTCCTTTACGTCGAATGAGCTGAATGTCGAGCTCAAAAGGCAGCTATTATCGCTCGGCACACCAAACGATGCTGTAGAAGTAATCGCCGCAGATGTTCCAGCGAACTTTCCTGATACTGATCCACAAACACTCTTTGTTCGCTACAAATCCCTGTATGATCATAATGATTACTTGAAAGCAGAAGTAAAAGTTGAAGTCAGCGTTCGTTCTCTACTTTTCCCCTTTACGAAGAAACCATTGCAATCCTTACTAAATCAAATTAATCCTAAGGACTTTTACAGTGAAGCTTCATTTGACGTTGACATTGTCGCACCAAGAAAAACCTTCATTGAGAAAATGTTTTTATTGCATGAAGAGTTCGGCAAGCCTGATGCGTCTAAAATAAGATCACAACGAATGTCTCGTCATCTCTACGACATTTACAAAATGTCTCAAACGAACATTTTAGATGAAGTCCTGTCTGATCATGCATTGTTTGAGATGTTATTACAGCATCGTGAATGGTACAGCCGAATTTCCAGGGTTGATTACAAAGGAATGGTGCATACCGATATTGCTTTTATACCGGTAGAGCAAGTGCTTCTGGATTACAGGAATGATTATGATGCAATGATGGAACAGATGATATACGAACAAGACCCTCCAAGCTTTGACACGATGATAGCCAACTTAGCACAGCTGCAAAGTAGGGTGCGCAGCAAAAATTAAAACACATCATCGAATGACATTATCGATTTGGCTATAGAGCAAATTCGGTAATCTAATGGGTCTTTGGGTAATATTAAGTAAATGACAGAAACGGTTGTTGTGAATTCAGATCCTTATACTCCTTTCACCGAGAACGATTTGAAAAACAATTATATTTAAGACAAAGACTTCAAACATTAGGAAACTATATATCTCCGGTCTTCCGGCTGATCTTGACAATGCTGAATTAAAAGAGCTTTCTGAAGAATACGGCAAGGTGGATTCCGCCTTTGTAGTTTATGACAAGGAAACGAAACAAAGCCGGGGATTTGGGTTTGTTGATATGCCGAATTTGAATGAAAATCATAAGGCTATTAGTGAGCTTCATGGCTCGGGTTTGGATGACAACACCCTTACGCTGAAGATTGCCAAGGATAAGCCGGTACAGCCGGTGAATCCGTTTAGGCAGAAGAGATACTAATGCGGAATCTTCACTTTTCTAAAATGTGAAATATAATTCGCATGCTGCTCAACTTTCAGGGTAAGGCTATCCTCTGTGAGTTTCAGAATTTTCGAATCAATGCCATTCTGAGTCAGGGTCTTTTCATCCTGGCTCATTGAATAAGAAGAAGAGTAAACCTTCTGATCACTGCCATGTCCAATTTTTACCGTTACTTTATCACCAGGTTCAAACGTGATGGTAGAGTTTTTGATATTTCTTATTAAGTTAGCAGAATCCTCCATAGGAGATAAAAACGCTATGCTATCACAGACCCATGATCCCAGAATTTTTGTTTTGCCGGATTGACCAAAGGAACAAAAGGGAAGTATTGCCAGCAGGCAGCTAATTAACCATTTTGAATTTTTCATATTTATCTTTTTTACGTGATTCGAATTTGTTGTGAAAACCGAGGCTTTTGAAGCCGTATTGTGAAAGCAGATTACCACTGTCCCGCACTATTCGATTCTCTTCCACTGTTCTATGAGTTTGATACCATTGGACTCTCCTGAAATCGTCAGGATATTGCCGTTGACAGTATAATTGTAACTGAAACTGTGTCCCGGAAAATCTCCCACCGATGAATACATCACCGTTTCATGGTAAATGTTGCCGGCAACTAAATAAGTACCCTGTACGGCTGAATCAAATCGTCCGCTCTTCTTTTTGTAGACAGTGTTAAAAAACATAGCGGTTGTTAATACCTTTATCATAAAGACCTCCGAACTATCCTTATCAAAAACCGCATTATTAATAGAGCCTTTTGATGAAATGAGTTGCCATGTCCCCGCAATGGATGCCGTGTCCGTTTGCGCAGAAGCTTGCTTCGGAAAAAAAGCGTATAGCAGAACCAGGAGTATTGCAATTGATTTCATGTGTTTCCTATTATCAGTACAAAATATCAATTTGGGATGAGCGTTAAAAGGGGGAAAACACCTTTTAAACACTGTGATTTTAGACTAACTACCACAAAGACCGCAGCCCCGGCGATCCAAAAGGAAGCCGGTTAAAGAATGGCCGGTGTGCGCATGCATAACGCGTTTATGCCGGTCTCTTTTGGTGAGGGGTAAAACTATGTGTGGTGGAGTTTGCGCTTCTATTTTTGTTCCGAGGATGGGGAGGAGATAGTTAAAGCATTGATACGGTTACCTGCCATTTGAATTTAATTAAATCTTCCGACAGCCAGTACAAATACCCTTTGCCAATGTTAGTTTGAAATAAGTGCATCGAGGTTATACCTCTTCCCTTTCATCGTCTGCAGCTTTATCTTTTTTGTTCGGTACCAGATGGTGCATGCGCCACCCGCTTTGGAAAATAAGGAACCCTTGACCAATTTTCCTTCGCTCCAGTGCATGTCTACAACAAAGCCACCTCTTGCGCAAAGGCCGGTAACCATACCCTCTTTCCACAGAGAAGGAAGTGCCGGTAACAGCGTGATTGATTCACCGCTGCTTTGCAGCAACATTTCTGCAATACCTGCTGTAGCGCCGAAGTTTCCGTCCATCTGAAAGGGCGGATGTGCGCAAAACAGGTTACTATAGGTACCACCTGCGTTGTTCATAGCTATCCCGGTCGAATAAGCGGGCTGTAATAACCGGTTCAACAGTTTTAGTGCATGGTCACCTTCTTTTAAACGGGCCCAGAAATTTATTTTCCATGCCAACGACCAGCCTGTACCGTCATCGCCTCTTACTTCCAGCGATTTTTTCGCAGCTTCTGCTAGTGCAGGAGTTTTCTCAACACTTATATCATTGCCCGGATAAAGCGCAAACAAATGAGAAACATGCCGGTGGTTTACTTCCACTTCTTTAAACTCATGCGCCCATTCCATTAACCTCCCGTCAGCGCCTATCTGTGGCATCGCCAGCTGCTGATTGGTTTGTTGAAGTTGCTGTATAAACGAATCATCAACCTTTAACGCAGCAGCAGCTTTCAAGGTATTGTTGAAGAGGTTGTGAATGACTTCCTGGTCGTGGGAGGGTCCCATGCTTACACCACCGATGCTTCCATCAGGAGCTATAAAGCTGTTTTCCGGAGATGCTGCCGGGCCAGACACCAGCTTTCCCGTAGAAGGATTTTTTGTCAACCAGCCGAAATAAAACAGGCAGGCCTGCTTGAGTACGGGGTATATCTTACGCAGGTAATCCTGATCCCGGGTGAAGGCATAATGTTCCCATAGATGCTGGCATATCCAGCCGGTAGCGGCAATATGCATACCCCATCCGGCCTCCTCCCCTGGAGAGGTATAACCCCAAACGTTGGTGATGGGATGGAGGCACCAGCCGTTCAAGGTATACTGCACTTTGGCTGTAACCTCACCCGGTTTAACCAGTGACTGTATAAAGTCTGTAAGCTGCAAATGGCATTCGGATAGGTTGGTTATTTCTGCAGGCCAATAGTTCATCTGCACATTGATATCTGTATGGTAATCACAATTCCAGGGCGTTTGAATTTTGTTGGCCCACATGCCCTGCAGGTTAGCCGGCAGACTGCCTGATCTCGACGAAGAAAGTAACACATAGCGCCCAAACTGGTAGTATAATGGATAGAGGCTTTGTTCGTTCTTTGTCTCTGCATTTTTCTCCAGTAGCTTATCTGTCGGCAGGTGAGTTGCAGCGGTCGAAAGCTGTAGCGTAGAACGCATCATGTAAGCAGAAAAATCCTTTATATGACGGCTACGTAATAACGCATAATTTGTTGCAATGGCTTTTTCCGTGGTGAGGTTCAGTTCCTTTTCAAAATTGTTATTGAGATAATCCGGGTAATGCAATCGATAATTAGTGGCTGCAGTAATAATGATGGTTACCGCAGTTGCATTTGCAACAATTAATTTGTCTTCTTTTTGGGTAAGCGTGCCGCCCTCCAGCAGCGGTATAGCATACAATTTATACTGCATACCATTGCCGTCCTTGCCATTAGAAAGCGTTCCGCTCATCATCAGTCGTTTAGCGTTTGCCACAGTATTGAACCTTTCAGGTCGGTTAACAGACAACGTAAATGACAAGGCCCCAGGTTGATCGGCAGTTAAACGAACCACCAGTGCACGGTTTGGGTAACTTGCAAAAACTTCCCTTTTGTAATTAATATTTTGTTGCCTGTACTTGGTGGTTGCAATGCCATTTACCAGGTTCAGCTCACGATAATAATTTTCATACGGGGCCGTTGTACTAAAATCCAGCCAAAGATCACCCAGGGTTTGATAGCAGCCATAAGGAGCTGTTGACCCATTTCCGCTACCCGAGCCTACGCCTTTACATACCTGGGTTTTGTTGGTGAGCGCTGTGGCCTCTTTATACCTGCCCTCCCAGAGTAACTTCCTTATCTGTTCCACATACTTGGATGCCCCGGGGTTGTTGTTGTCATCAGCGCTGCCGCTCCACAAAGATTTTTCATTCAACTGAAGTCTTTCTTTGTTTACATCACCAAAAACCATCGCGCCGATAAAACCATTCCCTACAGGCAAAGCCTTTAGCCACTCTGCATCGTTGCTCCATCCGGGAGCTGTATCCGCAACGGTTGCATCGGCAGGGCGCTCATACCAGATGGTATTTTGAGCATGTAGTTGAATTGTAACAGTTAGCAATAGGAGTAACATGCATAAAATGATTCCGGTGTGTTTGTTCATGTTGATCAGCCGATTGAAGTCCTGTGTGAAAAAATCTTTGCTATCTCCCAGCCCGCAAATCTTGTCTGGAAGGGATAAAGCTACATGATAATAGCAGGAACATAATTCTCAAAAGTTAAAATAATCTCACTAAGTTTCGAGTTTGTCTTTTAGCTAAACCCAAATGACCTGCAACCTCATTTTTAAGGGGCTGCTTCTGCAGCCGCAGACATATGAATCAAAGGGAAGCTGTCATGATCCAGTTTGCGGCTGCTAATGATTTTTCGGTATTGCGCCGACGGTTGGTTTGCAGCCCTGACAACGGGTGGAATATCATACGCAGTTTGTTTTATTACGGTAACAACTGGTGGACGGTCTGCATAAGGCCATCAATAAGTTGAATGAATCCGGTTTGGATGACAACACCTTTCCGGTAAAAGCTGCGAAGGATAAGCCGATAGCTGCGGAAGCCGAATGGGTTCATTTTAATAAAGTTTTGCCAAGGCTAAATTACATCACCTATATATCATTGCAGGTTATTCTAATGTCATTGAAAAATTCCACTGGTAAAAAATTACTGGCTCCAATAGCTTATTTACGCTATTGCCAATTTATTACTGGCATTCTACATTTGTTGCAACACAATTGAATACAAGACAGCTGGCTTTCACAAACAGGAATTCTGACCGTATTTCCCTCGTAAACAAAATTTTTAAAAGGTATACAAATCCACCAGTGGCTCATTAGCTGCCCGGCAGATTATTGCCTGAAACTATCAACAAAATCAAATCTATTAAAACATTTAAAAAAGAAAATTATGTCAACAGTAAGCCTCCAAAATTCTTTTTTGGCACAGCCAAAGTATGGTTACGACACCGTAGTTGGTGTAACACAAAAAGCGCTTAACAGTGCGATAGAGTATTATTACTCACACGGGAAGGGGTTCACACCGGTAAGTTTTTATTTTATCAAAGACGCCTCAGGAAACCCGTTACCGATAGATCAGCATACATTGTTAGCAAACTACACAAGCGGTATTGATCCGCTTAGTAAATCAGCGCTGAGCCCTGCAGATCAAAAAACATTATCTACCAGCTCTTTTTATTTTGGTTTTACCTTCACGATCGGTAATCCTAAAGATTATGCGGCTGTTAACTACCTGACCCTAAAACCAGGTTCTAATAGCGTACGGTACTACCTTTTGTGTTTTGAACTGCAGGTGGCTTTCTTGAACCCGGACAATAAAACCTGGGTCGGCTTTCAACAATCCCTTGTAAAAGAGTTCAATATCTATGCTGACATCAACCTGAAAAATGTACTGGACAATTCCAATTTACCATCACAGGTACAAGCTGCTGTAGATACACTCGGCGGTACAGGTCTTAATATACAGCAATTGATATTTGACCTGGACAGTGCAGTGATCGATCCAAGCAGTACACTTAAGCAGCTTGACAATACCTGTTCTGTTTTCAAGCCGTTGATGCAGGAGTTTGCCAAAGCTTATTTCAGTACTTATACGGCTCAGAGCGGCGCTTTGAACTATGCCATTACAACGCAGAATAATGCTTCCCTGGTTCCCACCCAAATGGACTGGTATGTAGGTGGATTTGTTGATGGCAACGGTGATGTGTACAGCAATCCAACCATGGATCAGCAGAACCTGGCAACCCTCAACTACCTTTTTGCTTCCAATGGAGATCCATTGCCTGCTGGTGCACAATTAAATTGGAACTGGCTCGATGATAATGGATCCAGCCACAATCCAAACATCGATACAAATTCAGACGTAAACAAATATGATGGCGTTATCTCTATCAATAGGGATGCTTTGGCCAAATATTTTCAGAGCCAGTTGAATTCTTATGTCAGCTCTAATTGTCTAAGACCGAACGTTTACTTGTGGAATAGTAAGACAGATACTTTCAGCCTGGGAATGTATGGCGCAAAAGCTGCAGCACCCCAAGCCTTTATGCCCTATCAATCTGGTTCTTCTTCAGGGGAAGAAGACGTTTTACTATTCTACAACCATACAGACACATCCTCCGCATCAGGGACTGCCAATGCAAGTGATACTGCTTCTGTTGATGTGGCTTTTACGTTAAAACTGATTGTCAAAGATCAGATGCTGAGCATTGTACAAACATGTCAGATGCATATTAAAGAACTGGTCGCCAATGTGCCGTATGAAACGTGGCCTGTGATTATGGAACTGTCCGATTCTTTTTCTATTAACATAGATGATCATGGAGTCATTAGTTTTCAACTTATACCTGAACTGAGTTTTTCAACTAATAACCCAAACATACATCCTATTCATGAGACCCTTGATTACAACAAGGCGTACCAGGAAATTGGGCCAAAGAACATTCAACAGGTACCTGTTACTATGCCGGCCCAATTTGTATTTCCTGGTGGAAACGCTTTTACCTTCCAGGATGTTCAGTTTTCAGCCACCTCTGATCTTGTTTGCTATTTTACTTATAAAGCTCAATCATAAATACCAATCACACATAAAATTATTTGAAATGAAAATTACTAATGAAACGGAACTGATGTATAATCAGAAAGCCTCACTAAAAGCTACTCCGGATAAACAATTTGAAGCGTTGCAAACTTTTGAGGGCAACTCTTTATTATTCTCGATTGGAATCGATGGAATATTTTTTATAACCCGCGAAGTACCGGGTAACACACATGGATGGGTGAGGATTGATCTTAGTTCTTCCCTTTCCGCTTCCTGTTACAATGGGGCCCTTGTGGTTGCCAAAACCTTTGATATTGCGCAGGATAATACATTTGTTAACTCCGACGATTTTACTACGAGCTCAATAGATATAGCACTGGTGGTAACGGTAAACGGCGTTGATCATTTACATATTATTACCGCTTTTGAAAACACGTTGAATAACTGGACGACCAACGCACCGGTGTTTGATCAAACCACGCAGTATAATTTTGACTATCCCGGAAACGACATCACTACTTACCTTAAGATGCCGATTAACGATGTCCAGATACTTGACACCAATGATGGATCCGGCATGCAGTATATTATCGCCGACCTGATCACCGGCTCCAACACCCAACTAATTTCGAGATATTACATTGATGTACTAAAACAGAGAGAGTACGCCTGGGTGCCTCATAATCTCCAGGCCAACATAGACGCGGGAAAGGTCACTTCCTGTCTTGGCTGCGGCCCGTATGACGGACCTAATAACGATTACAATGTGGGTGGCATGTATGTGTTAGGAGCTGAAGGATATACCGGCCAGTTATTGTACACTCCGTCCTATAATTTCCTGCACCCGGAGGAGCATGCGGAATCGACTATATTCGACCTGCCATCTGGTTACGATCCGACTTTTATGGCCATGGCACTATCGATTCCTGGCTCTGCAGCGCCTTACTCGGATTTATTTTTTGTCTCCAATTATAAGGACAGCAATGGTGTGCTGCAAGGAGGTTTGTATTTTCTTCCAAATGCAAAACAGATCAGTAACGAAAATTCCGATTCCAAACCTCAGCTCATCTACACTCACGAGCTGTTAATGAACATCCAAAGCATCCATATAAAAAACTGGAACGATAATATTGTTTTGTGGGGCCAGAGTGAGTACTCAGATACTTCAACCACTCCTGCCATCACCAGCTCCAGGCTATTTATCATGGAAGGCGTGGCAGGGCGGGAAGCCAATGCCGATGCATGGAGTGTTCCTATCCCATTGTTGTTAAATGTCGAGAATTCTTCAGCTTACGTGAACAACAGTTATAGTCTTGACAATTCTGTTGACAGTGACAGTGGAAACGCGTATGGCAGTTGCAACGTACTATTTGCCCACCAGTCGGATGGCGAACTGGTTCAATTATTCCAGGATCCAGTAACCTCCGCCTGGCAGGAAAGACATATCCTTACTGTACCCAATGGTTATACGGACATGTATGAAAACGAAACCTATACCACGCATATCAATCTAACGGATGATAATCATATTTCCCAGCCCGGCATCACCGCCTATATATGGTCGTCAAGCCCCACCAGTGTGTATGTGAATAATGTATATACAACGCTAGCGTTTGATAAAGCATACAAGGCAACTGCTGATACGCTGGGCATCATCAACGTCACCCAGCCGGTATCGTCCATAGGAGGCATCTCTTATTTTGTCGCCGTACAGGATCCGGACAGCACCTCTCCAACTTATCAGCAATGGAGCACCGCAGTTATCAATCCAATCGCCGTAACCAATGCCAATCTGGCTAAACAGGTTCCGGACGGTAACAATAACTATATGGCAAGCCCTGTACCGGATGAGCGTGGTGTACCTCAACAGCTGGCGAAGCCTGCTGATCAGTTCCCCACCTCGCAGAAAATTTATGCGCTTCTTCAGAATAACAAAGACAAAAGTATCAACCAGGATGGACTTACCGCAGACCAGCGATGGCCGGATCCTGCGACGGCAATTACTGCACTGTCTTCCGTTGCGCTGCCAAGAACTGGCGCATCGGTAGAGTCAGGGAAAAGAAGAGTCCAACACGTTAAAAAGTTTGCGAGGCCAGACCGACAGGCAAAACACATGCGCTTCGATCACACGAAAAACAAGATATGGGGCTGCACGTTTGGTAAAAACGGAAAACATTATGAAGGTGTGGAAGCAATGAAGGAAATGGGGCTGGTTGTTAACGCAGACGGAACGCTTGCCTTAAAACTTGCCAATGGTAACCTCGTAGGGAGCAGTAACTGGCTTGAAGCCAAAGCCGGGCATTTATTTAAGTGGGCGAAAAGTGAAGCAAAAAAACTTGAAAGTTTTGTCATTCAAACTGCAGAAGAAGGGCTTGACTGTTTGATGACGATCGCAGGATCGGTCTATCATTTTGTGGTAAAATGTATGAATGATATTGCCAACGCCATTCATACCGCTTTAAATGCGATCGAAACAGCTTTCGAAAATTTAATCAGCTGGATCGGCAGCCTGTTTGCATGGGGCGATATTAAACGTACCCACCAGGTGTTAAAGACAATGTTCACCACCTACGCCAATAACTGTATCCGGAATATAAGTACCATACAAGATCAGTTAAATTACGGCGCAAGCCTGGCAATCAATGATATCAATACCTGGGCGGGCCTGGTAAATGATACATTTCCATCCGACTCAACTTCCAGTTATTCCAGCCAGAATGCGAATACAGACCAGACTAAGGGGCAGCATTCACCTTCTTCCAACTGGGGCCATCAACAGGCCAGTAACAATACCAGCAGCTCAACCTCTTCTTCACCGGTAGGCGACTTTGGTGATCTGCTGACAGATTTTTTGAATTCGCTGGATGTCGAAATTAATATCATCATTCACGCAGTGGACCAGATGAAAGAGGTGATTTCTAAGATCACTTCACAGCCACTTGGGACAACGATCAAGCAGATTGTGGCGATACTGGCCGATGCTGTCATCGAATCATCAGTGAATGTGACCGATACTTTACTTACTGCGGCTGGTCAGTTATTGACAGACCTCGTGGACAGCACCCTGGCCGCACCCATACAGATACCGGTATTATCCAACCTATATAAAACCTTTATCGGCGATGAACTCACCATCATTGACCTGGTATGTTTGATTGCGGCAATTCCTGTGAACATTATCTATAAACTTGCCAATGACAAGCAGGCTCCCTTCCCGGACAATGCGAGCACTACAGCGCTTATAAATGCCAGTAATTTTAGTGAATTCATCAGTGCGGCGGCTAATATTCAGCAGCCAACGGTATCGGCGGCAGTGTCATTGAGGGACGACGCTTCGGAAGACTGGGAGAAGTTTACCGGATGGGTTAAAAATCATTGGAGCTTGATTGGGAATTCCTGCGCTTTGTTTGGTGCGATTGGCGTAAGTGTCTTCGGTGTCGCAAAAACGGTGTACCCGGACAGCTATTTTTTTGCAACACTTTACACCGGGTTTTACTTACCCTATATCGGTCCGGACATCATCGGCGCTATCACGTCTGCAGGAAAGCCGGGTCAGTTTTGGTACAATTACTTAAACGTTGGTATTGCAGGGCTGGCTTTTATAAAGGCAGGGGTTGATATTTATTCCGTTACAGAGTATAAAAACTTAAATCCGGCTCCTGCGCCGGTTGCTGTATCGTCCAGCAAAAAAGTATTGGTAGGTAATGATGACCCTCCGGTGAATCCCCCGGCTGACCCTCCGGTGAATCCTGCCCCGGTACCCGACGTTCCTCCGCCAGCAATTGGAGCGGATCCGGGTGCTACCAGTGGATGGAGAAGACCATTTGAAGATGCGAATGGAAATAAAATTAAAGATAAAGATGGCAACGTTGTAAAACCCTGGGCAGATATTTCCCCCATTGTTGATGCGATCATTAATCTGTTATGGTACACACCTGTGATTGCAGCATTTATGGAGGCCAAAAAGAATAATTTCGATTCAGACTATGGCAGCTATAAAAGCAATGTACTTCAGTGTACAGGAAACAGCATGTTCAACTTTGGCGGAATCATTGCCCCTGTTCCCAGTTTTGCGCCCTACCCTTATAAAGAGATCGCCATGGGGGTGCAGGTGGTGATGAATCTTGGCTATGGAGCGATGTCGCTGGCAAGTACCTGGGAATAAGTTCTAATGTTCTTCACGAAAACGAGGCTATCAGCATTTGATAGCCTCATTTTTTTATTACTCAAACGAAGAATGCAACCTATACAGTGGTCGGCATATGAGGTGATCTGTTTACGAAGAAAAAGTTTATTAACTACCCGCACGTTCCTCCTCCACATCTCTTTGGGACTACCACAAAAACCGCAGACCCAGCGAACCAAAAGGAAGCCGTATAATAGTTGGCAGGTGTAGGCATGCATCTCGCGTTTATGCCGGTCTCTTTTGGTAAGTGATGGGCTTATGTGCGGCGGGGTATGCGGTTCTATTTTTGTTCCGGGGATGGGGAGGCTACTATATTTATCACTACCGAATCAATATTGTATTAAGACATTTAGATAGATTTCAACAACTTGTAATTTATCTCGTTAATTATAAATCACGCGGATAAAAATAAAAAAAATACCTACTATTAAAAATGGTGCAGCGTACTACACTGCACCATTACCTACGTAAATTAGTTTGAACTTGGTGGTGGTGTAAACGGCCCCCAGGAATTCAGTATACAGGAAACGCCCCAACAGAGGTTAAACAAGCTTATAGCCGCACATACACCGCCGATTGTAGCGGAGCGTGTTGTGGGATCTACTATTCCCTGGGCGCCCTGCAATGCCAATGATAGTACCCCACTTAGATCGAAGGCCGATCCTCCAGCAGTAACAATTGCCTGGTTTGCGATGTTTTGCTTGCTGCTATCAGATTTTATGGAATAAACGCAACTTGCGGTGGTAGGCACCTGCCACATCAGGTTTATGGCAAAATCTGCAGAGGGAGATATGTCTAGCCACAATTTACCCCAGTCTTTTTTTGGAAAAAATCCACAAACCGCATCCACTCCTGATTTTAATACTGCCATATAAGTCATTTCCGTATTCATCAAGTCGTACCAAGTAACATTGCTATTTAACTTTTGCGTGGACTGGGTTATGTCGGGGACAGCATATAGAAGAAAGCATACTGTATTGATGAGATTGAGCCATTCATTATCCTGTAGCTCCGGAATGATGCCTGATTTATCAGTTGTCGTCATCGAAATTCCTACTGAGCCGATCAATCCGAAAATATTACTTACTTTGACTGCAATATCATAAACCGACTCTGTCTGGCCACCGCTACTACCATGGCCAAGCAGCCCATTATTTACTGAATTTAACGGTTGGGCCCATATACTTTGAATGGTTGCCCTATCTGGTGCATTGATGAGTTGCTGCGTTGATGGGTCACTATCAGGAAAAGGTGCCTTACCTTCCAGTATTTTGTAAACGATCGTTCCCGGTATGGCGGCTACTAAACAAACGAGGTCAAGTAAGGTAAAGGGCTCTCCACCAGAAATCTTGCCATATAACCATGAAATAACGGGAATATTTATCGGTGCTGTAAGGGTCTCTCTTATAAAGCCGCTAATACCTGCCAAAGCGTCCGCACCGGCTTCCAGTAAAGTGCCTGCCTGGTGCAGGAGAAAATCTGTGATAGTGACCAGTATTTTTTCTATCAGATCGCTGGCACTGGTTGTTTGAAAGTTATCTATGATCGACGACAGGTTTTTTTGTAAATCAGCTATCGCCTCTTTTTCGCCTTGTACAATATCATTAAATGCAGCAAGAAGTCCGTTAGTAGGGTCATCTCCTGTATCTGTAGGCGTATAGTCTCCTGCGCTTGCATTTCTGCTATTACTCTTCAGCTTGTGTGTCCCCCAGTTAGCCTGTGGTGTATTGGTAGCAGATGGCTTGGATGCCTGAGCGGAATAGCTTTGCGGTGTATCATCGATTGTCGGTAAACCAACCAGTTCATTAAGACTGTCTTCAAGTTCGTCAAATATGTCATGTAATTTACCCTTCAAAGAAGATGCATGGTTCACACAGTCATCCATATATAACAGAATAAGGTTTTTCATTACTTTATGCGTGTTGAGGATGTCCTTGTACTCGAAAATAAAACCTATCCATTTAATGATGTCGTCAAAAGCTGTTTTGAGCGCGTTGAGTACGGTATGCACCAGGTTTACGATATCGTT
>Ga0207426_1000630_pt1 | contig 44678 bp, 39 predicted proteins | sample AraplaMF_Cvi_mMS_FD_184265 | JGI IMG/M metagenome (GOLD analysis project Ga0207426, IMG submission 184265) | Arabidopsis root microbial communities from the University of North Carolina, USA - plate scrape MF_Cvi_mMS (SPAdes) (version 2) | ecosystem: Host-associated > Plants > Roots > Endosphere... | reverse complement strand
GCCGGATCAGCACGCCCTCCTCGATGGCGGCCAGCGCGATGCGCAGCTGCTCGCTGAGGGCCTTCGCCGTACGCTCCGGAATCCGGTCGACGAGCCGGGCGTGCACGGCGGTGGTGGCGCGCACCGCTGCCTCGGCGGTCTCCACCCCGCTCGGGGTGAGCTGCACCCAGCTGCTGCGCGCATCGTCCTCGGCCGCCGCGCGGGTGACATAGCCGGCGGCCACGAGACGCTTGATGACATTGCTGGTCCCGCCGGAGGACAGCAGGAGAGCGTGGGTGAGGTCGGTCGGCTTGAGGCGGTAGGGCGCGCCGATCCGGCGGAGGGTGGCGAGGACCCCGTACTCGGCCTGTGTGAGCCCGAGTTTCTCCAGCTCGGCGGCCGCGGCGATATCAAAGGCCGAAACCAACAGGGCGGTCCTTTTGGCCAGTTCCAGGGGGAGACCGGCGATTTCGGGCAGCTCGTGTCCCCATGCCGAGATGATCTCGTCTACGTGGTCAGGCTCCACTGTGAACCGCCTTCCCTCTACCCGATGCTCAGTACAAAGATATCCCACCCTCCGTACAGGCACGTTCTGACCTGGGGAGACTGTGTGGTTGCCAGATGTGGACACTGTGAAAAGCTTTCCATCTACCTTTCAATATAGCTTTTCCCAATGCTTTCTCTCTATGCTTCTCTCATGTTCACATGTGCGCCGAGACGTGCCCTGGCCATGACAGCGGTCCTGTTTCTGGCCCTGACCAGCGCCACCGCCTGCGCCGGCCGTGACGCGGAAAAGGCCCCACAGGGGAGCGCAATGGCGGAAAAGCGTCGCTCCGCCGAGGGAGGAACCACCGAGAAGGGAACCATCGCCGTGCGAGAGTTCAGCGCCACACCGGACCGGCTGCCGTCATGCTTCCACGGCGTGAAAGGCGCCACCGCCTACCGCCCGACCGGCTCCTCGCGGGACGGCCGCCTGGTCACCCTGGGCACCGGCCCGCGCGGGGTGGTCTTCGCCCCCATCTCCTGGGGCGACGCCTGCGAATGGGCGGCCGAGGCCAAGCGGCTCGCCGCCGACGGCTATCACGTGGTCACCCTCGACTGGGGTGGGGACCGTCGCCGGACCATCTCCGACGCGACCCGCCTGCTGCGCTCGCGCGGCGCCAAGGACGTGGCGTGGGTGGGCGGTTGTATGGGTGGCACGCTGATGCTCGGCATGCTGACGGACCGCACCGACCGCCCGGCCGGCGTCGCCGGGATCAGCCCCCTCGCCTCGCTGGGCGGCTACTCCGCCGGGAACGGCACCTCGTACGACGGGGAACTGCTGCTCCTGGGCACCGCCGACGACCCGCTCTCCGACGAAAAGCGGCTGCGCGAGGTCGCCGACAGCTTCCCCGAGGCCGAGGTCACGGTCCTGCCCGGCAAGCGCCACGCCGCCGAGATCTTCGCCGGCCCACACGGTACGGCGGCCCGCCGCAGCCTCGACGGATTCCTCGACCGGACCTTCACCCCGGCGGACAGCTGAGCTTGCCCCGGGGCACCGGCGGTGCGAGCCGGCTCCGGCCCGCACCGCCGGGAAAACCTCCGTATCAGCGGTGGGTGGCGAAGTCCTGCGTCCACCAAGGGCCGTTGCTGTTGAGATTCACGCCCACACCGGTGGTCTTGTAGGAGCAGTTGAGGATGTTGTCCCGGTGGCCCGGGCTCTTCATCCAGCCCTCCATCGCCGTGGCCGGGTCCTTGGGGCTCTTGAAGATGTTCTCCGCCCAGCTGCCCCACGGGTACCCGGCCTTGGTCATCCGGGTACCGGGGTCGACGCCTTCCGGGGTGTTGTGGTCGTAGAAGTTGCGGGCGGCCATGTCGTCCGAGTGGGCCTGCGCCGCGCGCTGTATTCGGGCATCGACGGTCAGCGGGCCACAACCGTGCTGCGCCCGCTGCGCGTTGACCAGCTCGACGATCTTCTGTGCGAACTGCGCGGCGGTGCCCGACGCGGCCTGCGCTCCGTTCGGCGTGGTGGCTCCCGCGCCGGAATCGACGTGCGGCGTACGGGGCGTCGTGCGCTGGGCGCTCCCGGAGCCGCTGCTGGGACGGCTGGCCTTCGGCCGGGGTGCGGTGTGCTTCTTGGCGTGCTTCTTGGCCTTGGAGGGGGAGGCCGAGGGCTTGTGCGGCTTGGGCGAGGGAGAGGTTTCCGGTGTCGAGGAAGCGGAGACCTTCGCGGTGGGCGCCGACGGCTCGGACGCGTCCGCCGCGAGTGCCCGGTCGGCACCGGAGTCGGGGCGCATCAGCACCGCGGACGCGCCGCCCACGGTGACCACGGCCGCCACCGCCAGCAGGGTGGCCTTGCGGCGGGGAGTGTTCCCGGCGCGGTGCGAACCGCCGGTCCGCCCGTGCCGGCCGCCCGTCCCGGCTCCGCCGGAACGCCGGTGCATACCGGACTCGCTCGTCCCGCGGCCGCTCCCGGCCGGAGTCTCGTCGTGGCGCTCCGTCTGAAGGTGGTCGTAGTTCATGGTTCCGTTTCCTGTGGGGGACAGCGATCCGTCGGCCCGCGGAACCCGGGGGGACCCGTTGGTTTCGCGGCCGGCACAAGGGAGACCACGGGGCCGGGGCCCGATAACGAAAACCGCGAAAACTTTTTTCGCGGGCCGTCGGCGGGCCCGATTCCACGCGGCGTACGTGGTCCGGGACACCGGGAGCGCGCCACGGGCGCGGGCCGGGGAACGGGGCTCTTCCGGACCCACGTAGGTTTTCGTTATCGCGGCCGGCGCGCGGGGTCTCCGGTGTGCGGGGGCCACGGGTACGCACGAAGGAACAGGAACGAGTGGGCGTGAAGCAGGAAAACGGGACGGCGGCCGTCGAGGCGGCCAAGGCCGGGGACGAAGAGGCCCAGGAGCAGTTGGTCGCCGCCTACCTGCCACTGATCTACAACGTCGTGGGACGGGCGCTGGACGGCCATGCGGACGTCGACGACGTGGTGCAGGAGACCATGCTGCGCGTCCTGGAGTCGCTGGCCGATCTGCGGGAACCGGCGTCCTTCCGCTCCTGGCTGGTGGCGATCGCCATGAACCAGGTACGGCGCCGGTGGGCCTCCGCCCGTAAGACCCCCGTCGTCGGCCTGGACCAGGCGCCGGAACGGGCCGACCGCTCGGCCGATTTCGTGGACCTCACCATCCTGAAGCTGGGACTGTCCGGCCAGCGCCGGGAGGTGGCCGCGGCCACCCGCTGGCTGGACGAGCGGGACCGGTCGCTGCTGTCCCTGTGGTGGCTGGAGGCCGCCGGCGAGATCACCCGGCCGGAACTGGTCGCCGCCGTCGGGATCGACTCCCGCCAGACGGCGGTCCGGGTGCAGCGCATGAAGGAGCAGTTGGAGGCCGGCCGCGTCGTGGTCCGCGCGCTCTCCGCGACGCCGCTGTGCCCCGAACTGTCCCAGCTCACGGCAGCCTGGGACCAGGAGCCCTGCGCCCTGTGGCGCAAGCGAATAGCCCGCCATGCGCGGCAGTGCACGGACTGCTCCGGGCACTGGGACGGCCTGCTGCCCGCCGAGGGCCTGCTGGCCGGTCTCGCCCTGCTGCCGCTGCCCTCGCACCTCACTCCGCCGCACGTCCTGCCGGCCCCGGCCGCCGCGACCGTACAGGCGACCTCGGCACCCACGCCGCACCACGCCTCCGGTACGTCGGGCGGACACCCCGTGCCGCCGCGGCCGCCCCGGGGGAAGACCGGCCCGGTTGTCGTGGGCACCGCCACCCTCGTGGTCGCCGTCGGCGCCGCCGTGTGGTGGTCTCACGACACCTCTCCGGAGAAGCAGAAGGCCGCGCCGAAGGTGACCCACACCGTGGCCTCCCGCACCCCGTCGCCGACCCCCACCCCCACGCCCACCCCGTCCCCGTCGCGCTCCAAGACCGCACCCCCCACCCGGTCCGCCACCCCGACCCCCACTCCCTCGGCCACCCCGCCCGACCTCGAAGAGCAGGCCACCGCACTCATCAACCAGCGGCGGGCGCAGGCCGGCTGTGGGCCGCTGCGTATCGACCGGCGACTGCACATCGCGGCACAGCGGCACTCCGCCGATATGGCGGCCCGCCAGTACTACGAGCACCAGGCCCCGGACGGCACCGGCCCCGACGACCGGATCACCGCCACCGGCTACCGGTGGAGCAGCTGGGGCGAGAACCTCGACCGCGGCCCGCGGACCGCCGCCGGGGCGGTGAACGACTGGATGGGCGACCGTATGCACCGCGACAACCTGCTCAACTGCGCTTACACGGAAGTCGGCATCGGCGTCGTCCAGGGCGCGGGCGGTCCCTGGTGGACCGAGGACATGGCGGCACCGCGCTGATCTTCGCGGCCGGGAGGGCAACGCCCGCCCGGAGTCCGTCAGTTGACGCTGGACGAACCGCTGACACCGGAATGCGATGTGGGCCGGCGGCGCTGCACCCTTACGGAGAAGCATTCCGTCGCACACAAGGAGAGCAGCGCATGACCGACACCGTGCAGGAGTGGCAGCTGGCCGCACGGCCCGTGGGGCGCCCGGTGCCGGGGGACTTCCGGCTCGTGGAGCGGGAGTTGCCGGCACCGGCCGAAGGGGAGGTGTGGGTCCGCAACACCTTTCTGTCGGTGGACCCGTATATGCGGGCCCTGATGAGCGCCGAGGAGACGGGGAGCCTGGCCTACGCATTAGACCGGCCGATGACGGGTGGAGCGGTCGGCGAAGTGGTCGTCTCGCGGGCGGCCGGTCTGTCGCCGGGGGACCTGGTCCTCAGTGACCTCGGATGGCGCACCGCCGCGGTCGCGCCGGCCGGACGGTTCACCAGGCTGCGGCGCGTCGAGGGTGTGCCGGACTCCGCGTTCCTCGGCGTACTGGGGATGCCCGGATTGAGCGCCTACGTCGGGCTGACCGAGATCGCGGGAATGCGCCCGGGGGACATGGTGTTCGTTTCCGGCGCGGCCGGGGCGGTGGGCGGCCTGGCCGGGCAGATCGCGCGCCTGCGCGGGGCGAAGGCGGTGATCGGCAGCGCCGGTTCCGCGGCGAAGGTGGAGTATCTGACCGGCGAACTCGGCTTCACCGCTGCCTTCAACTACAAGACCGGACCGGTGCGCGAACTCCTCGCCGAGGCCGCCCCGGACGGTATCGATGTGTACTTCGACAATGTCGGAGGCGACCACTTGGAGGCCGCCATCGAGGCCCTGAAGCCGAACGGCCGGGCCGCGCTGTGCGGAGCGATTTCCGGGTACCACGACACCGAGCCCGCGCCGGGGCCGCGCAACATGATCGAGCTGGTGAAGAAGCGGATCACGCTGCGCGGCTTCGAGGTCGGGGACCATGCGCACCTCCAGCCGCGCTTCGCCGAGGAGATGAGCGGCTGGCTGGCCGAACGTAAGATCACCTTCCGTGAAACCGTCGAGGACGGCATCGGCCACGCGGTGGAGGCCTTCCTCGGGCTGATGAACGGCCGGAACACGGGGAAGATGGTGGTGCGCATCTGACCCACCTGGGATGCACTGACCGGTGGTGAGACGCGCGCGGTCACGCGACCAGGCGCAGCCAGGCCGATGCGAGTGCGGCGTGACCGGCGGGCGTCGGGTGCACGCCGTCCGCAGCCCAGTACTCCGGCCCGGTCGTCGCGGCGAGCTCGGCGAACATGCTGTCCGCGGCGAGCAGGTGCGCGCCGTATTGGCGGGCGAGCTCGCGCACGACCTGGATCTCCGGGTCCAGATCGGCCCGCCACTCCTTCCGGACCTCGGCGTCCACGAGCGTGTCACGTGCCTTGACGCTGCCGCTGATCGGCAGGAGGAACGGCTCGATGAGAATCAGCTCCGTGCCCGCCTCGGCCAGCGGCGCGAGCAGCCGGTCGTAGCCTGCCGCGAAGTCCTCCGCGGGGATCATGTAGCCGCCCGGGACGATGGTGTGCCAGCCCATGTCATTGACGCCGACGAGGATCGACACCACGTCCGGGTGCGCGTCGAGCACATCCACCTGCCAACGGGCCTCCAGATCCATCACCTTGTGGCCCCCGATCCCGGTGTTCAGCCAGTTCACGGGCCGGCCCCGGCCGCCGGGCGGGCGCGTTGACCGGCCCGCCCGGCGACCGGGGCGACGTACGAGGAGCTGGAGGGCGTACTAAGGCGCGATGTGCCAGGTCAGGGAGCGGGAGAGCAGCTTTCGCAGCGCCGGGTCACGGACCGCCTTCGTACGGTCGGTGGCGCGTGCCGTGACCGTGTGGGCGCGGCCGTCGGCCGGGACGCCGAGGGTGCGCGGGATGACCGATGACTTGCCGCGCGCGGCCTTGCGTTCGCGGCCGTCGACGGACCACGTCAGCTCCGCGGAGGCGGGTGCGGTGACCCGGATGCGGGTCCCGCGGGACACCGCGTGGTGGGTGGAGACCGGGCTGCTCAGCACGCTCGCATAGCGGTAGAAGCCCGCGATCATCCCCTCGCGGCCGGGGAGGTTGAACTCCCGGCCCAGGGTCCGCATGATCGAGTTCTCGGTGGGGCGGTTGAGCCCGTACTGGTAGTAGCCGCCGCCCTCGAACGCGCCCACCGCGCCGCCGTCCGGCGACTGCTGGCCGATCCAGCGGTACCACTTCTGCTGCTGGGCGGTCATCTGGTCGGCGGAGAGCTTGCTGAGGTTGGCCTGGGCGGGCTCGGGTCCGGAGTAGGTTCCGGACTGGCCGTAGTCGTACTCGTCGGCGAGCTTGCCCAGCGAATGACCGGTTTCGTGCACCGCGATCTGGTCCGACTGGTCGTTGTCGGACGAGGCGGTGGCGATCCCGTCGTAACCGACCTGCGAGGAGACGTCGTTGTAGCCCGCACCGCCGTACTTGGTGGAGTTGGAGAGGACCACGACGAGGTCGGCGGCCGGGGCCTTGGAGGCGTACGACTCGACCTTGCCGGTGTCGACGCACAGCAGCCGCTCGGTGCCGTCGCAGAAGAACGCAGAGTCCAGGGCGGTGTCGCGGACCACGTCCTTGGTCGGGTCGCCGGAGACGCCGGACTCGTTGGAGACGGCGTCGACGGCCCAGACGTTGAACAGGCCGCGGTAGGTGGCGTACGGCTCCACGGCTGAGATCTTGGCCCACTTGGCGCGGACGTCGGCGTGGAAGTCCTCCTGCTGGGCGGCGGTGTAGCCGTCACCGATGAAGACGACATCGAGCTTGCTGCCGACCGGGCCGCTCTGCACGATCGAGGTGACATCGCCGTCGCCGGCGGCGATCGCGGCCTTCTCGGACGGCGCGAGCGGCTTCGGGGCCGGGACGGTGGTCTGCCGTGGGTGGCCGTCCGCGCCGCTGAAGTACTCGACGTGCTGGGTGCGTGTGGTGGACGGGGGCGGTGTGGCGGTCTCTGCGGTGGCCGCGGCGGCCGTCGCGGCCACCGCCACCGCGGCGATGCCGACGGACACCGCGGTGCGTATGCGTGGGGACATGCGTCTGCGGTGATGTCCGGAAGTGCTTCTGCGCATGGGGGGTTCCTCCCGAAGCCCGCCGCAACGCGGCGGGTTGAGCCGAAATCAGGCGCGCTCAACGTAGAGGTTCCGGGGGCTCCAGGCAACGGATGGTGCGTAAGTGGCACACCGGACAGTTGAGTTCGGGCTAGCGGAGAGGGCGCGAGCAGATGTCCGGCAGAGCGATATCCGCTACCGGCAGGCGACTTGTGTGACCCCGGCGCCAGCACCCGCCAAGCACCCCGCCCGCCCCCGCCTGACCCCATCCCGGCACTCGCCCGCCCATCCCGTCGGCCCCCGCTGTCCCGTGTCCCACAAGGGATGGGGGGTTGAGGTGACGAGCGTGCGTTACCTGGGCCGGTTCATGCCGGACCCGCGGCAGGTGCCGGCGGAGGTCGCTGAGCATCTCGCCGAGCTGCGACTGGCGACGTAACAGGCCGCGAACGCCACGCTGATCGACTGCCAGGCGTCGATCCCGCTCGCGCAGGCGTGGGGCGGCGGTCTGGTCGCCGGCGGACTGAGGCCCTCGGCGCGGCAGCCTGAATCGCGCCGACACATCGACACCCGACCGATCCGCGCGGACGGTCAACGCCTTCCCGGCGGGCAGCTGTACGACAGCGGGCACGGTCCCCTCCCTTTGCCGCAGGTAGCAGGGTCGCTTCGCGCACGACCTCGCAAGCGTTGCCACAGGGCGCGATCAGCGATGCCGCAGACAAAAGGGCGTTATCCGTGGGAAGGCTTCAGCGGGTCCGGCCGCCGACGCTCCGTCAGCCGCCCACCAGGACCGACCTCGGCTTAGCGCACGATCTGACATGGATGTTCCTCCACCCCCGGATGCATGGCAATACGTGTAGGGGGCGTCGTTGGCGGTGGGGCGAGCGCGGGGGCGTACGCGCCTGGCGTGGTGCGGTTGTGTATATGTCCGTGTTTTGTAACACCAACTTGGATTTCTTCCGCCAAGGCGTGACGGGCCGTCACTCTGTGGGAGCCCGGCCAAACCGGCCAGGCGTCCGGTTTTTAGGCGCCCTGAACGTGGCGCCTTTCACAGGAGGTTCGATGTTCCGTAACGCTTCGCGTGTCGCCATGGTGGTACTGGGCTCCGCCGCCCTGGCAGCCACCGCCGCCCTCCCGGCCAGCGCGGATGGCCACCACCGCCACACTCCGCAGCGCTGGTGGTCCGCTGTGGTCCTGGGACCGATCCAGTACGACAGCCCGGGCCGCGACGACCGCTCGAACCGCAGCCTCAACGCGGAGTGGGTGACGGTGCGGAACACCGGCCGCACACCCATCAACCTCAAGGGCTGGAGCCTGTCCGACAAGAGCGGACACGCCTACCGCTTCGGCAACCTGCGACTGGCCGGCCACAGCCAGGTTCGTGTCCACACCGGCCACGGCCAGGACAACCGCTGGGAGGTCTACCAGGACCGGCGCAACTACGTCTGGGACAACGACCATGACCACGCGACCCTGCGCAACGACCACCGCCGGGTCGTCGACCAGGTGCGCTGGGGGCACGGTCACCGTCGCTGACCCCAAACGGCGCTGACCGGTGCGGGAGGGAGCGCCCGTCTCTCCCGCACCGGCCACCGCTCCCCTACCGGTGCGCCGCAGGCAGCCAGCCTGTGGCGCACCGCCATTTTTGGCCCGGCCCCGGCCCCGGCCCCCGGCTACCTGCTCCGCGACGCCTCCGGTGTCTCCTCGTCGGGCGGTGCCCCCTGGGGCCCGGCGGCCCGGCCGCGACGGGCGAAGAAGTAGCCCGCCACCAGGATCGCCGCCCATGCCGGAGCCACGTACAGCGCGATGCGGGTCTCGGCGTCGAAGGCCAGCAGGACGACCACCAGGCAGAGAAAGGCGAGGACGAAGTAGTTCGACACCGGCGCCAGCGGCATACGGAAGGCGACCGGCCGGAGCCGCCCGGCCCGGACCGCCGCCCGGAAGCGCAGATGTGCCGAGGAGATGATCCCCCAGGTGAACACCGCGGCGACGGTCGCCACGCTCGTGACATACGCGAAGGCCTTCTCCGGGACGAAGTAGTTCGCGGCCACCCCCAGCAGCATGACGGCCATGGACGCGAGGATGCCCGCGGCGGGCACGCCCTGGCGGCTGACCTTCCCGAACGCGGCGGGCGCGTGCCGGTCCCGGGCCAGGGTGTGCAGTATCCGGCCGGTGGAGAACACCCCGCTGTTGCAGGACGACAGGGCCGCGGTGAGCACGACCATGTTCACCACAGCGGCCGCCGCGGGGATCCCGACCTTCGCGAAGTCAGGGGGCGGTCTTTGCCGGGGGCGGTGGTGCTCCGGAGGTGTGGGGGAGTGGGCGTCAGTGGTCGGCGGGGGCCGAGCCGCCCGTGTAGGTGCGCGGAACGCGGACGCCGATGCGGGTGACGATTTCGTGGGAGATGGTGTGGGCGGCCCGCGCCCAGTCCACCGCACCGGGCTCCCCGCGGCCGCCGGGCCCGAAGAGCACCACCTCGTCCCCGGGCGCGGCGGAGGCGTCGCCGAGATCGATGACGAACTGGTCCATGCACACGGTGCCCGCCACCGTGTGCTGCCGCCCGGCGACGAGGACGGGGCCGGCCTGCGATGCGTGCCGAGGAACACCGTCGGCATAGCCGAGCGGCACCAACCCGAGGGTCGTCTCACGGGCCGTGCGATAGCGGTGGCCGTACGAGACGCCCTGCCCGGCGGGGACCCGCTTGACGGAGGCCAGGCGGGCGGTGAACGTCATCGCCGGCCGCAGCCCCAGCTCCGAAGGCCCGGCCAGGTCCGGCACCGGGCTCAGTCCGTAGACGGCGAGCCCGGGACGGACGAGGTCGAAGTGCGCCTCCGGAAGCGTCAGGGTGGCGGCCGAGTTGGACAGATGCAGGACATCGGGAGCGAGCCCGGCCCGACGGGCGATCCCGGCCGCGTCGCGGAAAGTCGCCAACTGCCGTTCGCAGGAGGGGTGTCCGGGCTCATCGGCCCGCGCCAGATGCGACCACACGCCGACCACCCGGAGATACCCGGCCGCCTCGGCGGACGCCGCGCTGTCCACCAGTGTCTGCCAGTCGCCCGCGGCGGCGCCGCCGCGCCCGAGCCCGGTCTCCGCTTCGAGGTGGAGCAGCGCGGGACGGTCCGCGGCCTGCGCCGCCCGGACCGCTGCCCGCACCGCCCACGGGGCACCGGCCGACAGCTCGACACCCGCGGCCACCGCGGCACTCCAGTCGTCACCGGGGGTCAGCAGCCACGCCAGCAGCCGGCCGGGAACACCGGCCGCGCGCAGCGCCAGTGCCTCCCGCATCCCGGCGACGCCGAGCCAGGTGGCACCGCCCGCGAGCGCCGCACGGGCGACCGGGACCGCGCCGTGCCCGTAGGCATCGGCCTTGACCACGGCCATCACCTCGGCGGACCCCGCCGCGTCACACAACCGGCTGACGTTGGCGCGGATCGCCGCGAGGTCAATACGGGCTTGGGCGTGCGGTGTTCCGGCCTGCTGGTCGTCCGCGGACGGGACCGGCCCGGCGGACACCCCCGGAGAGTGCCGGTCCACGACCGCGGTCACCGCCGCTCCGTATCCGGCTTCGATGTTCTCGGCCTCGCGGGCCATGCCGAACGACATGCCACCGTCCTTCCATGAAATCCATTGCTGCCCGGTGAGCTGCGGGTGGAGCCATGGTTTCGGCGGGGGGACGGCCCGTCATCGTTCGCTCGGCACTGTCCCGGGCCGCTCGGCAGTGTGGCCGGGACAACGGGAGGGGGCGGCGGGGCGGAAGGCCGCGTACGGGAGGAGGGCATGCGGGAGGACGGCATACGGAAATCCCGCCATACGGAGACGCCGGACCGTTACAGCGACATACCGGGCAGCGGCCCGGGTTCCCTCACCCGGAATTACCCACGGCGTCGTCCGGGCCGCCTTCCGCGCCGTATTGGCGGGCGGTGAGCTGGAGCAGCAGAGCGGTACGGACCTCCGGGTCGTCCAGTGGTAGCGCCACGACCTCCTGGAGGCGGCGCATCCGGTGCCGGAGCGTGTTGGGGTGGATGTGCAGCCGGGCGGCGGCGGCCCGTGGATCGCCCCGCTCCTGGAGCCAGGCGTACAGCGTCGGCACACAGTTCGTACCGTGCTCCCGGTCGTGGTCCACCAGCTGCTGGAGCGGCCCGACGCCGGAAATCCGGGCCGCCGCGGCGGACCGCGCGACATGGCGCAGCACGACCGTCGCCCATACCTCGTCGTGCACCGCCTGGCGGCGCGCGATCAGGCCGGTCCGGAGCAGATCGAGCGTGTCATCGGCCTGCTCCCGCGAGCGCGCCAGCCCGGGGACCGACGCCGCGAGCCCGCCGACCGCGATCAGCGGAGCGGGCCCTCCGATGGTGCCCCGAAGCGTCTCCAGCCATCCGGGCCCGTCGTCGGCGCCGGGGCTGGCCCTCTCCGCCGGGACGATTCCGTAGACCACGCCGCCGACGATCGCCGCCGGTGACCGCAGCCGACTGCCACGGAAGCGGGACATACGCTCCCATACGGTCAGTCGCTGTCGCTCCGCCTCCTCCTCGTCCGCGCAGCGCACCCCCACGGCGATCACCCGCCAGGGGCCGGTGGTGAGCCCCAGCCGCCGGGCCGCGTCCGCCGCTCCCTCCTGGCCGTGCAGCACCGTGGCGACCAAGTCGGTCAGCACCAGGCGCTCCACATCCGCACCGGCGCGCCGGCGCAGCAGATGCAGCGCCGCCGTCGCGGCCGTGTCCGCGAACGCCGCGGCCCGATCGGCGGGCACCGGCCCCGGCACGATGGCCCAGATCGAGCCGAGCACATCCCCGCCGGCATGCACCGGCACGACAAGCCGCGGCTTGGTGCCCTCGACCACGGCGGGGACGTAGATGGGTCCGGTGTCCTGGGCGATCCGGCGGAAGACGCCGTGCTGCCGGAATTGGGCGTTGACCTCGTCGGGGACGTGCCGCCCCATGATCGTGGCGACCCGTGCCTCGTCACCGCGCTCCTGCCGCGCCGAGTAGGCGAGGACCCGCGAGCTGCGGTCCTCGATGGTGACCGGTGCGTCGATCACGGCGGCGATCGCATCGGCCAGACCGAAGAGGTCCCCGGCCTCGGCACCGGCTGTCCCGCTGCCGGAGTCCGCGTACCCCTCGCTGTCGAGCACCGCCCGCAGCAGCGAGACGACCTGCGCCCAGCCCGCCTGCTGCTCGACCTGCACCAGCGGGATTCCGGCCGCGCTCGCGGCGGTGATCACCGCTTCGTCGACCGCGACCGGGGCCTTGAGCAGCAGAGCGCCCGCCGACCGCTCGGCGCACCACGACAGCAGCCGCAGGGCCGGTGCCCGGTCCGTGAGATTCACTCCGAGGACGACATCGCCCGGACGCAGATCGAAGCCACCGTCCGGCTCGGCGATCACCACATCTCCCACCGGGACCGCGGTGCCTCCGGGGGCGCGCACCCCCGACAGCACGGCCGGCCCGACGGAGCTGAGAAGCCGCTGGAGGCTCATCACTGGCATCACCCGTTCACCGTTCCACCCACCATCGTGCCGTACGGAATCCGCACCTCCGCCGGCCGGTCCCGCCCCGGCTCTCATTTCCGGTCGGCGGGAGGTGAACGGTCGCGGGAGTCCGTGCGTATCTCTCCATATCCGTGTCCCCTGAGGCACCGGTCCACGATGTGAGGAGGCAGCATGACTGACCCGGGTATCCCGCAGCTTCAGGCATTGCCGGACGGAGACGCCGAACTCTCGCTGGTGGTGCGCTTGCAGTGGGAGGACGTCGCCGCCCTCGGCCAGGACGCCGCCCGGTTGGCTGCCCGGTTCAAACGCCCGGTGTCCCTGGACGAGGCCGCCGGCCATCGCCTGCGCATCCGGTCACCCGCGGCCCACGCCAAGGCCATGCCACAGGAGCGGGCCCAGCCCGCCGTGGCCTCCACGACGGTGTCGCCGCTGCCCGCCCGCTCCCCCCAGGAACAGGCCCGGCAGGCGATCGAGAAGATCAACGGCTCCAACGGCCACGAGACGGCGTAGCGCGACGTCGGGCTGAGAGCACGAGGGGGACCGGCGGGTCCCCCTCGCGGAGGGGTTCGGCGGTTGTGGGGCCGCCGGGCCCCTCAAGCGCGCTCGAGGCCCGGCGGCCCGGCCGCTCCTGAGCTTGAATGACGGCCGCCGTCGAGGCCCTGCGCTGGGGGCCCGACAGCGAGTGACGTCAGGCGGGCCGGCTGACGTCGTCGAAGTCGGTGGAGGCCGACAGTTCGGCCCATGCCAGCATGTCGCGCTCGAAGGCGTCGCGTCCGGCCTGGACGAGCCGAAGCGCGTCGTTGCCGAGCAGCAGGCGCGTCGGAGGTTGGTCGGCCGCCACGATGCGCAGCACCGCGGTCGCGGCCTTGTCCGGGTCGCCCGGCTGGGTCCCGCTGCCGTGGATGCGCCGGGCGCGCAGCGGCTCGAACAGCGCGTCGTAGTCGGCGATCACACGGGGTGCGCGGATCATCGAGCGGCCGGACCAGTCGGTCCGGAAACTTCCCGGCTCGACGGCGGTGACATGGATGCCGAAATCGGCGACCTCCTTGCCGAGCGTTTCGAGGATGCCCTCCACCGCGAACTTGCTGCCGTGGTAGAAGCTGAGGCCCGGCATGGTGATCAGCCCGCCCATCGAGGTGACGGCGATGATGTGGCCCGAACGGCGCTCCCGCATGTGCGGCAGCACGGCCTTGATCACCGCCACGGTTCCGTAGACGTTCACCTCGAACTGACGGCGAAGGTCATCCATCGACGACTCCTCGAAGAGGCCGTCATGGCCGTACCCGGCGTTGGCGACGAGTACGTCGACCGGGCCCAGGTCGCGCTCGGTCTCGTCCACGACCGTGTCCACCGCGTCATGGTCGGTCACGTCCAGGATGCGGGCGTGCGCGTCGCCGGCGAGCGCCTCAAAAGCCCGTGCGTCGGCGGGCGTGCGCACGGTGCCCATCACCCGGTGGCCCGCGGCCAACGCCGCGCGGGCGAGTGCGCGGCCCAGACCGGTGCTGACGCCGGTAATCAGGAATGTCTTGGTGTCCGACACAGGAGTTCCCTTCGTGCGATACGAACAGAGGCCGACCGGGGCGGTTGGTCCCCGGTCGGTCTCGACACGTTCCACTTCAGCACCGGAATCGGCTGCTGATCGGCTTCCGGGAGGTCCGCTTCGCCCCGGGGACAGCCGGACCGGGGGACTGCCAGTCCCCCTTTCGCGGGCCGTCGGGGCGATCTTGGGCCCTATCGTGAACGGCATGGACCGCAACACAGCTCTCGGTGAGTTCCTCCGCTCTCGGCGGGCACGGATCACCCCGCGCCAGGCGGGCATGTCCGACGACGGCGGCTATCGGCGAGTGCCAGGACTGCGCCGCGAAGAGATCGCGCAACTGGCGGGCGTGAGCGTCGACTACTACGTACGCCTGGAACGCGGACGCCGACTGAACGTCTCCGAGACCGTGCTGGACGCCATCTCCCGCGCGTTACGCCTCGATCCGGTCGAACGCACCCATCTGTTCCAGCTCGCCAAGCCCGCCGCAGGCAGGCCCCGCCGCACGGCGACGCGTCCGCAGCCGGTCCGCCCGGGGCTGCGCGACCTGCTCCGGATCCTCGAGCACACCCCCGCCCTTGTGCTGGGGCGGCGACTGGACGTACTTGCGTCCAACCAGATGGCACGTGCACTGCTCACCGACTTCGACGCGCTGCCGCACCGCGGGCGGAACCTGGTGCGGTTCATGTTCTGCGACGAGACCGCCCGCTCGCTGTATACCCACTGGGACACCCACGCCCAGGACATTGTCGCCTCGCTCCGGCGGGAAGCCGGACGCCATCCCCACGATCCGCTGCTGGCCGAACTCGTCGGCGAACTCTCGATCAAGGATGAGGACTTCCGCCGCTGGTGGGCCGACCAGAACGTGTATCGGCACACGCATGGCAGCAAACACTTCCACCACCCGATCGTCGGCCCGCTGACCCTCAATTACGAGTCCCTCACCCTGCCCGCCGACCCGGACCAGCGGCTGAGTGTCTACACCGCCGAGGCAGGCTCCGGCTCCGAAGAGGCGCTTCGGCTACTGGCCGCGTGGATACGGCAGCCCGAGGCCTCGCACGGCCGCCACGCAGATCATTGGACGCCCGCCGGTCCGCGAGGAGCGGTCGGCCAAAGTGGCTGCGTCCCATGAGCCGGGACGGGCGTTATGGAACACCGGCAGACCTTGCGCCCCACCGCCGGTGTCCCGAAGCCCCCGTCGAGTGGGAGGAACCGGGATTCGGGATGCGGCCAGGAAGCCGACGGCCGGGTCGAGCACCTCGGATGCGAACACCGGGCCTGAGAACTCGCCGTACCGGACGGCGGACTCTTCGTCCCGTCAGCCGCTGCTCGTCACCGCGACCCCGCGGCCACCAGCGTCGCGGTGAGGGGTTCGAGCTCGGCGACCAGCTCATCGAGTTCGGTGGGAGAGAGGGCTTCGTACGGCGGGGCGGCGAGCTCGTCGGTAAGGGCTTCGATGCGTTGCTGGGTCTCGCGGCCGGCGTCGGTGAACCGGCCTTCGGTGTCGACGAGCCCGCGCTCGCGCAAGCCGTCCATGACCGTGGCCAGCCGCTTCTTCGGCAGGTGGTGGATGCGCCCGAACGACTCCGGCGGATGGATGCCCTGCGCCAGCGCGGAGAGCACATGGGCCTCCGTACCGCCGATGCGCGCGCCGACGAGTGCGGCGACGTGCCCGTCGGCGCGGTGCTCGCGCAGCATGGTCGCGGAATGCCACAGCCGGGCGACCGGGTCGCTCGGCACCGGAAGAGTGCGCATCCCGGCGTACATCACCCGGCCTTCTGTGGGCGCGCTCGTCGCGGCTTTGGTGGTCAGGTCGGCGGCGCGCACCAGGCCGGGGGAGCCGGCCAGCTCGGCGCCGAGGATCCGCCGTACGGAGGCCGCGCTGCCCCGTTCCCGCGCGGCGACGGACGCCTCGGGCGGGATCGTCTCCCACGCGCTCGGGATGTGCCGCGCGGCCTCCCCGTCGGCGAAGCTGTAGAAGGCCGCGTGCACGACCTGCGCCGGCACCCGCCCCAGCGGCGCGGCGCGGCCGGCGAAGTAGCCGTCCCAGTAGGTGCGGTGGCCGAGCGCGGCCAGCTCCTCGTTGCACTCGTCGGAGAAGTAGGTGACCAGGCAGATCGGCTCCAGGAGCTCGAACATGCGACGGGCGGTGACGGTCATGGCCGCCATCATGCCAGCGGGCCGCCCCCGTGCGGAGCAGTACGGGCCGTCAGATCAGCTCCTGGGTGCGGCAGTCGCACGTCCGCCTCTCCGGCAACTGGGCCGACCGGGCGAAGTACATCGGCCCAACGGCGCAACCCGGGCGCAGGGTGCGTGGTGCCCCGTGCCCACCGGTGATTGTGTGACGAGCCGGCGCGACCGTCGCTGGGCCCGCAGGGCCGGGCCGTGCACCGAGGAGGCAGGCAAGCGTGGACGCCGAGGCCGGCGCTCTCCTGAACGTCCCGAGCAGCGAAGGCACGTAAGGCATGCACACCACGGTCACCCTGCTGGCGGACGCTCCGGCCCAACTGCTCCCGGCCCGGCAGCTGATGGCCTTCACCCTGGCCTCGCACATCATTCTGGTACCGCTCGGGGTGGCGCTCCCGCTGATCACCCTGGCGATGCACTACCGCGGTCTGCGCCGGAACGATCCCGTCGCCCTGCTCCTCGCCCGCCGCTGGTCGGCGGTGATGGCGGTGCAGTTCGCGGTCGGTGTGGTCACCGGCACCGTGCTGTCCTTCGAGTTCGGACTGCTCTGGCCGGGCCTGATGGGCAAGTGGGGCGGCGTCTTCGGCATCGGTTTCGGGGTGGAGGCCTGGGCCTTCTTCCTCGAAGCGGTCCTCATCGCCATCTACCTCTACGGCTGGCGCAGGCTGAAGCCCCGCACCCACTTCCTGCTGGGCCTGCCGCTGCCGGCCGCCGCCCTGCTCGGCGCGTTCGGCATCCTGGCGGCCAACGCATGGATGAACACCCCTCAGGGATTCACCCTCGACGCCGACGGCAAGCCCGTGGACGTCCACATCTGGTCGGCGATCTTCACTCCGATGTTCGGCCCCCAGTACTGGCACTTCGTGGCGGCGATGCTGATCACCGCGGGCTACACCGTCGCCGGGGTCTACGCCGTCGGCTGGCTGCGCGGCCGCCGCGACCGCTACCACCGCCTCGGCTTCACCGTGCCGTTCACGCTCGCCGCGGTGTTCACCCCGGTGCAGTTCCTGCTGGGCGACTCGATCGCCCGGTCGGTCTTCCACAAGCAGCCGGTGAAGTTCGCCGCGACGGAACTCGTCTGGCGGACCGACACCCACGTCCCCGAGTACATCTTCGGCCGACTGCACCCGGACGGCAGCATCTCCGGCGGCATCAAGATCCCCCAATTCGACTCCATCCTGGCCGGGTTCACCCCCGGGACCAAGGTGACCGGACTGACCTCCGTCCCGGCGGACGACCGGCCGACGCCCACCCAGGCCACCATCGCCCACTGGGCCTTCGACACCATGGTGGTGATCGGCTCCCTGCTGATTCTCCTCGCCCTCTGGTACGGCTGGTGCCGGCTGCGGCAACACCGGCTGCCCGCCTCGCCGTGGTTCTTCCGCGGCGCGGCCTGCGCGGGCGTCGCCTCCGTCGTCGCCGTCGAATGCGGGTGGATCACCGCCGAAGTGGGACGCCAGCCCTGGATCGTCTACCGGCACATGCGCATCGCCGAGGCGGTGACCGCGACCCGGTCCACCAGCCTCTGGATCATGCTGGGCCTGGTCGTCGTGGTGTATGTGTTCATCTTCGGCTCGCTGCTCGCCGTGCTGCTCAAGATGCGTACGAACTGGCGGCTCGACGACGCGCGCAGGGCGGCGGGGGAGCGGACCGGCGAACCGGAGGCCGACACCCCGTACGGGCCCCGCTCACGGGTACCGGCCGGTGACCCGCCACCCGACGGCGGCGCCGGGCCCGGACCGGCCGAGGACGGCCGGCCGTGATCGCCGATGTCATCGCCGTGGTGCTGCTGCTCGCCGTCGCCGCCTACGCCTGCGCCGGCGGCACCGACTACGGAGCGGGGTTCTGGGACCTGACGGCCGGTGGCGCCAGACGCGGCGCGCGCCCGAGGTGGCTGATCGACCACGCCATGGCCCCCGTATGGGAGGTCAACAACGTCTGGCTCGTCTTCGTCCTCGTCATCATGTGGACCGGCTTCCCGACCCTGTTCCAGACGGTGTTCTCCGCCATGTGGCTGCCGCTCGCCCTTGCCGCCATCGGCCTTGTGCTGCGCGGCGCCGGCTTCGCGCTGCGCAAACCCATCCGCCGGATCGCCGGGCGACGCCTCTACGGCGCCGTCTTCGCCATCGCCTCGCTGCTCACCCCGTTCTTCCTCGGCGCGGCCGTCGGCGGGATCGCCTCGGGCCGGGCGGTACCGGGCACGGAGGCCTCGGCACACGCCTGGGCCAATCCGACCTCCATCCTCTTCGGGCTGATCGCCATCGTGGCGACGGCCTTCCTCGGCGCCGTGTTCCTCGCCGGCGACGCCGCCCGTTACGGCGCGCCCGATCTGGTCGGCTACTTCCGGCGGCGGGCTCTGGGCAGCGTCGTCGCCCTCGCCGTCCTCGCCGCCGTCATGCTGACCGTCACCCGGAGCGATGCCCCGCATGTCTGGCACGGGCTCACTCATGGCGTCGGCCTCGGCCTCGTCATCCTGGCCGGAGTCTGTTCCCTCGCCACCGGGTGGCTGCTGCTGCGCCGGTCCGGCGTCTGGTCCCGGGTCACCGCCGTCGGCGTGGTCGCGGCGGCGGTCATCGCCTGGGGGGCCGCCCAACGCCCCTACCTCATCCCCACGTCCCTGACCGTGGCCGAGGGGGCCGGCGACCCCGGCAGCCTGCGCTGGACCGGCCTGGTCACCCTCGTCGCCGTAGTGCTCGTCTGCCCGGCCGTGGCCTTCCTGTACTGGCTGGATACCCACGGCGAACTCGAACCGTTCTCCGACGCCGACCTGCGCCGCACCGAACCGGCTCGCGACGATCCGACCGAGCTGAACTGACCACGACGGGAAGGCTTCCGGCCGGTGGCACCCCGGCTCCCCGGAATGCTGCCCCCGCCGCTCCGCTCCGGGCGGCGCCGGGCAGACATCAGCAGTACCGGCGGAGCGATCCCATGGCACCGGCGGGGCGGACCTCGCGGTCGCGCAGGGTGAGGGAGAGCTTCTCGCCCCAGGCGCGGCAGGCGGCTGTGAAGTCCTGCTTCCGGTATTCGATGACGAAGACCCGGTTGGCGTAGGCCGCCGCGAAGTCGGTGCACTCCTTGTAGCGCGTGCACTCCTCGACGACGGCGAAGTCGAAGCCGATACGGCCGTGTTGCGGCAGCAGGCCGGTGGTGTTCTTCTGCGCGATGGCCAGATGCCGCTGGTGGGCGCGGCGGGCCAGGAGCCGGGCGAAGGCCGCGGCGTGCCCGGCGGTGAGCTTGCCGTCGGAACGCTCGTACGAGTCGAGATTGTCGGGCTCCACGGCGTCGTAACCGGCCTTGGCGCAGCCATCGATCCACGGGCCGACGATCTCCATGAGGTCTGCCCGCTTGGCGCTGGTGGAGATGTCGAGCAGCGGCTCGTCCCAGTCCTCGTCGATGACCGGATCTCCGTGCTCGTCCCGCAGCAGCAGTTCGGGGTGGTCGTCCTCCCAGGAGCCGTCGTCGGGCTGTGCCTGGAAGGCATTCACGTAGCAGACGTTGTAGCGGCCCGGCGCCGGTTGGGCCGTGCGGTCGCGGGAGACGGCCCGGACGCCGGCGGGCGGCGGATACGCGCCGCCGAGCTGATAGTCGAAGACGGCGTTCGCGGCCGGTGGCCGCACCGCGGTGGGCGCGGCGGGGGAGAGCGCCGAGTTCCCGGATCCGGCGGCCTGCGGGGGACGTTCGGCGGAGCATGCCGTGCCGAGCGCCATGATCAGGACGAGGGCGCCGGTGGCGCGGGAGCGTGGAGAGTGCACGGGCGGAGCTTATGCGCGCACGCGCGTACAGCCATCGGCGAGGCCGCCGGGCCCGAAGGTGCCTCCCGGTCCGTAGGAGCCGAGAGGCACTGTGGTCGGCGGCCGTTATGCGGTTCCGTGCCCGAGGGCGAGGACCGCGCCCCCGTTCAGCTGCGCGACATCGTCCGTGGTCAGCGCTTGACCACGAACGCCTGACCCTTCTTCGCGTCGGACGAGCAGGAGCTCTTCTCCGCGGCGGTCATCTTGCGGGTCTTGACGGTCACCGCGTTGCTCTGGCCGTCCGTCCCGTTGGCCGCCGGCCCGGTGACGGTGTCCGGCACGTACCAGTAGTAGTGCCCCCACTTCGGGCTGTCGTAGTGGGTCTGCCAGGTGCCGGTGACGGTCTGCATCACCTGTGCGCGCGAGATCCAGCCCACCTCACCGGGCTTCACCGTCATGTTCAGCGAGCTGTTCTCGGTGTGCGAGCTCGACCAGGTATGGCTGTAGGTCGCGGTCACACTGAGGTCGATCAGATCGGCGATCTTGCCGCCGACCGTGACGGAGACCCCGGCCGAGTCCGTGGAGCCCACGGTGTCGGCCCAGCCCATCGACTGGGTGGCGTCCGAGGTGCTGCAGTTGTACAGCGAGTTGGAGACCTGGCGGAAGTCTCCCAGGTACGCCTTGCCGAGGGTCGGCTCGTTGAAGCTGCACTTCCCTTCACCGGAAGAGCAGTCGGCTATGAGCTGGTCCCGGGTGGGCTGTTCCTCCGCGGCGGCCGGCATGGTCATCGCGGCGACCAGACCCAGTGACACCGTGGACAGCGCCATCAGCCGGCTGCCGTGGCGGGTCATTCTGCTTTTACTCATCGTGCTGTTACCTCTCGCCCAGCTTTGTGAAAGCGACGTGTCTGCGTGTGACGTTCGTCGCGTTACGTTTGAGACTGGTGTGAAATCTGTGCCAACTACACCAAGAATTGGCAAAGTTGTAGTTGATGCTGAAACAGACTCACTAAAGGGCTTAAACGGAGGCGGCGTCAGGTCCGTATGCCTGCTCCGTTGAGCACGGTGCCGACGGTGCGCGACACGAAGTCCTTCTCCAGCGGGAGTTGGCGCAGGACGACCCGGACCCAGGCGGCCCCGGTCAGCAGGTCCATCAGCAACGTGGTGTCGGCGTCCGCCGCGAGTTCGCCGCGAGCGATGGCGCGGTCGAAGACGGGTTGCTCCAGCGCGATCCGGTCGGCGAAGAAGCCCCTTACGTGGACGGCAAGTTCGGGGCTCTGGGTGGCGGCGCCCAGCACCGAGACGGCGATATCGGAGGCCGGTCGTGTGGTGAGGAGGGTGACCACCGTGTGCAGCAGGGCCTCCAGGTCTCCGGCGAGACTCCCGGTGTCGGGAGGTGTGAAGTCGAGTTGGCGCGCGCCGATGAGTGCGGCACCCAGGAGTGCCCCCTTGGACGGCCACCAGCGGTAGATCGTGGTCTTGTTGACGCCGGACCGCTGGGCGACCCCCTCGATGGTCAGTCCCTCGTAGCCCTTCTCCGCCAGCAGGTCCAGCGTGGCGTCGAAGATCTCCTGCGCCTTCCGTGGGCCGCCGCTGCGCCGTGTTCCGTGCCGCTCCTCGCTCATGAGGGGAGATTAGCATCGAGAACAACGCAACGTTGCGTTGCGTTTGAGGTACGGTGCCGGACATGGAGTCCAATGAAGCCGGGCTGCCCATCGTCTTCGTGCACGGCATGCGCGTGAGCGGCACGATGTGGCGACCCGTGATCCAAGCCTTTGGTGAGCGTCATCCCGTAGCCGCGCCCGACCTGCCCGGACACGGCACGCGGCGAGGGGAACCGTTCACCATGCCCGGAGCCGTGGAGGCGGTCGGCGACGCCGTGGACCAACTCGGCGGCCGCGCACTGCTGGTGGGGCTGTCCCTGGGCGGCTATGTCGCCGTTGCCACCGCCGCCGCCCACCCGGATCGTGTCCTCGGTCTGATGGCCATGGGGTGTACGGCGTTGCCGCGCGGGGTGTTCGGCGCCGTCTACAGGGGAGCGGGACGGCTGGCGGCCAGGCACCCCGAGGAGTTCAACCGGCTCAGCGCCTTCGCGTTCCGCCGCGCACTGCCCCGGCCGCAGGCGGACGCCATGGTCGCGGGCGGGCTGAGCTCCGAGGCCGTGCCGAGCATCGTCGAGGCGGTGCGGGAGATGAACCCCCTGGCCTCGCTCGCCGCGTATCCGGGCCCGGTCTGGCTGGTGAACGGCGAACGCGACCACTTCCGCCGCCATGAACGCCGCTTCCTCAACGCCTGTCGCGACGGCCGCCTCACCATCCGCCCGAGGTGCGGACACATCACCAGCCTCACCGATACGGCAGACCTCACGCGGCAGGTGCGGGATGCCGCCGCGGTCGTCACGGCCCGGACGCACGGGGCGGCACCCCAGGGGAGGACACGATGACCGGCCGGGTGTGGAGTGTGGAGGAATCCCTGGAGATTCCGGCCCCGCCGCAGGCCGTCTACGCGGCGCTCGCCGACGTCCGGCGGATGGCGCAGTGGAGCCCGGAAGTCATCTGGGTGTGGCCCCGCGGAGACCGTTTCGTGGGGATCAACCGCAAGGCCTGCTGGGTCTGGTTCGCCACCTGCCGGATCGTCACCGCCGATCCCGGCCGTGAATTCGCCTTCGACAACACCACGTTCGGGTTGCCGATTGCGCGCTGGGGCTACCGGCTGGCCCCGACCGAGCGGGGCACCCTGGTCACCGAGTACTGGATCGACCGCCGCCGCCATGGTTGGCGTCGCGGGCTCGCCGAGCTGCTGGGCCTGGTCTTCACCGGCACCCCGGCCGCCCGGCGCGCCGCCCGGAACCGCGCGGGTATGCGTATGACGCTCCGTCGGCTGAGTGCCGGGTGCGAACAGGCCGACTGAATCGGCAGCCCCCGGTGCGTTGGAGGGGCGGGGCAGGTCCCCCGCCCCGTCCGGGCAGGGAGCCGTCAACGGATAGGTTAAATGGGTGCATATCACCCGACCCCCGACGTCCGTTTCCCCACCGGAAGAGACGTTCCAGCCGCAAAGCGCAAGGTCCGTCCCCTCTTCCGCTTTCGCTGCACGGCGGGGTACTTCTGGGTGCAGTGCGCACTGACGGCTCATTCCGATACCTACCCTGACCAGGAAGGACGGACCTTGTCATGAGTAACGACATGGGACCCGCGGCGGCACCGGAGGAGGGGACCGGCGAGGGCTGGTACGTCGATGCGCGATGCACCAACTGTGACGTGGCCCGGCAGCTGGCCCCCGACGTCATCCGGGAGCAGGACGGACGGGCGGAAGTGATCCGGCAGCCCCGAAACGAGGCCGAGCAGCAGCAGTTGTACGCGGCCGCCTTCGCCTGCCACACCCGGTCCATCCGCCACCCCGCGCACCGCCTCACCCCCGACCTCGACCCCTTCCCCCTCGCCCTCGACGACACCGTCCATCTCTGCGGCCACAACTCCCCTCACACAGCAGGAGCGAACGCCTACCTGCTGTGCCGCCCCGACGGCAGCACGATGATGATCGACACCCCGCGATGGAGTGCCGAACTCGCCGCCCGCTACGAGGCGTTGGGGCCGGTCACCGACGTACTGCTCACCCACCGGGACCATGCCGCGCACGGCCGCCGCTACGCCGACCGGTTCGGGGCCCGGCTCTGGATCCACGAGGGCGATCTCGACGCCGCTCCCGACGCGGACCACGTCATCGGGGGCACCGACCCGGTCGAGATCGGCGCGGGAGTCACCGCCTATCCGCTTTCCGGCCACACCCGTGGCAGCGTGCTCTACCTCGCCGATGGGAGGTACTGCTTCAGCGGCGACAGTTTCTACTGGTCGCGCACCACGTCCGACCTGGAGGTGGCCGCCAGTGTCACCTGGTACTCGATCACGGAGCTGGCCGCTTCCCTGGCCCGGACGGCACCTCGGCTGCGCTTCGAATGGGTGCTGCCCGGCCACGGCGACCGCAAGCGGCTCCCGACCGAGGAGATGACCCGCCGCCTGGAGCAGCTGACGGCCCGCACCCGCACCCTTCAGCCGCAGCCCATCGACTTCACCGCTGTGCGCTGGTGAAGGGCCCCGGGCCGGGGGAACCCGGCGCGGGCGGGCCGACGAGGCGTACGCGCCAGGCCCGGCGATCCGTCCGGACGGCGCCCCCGTTCACCAGGCCCGGGTGGCCACCACCAACCGGCACCGGGGGCTGCCGTCAGGGCGTCGGCCGAGCTCCGGGAGAGCCTGAAGCCGTACATCGAAACCGGCCTGGGTCAGCTCCGCACGTACCTCGGCGAGCGGGAACGTCCGGTAGTACATGACGAATTCCGGGCGCCACAGCGCGTTGCGCACCCGCATCACCGCGTCGAAGGCCAGCAGCGTCCAGTAGCCGGCCGACCCGGGCCGGGCGGGGGCGCCGATCGGGAAGACGAACCGGCCTCCGGGGCGCAGCACCGAGTGGACCTGCGCGAACAGCTCCGGCCGCTCCCGGGGCAGGAAGTGACCGAACGCGCCGAAGCTCACCGCGAGGTCGAAGACCGGCTCGAAGGGGAGAGCCCGGGCGTCCGCACGCACCCACTCGACCCTAGGTGCGGTCGCGGTCGCCCGCTCACGGGTCCGGGCCACGGAGAGCATCCCCGCGCTGATGTCGACACCGGTGACCCGCTCCCGGCAGACCTGCCGCAGAACATCCATGCCCGCGCCCGTTCCGCAGCACAGGTCGAGACCGCTGTCGAAGGGGCCGAGCCCGTGCAGCGCCCGTGACACCGGCGTCAGCACCCGGTCCGGGGTCCGGAACGGTGTGTGGTCGAATTTCGGGGCGAGCAGGTCATAGCCGCGCTCGACGGAGGACAGCGCCTGGACGGCGAGTTCACGGAAAGTGGGTCCCTGGGGTGCGAACATCGTCCCCAGCATAGATCCGGTGCGTACTTCACCGCATCGGCCGCGCCCCGTGGTGGTACTGTGCCGGAGAGGCGCACTTGTGCTCGCCGTATTTCCGGCGCCGGTGTCTCTTCTTTCTCCCTTGCGGAGTGCCTTTCCTTCGCCTTCGCGCCGGTCGTTCACGGGCCGGCGAATCCAGCATCACTGTGTGGCACGCAGTCCGGTGATGCCGCAGCTTCTCTCTCCGGCCGCGGGCCGTCCGGCCCGCCCATGAGGCGTGATCTCACCGCCCACCCCTGCCGGTTCCCTCCCTTCTTCCGTGTACCGACGTCCCGAGAGGACCCCCGTGACCAGGAGCACTCAACTCCACACCCCCACCACCGCCCCATCTCTCACGACTGCCACGTCCCGCACCACCGCACAGCCTGCTGCCGCGCCCACGCAACCCGTCGTCACGGCGTCCGGGACCCTGGACATGGGCAACGAACGCCAGGACGGCTTTCTCCGCGCGGAGGGCTACCGTGCCTCGTCCCACGATGTCCGGGTGCCGGCCGCGCTGATCCGTGCGGCGGGCCTGCGCGCCGGCGACTTCGTCGTCGGGGTCTGCGACCGGCCACGCTTGCTCGCCCGGGTCGAAACGGTCAACGGGCACCGGCCGGGCGCCGTGCGCGGCCGGCCGCACTTCCGCGACCTCACACCGCTGCACCCCCGGCACCGCATCCGCCTGGAAAGCGCCACCGGCGGACCGGCCCCGCGCATCGTCGACCTGCTGACGCCGATCGGGAAGGGACAGCGCGGGCTGATCGTGGCACCACCGAAGACCGGGAAAACCGTGCTGCTGCAACAACTCGCGGCCGCCGTCGCCGAGAACCACCCGGAGTGCCGGCTGATGGTCGTGCTGATCGACGAACGGCCGGAAGAAGTCACCGAGATGCGTCGCTCGGTACGCGGCGAGGTGCTCGCCTCCACCTTCGACCGTCCGCCCAAGGAACACATCGCCCTCGCCGAACTGGCCGTGGAACGCGCCAAACGACTCGTCGAGCACGGCCAGGACGTGGTCATCCTTCTCGACTCCCTCACCCGGCTGTGCCGGGCCCACAACAACGCCGCCGCGTCCGGTGGCCGCACGCTGAGCGGCGGCGTCGACGCCGCCGCGCTGCACGGCCCCAAGCGGCTCTTCGGTGCGGCGCGGCTCGCCGAGGAGGGCGGTTCGCTGACCCTGCTCGCCACCGCTCTGGTGGAGACCGGCTCCCGCGCCGACGACTACTTCTTCGAGGAGTTGAAGAGCACTGGAAACATGGAGCTGCGGCTGGACCGGGTGCTCGCGGGCAAGCGGGTCTATCCGGCGGTCAATGCCGTCGCCTCCGGCACCCGCCGGGAGGAACTGCTGCTCACCCCGGACGAGTTGGCGGCGACCCGCCGTCTGCGCCGCGCCCTGCGGACCGGCGACGGACCGGCACATATGCAGTCCCTGCTGGAGAAGGTCCGGCGTACGCCCGACAACGCGACGCTCCTGCGGCAGCTACAGCACACCGCCCCCGGTGTCTGACCGCCGCATCTCCCCTCCGTTCCGCCCATGGGAAGTGGCCCCCGGAGAGAGATCCGAGGGCCACTTCGGGGCCGGCACCGGCCGAGCCGGTTGCGCGTCCGGAACGGCCGTGTGCCGGCCCGGCGTCAGTCGGTCAGCAGGGGGTGCCGAAGGCGGGGTTGAACGCCCCGATGACGGTGATGGTGTTGCCGCAGACGTGGACCGGAATCTGTACGGGGATCTGGATGTTGTTGCCGGACACCACTCCTGGTGAGTCGAGAGCGGCACCCCCGGCGCCGCTGTCGGCGCCGGCGACACCCGCCCCGCCGAGAACGACGGCGCAGGCGCCCGCGGCGACCAGAGCACTCTTGATCCGGTGAGCCATCGGTCGGTCTCCTAACTGGTGGAGGAACTGCGGCTCCTGGCGTTGCGGTCCCGTTGACCGCACTGCGCCACGGCTGTGAGCCGCCCGTACACAAGGCTGTCGTTCCCCACCGGCTCCCGCTCCAGAGACACCGGGCCCGAAGAGCAGACTTTTAGGTGATATGGCTTCCCGTGTTGACGTGCCGACGGCCGGCCCGTCGCCGTGCTAGATGCGCTCAACGGGCAGCAGATGGACGCCGGCCCGGTCGGTGCTCAGGCACAGGGAGCAGACCATCGCCCCATGGTCGTGGCAGGCGGCGAGATCCGGGCGCTCGAAGTCCTGTCGGCACACATGGCACGGGAACGTCGCCGCGCTGGGGTTGCCGTCCTGGTCCAGCGGCGGTTCGTCGATCCCGTCGGAAGTGCGCCGCAGGTAGAACCTGCCCCGGGTCAGGACCGCCATCAGCGGAGTCACGACGAAGGCGATCACCGCGGCCGCGACAGGGGAGTACGGCTGGAGCGTGTCACCCAGGGCATGGAAGTACAGGGCGATCGACAGCCCCGACGCGGCGACGAAGGCCACCACGCCCACGGGGTTGACCGCGTAGAGCATGCCGCGGCGGAACTCGGGGGCGTGCGGGGAGAGTTTCAGCAGGTACTTGTTGACGATGATGTCGGTGGCCACGGTCACGATCCAGGCGATGGCGCAGTTGGAATAGAACCCGAGAATGCTGTTGAGGAAGCTGAACATGTCCGCTTCCATCAGGATCAGCGCGAAGGCCAGGTTGGCGAGCACGAACACCATCCGGCCCGGGTAGCGCTTGGTGACCCGGGTGAACGAGTTCGTCCAGGCCAGGGAACCGGAGTAGGCGTTGGTCACGTTGATTTTGATCTGGCTGATCACGACCAGCACCACGGCCAGCGGGATGACCAGCCAGGACGGCATCATGGCAGCGAAGGCGCCGGTGAACTGCTGAATGGGTTCGGTGGCCGAGCCCGCGCCCGCCTCGGCGAGGATGTAGACAGCCAGGAAGACCCCGATCGCCTGCTTGAGGGCGCCGAGCACCACCCACCCGGGGCCGGCCATCACCACGGCCGTCCACCAGGCGCGCTTGTTCCGCTCGGTCTTGGGCGGCATGAAGCGCAGATAGTCGACCTGCTCACCGATCTGTGCGATCAGCGACAGACACACGCCCGCGCCCAGCAGCACCGAGGCCGCATTGACGCCACCACCGCCGTGCGCGCCCGTATACGCGAGGAAGGTGTGCACCGTCCCGGGGTCGGTGACGACCAGGTACACCAGCGGGCCCACCATCAGCAGCAGCCAGATCGGGGTCGTCCAGACCTGGAGCTTGCTGAGCGCCTTCATCCCGTAGATGACCAGCGGGATCACCATGAACGTCGAGAGCACATAGCCCAGCCACAGGGGCAGACCGAAGCCCAGTTTCAGGCCCTGGGCCATGATCGAGCCTTCGAGGGCGAAGAAGATGAAGGTGAAGCTGGCGAAGATGACGCTCGTCAGCACCGACCCGTAGTAGCCGAAGCCGGAGCCCCTGGTGATCAGATCCAGGTCGATGTTGTAGCGCGCCCCGTAGTAGGCGAGCGGGAAGCCGGTGACGAAGATGACCACCGCGGCGACGAGGATCGCGGCCAGCGCGTTCCCGGTGCCGTGGGTGAGCCCGATGCCCGCACCGATCGAGAAGTCGGCCATATACGCGATACCGCCGAGCGCCGTCGTCGCCACCACCATCGGCGTCCAGCGACGGTAACTGCGCGGGGCGAAGCGGAGGGTGTAGTCCTCCAGGGTCTCGTTCGCCGCTCCGTCGGCGGGGGCAGCCACCTCGGCAGGCGCGGCGGCGTCGGCGGACGCGGGGGCCTCGCCGGACGCCTCCGCGTGCGGGGAGCGCCGACCGCGGTCAGGGACTGTCACACGTGGCTCGGCACTCATACCGGACCTCCTGAAGGTGCGTGGGGAATGCGGTGCCCTGCCTCGGAGCGTGCTGCGGCGTGGGCACGCGCGCCGATGGGCTCAGGGCGGCCGTGCACGGCGCGTCCGGCCGGTGCCCATGGCAGGGACATTAGGCAGCACGTGTTTCCCGCAGCGACTTCCCAGATGAACCGGACGTTTCCGCCGTGGCTCCGGTCGCGAAGCGGGTAAGGATGAAGACCCGCACTCAGCCCGCAGGAGCCACCATGACAGCGGACCGCCACGGACATCTGATGAGCGACACCGGCCCCGAGGCCCTGGCCCCTTACGAACAGGCCCTGGACGACCTGCTGTTCTTCCGGCCGCGCGTCGCCGAGTCCGCGCAGTCGGTACTGGCCGCAGCGCCGCGGTCGGTGATGGGGCAGACGCTGGCCGCGTATCTGGGCGTACTGGGGACCGAGGAGAAGGACGCGGCCGCGGCACGCGACAGCTTCACCCGCTTCCGCTCCGGTCTGGACACGACGGGTGTGACGCCTCGGGAGCGGATGCATCTCGCGGCCGCGACAGCCTGGCTGGACGGCGATCTGCACGGCGCCGGACGGATCCTCGGCGACCTCACCATCGCCTACCCGCGCGATGCGCTGGCCCTGTTCGCCGGGCATCAGCACGACTTCCTCACCGGGGACGCCGCACGCCTGCGGGACCGCGTCGGCGGCGCCCTGGACGCCTGGGACGAGGACGACCCCCACCACGGACCACTGCTCGGCATGTACGCGTTCGGCCTGGAGGAGTCGGGCCATTACGAACGCGCCGAGGAGGTCGGCCTGGCAGCACTGGAGCGGCATCCGGGCGATGTGTGGGGCATCCACGGTGTGGTGCACACCTACGAAATGCGCGGCCGTTTCACGGACGGCATCCGTTTTCTCGACGCCCGGACCGACGACTGGTCACAGGGCAGCCTGCTCACGGTCCACAACTGGTGGCACTACGCCCTCTTCACCCTGGAGGCCGGCGACACCGCCCGGGTACTGGAGATCTATGACGCGGCGCTGCACCACGACGGGTCGGCGGGAATCGCGATGGAACTGCTCGACGCCGCCGCCCTGTTGTGGCGGCTCTATCTGGCAGAGGACGAACAGAGCGCGCGGTGGGCCCGGCTCGCCGACGCCTGGGAGAGCCGCCACGACGGCCCGCACTACGCCTTCAACGACGCACACGCGGTGATGGCCTATGTGGGAGCGGGACGCGTCGCCCAGGCACAGCGCCTCGTCCAGGACCGGGAACAGTGGGTGGCGGCGGAGCCCGGCGGGTCGAACCGCGCCATGACGGCCGAGATCGGACTGCCCGTCTGCCGCGCCCTGATCGCCTACGGACAGCGCGACTACGGCGGGGCCACCGACCTGCTGCTGCCCGTCCGCCACCGGCTGCACCAGTTCGGCGGCAGCCACGCCCAGCGGGACGCGATCCAGCGGACCCTCGTCGAGGCGGCCCTCCGTGACCGCCGTACGGAGCTGGCCCGGACACTGCTCAGCGAACGTATCCAACTGCGCCCGATCTGCCCGTACAACTGGTCGGCGAAGGCCCGGCTGGCGGAGCAGCTCGGCGACCCGGCACGCGCCGCGGCCGCCCGCGAGCGCGCCGCCGCGCAGGCGGCGACCTGAGCTGCGGCGGACGACCACGGGCGCACCGCGCGCAGCGATGCGCCCTGGACGATCCGGGCCTGCGCCGCCTGTGCCCAGGAGCGGTGCGACCGTGCGCGGGCGTACGCGCGCCCGGCGCTGCCGGGGCGTGACCCGCCACCCGTTCGGCTGTTAAGTCGGGTATGGATACTTCTCGTTCGGTCAGACGAGCAGTCATCGGCGCGGTCACCGCACTGCTGGTCCTCGCCCTCACGGCCCTGACGGGCCCCACCGCCACCGCCGACAATCACCGGATGCCCGCCGCGGACCCCGCCGCGATCCGCGACTGGAACGTCATCGCCACCGACACCATCAGCGCCAACCTCGGCCCCACCCGCCCCTCCGGACAGGTCGTCATCTGGCACGGGTTCGTCTCGGCCGCCGTCTACAACGCCGTGGTCGGCATCCAGCGCACCTACACCCCGTACAAGTGGCAGGCGCGCGGACCCGTCACGGCCTCGCCCGAGGCGGCGGCGGTCACCGCCGCACACCGCGTCCTGGTCACCTACTTCCCGGCCTCCCGGGCCTCGCTCGATGCCGCGTACACCGGTTCGCTCGCGAAGATCCCCGACGGCCGCGCGAAGCGGCAGGGCGTGGCCTTCGGGGAGCGTGCCGCCGACCACCTCATCGCGCTGCGGGAGAACGACGGCCGGTTCACACCGGTGGAGTTCACCGCGGCGCCCGCGCCCGGCGTCTGGCGGCCCACCCCGCCGGCCCACCAGCCCTTCATCGACCCCTGGCTGGCCGTACTGCGCCCCCTGCTGCTCACCTCCCCGACCCAGTTCCGTCCCGGCGGGCCGCCCGCGCTGTCCTCGGCCCGCTATGCCCGGAACGTGAACGAGGTGAAGACGATGGGGGCGAAGACCGGTTCGGCGCGCACCCCGCAGCAGACCGATACCGCCCTGTTCTTCGGGGGCAATCTGGCGGTGCAGTTCCAGGCGGCGTTCCGGGACCACACGGCCCGGCACCACCTGGACATCGCGGACACGGCGCGGCTGTTCGCCGCGGCGAACGCGTCGGCGACCGACGCCGTCGTCACCGCGTGGGACGCCAAACTCCACTACGGATTCTGGCGCCCGATCACCGCCATCCAGCTGGCCGACACCGACGGCAACCCCGCGACCGACGCCGACCCGCAGTGGCAGCCGCTGCTCGTCACACCACCGCACCCCGACTACCTCAGCGGCCACACCACGGTCGCCGGTGCCGTGACCCGGACCCTGACCGGAATCCTCGGCACCACCCAGCTCGACCTCAACGTCCCCTCCGAGATCACCGGCACCACCCGCCACTACGACGAGGCCGCCCAGCTCAACCAGGACATGATCAACGCCCGTGTCTGGGCCGGGATCCACTTCCGCACCGCGGACGTCGTCGGATGCCGCGCCGGCAGCCGCATCGGCGTCTGGGCCCTCACTCACTACTTCCGCCCGCTGAGCGCGGCGGGGATGCATGCCGTGCCACCGGCCGTCCGCTCGAACTGTCCACGCAGTAACGGGAGTTGACCCTATCGTCATCACTCGCCGATCTCCGGCCGTACGGGCCGCGGCTGACCGCCCGTACGCGACCGGCTGGTCGGCGAGCGATGCAGCGGAGGCCCGTCAGTGACGGCCCACGGGAACCCCCGTACCGTCGACTGCCGCCACGGTGGACGATTCGGCGGCCGGCGCGGTGAACTCCGGGTCGGGTTCGAGGAATCGGATCGCGACCGCGGTCGCGAGATGCAGCACGGCGAAGATCCAGGCGATGCCCTGCAGGCCGACCGGGCCCAGGGCGACGGCGACGACGGCGGGTCCGGCGAAGGTGCTCGCGCCGGCTCCGAGATCGGGACGTAGCCGGCGAGGGCGATGCCGTAGAGGGCGGCGGCGATCGCACACCCGACGGCTCCGAAGAACAGGTTGGCGAAGATGTTCGCGGCGAACATCACGCTGAGCAGACGCAGCCAGGCCGAGGTGCTGAAGCCGACCGTCTCGGTGAAGAAGAACGGCAGACAGACCAGGAAGCCGAACTGTGAGCCGGTGCTGAAGACGCGGACCGCGGCGCCGACGGCCACCCGCGGGCGGCGCCGCATGATCGAGACGCTGCCCGCCGGCGTCCGCAGCGGATTCCCGCCGTCCGGGGCGAGTCGGGGAGGTATGCCCAGGCGGGCGAAGAGCGAGCGACTGCGGCCGGCCGGCGGGGGGTCGGTGTGCGGTGTCCGTATCGGCTGGCGGCGGACGGAGCTGCTCATGGGCTCTCCAAGGGGGTGGATCTTTGCCAGGGGAGGGGGGAGGGCGCATCGATGCGCCGTGCAGACGGTGGGCCGGCGCAAGTCTTCTCGTATTTTGTGAGAAATAAAGGCTGCTCTGATAGAAAAAGAAGCGGTACCGTGCTGAAGCCAAGGGGCGACGCGGCACCCGTCGGTCCAGCACCGGATCGCGCGACGTCCCCTCCACATCGCCACACCCGAGGGAGCCGTGAGCCCGTCATGACCGCCACATCCGGGATTCCCGCCACCATGCGCGCCGCTGTCCTCCACGGACCCGGGCAGCTGAGCCTCGCCGAACGCCCCGTCCCCGAGCCCGGCCCGGGAGAGGTTCTGGTCCGTGTCGAGGCGGTCGGCACCTGCGGCTCGGATGTGCACTACTACCGGCACGGACGTATCGGCGACTTCGTCGTACGCGAGCCGCTCGTCCTCGGGCACGAGGCGGCCGGCACCGTCGTCGCCTGCGGTCCGGGCGCCGACACCCGCCGGATGGGCCGGCGGGTCTCCATCGAGCCCGGTACCCCCTGCGGCCGCTGCGGTGAATGCCGCCCGGGTCGCTACAACCTCTGCCCGGACATGCGCTTCCTCGCCACCCCGCCGGTCGACGGCGCCTTCTGCGAATACCTGGCCGTCCACCAGGACTTCGCGCACGAGGTCCCCGACTGCCTGACCATCGAGGACGCTGCACTGCTGGAGCCGCTGTCGGTGGCCGTATGGGCCTGCCGCAAGGCCCGCGTCGCCCCCGGCGACCGCGTCCTGATCACCGGTGCGGGGCCCATCGGCCTGGTGACCGCCCAGACGGCACGCGCCTTCGGTGCACGGGAGGTCATGGTCACCGACGTCCTCCCGCGCCGCCTCGCCCTCGCCTGCGCCACCGGCGCCACCGCCCTGGACGTCTCGGCCACCCCGCTGCGCGAAGCCGGGTACACCCCCACCGTCCTCCTGGAGTGCTCCGGCGTCCCCGCGGTGAGCGGCGAGGCGATCCGTACGGTGGGCCGGGCCGGCCGGGTGGTCCTCGTCGGCATGGGCGGGGACGAGATCCCGCTCCCGCTGGGCCGGGTGCAGAGCCACGAACTCGAACTGACCGGCACCTTCCGCTACGCCCATACCTGGCCCACCGCAACGGCCCTGGTGGCGTCGGGTGCGGTCCGGCTCGACTCGCTGGTCTCGCACGGTTACGGTCTTGCCGAGGCCGAGAGCGCACTGACCGTCGCCACCCACGACGCGAGCGCCGTGAAGGCCGTCATCTACCCGCAGCGGTAGCCGCTGCCACTGTCCGACCGGAAAGGGGCGGCCCCGATGGCTTCCACACGGTCGTCGCTGGCCGAGGTCGACCGGCGACGGCAGGGCGTACTGGCCCATGTCGTCGAGCACGGCGAAGTCCGCATCGACGAACTGGCCAGGCACTTCGGCGTCAGCCTCGCGACCATGCACCGCGATCTGGACCAGCTCGCCGAACGCCGGCTGCTGCGCAAGGAACGCGGCCGGGCCGCGCCCTTTCCGAGCCTCACCATGGAGACCGCCACCCGCTTCCGCGTCGGCGTCAATCACCCGGTGAAGGAGGCGCTGTGCGCTGTCGTCGCCGATGAGATCCGGCCCGGCAGCACCATCGTGCTGGACGACTCGACCACGGTCTTCCCACTCGCGGCCCGGATCGCCCGGACCGAAGCGGTCACCGTGGTCACCAACTCCCTAGGTGTGGCCCGGCTGTTCGACGAGACGCCGGGCACCGATGTCACGCTCCTGGGCGGTCGCTACCGCGGCGAATTCGGCTCCTGTGTCGGCCCCGACGTCCTGCGCGGCCTCGGCCGGATCCGCGCCGACCTCGCGGTGATGTCGGCGGTGTCCGTGCTCGGCGGCCGCCTCTTCCACCCGATCCGCGAGTACGCCGAGATCAAGGAGGCCATGCTGGAGTGCGCACAGCGGTCGCTGCTCCTGGTGGACCACAGCAAGTTCGGCAAGACCGCGACGCACGCGTACGGCGACATCGGCGCCTACGACCGGGTCGTCACCGATCGCGGCACCCCGGCCGAGGAGTTGACCGCATTGCACGGCGGCGGGGTGACCGTGGACGTGGTCGACGTCTGACGCAGCCCCGGGGCGGGACGGCACCTCAGCCGCGGACAGCACCAGTGGACGACGGGCACCCTCCCGTAGCGACGGCGCCGCAGACCACCCCCGGCGGGCGCCCGGTGTCCATACCTCCGCTTTCGCGACAACATGGCGCTTTCATCGGCCAAAAGCGGACCGGCGCACAACGCTGCCGCCCCCGCGCCCGTCCTACCGCAGGCATCTGTACACAGGCTCTTCTCAGGAGGTAAGTGATGCGACGGTTGGGGACAGTGGCCGCGGCGTTCGTGCTGGCGGGCGTCGGGGTGGCGGGCACGGCCGGGGTGGCCGGGGCCGCGACCGGCCCGGTGGGTGAAACCGCCCCGGCCACGGCCTGTTCGACCGTCTGGGGCAGTGGCAACAAGTCCGCCACGGACGCGAACGCGACGCCGCTGAAGAACGTCAAGACCAGCCGGAACGCCTGCTACGACCGCATGGTCTTCGACATCGGCGGAACGGGCGGCAAGGTCGGCTACCACGTCGGGTACGTCGACGCGTTCCACCAGGACGGCTCGGGCGAGAAGATACCGGTCAACGGCGGCGCCATCCTCCAGATCTTTGTGTCCGCGCCCAGCCACGACCCGGCGACCGGCAAGCAGACCTACGCCGGGACGGCCGGCAAGCCGCTGCCGGGGGTGAACCTCGCCGGATACCGCACGTTCAAGGACACCAAGTTCGGGGCGAGCTTCGAGGGGCAGACCCAGGTCGGTCTGGGTGTGCGCGCCAAGCTGCCGTTCCGGGTGCAGCAGTCCGGTCACGACCTGATCGTGGACGTCGCACACACCTGGTGATCCGGCGCACCACCAAGGGCTGTCCGGTGTCGCCGCACTGAAAAGCGTGAGCTGACACCGGCGGCCCCCGTGGGCAGCTTCCGCCGGACAAAAAGAAATACCCCGGACCGAGTTGACGGCCGGGGTATTTCTCTGGGTATATTGAGGGCTTCTGTGTTTTGCGAAATTCGCATCACAAAATCACCCTGCATACCGAACTGTATCCGAGCGGAGTTGAATTGTCAAACGAGGAATGGCAGCACGAGCAGGAATTCATCGACCTGCTCTATGACCGCCTCACCGAACTACGGGACCTGGCCGAGACGGCGGTGCAGACCGCCGTTCAGTCGCCGGAGGGCAACCACGCCCAGATGCGGCTGGAGCGCAATGTCCTGGTGGCCGAACAGTCCGGTCTGCTGGCCGCCTTCAATGCCGGGGAAAACGGCCTGTGTTTCGGTCGGCTGGCATTCCGCGACGGCCGCGATCACCACATCGGCCGCATCGGTATCCGGCGCGACGACGCGGACCGTACCCCGCTCGTCATCGACTGGCGGGCCGACGTCGCCCGCCCGTTCTACCTCGCCACCGGGCACACCCCGATGGGGTTGCGCCGCCGCCGGCACATCACGACGGACCGCCGGCGGGTCACCGGGCTGCATGACGAGATCCTGGACCTCGCCGACGCCGTACGGACCGGCCACGAGGGCACCGACGGGGACACGGTGCTGCTGGCCGCGCTGGACACCGCGCGCACCGGGCGGATGCACGACATCGTGCAGACCATCCAGGCCGAGCAGGACGCCATCATTCGCGCACCGCACCACGGCATCCTCGTCGTGGAGGGCGGCCCGGGCACCGGCAAGACCGTCGTCGCCCTGCACCGCGCCGCCTATCTGCTCTACGCGCACCGGGAACAGCTGGCCCGGCGTGCCGTGCTGATCGTCGGGCCGAACCCCGCGTTCCTCAGCTATATCGCGGAGGTACTGCCCTCGCTCGGCGAGACCGGAGTGCTGCTCGCCACGCCCGGCGAACTCTTCCCGGGTGTCACCGCGACCGGAACCGACACCCCCGAAGCCGCCGAGGCCAAGGGCCGTGCTGCGATGGCCGACGCGCTCGCCGCGGCCGTCCGCGACCGACAGGCCCTGCCCGACTCCGTGATCGTGATCGACCACGAGGACGGCGAACTGCGGCTGGACGCGGAGATGGCACAGGAGGCGCGGCGCCGGGCACGGGAGACCAGGCTGCCGCACAACCTCGCCCGTCCGCACTTCGCCTTCCGGATCATCGACGCGCTGACCGGGCAACTGGTCGACCGGATCGGCGCGGACCCCTTCGGCGGGCCGAATTTCCTCGGCCCGGACGACATCGCCCAGCTGGGCAAGGCCATTGCCACCAGCGCCGAAGTGCACGTCGCCATCGACGAGTTGTGGCCCGAGCTCACCCCTGAAGAGCTGGTCACCGACTTCCTCGCCGAGCCCGTTCATCTCCCGGAGGCCGAGGCGGACGCCATCCGGCGGGTGGAGGGGGAGTGGACCCCGGCGGATGTGCCACTGCTGGACGAGGCGGCCGAACTTCTCGGCGAGGACTCCTCGGCCGCCCGCGCCGCCGCGGAGGCGGAGCGCCAGGAGCTGATCGACTACGCCCAGGGCGTGCTCGACCTCTCCTACGGCTCCCGCACCCAGGAGTTCGAGGACCGCGACGACGAGGAGTCGGAGGTGCTGGCCGCGCACGACCTGGTGGACGCGGAGCTGCTCGCCGACCGGCACGAAGAGGCCGACCACCGCAGCGCCGCCGAACGCGCCGCGGCCGACCGGACCTGGGCGTTCGGCCACATCATCGTGGACGAGGCACAGGAGCTGTCCGTGATGATGTGGCGGCTGCTGATGCGCCGTTGCCCGACCCGTTCGATGACGCTGGTTGGCGATCCGGCGCAGACCGCCGAGCCCGGCGGCTGCGGCTCCTGGGAGGCGATCCTCGCGCCGTACGCGGGCGACCGCTGGGAGCACGTCCGGCTCGGTGTCAACTACCGCACGCCGACCGAGATCATGGAGGTCGCGGCGCAGGTGCCCCGGTCCGCCGATCCGTCCTTCGCGCCGCCGCGCTCGATCCGCTCCACCGGGGTACGCCCGTGGGCGCACCGTACGGACGATCTCGCGCGCATGGTTGAGGAGGCGGTCGCACGGGAGAGCCACCAGGGCGGCCGACTTGCGGTGATCGCCCCGCTCGCCCACCACGAGGCGCTGGCTGGCGCCCTCCCCGATGCCTCCGCCGGACCCTCCCCGGACTTGACCCGACCGGTGGTGCTGCTCGGACCCCGGCAGGCCAAGGGCCTGGAATTCGACTCCGTGATCGTGGTGGAACCGGCGGAACTCGGTGCCAGCGATCTGTACGTCGCGCTCACCCGGGCGACCCAGCGACTGGGCGTGATCCACACCGGGGCACTGCCGGCCGGGCTGGAGTCACTGGCCGCAACCTGCTTCCCGACCCCGTCGCTTCCCTGACGGCGCGGGCCGGGTCGGTTTCACCCCCGCCCGGCGGCCCGCCAGTCCCCGGCGGAGAGCCGGTACAGCACGCTCCGGCGCAGCGGGCCGTCGGGGACATCGGGGTCGTCGAAGTCGTCGGCGGGGTCGCGGGTCATGCCGAGGCGGCGCATCACCGCCTGTGAGCGGAGGTTGGTGGTGGTCGTCACCGCGAGGATCTCCGGCAGTCCGAGGGTGGTGAAGCCGTACGCCAGGGCGGCCGCGCCGGCCTCGGTGGCGTACCCGTGCCCCCAGGCCGAAGGGGCCAGCCGCCAGCCGGCCTCCACTCCGGTGAACGGCATCTCGTCATCCACCGGGTCCAGACCGGTGAACCCGATGAACTCCCCGGTGGCGCGCACTTCGAGGGCCCACCATCCCCAGCCGCGGTCCGCGAGATCGGCCTGGAAGTCGGCAACGGAAGCCGCGCTCTGCTCCGGCGTGAGCACCTCCGGGAAGTGTGCCCGGACCTCGGGATCGGCGTTCATCGCGGCCCAGGGGCCGAGATCGGACTCCCGCCACGGGCGGAGCAGCAGGCGCTCGGTGCGCAGTTCGGACATCGCGCCAACCTAGCCCGGACACGTACCGGTGACGAGCGAATAGTGCGCCAACCCCGTACGGCACAGCCAAGTCGCGCCCGTCACTCGCCGGCTCGCCGTGTACCGCCTCAAATACGGCCCGGCGCGCGACACGTTGCTGATACGTGTCGCGCGCCGTCCCCTCCTGGACCCGTCCACCGACTCTCTGGACGGGCTAGGTGAACCGGACCGGTTATTTGACCGAGCCGGCCATGATGCCCTGAACGAAATGCCGTTGGAACACGAAGAACACAATCAGCGGCACGATCAAGGACAGAAATGCACCGGGCGCCAGGACCCCGATGTTGCTGCCGAACTGCCTCATCTGCGACTGGAGGGCCACCGTCAGCGGCTGTGACTCGTTGTCGGCGAAGAGCAGGGCGACCAGCATGTCGTTCCAGACCCACAGGAACTGGAAGATGGCGAGGCTGGCGATGGCGGGCCGGCCCAGGGGAAGTACCAGCTGGGAGAAGATCCGCCATTCCCCGCCGCCGTCCATCCGGGCGGCCTCCAGCATCTCCTTGGGGATTTCCGCGAAGTAATTACGCAGCAGAAAGATGGCGAACGGCAGACCGTAGGCCGTGTGGAAGAGCACCACGCCGGGAATCGAGCCGAACAGCCCCAGCGCACCGAACAGCTTGGCCACCGGCAGCAGTCCGATCTGGACCGGCACCACCAGCATGGCGACGACCACCAGGAAGATCCAGTCCCGGCCGGGGAAGTCCATCCAGGCGAAGGCGTATCCGGCCAGCGCGGCGATCGCCACGACGGCCAGGGTGGTGGGCACCGAGATCAGCACCGTGTTCCAGAAGGCCTGGACGATGCCGGAATCCTTCAGCAGCGACGTGTAGTTGTCGAGCGACAGCTGACCGGGTGTGGTGAGCGCGGTCCACCAGCCGCTGCTCGCGTTCGCCTCCTCCGTACGCAGCGAGGAGAGGAAGAGACCGGCGGCGGGGGTGAGCCAGATCAGACCGACGACGAGCAGGAACACCTGGATCACGCCGCGGCTGAGCCACTTCGCCGGCCGGGCGGCCGCCCGCCTGCGGGGGGCCGCGGTTCCTTGAGCGGTGGTCATGACTGGCTCCTGCGGAAACGTCGGATGTTGAGGGCCATGGCCGGGACCACCAGGAGGAGCAGCAGCACGCCGAGGGCGCTGCCGAGTCCCTGGTTGTTGCCGCCGCCGAAGGAGACCAGCCACATCTGTAGGGCCAGGACATTGGCGTCCTGCTGTACGGGGCCGGGGGCGATGATGTAGACGAGGTCGAAGACCTTCATCACATTGATCACCATCGTCACGAACACCACGCCCAGGACCGGCCCGAGCAACGGCACAGTGATCCGGCGGAAGACCTGCCATTCATTGGCGCCGTCCATCCGGGCGGCCTCCAGCACGTCCCGCGGCATCGAGGAGAGCCCGGCGCCGATGAGGACGAGCGCGAAGCCGGTCCAGATCCACATGTAGGCGCCGATGATGGCGGGGGTGATGAGGGCCGGACCGAGCCAGGAGATGCCCTCGTACGGCGGGGCGAAATCCTTCGCGGGGAGCTGGACGGCGTAGGAACCCGGGGTCAGATGGGCCAGGCGGTAGGAGCCGTCCGGTGCGGTGGTCGCCGTGGCCACCACCTTGCCGTGGGAGTCGACCGCCTCGACCGAGAGCGCGGGCAGCCCGCGTTCGCCGCGGTCCACCGTGCCGGGCGTGCCGCCACCGCCGGGGGTGAAGTCGAGGTAGACCACACCGCGTAGTTCGCCGTCGGCGGCCCGCGATTGGGCGGCCGGTGCGGCGGGCCGCGCCTGGGACGGCATGTCCTTCGGCGCGACGCCGACCAGACCGAGGTTGACGGTGTTCCCGGGGCCGGTGCGGTGCGCCGTCCGGTAGGAGCCGTCATGGCCCTTGGCCAGCTGCTTGTCGCCGAGACGCACCTTGGCGGTCGGGAAGGAGGTGGACTTCCCCTGGGTGCTGTCGTGGATGCCGACGGTGACCGCGTTGAGCACACCGCGCTGCGGATCCTGCTCGTAGGCGAGCCGGAAGATGATGCCGGCGGCGAGGAAGGAGATCGCCATCGGCATGAACATCAGCAGCTTGAACGCCGTCTTCCAGCGGATCTTCTCGGTCAGGACGGCGAGGACCAGACCGAGGCCGGTCAGCAGCGCGGGGGCGAAGACCACCCAGATCGCACTGTTGCGGATGGCCCGGAGCGTGGCGGGGTCCTGGAACATCGCGGTGTAGTTGTCGGCGCCGACGAAGCTGTCGCCCGAGGCGTCGTACATGCTGCGGATGACCGAGAACACGATGGGGTACGCGACGAGGGCGCCCAGCAGCAACAGCGCGGGAAACAGGAACAGCGCGGCGATCCGCCGACGGCGCCGGACCGCGCGCCGTGCGGGGGAGCTCGCCCCGCCCGGCGTGTCGCCCGGGGGGTGGGACGCGGTGGCGCGCGACGAAGCGGGCGCCACCGCGGGAGTCGTGACAGGCATGGGATCGGGCCCTCGGTCCTTACTTTCCGTACGCCTTGGCAGCGGCGGCCTCGAGCTTGTGCGCCGTGGCCTCGGGGTCCGAGGGGTCGCGCAGGAAGTCCTGGAGCAGCTTCCACTCGCCCGCGCCCTGGGTGCCGCCGAAGGCCGCGGGGGCCTGGTCGGACATGTCGAAGCGCACGGAGTTCCCGGCGTCGGTCAGCGACTGGGCGGCCTTGCGGGTGACCTCGTCGTGGTAAGCGCCCGCGGGCACCTTCTTGTTGGGCGAGATATAGCCGCCGGCCTTGGCCCACACCCCGGACGCCTCGGGCGTGGCCAGGTACTTCACCAGTTCCATGGCGGCCTTCTTGTGCTTCCCGGCCTTCAGCACCACAGCGGCGTCACCGCCGCTGACCACCGGCGCCTTGCCCTTGTCGACCGCGGGGAAGGGGAAGAACTTGGCGTCCTTGCCGACCTGCTTGTGCAGCTCATCGGTGACCAGGGCGCTGACGAAGTCACCCTCGTAGACCATGGCCGCGCCCGGCTCCGGGCCGAAGACCTGCTGGACGGACTCGGGGAAGTCGGTGCGCAGCGCGCCCGAACCGCCGCCGGCCACCAGGCTCTTGTCGCCGAAGAGCTTGCCCAGCGTGGTGAGCGCCTTGACCACGGTGGGGTCGGTCCACGGGATCTTGTGGGCGGCGAGCTTGTCGTAGTTCTCCTGCCCGGCCTGCGAGAGGTAGATGTTCTCGAACCAGTCGGTGAGCGGCCAGCCCGCCTCGCCCGCGACGGAGAAGCCCGGCACCCCCGAGTCGGAGAGCGTACGGCCGGTCTTCAGCAGTTCCTGGTACGTCTTCGCGGGCTTGACCCCGGCCTGTGCGAACGCCTCCGGGCTGTACCAGACCGTCGACTTGTGCGAGGCCTTGAAGTACAGGCCGTAGTAGGTCTTGTCGACCGTGCCGTAGTCCTTCCACACCTGCGCGAAGTTCTTCTCGGCCTCGGCAGAGACTTCTGAGGAGAGCGGAGCCAGCCAGCCCTTCTTGGCGAACTGCTGGAGCACACCGACCTGAGGCACCATCACCACATCGGGGGCGTTGCCGCCCTCGACCTGGCTGCCGATCACCGTGGAGACGTTGTCGCCGGTGGAGGAGAAGGTGACCTTCGCGCCGGTCTTCTCGGAGAACGCGTCGAGGACCTTCTTGAAGTTCTGCTGTTCCACACCGGTCCAGACACCGGCGACGGTGATGTTCTCACCGCTGAGTTCCTGCTTGCCGCCCCCGGCGGAGGCCCCGCCGCCGCAGGCGGTGGCGGAGAGCGCCAGGCCGAGCACGGCCGCGCCGGACAGGGCGGCTCGGGTGTGTCGTACTGCGGGTCGTCTCATCGTGGGATTCCCTTCGGGAGAACTGCGGAAGAGTGGGGAGGCGTGCGGAGGTCGGGCTGTCGGGGGCTAGCGGGATTCGGGGGTGCCCATCCACCAGGCGGCGGTGGAACCGGGGAGCGTTCCCGCGGGGCAGTCGCCGCTCGCCAGCAGGGGGACGCCCGGTACGGGAGCCGGCACCGGCTCGGTGCCGAAGTTGATGGCGCAGACCAGGCCGTCGCCCCGGACGAACGCCAGGACCTGGGGAGGGGTGTCCAGCCAGCGCAGGGTGCCTTCGCCGAGCTGCGGAAGGCTGCGGCGCAGCGCCAGCCCCTCGCGGTACAGGTGCCAGAAGGAGCGGGTGTCGGCCAGTGCCCGGTCCGTCGCGTGTTCGGCGAACCACTCGGGCTGCGGCAGCCAGGGCCGGGCCGCGTCGGTACCGCTGGTGAACCCGAACGGCGAGGCGTGCCCGGACCAGGGCAGCGGCACCCGGCAGCCGTCGCGGATCTTCTCGCGGCTGCCCGTGCGGTGGAAGATCGGGTCGGTGAGGACCTCGTCGGGCAGGTCGACGACCTCCGGCAGGCCCAGTTCCTCGCCCTGGTAGATGTACGCCGCGCCGGGCAGCGCCAGCATCAGCAGCGCGGCGGCCCGGGCCCGCGCCGGTCCCAGCCCGCCCGCGGACTCGGCCGGGCCGGCGCCCCCGGGCTCGGCCGCGTACCGGGTGACGGTGCGGACCTGGTCGTGGTTGTTGAGCACCCAGGTGACCGTGGAGCCGGTGCCCGCGATATCGGTGAGCGCCTCGGCGATGACCTTGCGGAAGGTGTCGATGTCCCAGCGGGCGGTCAGCAGATGGAAGAAGAACGCCTGGTGCAGCTCGTCGGGCCGGACGTAGGCGGCCTGCTCGCTCGGTGTGCGCACGGAGACCTCGCCGACCAGCAGCCGGTCGCGGCCGTCGTGCGCCGTGTACTCCTCGCACAGTGCGCGCCACTCGCGCCACACCTGGTGCACCTCGGGCTGGTTCCAGGCCAGCGGGTTGACCGAGTCGCGGGTCCGCTCGTCGGCGGCCGGGTCGGGGGAGTCGGGCAGTTCGGGGTGCTTGAACAGCCCGGCGGCCACGTCGATGCGGAAGCCGTCGACCCCGCGGTCCAGCCAGAAGCGCAGCACGCTGTCGAAGTCGGCGCGCACGGCGGGGTTACGCCAGTTCAGATCGGGCTGCTCGGGCGTGAACATGTGGAGGTACCACTGGCCCGCACCGCCCGCCGCCTCCTCGACCCGAGACCAGGCGGGGCCGCCGAACATCGCCCGCCAGTTGTTGGGCGGCAGCTCACCGTGCTCCCCGCGCCCGTCGGCGAAGTGGAAGAGCGACCGTGCCGCGCTGTCCGGCCCGTCCGCCAGGGCGGCGCGGAACCACGGGTGCTCGCTGGAGCAGTGGTTGGGGACGATGTCCAGGAGCACCTTCAGGCCCAGCCGGTGGGCATCGGCCACCAGGCGGTCGAACTCGGCGAGATCGCCGTACACGGGGTCGACCTCGCGGTAGTCCGCGACGTCGTAGCCGTGGTCGTGCTGGGGGGAGGGGTAGAAGGGGCTGAGCCAGATGCCGTCCACCCCGAGCTTCTTGAGATACGGCAACCCCGTCCGCACACCGGCCAGATCGCCGATGCCGTCGCCGGTGCTGTCGAGGAAGCTGCGGACGTAGACCTGGTAGATCACCGCATCGCGCCACCAGCGCTGTGCCGTGTTCCGGGACGCGGCCCCGGTGGCCGGACCGGGGAGGGAGGGGGAGGGCGCGGAGTCGGTGGAGGAACCGTTCCCTGCCGTGGCTATGAGCATCTGCCGTGATCCCGTTCTTGCCTGGGCATGCCGTGCGGCTGCAATCGCTGTTATGCATGCATGTTAAGTAGGCATGTCTTTTCGGTGTCAACGAAATGGTC
>Ga0207426_1000629_pt1 | contig 44783 bp, 38 predicted proteins | sample AraplaMF_Cvi_mMS_FD_184265 | JGI IMG/M metagenome (GOLD analysis project Ga0207426, IMG submission 184265) | Arabidopsis root microbial communities from the University of North Carolina, USA - plate scrape MF_Cvi_mMS (SPAdes) (version 2) | ecosystem: Host-associated > Plants > Roots > Endosphere... | reverse complement strand
ACCCAAAGGGTTTTGCACTTGGCGCGGGGTGGAGCAGCCCGGTAGCTCGTCAGGCTCATAACCTGAAGGCCGCAGGTTCAAATCCTGCCCCCGCAACCAAATCTCCCGTGGTGAGCGCTTCCCGGGCGATCTAGCTCGGCGTCTTCCTGACGCGAGCGAATATCCTTATACATCGGATACATAACGTCCGCGCAAGCGCCGAGGAGCTTTCTCTTTTTGGACTCCGTGTCGAGCTCGGCTCCGCAACCTCAGACGCGGTGCCGTCCCCGATTTCGCTCGCCGATGACCGAGATTTGGAGCCAGCCGCGCTGGTCGGTTTCGGCGCAGGCCCCGCGGGACACCGCTTCCCAGAAGTGACGACTTACCGGACCACCAAGACAGGCACCGGGCTGCTCGCGAGGACTTCCGATGTCTGGCTCCCGAGCACCAGCTTTCTTAAACCCCTACGGCCGTGTGATGCCATGACGATCAAATCGCAGTCGAGAGCCTTGGCCTCCTCAACAATCGCTTCGGCCGGATAAGCCTGCGGGATATGGACAGTGTTCGCCTGCACGCCGAGCTTTTCTGCTGCTCTCTTGACCCCAGCCAGCACTCTCTCGGCTGTTTCCTTTTGACCGGCTTCATACTGGGCCATCTCTGTCGGCCCGGGAATATAGGCGCCGGCAATCCCGGCATGCGCGTAGACAGGGAACCGCTCTGTTGCCATGATTATCGTCACGCGGGCCTTGAGGCTGCTTGCAAGCGACAGCCCATGATCGACACCCTTCTGCGCTACTTCCGATCCATCGGTAGAAATGAGAATATGGTTGTACATACTTGTCGTCTCCCGTCTGGTCCAAGGCATTTGTGCCCACCACGCAAGGTACTATCGTTTCGCAACTAACGATACGGTTGTAGACGGAGAAATCGCCAGAACGGACTGGCGGAGGTTGGCCATCGCGCCACATGCAACGCACCTCCACTGTGGACGGATTACACCGCTGGGGACCTGCGCTACCGTGTCAGTCAACGTATGCCTGTGCACAGCGACATTCTCAAATCTGTCATATCGGCTGGTTCGAAGCGGCGTGGCACTCAGGCCTCCGATGAAACGGGGCTGCTGCACTCTCCTTTTCGTGGAATGACACCAATGCAGAACAATTCGGCAGTGATTATCGAGGGCGCGACCGTCATTTTTGGCGACCGTCTGGAGCCCGCTTCCGTGCGCATCGAAGACGGCCGGATCATGGCGGTCGACGGTGCACGCGACGGAGCGGACATTGTGGATGGACGCGGCTCTCTCCTCGCTCCGGCTTTTGTGGACATTCATGGCGATGCCTTCGAGCGGCAGATCATGCCGCGGCCGGGGACGATGCTCCCCGTCGCTCCTGCGCTGCTCGAAACAGACCGTCAGCTTGCCGCCAATGGGATAGCGACTGCCTACCACGCCCTGACGCTGAGCTGGGAGCCGGGGCTTCGATCTGTGGAAAACGGTTACGCCGTCGTCCGCGCTCTCGACGCACTCGGCCCGCGTCTGACGGTGGACAATCGTGTCCAGCTCCGTTGGGAAACCTTCTGCTTCGAGGCGATCGAGCTTATTCGCGAGGCGCTCGCCGGACCGCGCCTGCCGTCGATTGCCTTCAACGACCACACATCAATGGCAATGCTGCATCCCTCGATACCGTTGCAGGAGCGGCCGTTTGACCTCGATCCGGCCTTCCCGGCAGTCGACCCCGAAACGCCTGCGTTCGCGGAGAAGATGGCGGAACGCGCCAAGCGGGCCAAGATCCCGGTGTCTGACATGGTCGCGCTCGTCAGGAACATGTGGGATCGCCGTCCGCAACTACCAGCCGCGATTGAAGAGGTGGCGACCCTCGGCCAGGCCGCCGGCGCACCGATGCTGTCGCATGACGATAGCCAGATTGAAACGCGCGACTTCTTCCGCGTCCGTGGCGCACGGATCAGTGAGTTCCCGACGAACAAGCGGGTGGCGCGGGCCGCCCGTGAGGCTGGTGACTTCATCGTCTTTGGCGCGCCGAACGCCACGCGCGGCGGTAGCCACATTGTTTCGATCGGTGCCGCCGATATGATTCGCGAGGGTCTCTGCGATATTCTCGCCTCGGACTATTATTATCCTGCGATGCTGCTTGGCCTGGCCAGGCTCAAGGCCGATGGCGTGGCGCCGGTCCACGCGCTCTGGCCGCTCGTATCCGGCAATCCGGCGCGTGCGTCGGGGCTCTTCGATCGCGGCGTGATCGAAGTCGGGAAGCGGGCGGACCTCATATTGGTCGATTGGCCAGAGGGCGGCGCCCCCGTGGTTCGGCGCACCTGGGTCGCCGGCCGGGAAGCCTATTGCGCGGCGCCGATGGGCTGGTGACGAGTAGAGAAGCGGGCGAGCAACTGATGCAGAGCTAGAACGAGGCCCGTCGGGAGCTCCGCTCGTCCGCCCATCTCGCGCAGATCTTTAACCTCCGTCAGCTGCAGAGAAAGGCCGGCAGGACGAGCGGATCGTCAAGCGGCCCGAAAGTACGATCTGCCGGGGAGGGCGGTCGGAGCGATTGGCAAGGCGGTCGAGAATGAGCTGGGCTGCGTGTTCACCGATGGCCTGTACCGGCTGGGCGATGGTCGTCAGGTTCGGCTGGAAAACATCCGCCCAGGGAAAATCGTCGAAGCTCGACACCGAGATGTCATCGGGACAACGCAGCCCCATGTCCCGGATCGCCTTCATCACGCCGATGACCATCAGGTTGTTTGCCGAGAAAATGGCGCTCGGCCGTTCCGGCATCACGAGCAACTGCATGGCGGCATTATAGGCGTCTTTCTCGCGAAAGTTTCCGATGCGCACCAATGCGTCGTCCTGGGGAATGCCGGCATTGTCAAGCGCGCCGCGATAGCCGGCCAGCCGGCCGAGGCCGGTGGAGGTATCAAGCGAACCCGAGATGTAGCCGATCCGGCGATGGCCGAGGCCGACAAGATAGTCGATCGCGTCTTGTACCGCGCGCTGGTTGTCGAGGACGACGGCATCCGCCGCGATGCCGTGGCTGATGCGATCGATCAGTACGGTCGGGATACCGGCGCGCTGGAGGACGCGCTCAAGCGCATGGTCGTCGCCAGCCGGCGCAATGATCAGGCCGTCCACCATCCTGTCCAGGAGAAGCGAAATCTGCTCCTCCTGTTGCACCGGATCTTCGTCTGTGCAGCAGAGCATCACAGCGTAACCGGCGCGATGCAGCACATCCTGGATGACGGCGACGACATCCGTGAAGAACGGGTTGGTGATATCGGCGATGACGAGCCCGATCGTCTTGGTGGCGCCCGTCTTCAGGCTTCGGGCAATGGCGTTGCGTTTATAGCCGATGGCCGCAATCGCATTTTCGATTCTGCCACGCAGTTCGGAACTGACCGGCGCGGTACCATTGACGACCGCCGAGACCGTGGCAACCGAGACGCCTGCCGTCGCAGCGACGTCTAGCATGGTCGGCTGGGATTTTCGTCTTTTGGAAGAAATCCGGTCCATAATTCAAAACGTTTAGATCGATGCGTTGTCCAACATGTTACGAAAATGGCAAGTTCTTAGCAAGATCAAAGCGTTGGAGGGCGACTGATCTCTTGACAGATTCGAAACGTTTAGATTAGCTTCTACTGTCGCTTACAGCCGCGAGACAAAGATGGAAGGGAGGCCGTCATTGTCATGCAGGAAGAAGTGGGCCATTTGTCTTCGCGCGCCGACGCGCCACCTTCGTCCACCGCGCCTGTGCTGGAAGCGGTCGACGTCTCGAAGTCGTTTGGCGGAATTGCCGCGCTCAATCATGTGAAATTTGATCTGTTCGCCGGTGAGATCCACTCGCTGATGGGCGAGAACGGCGCCGGCAAATCGACCCTGATGAAAATCCTGTCCGGTGTCTACGCCGACTATGATGGCGCCGTCATCATCGACCAGGCTCCGGTTCACTTCGCGACGGTGCGCGACGCAGAGGTTGCCGGTGTCGCCATCATCCACCAGGAACTCAATCTCGTCCCTGAGCTGTCGATTGCCGACAATATCTTCCTAGGCAGGGAGCCCTTGATCGCCGGGTTGTTTGTCGATCGCCGAAAAAGCATGAATGCCGCCCGGACCCTGCTCACGCGGCTCGGCATCGATCTTGATCCCGAAGCACGGGTGTCGTCGCTCAGGATCGGCGAACAGCAGCTGGTCGAGATCGCAAAGGCGCTGTCGCTCGACGCCCGGATGCTCATCATGGACGAGCCGACATCGGCGCTGTCACCGAATGAATGCAAGCGGCTTTTCACGATCATGCGCCAGCTCGCATCGGAAGGGGTGGGCATCATCTACATCTCGCACCGGATCGACGAGGTAATGCAACTCAGCGATCGCGTCACGGTGTTCCGGGACGGCCGGCACGTCTGGACCAGGCCGAAGTCGGAGATCGATGAAGACATGGTCATCGCCGGCATGGTTGGCCGCAATCTCAGCCGTGCCGAAACCATCAGGCACGAAGCGACCGCCGTTGGCGGTGCAGTCCTGTCGGTGAGAAATCTGTCATTGTCCGTGGCCAACCGGCACGGCTGGAAGCAGGTCCTGACCGGCGTCAATTTCGAGGTCGCCTCAGGTGAAGTCCTTGGCATCGGCGGCCTGCTCGGGGCCGGGCGTACCGAGATCCTGCAGGCGATAACGGGCGCCAGCAACGGGGAGGCCGGCGGTGAGATTCTGATCGACGGGCAGCCGGTCACGATCCGCTCGCCGACGGACGCGCGCCGACTGGGCATTGCCTTCGTCACTGAGGACCGCAAGATGCAGGGACTTCACCTGCACGATACGATCACGGAGAATGTCGCGCTACCGCTCGTCAGCCGAATGGCGCGCTTCGGCCTGCGCGACTTTGCGGCGGAAGCGGCGGTTGCCGCCGACGCCATCAAGACGTTGGGTATTCGGGCCTCGGGCATTGAACAGGTCGCGGCAACGCTTTCCGGCGGAAACCAGCAGAAGGTCGTGATCGGCAAGTGCCTCGCCACGACGCCGCGCATCTTGCTGCTCGACGAGCCGACCCGCGGCATCGATGTGGGGGCAAAGAGCGACATCTACGACCTGATCTTCCGCCTGGCCGAAGCGGGTATGTCGATCGTCGTCGTGAGTTCGGAAATGCCGGAACTCCTGCATCTTTCCGACCGCATCCTCGTCATGTCCGAAGGACACCAGACCGGTATCCTGAACCGCGCGATCGCGACGGAGGAGCGGATCATGCAATTGGCGGCACCGCGATCCGGCAACAGGCAGGAGAAGGCATCCGCATGAATGTGATAAAGCTTGTTTCCCGCACGAAACTGTACTGGGGCCTGATCGCGATTTTCCTGATCGGTGTCGCCTGGTCGCCGGTGACGTCGTCGGGCAGGAACATATTTCTTTCCAGCGGCAACCTGCTCGACGTGCTGCGTCAGGTCTCGACGACGGGGCTTATCGCGACCGGCATGACGGCCGTCATCATCACCGGCGGCATCGACCTGTCGGTCGGTTCGTTGATGGCAATCTGCAGCGTCGTCTGTGCCATGTTGTTGACGGTTCCGGGGGACACACCCGCCTTCCTGCTCGGCGTGCCGTCGGTGCTGCTTGCCGCCCTCGTCATCGGGGCCGCCGTGACCCGGTTCATCTTCTCCAATCTTGAAAAGAGCCGCACTGGCTTCAGCCATAGCCGCGACCTGACGCTCGACCGCACGCGGGGCATCTATGTCCCGGCGCTGGTCGGTATCGCCCTCTGCACCGTGCTGCTCTTCTATATCGTGCCGCAGAGCGAAACCAAGTTCGGTGTGCTCGGCGTGCTGCTCGTCGTACCGGCCGTCGGCCTTCTGTTTGGCGCCATCAACGGCATCATCATCGTCGTCGGCCGCCTGCAGCCCTTCATCGTCACCCTGGCGATGATGGTGACTGCGCTCGGCATCGCTCGGCTGACGGCGGGTCAGAACAATGCGGTCCTGCCGGTTTATACCGGGTCGAACGCCACGGCCGATTTCGATATCCTCCGCTCGCTGGTCTTCGGCATCATTCCCATGCCCGGTATCTTTTTCATTGCGGCGATTGCGATTTATGCGGTCGTGCTGAAGTTCACTCCGTTCGGCCGCTTCGTTTATGCGATCGGCGGCAACGAGGAGGCGGCGCGGCTTTCAGGCATCGACAGCGGACGGGTCAAGATCGTCACCTATGCCGTCTCCGGCCTGCTCGCGGGCATCGCCGCGATCCTCTACGTTGCGCAGTATCGCCAGGGCAAGCCCGATGCCGGGGCTGGGCTGGAGCTCGACGCCATCGCCGCGGTGGTCATCGGCGGCACGAGCCTGATGGGGGGACGCGGCAGCCTTGCCGGCACCTTCTGCGGCGTGCTGATCTTCGGGCTGCTGTCGAATATCCTGCAGCTCCACAACATCAATTCCAACCTTCAGCTGGTGCTGAAGGGACTGATCATCATCGGCACCGTGCTCGTTCAGGAGCGCAATGCCCGCGATATTCTGGCGCGGTTGCGGCTGACACTGCCGCGGCCCGCGAGATCGGAGGCGTCCGGGGAGGAGCGTCCGCGCAAGGAGACCATGTCTCTCAACACTGGAGGAAACGGAAATGAAACGTCGTGACATGTTGAAGTTCGCGGTCGTCACTACCGCGCTTTTCACCACTACATCCCTTTTCGCTACGCATGGCGCGCTGGCGCAAGACAAGAAGTGGCGCATCGGGTTCTCCCAGGCGACCACGATCGAGCCCTGGCGGGCGCAGTTCAACAAGGACATCATCGCGGAAGCCGCAAAGCATCCCGAAGTCGAGCTGATCATCACCGACGGTGAGGACAAGACTGAAAAGCAGGTTGCGGATGTCGAAAACCTGATCCGCCAGGAAGTCAATGCGCTGCTGATCTCGCCGAAGGAATCCGCTGGCCTCACCGGCGTCGTCCAGCAGGCGATCGACGCCAAGATTCCGGTCTTCGTCTTGGATCGCAACGTCGAAACCGACAAGTACGTCCAGTTCGTCGGCGGCGACAACAAGCTGATCGGTCGGGCTGCGGGGGAATATGCCGTTGAACTTCTCGGCGGGCCCGGTAAGGCGCAGGGCAATGTCGTCGAGATCTGGGGCGGCATGGGAACCCAGCCGGCACACGACCGGCACGACGGCTTCCACGAATTTACCGACAAGGAGCCGGGCATCAAGAACCTGCTCGACCAGCAGTCGGGCGACTGGAAGCAGGACCAGGCCTACAACATCATGGCCACCGCGCTCCGCAACAATGAGAAGATCGACCTCGTCTATGGCCACAACGATCCGATGGCCTATGGCGCCTACCTCGCTGCCAAGGATGCCGGACGTGAGAAGGACATCAAGTTCATCGGCATCGATGCGCTTCCCGGAGAAGGCGTGACCTGGGTGAACAATGGTGAACTCAGTGCGACCTTCCTCTATGCAACGCCGGGCGCGGAAGGCCTGCGTCAGGCGATCAAGTATCTCGGCGGAGAAAAAGTCGAAAAGAATGTCGTCTTGCCGACGCTCAAGGTGACAAAGGAAAATGCAGGCCAGATCATGAAGGACAACGGCCTCTAACTCAGCGTAAACCTGACAGTAAAGAAGGGTCGGCTATCCCAGCCGGCCCTTTTTGTGTCCATACGGGTCCGCACCTGTTCGACGGTCAGTCCGGTCCGCTAAACCACTGTAGTAGTCGGCGGCATCCGCGCATTCGTCGATAGCCTGGCGGAATAACGGGCTTGGGGAGAGCTTGGATGGCTGCCTGGGGGCGAAGGCTGCGTAAAACTCGAGGGGATTGTGAAGCTTCCGAGTTTTGCGGCTTTCCACCGAGGCTCAACCGGTGGACCACTGGAGCACTTTGTCCAACCGTGAAACGGTCGCTCACCTATACCTCTGTATAATTCGCTCCATCACGCGTTTCGAATATCAGTAGGCGGATCCGTCGTGTCGGCGGCAAGGAAGCGCAAGTCTTTTTACGTGTTCGCATGAAAACCGCTTGTCTTTTCCGTAAGCTCTCTAGCTGTCAGCGCAGCGTTTCATCACAAGCGATTTTGGAGGTATCATGTCTGTCCCCGACGATCAGATCCTCACGCTGCAGGTTGCCAATATGCCACCGCAGGATACGGGAGCGAGCATCGCCCGCGTCTCCACGAAGGCGATGACCAAGCTCGGCGTACGAGAAGGCGAGCTTATTGAGCTCATCGGCAAGCGGCATACGGCCGCGATCGCGATGGGGCCCTATTCCGATGATGAGGGCCTGAACCTGATCAGGCTCGACGGCCTTCAGCGCGTAAATGCAGGCGCAACAAGCGGCGACCATATCGAAGTTCGCAAGGCGGAGGTCAGGCCGGCGACGAAGGTTGTCCTCGCGCCGGCGCAGAAGAACCTGGTGTTGCAGGGACCGGGTGAAGCTTTGCAGCGCACGTTTCTTCACCGCCCAATGGTGGCCGGCGACGTTGTATCGACCTCAGTCCAGCAACGCGTAAGAGATCCCCGCGCTGCGGACCCGCTGCTACGGAGCGTACTCGATCTTCCCGCCTACGGTCTGCAGGAAATCAGGCTCGTCGTTGTCTCGACACAGCCGAGAGGCATCGTCCAGATGAACGAGCAGACGGTTGTCGAATTGCGTTCGCAGTTTGAGGAACCGAAGGAAGCACGCCGAGCTGACGTAACGTACGACGATATCGGCGGACTCGGCACCTCTGTCGAGCAAGTCCGCGAGATGGTGGAGCTGCCACTGCGCCATCCCGAGTTGTTTCAGCGCCTCGGCATCGAACCGCCAAAGGGCGTGCTTCTCTATGGCCCCCCGGGCACCGGCAAGACGCTGTTGGCCCGTGCTGTCGCCAATGAGACGGAAGCCAACTTCTACCACATCGCCGGTCCCGAGATCATGGGCAGCCGCTACGGGGAGTCCGAGGAACGTTTGCGGCAGGTCTTTCAGGAAGCCTCGCAGAATGCGCCATCAATCATCTTCATCGACGAAATCGACTCCATCGCGCCAAAGCGCGAGCAGGTGACCGGAGAAGTCGAACGGCGAATTGTCGCCCAGTTGCTAACCCTTATGGATGGGCTGGAGCCGAGGCAGAATATTGTTGTCATCGGCGCGACGAACAGGCGAGACGCGATTGACGAGGCGCTCCGCCGTCCCGGGCGTTTCGACCGCGAAATCGTCATTGGCGTACCGGACCAGCGCGGCCGGCGCGAGGTGCTCGCGATCCACACCAGGGGCATGCCACTCGCCGAGAACACCGATCTCGATGAGATCGCGAGGACGACCTACGGCTTTGTCGGAGCGGATCTCGGTGCGTTGGTTCGCGAAGCGGCGATGGATGCGCTGCGCCGTGTTCTTCCCGATATCAATCTGAAGCAGGGTATCCCAACCGAGATCCTTGAAAAGCTCACGGTCTCTCAGGACGATTTCACGTCCGCCATGAAGCGCATTCAACCTTCCGCGTTGCGCGAAATCATGATCCAGGCGCCGAACGTCCGTTGGGACGATGTCGGAGGTTTGGACGAAGCGCAGATGAGACTGAAGGAAGGGGTGGAACTGCCGCTCAGGTCACCGCAGTCCTTTAGGCAGATGGGCATTCGCCCTGCAAAGGGATTTCTCTTGTTTGGACCTCCTGGGACCGGGAAGACACTGTTGGCAAAGGCCGTGGCGCGCGAAGCCGAAGCGAACTTCGTGGCAACCAAATCGTCCGATCTGCTTTCGAAATGGTACGGCGAGTCCGAGCAGCAGGTTTCGCGGCTCTTCGAACGCGCACGACAGGTTGCCCCGACCGTCATCTTCATCGATGAAATCGACTCGCTGGCCCCCGTCCGCGGCGGCGGGCTGGGTGAGCCGGCGGTGACCGAGCGGGTCGTCAACACGCTACTGGCCGAAATGGATGGGTTGGAAGACATGCAGGGCGTCGTCGTGATGGCAGCGACCAATCGGCCGAATTTGCTCGATCCGGCACTGCTGCGACCGGGGCGCTTTGACGAACTGGTCTATGTTCCCGTGCCGGATGCAAAAGCGCGGCGGAAGATCCTTGGCATCCATACGAAGAAGATGCCGCTCGCCGACGATGTTGATCTCGATGAACTCGCCGACAAGACGGAGCGGTTTACAGGGGCAGATCTCGAAGACCTGACACGGCGAGCAGGGCTGATTGCACTGCGTCAGTCTCTGACTGCGTCGACGGTGACAAAGGAGAATTTCGCCATGGCCCTGCAGGAGGTTCGACCGTCGGTCACGGCAGAAGCCGAACGGGAGTATGAGGAGATGCTGCGCACGCTCCGCCAGGAAAATCCGCAGCGCATGCAGATCGGCTTCACGCCCCTCAGGCAGGCTGGAGAGTAGGGGCGCCAGATTAAGTAGTGATCGACCGTGGCGGCTCTGCCGGTCCAGTGCGGGGCGGCCGGGCTTCCGCGCTCCATGCTGAGCCAGGTGAAGCTCCGTGACGCCACCTGTTCTGCGCCGCGTGGGTGGCTGATCGGCCGTTCGTCATCTCAGCAAAGTTGATTTCTTGCGGGGTGTAGGCTTCCGCGGCTTTGGCGGCAGGCCGGCATCGCAGTTCCGCTCGATCAGGGCTTCGGTGACGGACTCGTCGGCATAGGTCTCCTGCATCCGGATGTATATCGCAGACAGGCCCGGATCGAGGGAAAGCGCTTGCCGAACCAAGAGTTCAGCCTTTCCGCTGTTGCCGCAGGCCATGCTAGCCGCGATCTGATAAAGCAACGTCCGCCTGGTCTGAAACGGTAGTGTCAGGGCGACGCGCATCATGTCTTCGAAGCGGTCCAGCGCGTAGAGGGCCGCCACCCGCTCTTCAGTGATCCAGACCGGCAGAAAGGGATCGAGTGTCTCGGCACGATCAAGCATTCCAAGGGCGTGCTCAGCCTCTCCGACATAGACATAGAACGCGGCGCTGCGGCCGAGAATATAGGCGTCGTTCGGAGCGAGTTCCTTGGCGCGTATGTGATGGTAACGCGCCGAGGCGAAGTCGCCCGATTTCATCTTGATCGCGCCCATGATGCGATGGGCTTCCGGGTCGGTCGGGTCGAGTGCAAGCGCATGCGCAACCTGCTTTTCGGCCTCATGAAGGTCAAAGCTTGGCAAGTTGCTCCACGAGCAGACGTGCATGGCGAAGGGGCGGCCGAAACCGGGATCAGCGGTCATTGACCGCTCGAACCAGGTCATGGCTTCGTGTATGTGGGTGTCCGAAACGCCAACCAAGCGATGATGGTCCAGTCCCCGTAGGTAATACTCATAGGCCGTCATGTTCTCCGGGCGCTTTAGCCGCGCGGCCGCAAGTTCCGACTGCTCGACCCGTCCGGACACGGTTGCTGCGACACGCGCGATGATTTCATCCATGACATCAAGCAGTTCGCGAAACGGACGCGTTATGCGATCGGACCAGATGACGAGACCCTCTCCGGTTTCCGTCAGCGAGATGTTGACCCTGAGGTCGTCGCCCGCTTGCCGGATCGAGCCGCTGACGACGTAGCCGACGCCGAGAAGGCGGCCGATCTCGACCGGGTCTTTGGTCGTCAGTGCGGTCGCGGCCGAACGGGAACTGACAAACAACCCCTTCAGCCGGCTCAGTTCAAGAGTCAGGTCGTCGGTGATGCCGTCCGCCAGGAAGGATTGATCCGCAATGGCGCCGGGCGCAATGTCGAACCGCGCCACGGCGATCGAGTTTGTCCGGGGAGGCTGTACAGCATTGGGAGAGGATCGTGTTGGAGCGAACTGATAGAGGTGGCGGTCCACCAGTTCAGTAACCCGGTAAATCCGCATCGGCTCGAAAATTCCTTTCAGTCGACGTTCGCCGATGTCTTCAAATCCACAAGGCGAGACCCGACGGACCTGGTCGTAAAGCACCCCCGAAACCTCGATTGCGCCAGGTGGCGCAGACGCCTCAATTCGCGCGGCTATGTTCACGCCATCGCCGCGCAAGTCCGAGCCCACGACGACGACATCCGCGACATGCAGGCCGAAACGCATGTCGCCGCCACTCGAGCCAGGAAGGGCAGCGATCTCGGCGCGCGCCTCGATGGCGGCCCTAAGCGCATTGACTGGGCTGCCGAACTCGGCGAGCAGGGCATCGCCCGCGGTGCCGAAGACGCGGCCATCATGGCGCTGGATGACCATGCGAACAGTGTCGAGGACAGCGTCAATCCGGGTGATCGCTCCTTCCTCGTCCGTTTCCATCGCAGGGGTGGAGCCGACGAAATCTCCGACCATGATCGTGGCCAGCTTGCGCTGCATTCTCGATCCCTCCCGCCACAAAAGCACGTGGTGACAATGTAGCACATCAACAGGCTTGGGTGTTTTACGATTGCCAACGACAGCGGCGGGTGCGAACGGTGCTGTGGGAGCACGCACATCGACGTGCAAGCTGCCTGCAGGACTAAGGACGATAGGGGCCCGGCGGATTTGCGATGAAATCGAGATCATAACGTGCGACTTCATCCGAGACCGTCTCGATCAAACTCAATCTTGCCAGGAGCCGCCGCACATCGGCCTGCATCGCGATCATGTGCGGGGTTCGCCTATGGAACTCGTGTGCCTCCGCATCGCGAAAGCCTTCGATCAGAACCACCACGTCGTCTTCATCCTTGTGCCGATGATACTCAAAAAACACACAGCCTGGCTCAGCGCGCGTGGACACAACATGCGGCTCCATAGCGGCAAGGAACGCCTCTCGCATTCCCTGCTTGCAGGTGAGCCAACCCGTTATGAGTTTCATATGGGCACCTCGAATTTCTGTATCACTCGCCCTGACACGGAGGCTACTAACATTCGACGTGGGTGCAGACCTCAAGGTCCATGTCCAGGTTGTAACTTATAGCGCAGGCTGCTTCTGGCGCGAAGTGGACACCGTCCGCCACGGGGCGAGCGAAGACGAATTCTTGAGCGCGCCAGGAAGTGTCTCGACATTGCGTATATGCTAATCTGAGTGGCCATTGGCTGACTTGATGGGGGTGGGCGACAATGAAGCAACGGCTTTCTGTCATCATGGCCTCTGACGTGGTCGGCTATAGTCGACTGATGGGGATCGACGAGAAAGGCACACTTTCCGCTCTAAAATTGCACCGACACGAACTTTGGGACGTGAAAATCGCGTTGTATCAGGGCCATACAATCAAGCTTGTTGGCGATGGGATGCTGACGGAGTTTCAGACTGCTGAAGAGGCGGTCCTGTGCGCGATCGAGATCCAATCGGAGATGCAGAAACGCAATGCGCGTGTCCCCGGCGATCGCAGGATAGAATTTCGGATCGGTATAAATATCGGCGACCTTATCTTCGAGGACGACGATGTTTACGGCGATGGCGTGAACGTTGCAGCTCGCATTGAGAATGTCGCGAAACCGGGAGGCATAGCGATATCCGCATCGGTGCGCGACACCTTAGGCAAGCGTCTGGGCATCCGCTTCGAAGATGTGGGCGAGCACGCACTGAAGAACATCGAGCGGCCAATTCGCATCTTCAACATCATCGTCGACGACGGTGCAGAAGGGGCGAATCCTGAGTTTATTGCGACACCCAAGCCTGCCGTGCAGTCGGTCGGAACGCGCCTTGGGCCGGAGTTTTCGCCGAACAGAACATTGCTGTACGTTTCGAAGTTCTCAAATCTCAGCGGCGATCCAGACCAGGATTATTTCGCGGCGGGATTAACAGAAGATGTCGCGGCAGGTTTGGCGCGGTTCTCCAGGCTGATCGTTGTCGCTCAACAACCGCCCTCAGAGCAACAGCACGCCGAGTCAATCCCGCACTACGTCCTCGAGGGGAGCGTGAGGCGACTTGGCAATCGTGTCAGGGTGAGTGCCAACCTCATCAATGTTTCGGGTGAACGAATCTGGGCGGAAAAATACGACTTCGACCTTATCGACATCTTTCACATTCAGGACGAGCTGTCCCGCTCCATACCGGCCGCGCTGAGCGTCAAGATAGAAGAGGCGGAGCGTCAACGCGCCCTGAGCAAGCCTGTTACATCGCTAAAAGCCTACGATCTGTATTTGCGGGGCCGGCATCTTCATCAGGGCTCGAGCCAAGAGGATGTGCGACTTGCGCGGGAAATGTATCTCGCCGCGATAGCCGATGATCCGGAGTTTCCGCGGCCTTACATCGGGTTGGCCTGGATCGAGCTTCGGAAGCTGAAATGGAACGAAATCGTTGAAATCGATACCGCGCTTGCGACCGCATCGGCCCTGCTAAGCAAAGCCCTGAAGCTAAACCCGATCGACGCTGATACCCACTGGGCTCTTGGCGTCGTTCACCTTTGGAGGGGAGAGGCCGAGCGAGCCGTAGCCTGCTATGAGCGTGCCCGAGAACTGGCTCCCAGCAACTGTGACCTCCTCGCCGAATATTGCGATGCCCTGGGTTATCTTGGGCGCCTTGACGATGCCGTTAGGATGGGAGAGCTTGCCGTTCGCCTCAATCCGAGCCGCCCCGACTGGTATCTCTGGGATATCGCCGCAGCCAAATTTCTTTCGGGAAAATATTTGGAGGCACTGTCCCTTCTGGAGAAAATGGCCGAGCTTGGGCCCGCCTATCGCCTGCTTGCAGCGACCTACGCCCAACTGGGGCGGCTTGAAGAGGCGCGCCAGGCCGCGCGCGAACTTCTGAAGGTCAATCCTGACTTCTCGATCGAGCGTTACAGTTCGCGTGCACCCTATCTCGATAAGACGCTCATGGCCAAATACATCGAAGGCCTACGACTAGCGGGTCTGCCGGAGTAGGTTGGCGATCTGAAAGTCTAATGGACATGTCGACAAAGCAGCTCAATTGACGAAATGTTGCATATGCACTACAAAACGAGATCCGATTGAATGCTGGGGCGAGATGGCCATGGATCGACGTGATTCCAACTCTGATATCGTCAGCGAGGTCGTATCCGGGTGCTTGATGACGAGGAGCAGGCGCATCTCCCGGGTGATTACAAACATCTATGATCAGGAATTGCGTGACTACGGCCTCAATGCATCGCAGTTCTCGATGTTGATCATGATTGCAAAACTGGGTGGTGCTAGCCGCGCCGAGATCGGCCGCGCAAACTTTCAGGATCGGACGACCTTGACCCGCAGTCTTGCACCGCTTCTTGCAGAAGGTTGGATCGAAGAGCTTCCGACGGATGGCGGCCGCAGTAGACCGGTCGTCATTTCGGATTCTGGAAAAAAGCTCCTCAATGACGCCGCGCCTGCCTGGCGCGAGGCGCAGCGGAAAGCCAGCCAGCTCGTTGGCGATGTTGGTGCAAAAGCCATCATTGGCGTTGCCGAGAGTCTTCCGAGAGTAGACGAGCAGAAGTGAAGACGATCTCGGCGCCTCGGTTCCTTAACTTTCTCAACGTGAAGCAAAGCCTCGGCGACGCCGTTGATCCCAGTCCTGCACGATAGCCTTTGCGCTCATCGGGCAGGGCCGTTGTCTTACAGACCACGCTTCGTCGGCGCTACTTCGCCGCCCGTATTTCAGCGACAGTATTCTGAGGTTTCTGGAGGTGCGGGTAGTGGCCGATACCCGGCAAAACAGTCATGGGCGCACCGGTTCGCCGCGCAAATTCCTCTCCCATCTCTTTCTTGATGTAGAGGTCCTTTTCGCCCCAGACGAGTTTGACGGGAGTCTTGAGTTCACCGAGGTGCTCTTCGAGATAGTCCTGGTCGCGCGTGAAGTGCGAGTAGTATTGGTAGAACGCGTCAGCGGACGTGATGTCGCCGTGCCCCCATCCCTCCGTCATGTCCTTCAGCACCTCGGCCGGAAGGTCGAACTGTTCCTCGGGTGGCAGGCCGCGGCGATAGGCGTTTGCGAGGATTTCCGCGCTCGTCCCGTTCATGTGGATACGGGTTTTGGATGCCGCCGGCTCGCTCTTGAGGTTCTGGAGGCTCTTGTACATGTATTCGGGCCTGTTGAACGGAGCGAAGTCTCCGACGACGATGTTCTTGGCGATATCAGGTTCCTCAATCGCTGCCAGCAATGCGGGAAGCGATCCGATATCGGTCGCGTAAATTGTCAGCCTTGAGCGATCGACATGCGCAGACTTGATGTAGGCTCTCAGAATGTCGGCATAGTCTCGTGGCGAATACGAGAACGTCGCGACTGCGGGTCGCGATGACATTCCGTAGCCTGGCCAATCGATAGCATGGACTTCGTAGTCCCGCGCAAGTGCGTTCGCGATATCCTTCCAGACGAGTAGCGTCTCCGGAAATCCGTGGAGGAAGAGAACAGTCCCCTTAGGCGCGGCGCTGTGGGCGACCATGCGTCGAAGCGTGATGTCGGGGGCTACCTCTATGTATCCGATCTCGGCATGGATGCTGCTGGGAGAAGCGCCGGCTGAACCAGCCGATGCCGCGCTCAGCATGAGCGAGGAAAGGAGGGGTATCGAGTGTTTCAACATTTCAAGGCTCCTTCGTGTGTTGTTGCTCGCCTCTGGAGGCGACGATAGTGATTGCGGAAGCTTGGCGAGACCGTCGCCAACCAGTTCCGTACCAATTTGCCTGTATGTTGCGTACGCAACAGAATGTTTGTTCTAGAATGATGATATTGTACAGGAGAGACCGTTGGGCTCATTCCCTGTAAGGCATAATGATGCATATGCAACATATCGTCAAGCCACGCAGAATCTGCGGCGGACGATTTTGTATTGCATTGTATCCAGACCCTCGGTTGGCTTGGTTCCGATACATTTGCGACCGGCATCAGAAATATCCGGGATACCGAACGGTCCGATTTTGGCTCGGAAGCATGGGGCATTGGTTGCGCCTGCTAGTGCCAACGAAGGAGCAATCCATGAACGCACGGTTTATCGTCTCCGCGGCTCTTGTCGCTGCCGCCGTCATCTACCAGCCCGCGCAGGCCCAGCAGCCCGAAATTCAGCGGACCGATCTGGTGAAGGAGGACATCAGCGTCGCCGGCAAGGAAGTCGTCCAGGTGCGCGTCGACTTCAATCCCGGCGCTTTCGCAGTGAATCATAGACATCCTGGCGAGGAAGTTGCCTACGTTCTCGAAGGGACACTCGAATACAAGCTAGAGGGCAGGGAAGCCCTGACGCTCAAAGCTGGCGAGACCCTGTTCATCCCCGATGGCGTTGTCCATTCCGCGCGCAACGTCGGCGAAGGCAAGGCTTCGGAATTGGCGACATACATCGTCACCAAGAATGCGAAGCTCCTTGAGACCGTGAAATAGTCCGACAAAGGAGGAGGATACGTCATGACAGCAAGTGCCAAGGTAGAAGCCATCGACCTTTCTCGTCGGACGCTGTTGTTCGGGGGAACGGCTATCGCCCTGTCGACCGCGGTGTTGCCGTCGCTTGCGAAAGCGGCAGAAACCAGAATGGCGAAACCGGGCTGGAACGGCGAAATTCGCCCTTTCAAGGCCGAGGTTCCTGAAGCGGAATTGATTGACCTGCGGCGGCGGCTCGCCGCCACGCGCTGGCCTGACGGTGAGACCGTCACAGATCGATCCCAAGGCGTCCAGCCGGAAAAGCTGCGCGGTCTCGTCGAATACTGGCAGACCGGCTACGACTGGCGCAACGCCGAGAGGAGGCTGAATGCCTTTCCGCAGTTCCTGACGAACATCGACGGGCTTGATATTCATTTCATTCACGTGCGTTCCCCGCACGAGAACGCGCTGCCGTTGATCATGACGCATGGTTGGCCGGGCTCAGTGTTCGAACTCCTCAATGTGATTGGCCCGCTAACCGATCCAACGACGCACGGAGGCAAGGCCGAAGACGCCTTCCACCTCGTGCTGCCGTCCATCCCGGGCTTCGGTTTTTCGGAGAAGCCGAACACGACCGGATGGAACCCCCAGCGCATCGCGAGCGCTTGGGACGTGCTCATGAAGCGTCTAGGTTACAAAAGCTACGTCTCCCAAGGCGGTGACTGGGGCGCGATCATTTCCGATGCCCTTGGCCGGCGGGCACCGGAAGGCCTACTCGGCATTCACGTCAACCGGATCGAGCGGGGCACCACCTTTCCGCCGGACGCTGCCCAGGCGCTCAAGAACGGCGCCCCGGCCCCCGCGACTCTTTCTCCCGACGAGAAGAAGATCTTCGACGATGCCAGGGATTTTCTGAATAATGGCTTCGGGTACGCCGCCATCATGAATACGCGTCCGGAAACTGTCGGTTACGGTATTGCGGACTCTCCAGTCGGCCTAGCTGCCTGGCTCTATGACAAGATCGCAGACTGGGTCTTCACGCGCGGTGAACCTGAAAAGGCTCTGACAAAGGACATGATCCTCGACAACATCACCCTCTACTGGCTGACGAACACCGGGCCTTCGAGCGGACGCATCTACTGGGAGAACACGGTCTCAGGCGCGAAGCTTACGGCGATTCAGGTGCCCGTCGGCGTGACTGTTTTCCCCGGCGAGGTCTACAAGCCCCCGAAGGAATGGCTCTCCCGCGCCTATCCCAAGCTGGTCTACTATAACCGCGCCTCGAAGGGAGGCCACTTCGCCGCCTGGGAGGAACCGAAACTGTTCAGCGAAGAGATCAGGGCGGCATTTCGGAGTTTGCGATAAGGTGTTGTCGATCGTTGAGGGACGCCGTCGCGGAATAGAACGGCCGGCACCCGCCTTCATCAATGTTTGACGAGGTCCTCCGACCGCGCGATCTTGAAGAAGGCGTTGACTGGCTTGGCTCCGGTTCGCTCCTTGAGACAGATCAGGGCCTCGTCCATAAGCATGTCGTCGGCCCCCACGATTTCCAAAGGAACAAAGCATCGGCCCCGTCCAAACTCGGCCCGGGAAACAAACCAACACAGCCGCCGGCCGCAACGATCTCGCGAACAGCCTCCCGACCCTCGGCCTCGATCGTGGGCGGACGGCGTTCGCCGCACGGTCGCTGATCTGCTGGATAACGTTCTTCTGTTTGTGTTCCAGGCCCGCGGTCAGTGCAGCCCGAACTCGTTCAAGAGTTGCTCGCGGAACTTGACGAAACGCGCCTCGCTCCGGTTACGTGGGCGTGGCAGGTCGATGTCGATCTCGCGTGTGCGGCCGCCTTTCTCCTTGGCGAGAATGAGGACCCGGTCGGCAAGGTAGACGGCCTCCTCGAGATCGTGGGTTACCAGGATCATGGTGACCTTTTCCTCCCGCCAGATGCGCGCCAGCTCTTCCTGCATCGTGATCTTGGTCATGGCATCAAGCGCGCCGAAGGGCTCGTCGAGAAGCAGAATTTCCGGTTTCACCGCTAGCGCCCTTGCGATGCCGACACGCTGCGCCATGCCTCCCGAGAGCTGGGCCGGCAGCGCCTCGGTGAAATCGCCGAGACCGACGAGTTCCACGTAGTGTCGGGCGCGATCCCGAGCCTCTGCTTTTCGCAATCCGCGGTTTTCCAGCGGAAAGGCGACGTTGTCGAGCACGCTCAGCCAAGGGAGAAGCCGTGGCTCCTGAAAGATCACGGCACGATCGGTGCCCACACCATGGACCGGCTGACCGTCGATCAATACCTCGCCTCGGTCGGCCTCTTCGAGGCCGGCGAGAACCCTGAGCAGGGTCGTCTTGCCGGAGCCAGAGGCTCCGACAATAGCCAGACTCTCACCGGCGCGAATCTGGTTATTGACCGCTTGGAGCACATTGAGATGGCGCCCGTTGATCGAGAAGGATTTGGAAAGGTTCCGGATCGTCACCTCTCCACGCGTGGCAAGTTCAGCGAGTGCCATCTGTCTGCTTCCTCAATTCGCGGCGACGGCGAAGTTCGCCGGATCGTAAAGAATATCCTCGGCCTTCAGCTGTCCCGGCTGCAGGACGCCGCCGCGGGCGAGGATGTCGATCCAGAATTGCAAGTCGCGTGGAACGGCCTTGCCGCCCTCGCGCACGCCGTAACCGGTGAAATACTGCGCGATATCAGGGTTCTCGTTGCGCGAGGCAAGAACCTTGGCGATGACAGCTTTCGTTTCCTCGGGATGGAGGCGGGCATATTCGAGCGCGGCCTGCGACTTCTCGACGAAGGTCTTGGCGGCGGCCGGATGCTGCTTGATCCAGTCGCGGCGCAGCACGACAAAGCCGCCGGCGATTTCGCCGAGAACATCCGTGTCACCGAAAACCTTCTGAAGGGGGCCGTTCTTCAGGGCGGCGCCTTCAAAAGTCTTCTGCCAATAGCCGAAAGCCGAAATGTCGACCTGCTTTGAGCGCAGGACCTGTTCCAGCTGCGGGCCGGGCACGACCACGAGCTTGGCGGCGTTTTCCGGCAGGCCGACGGAGTGGAGCGCCTCGCGTACGGTATAGTCGAGGTGGGCGCCAAGCGTGTTGACAGCGATCGTCTTGCCGGCGAGATCCTTGATGGATTTGATCGGGTTGCCTTCAAGCGTGTAGAAAATGCTCTCGGTGGTCTTGTTGATGCCGTTCGACGCATAGGCGGCGACGAAATCATTGCCGCCAGCAATCGAGTTCAGTACGGCGGCCGTCGCCGCGCTGCCGAGTTCGACGTCGCCGGAAGCCAGCGCGAAGAGCGAGGCAGGCCCGCCCTGGGCATAGCCGACATTCTTGAAGGTGATGCCCGTATCCTTGAAATAGCCGAGTGCTTCGGCAAGCTCGTGACCGGAAAGGCCGCCTTGGCTTGCGAGATAGCGAATGGTGACCTGCTCGGGCTCGGCTGCGAAGACGGTGCCAGCCGTGCCCGCGAGGAGAAGGCTAGCGGCGGCGGCCATGCGGCCGAAGGAGCGACGGGAAATCTGCATGTTAGTCTCCGTGGAAAGTTTGGAGTGGAAGGGCTGAGATATGCGGATGATCAGTTCTTGACCTTGGACCAGCGGCAGAGCCGGGCCTGCAGGGTCTCCAGAATGAAATTCGCCGACAGACCGAGGAGGGCGAGCAAAAGGATGGCGGCGAACATCAATGGAATCTGGAAGTTGTATTGGGCGTTCATCACCTGAAAGCCGATGCCGGAATTGGCGCCGATCATTTCGGCGGCGATGAGCAGCAGAAGTGCGGTCGTGGCGCTGAGTCGAAGGCCCACGAAGATTTGCGGCAGGGCCGCCGGCAAAACCACACGGCGGAAGACGGTGAGCGGCTTGGTGCCATAGACGCGTGCCATCTCGATCAACTTCGGATCCACCTGCTTCACGCCGCCGATGGTGGCGAGCAGGATCGGGAAGAGCGTCGCCCAGAAGATCACGAAGATCTTCGAGGTTTCGCCGAGACCGAGCAGCAGGATGAAGACCGGATAAAGCGCGAGCGCCGAGGTCTGGCGGAACAGTTGCAGGATGGGATCGAGGCTGCGCTCGATGATCCGGATATGCCCCATGAACAGGCCGAGCGGAATGCCGACGCCGACTGCCGCGCCAAAGGCTGTGCCCGCGCGCTGCAGGCTGATGAGAATGTCGCCGGAGAAGGTGCCGACGGTAACGCCGTTCCAGAGGGCCCGCAAAATCGCGCCCAGCGGCGGCAACACAGCCGGATTGGTCCAACCGAGCGACGGTGCGATCTCCCAAAAGAGCGCAAAGACAATCAGCAGACCATAGCGCGACAGGAAATTGCGCAAGAATGCCAGGGCCTCCCGCACCGGCTTCTGCCGCCAGAAAGAGGTGATGTTATAGCTCTGCAGGGCGATCTGCTGTTCCGTATCCAGGGCCATGGCCAGTGCTCCTTTTGCGGTTTCGCTTATTCGGCGGCTTCGGTGTAGGCGGCACTCCACCTCGTGTGGGGAAATGGCAGCCCGAGATTTTCGCGCAGCGTCTTGCCTTCATAAGCAGTCCGGAACAGCCCGCGGCGCTGCAGTTCGGGAATGACGAGATCCACGAAATCGTTGAGGCCGGTAGGCAGCCAGGGCGGCAGGATATTGAAGCCGTCCGCAGCCTCGTTCTCGAACCATTCCTGCAGCGTATCGGCGACTTGTTCGGCCGAGCCGACGATCGTGAAATGGCCGCGCGCGGACGCGATCCATTGATAGAGCTGGCGAATAGAAAAATCGTTGTCGTCCGCGATGCGGCGGATCAGCTCCTGCCGGCTCTTCATCCCCTCTGTCGGCGGCGCCAGCGGCAGCGGACCATCGAGATCGCAGCCGGCAAGGTCGAGTTCGCCACCGGTCAGCGCGTTGATCAGCGCCAGTCCGTCCTCCTCCACAATCAGGCTCGTCAGTCGCTCGTATTTTTCACGCGCCTCGGCCTCTGTCCGGCCGACGAAAGGCGAGACACCAGGCATGATCAGGACATGGGACGGATCGCGGCCGAAGGCGCGGGCACGGTTCTTGACATCCCGGTAGAATTCCCGCGCGCTTTCGAGCTTCTGATGTGCCGTGAAGATGACTTCGGCGGTCGCCGCCGCAAGTCCGCGCCCGTCATCGGATTGTCCGGCCTGCACGATCACCGGATGTCCCTGTTGCGAACGCGGAACATTGAGCGGCCCCTCGACGGAAAAGTGCTCGCCGCGATGATTGGTGCGATGCACCTTGTCAACATCGAAATAGACACCGCTTTCGCGGTCGCGGATAAAGGCGTCATCCTCGAAACTTTCCCAAAGCTTCTTCACCACCGCGAGATGCTCTTCGGCCCGGCGGTAGCGTGCGGCATGAGGGATTTGCTTGTCGAGGTTGAAATTCCGTGCCGCGGCTTCGGTTGCGGTGGTCACCACGTTCCATCCGGCGCGCCCGCCGGAGATCAGGTCGAGCGAAGCGAATTTGCGGGCGACCGAATAGGGTTCCTCGTAAGTGGTTGACGCCGTCGCTATGAAACCGAGATTTTCGGTGAAGGGCGCCAGGGCTGAAAACAGCGTGACGGGCTCGAACCCGGCTACCTTTGCATTGCCGCCTTCGATGCCGCCGCCGAAAGCCACCGCCAGCCCGTCCGCCAGGAAATAGGCATCGAAAAGACCACGTTCGGCCGCCTGCGCAAGCTCGATGTGAAACTTCAGGCTCGTCGCCCCGTCGAGCGGCTGATCCGGATGACGCCAGGACGCAATGTGCTGCCCGCCACCGGGAAGGAATGCACCAAGCTTGATCTGTCGCGTCATTTTCAATCTCCCGTTGCTGCTTCACGCTGCTGCCGGACGGGCAGGCGGGCAAGTCGGGAAAGACTGGCACATAGTATATAGATTACATAGATTTTATTTTTTCGTGTGTGCGGTCATAGGGTGAAAGATTTTTCCTCGGAAGGCTCCCTGCAATGGTTTTCCACTACCACGCGCTCCTGCCGTCAGACGAGAAGTTGGAAGGAGGCAGTTGTCTCGCATTGCGCTGACACGTCGCCGACATTGATCGGTCGCCGATTAGGCGAAGACGCCGAGAGGTCTGGAACCGATACGCCGCGCCAAAGAGGGTTCATCGGCGATTGGAGCCGCGCGGGTAAGGACGGCGGGCCCTGACCCTGCTGGTTCGTCCCCCGTCCGATGCTCGACAAAGCACCGCGAACGAGATCAGTGGCCGTCGTCCTGTTGTGATCCGGCGCGGATGGCGGCGAGCACGTCCTTCTGCAGGGCGATGAAGTCCGGCGTGGCGATCATGTCCTGATGCCGTGGCCGGGCGAGGCCGACGTGGAAGGTCGCGTTGATGCGGCCGGGATTGATGCTCATGGCGACGATCCGGTCCGAAAGGTAGACGGCCTCCTCGACGTCGTGGGTGACGAAGAGCACGGTCAGGCGGTGCTCTTCCCAGATCTGGGTCAGAAGCTCCTGCATCTGGTGGCGGGTGAGGGCATCGAGTGCGCCGAACGGCTCGTCCATCAGCAGCATCTTGGGCCGATAAGACAAGGCCCTAGCGATCGCCACGCGCTGCTTCATGCCGCCGGAGAGTTCGGAGGGAAAGCTGTCGGCGAAGCGACCGAGTTTCACCAACTCGATATGGTGGCGCGCGACGTCGCGGCACTCCGCACCCGTGAGCCCCGCGGCGCTCAGCGCGAATTCCACGTTCTGCTGCGCCGTCAGCCAGGGCAGAAGCGTATAGGATTGGAAGACGACCCCGCGGTCGAGGCCCGGTCCGACGATCGGCACCCCGTCCGTCAGGAGCACGCCGTCGTCGAAGCCCTGCAGGCCCGCGACGATCGACAGGAGCGTGCTCTTGCCGCAGCCGGACGCGCCAACCAGTGAGACGAATTCGTTATCGGCCAGTTCCAGGTCGATGTCGCTCAGTGCGTGCATGCGGTTCTTCTTCGAACCGTACCACTTGTTGAGGGACTGTAGCTTCAGTTTCGGCTCGCTCATCTCAATGCCTCGACGCATAACGGAAGAGGACGCGCTCCAGCGCCTTCATGCTCTGGTCGGTGATCAGGCCGAGCACGCCAAGCAGAAGGATGTAGCCGATGATCGTCTGCGTCTGGAAATAGCGTTGCGAGACGACGATGCGGTATCCCAGCCCCGACGTGGCGGCGACCAGTTCCGCGAGCACCAGCCAGGTCCAAGCCCAGCCGAGGCTGATGCGCAGCGTATCCCAGATGCCGGGCAGCGACGAGGGCAGCACGATGCGTGTCAGAATGCGCGTTTCCGAGAGGCCGAGCGTGCGCCCGAGCCCGACGAAATCGGGCGGCACGCGCTTGACGCAGTCCATCACCATCAGCACCTGCTGGAAGAAGGTGCCGATCCAGATGATCACGAATTTCTGAATATCGCCGGTGCCGGCCCACAGGATGGTCAGCGGCACGAAGGCTACGACCGGCATGTAGCGCACGAAATCGACGAAGGGTTCGATCGCCGCTTCCCAGGTCTTGAAGCAGCCGATCATGATGCCGATCGGAATCGCCATCGCCGAGGCGAGCGCGAAGCCGACCGCCATACGGTAAAGGCTGACGCCGGCGTCGCTTAAGAGCGTACCGTCCAGCGCCAGTTCCACCATCTTGGAAAGAACAGCGCCAGGGTGCGGCAGGAAGATCGGCTTGACCCAGCCCGTCCCCGTCGCCGCCCACCACAACGCAAAGAGCAGCACAAAGACGCAGACTGCAATCGCCACGAACGCGTGCGCGCCGAGCGGATCGCCGATGCGGAAGGCGCTCGGCGGTCGGCCGACGCCCGCGCGCGGTTGCGCTCGGGAGCCGCCCTTGGATGTGGAGGAGGCTTCGGGAGCAGACATGGCTTATCCGTTTCTTGAAGCGCCGCTACTTGTTGGCAGCGTCGACGAAGGAGGGATCAATGATCTTCTCGGCCGATACGTCGGCGGTCAGAATGCCAGCCTGCTTGGCCGCCTTGAGCACGTCGCCGAAGGTCCTGCTGGTGAAGTCGCCGGCAAAGGCCTTTGCTGCTTCAGCGGTCGAGTAATACTGCACGCCGTCGAAGGCGGTCGCGAGATCTTCCGGCGAGGCGCCGACTGCCTTGGCGATGATCGTCCGGTCTTCCGCCGTGTTGGCCTTGTAGTCGGCGAGCGCGGCGTCCCAGGCCTTCAGCATCGCCAGCACTTGGCCTGGCTTCGACTTCAGCACTTCCTCGCGCACCACGAAGACGTCCGAGACGAGGCCCGGATCCTTGCCGGCCTCGAAGAGCATCTTGATGTTCTTGTCCTGGGCGCGGGCGGCGGAGATATAGGGCTCGTAGGTGACGGCAACGGGGACGCGGCCGGCAATCAGCGCCGAGCCCGCATCGGCGGCCGGCATCGGCACGCGGGTGATGTCATCGATGGTGAGGCCGTGGCTGGCCAGCGCGTAGTTGAGGAGGATGTCGCTCGTCGTTCCTTCTTCGAAGGCGATGTTCTTGCCCTTCAGGTCTTCCACGCTCTTGATGTCACCGCCGGCGAGGATCGCGTCGGCCGAGAGGCTGAAATCGAGGAGCGAGACGATCTTGACAGGCAGGCCTGCGGCGACCATCGCCATGGCGGTGTGGGTGGCGATGTTGGCCGCATCAAGCTGGCCGCTCGCCAGCGCTGCGTTGATGTCCTTGTCCTCGGTGAAATTGACGATCTGGACGTCTTCGAGGTTCTGCTTCTTGAAGAGATCCTTGGCGGCTGCCACGTGCCACTGGCCGTAGCCGAGCCAGGGCTCGATGCCGAGCTTGAAGCTGCCCGCCTCCGGCTTGGCTGGAATGTCGGCCGCACCGGCAGGCAGCGCCTGCGTCAGCAGCCCGACGAGGCCGACGGCGAAGGCGAGGCGAGAGAATTGGTGTCTGATGGATTGGTCTGTCATGGTTACCCTCTCTTTGTCCTTTGAGTTGTTGATTTAGGCATAATCGGCAACGCCACTGCTATCTATCTTCAGCGTTCGCCATCCCTTCGCAGATAGGCGTCGCGGACCGGCGAGACCGCGTGGGCATGCGAGGAGAAGCCCTCGTAGACGGCGAGCCGGTGGGCATGTTGGGCAAACTCAGGATATGCCGGCGCCGTGACGTAGCCGATCGAACTGCGCTTGACGAAATCGGTGACCGAGAGCGGCCCGAAGGTGCGCGCCCAGCGGCTCGTGGGCAACACGGCGTTCGGCCCCAGGCAGAAGTTGGCAATGCTGACAGGCGTGTGGAGGCCGAGCAGTATTTCGGCGGCCTCGGTGATATGGCCGAGATGGGCGAAGGCGTCGCGCGACAGGATTTCCAGGTGCTCGGGCGCGAAGGCGTTCACGACTTCGTAGCTCTCTTCGAGCGACGAAGTCAGCACGATGCCGCCGCAGGTGCCCGAGAGGACCGTCCGGGAAAAGGCGACGCGCTGTTCGGTCATCCGCGCCCAATGCTGCGGCAGGGCCGCGAGCGCCTCTTCCGCGACGCGGCGACTGTGGGTGACGAGATAGGCGGAGGAGTCCGGCCCATGCTCGGCCTCGATCAAGAGATCGAGTGCCGCAAGGCCGCCATGCACGGTATCGTCGGCGAAGATCATGGCTTCCGAGGGGCCGGCGGGCAGGCCGGTGTCGATGACGCCGGCAAGGCTGCGCTTGGCCGCGACCACCCAAGGGCTGCCGGGACCGACGATCTTGAGCGCCGGCTTGATCGTCTCCGTGCCGTAAGCGACGGCCGCAACCGCCTGTGCGCCGCCGACCTTGTAGACCGTTTCGACGCCGGCAAGGCGGGCGGCCACCAGCGTTGCCGCGTCCACCGTGCCATCAGGTGCCGGTGGCGTGACGATGGCAAGCTCGGGAACACCTGCGACCACGGCCGGCACCGAAGTCATCATCGTCACTGACGGAAACGAGCCCTTGCCGCGCGGCACGTAGAGTGCCACGGACCGGATCGGCGTAAACCGGTCACCGGCAAAGGCCCCGTTCCGGATTTCCTTCAGCGACATGGCCGGCGGCTTCTGCTCCTCGTGGAAGGAGCGGATGTTCTGGATGCTGAACTTGATAGAGTCGATGACAGCGTCATCGACGAGCTTGAAGGCGGCGTCGAACTCGGCTTCGCTGACCTTGATGCGATCCTCGGAGATGTCGGCCTTGTCGAGCTCCCGCCCGAAGCGCGCCACCGCGCGGTCGCCTTCAGCGCGCACCGCCTCAAGGATCGGCCGCACCTTTTCGATGAAACCAGAAATATCGGTCTCAGATCGGCGCAGGAGATTGGCTTTCGCCTCCGCACTCAGCTTGGCATAGTCGTAAAAGGAAACGTCGCTCATTGCAGGTGCCCTCGTTTGCGCCGGAAACGGCGCGGATAGTCCTCGCACGGTTTTGCGCTCATGCGGTCTCTGCGCTTCACCGTAGCCGTTATGTACGTACCTCTCGCCATCGGCGCCTTCAACGCCTTTTTCGCACAGCTGCGAGGTGTTCCATGATCGTCGCCGCAGCCGCCTTGCCCTTCGCACCGGTTTGGCCTCCACGGCACTAACATGCGAAAACACTTATGCAAAAGGCTGCTGCCGGCATTGCCAGGAAGGTAGTCCGATCCTGGGCGGCGGCGCCCGCTACTCATTAGCCGAGCAAGCCGCGTACCGGTTCAGATAGGGTCGGCCGTAGGGCTGAGTTCTGCGGAAGATCTCTCAGATTGACGCAAGAAAACCGCCGTCGACTGGAAGGCAGTGGCCGGTGATGTAGGCGGACGCGTCGCTGGCGAGGAAAATCACGGCGCCGCCGATGTCGGCGGCTTCGCCGAAGCGGCGTTGCGGGATCCGATCCAGCATGCGCGCCTGCCAGGCCTCGTCACGATAGAAGTCCTCCGTCATCGCGGTACGGAAATAACCGGGCGCGATCGCGTTGACGCGGATGTTCATTCCCGCCCACTCCGTGGCCAGCGCCCGCGTCATCCCGAGCAGTCCGGATTTCGATGCCCCGTAGGGCACCGCGGTCGGAATGCCGACGAAGGAAGTTAGTGAGCAGAGATTGACGATGCTGCCGCCCGAGACTTGCCGCGCCATCTGCCGGGCCGTCGCTTGTGCCCAGAAGAAGGAGCCCTTGAGGTTGGTGTCGATGATCCGGTCCCAGAGCTCGCCATGGACATCCAGCGACGGGGACACCTGCTCGACGCCGGCGTTGTTGACCAGAATGTCGATATGGCCGGCCGAATCCTCAAAGGCTGACAGGGTCGTTTCGATCGACGCGAGGTCGGTCACGTCCTGGGCCGCAATATAACAGCGCCTGCCGCGCGCCTCGATGCGCGCTCTGGTCTCAGCAAGGGCAGCTTCCTCGCGCGCCGTCACACACAGATCCGCGCCTGCATCGGAAAGCGCCAGCGCGATCGCCTGGCCGAGCCCACGGCTGGCACCGGTCACGACGGCGATACGGCCCTCAAGGCTGAAAGATGATACGGACATTGCTGCTCCCTTCGCAAACGGCGCTCTGCGTCGTCCGGCTCAACGCGCCGAAGCAGCCTGTGAAAACGGCGCCATGCAATCACCTTTTCGCCGCCATATCTAGTGCGATGCGATCAGCGTGCCATTGTGTCCCGCCGGCATTGAGCGCCGGACCCGGTCCTGAACAATCTCGGGACCGATGAGTTTCTTCAAGACAGCGCAACCGATGGAGATCATCATGCCCGGGAAGGACAAGGAACTGTCGCGTGAAGAAGACTATCGCGATCTCGAAGAGCGCAATATCGATGAAGGCTGGCCTTATGCCGATAAGGGGCCAAAAGGAGCCGCTTCGGCAAATCGCGCCTATGGTTCAGATGACTCCGGCCGAGACGACAATAGTGGCTTCCGGGTGGACGGTGTGGACGAGGATGGCAATGAGAATCCTCTCAAGGATTCGCTGCGCCCAGGTATGATCGATCGCGACGACAGCGGTGAACTGGAAGCGAAGGTGACTGAGAACCTCGAGAACATCCCTGACCTTGATATCGACAGTATTGACGTTCACGCGGACGGCCATACCGTGACCCTTGAGGGACAAGTCGAAACGATAGGAATGGCACGCAAGGTTGAACTCGCGGTACTCGCTGTCGATGGCGTGCGGCATGTCCGGAACAACATCGAGACAATAGCGGCTAACTCGCATATTCCGACTGACGATTGACGAAATGGCACGGCGAGATCCAGACGGTCGAGCGCTTGCGCTCTTCCGTCAGATACATTGGCGCCACAGTGCGTAGGGTCCGCGAAATCCGTCCGGTCCTTGAAGTTGGATCTTCGCATGCTCAACGGAAGAGTTCGGGCAACTCCGCTCGGGCGATCGCTCGGAGCCGGTCTGCCTCGGCTTTCTCGATGGAGCGGTATGGCCAGCGCAGCTCCGTTCCGACGGGGCCCCAGCCGCCGATTGCGCAGAGCAGTTTGTCGAGCGCGGCATTCGAATAGCCGTAAGTTTGGCGGAATGGAACGATGTGGCTGTCCATGAACGCGCAAATCCGCTTCTCGATCGCCAGCGCCGCGTCGATGTCTTCTGCCATCAAATCGGTCCACCACTGGGCGCCGCGCGGGCTGAGACAGGCCACGTTGGAAAAGGCGCCGGCGGCAACGCCGTGTTTCATGCCGGTCGCGAGGTGATGGCCGGGAATGAAAAGTGCGAACTCGTCAAGGTATTCGCGGGCAGCGGCATACCAAGCGGCATCGCCATCGGCGAGCTTGATGCCGACGACGGCAGGCAACGGGCGGCAGATGGCAGCCAGATCGCGCGGCGACAGTGCCCGCTTGGCATGTGGGGGATTGTAGAGGATCAGGGGGATTGCCTCTGCCTCATTCGCCGCGCGTTTCAGGAAATCGATTGCCTCAACATCCGTGACCGGCCACCAGTCCGGCAGAATGACCTGGATCGCCAGCGGCTTCAGAGCGGATGCGCGTGCAACACGCGACAGAGCGATGTGCGGATCGGGCTGGCAAGCGCCGATCACGAAGGGCATGCCGGCACTCGTGCAACGCTCCGCGAGGGTGATCTGGATCCTCTCGAACTCGGCGTCGGTCTGATTGTGGAACTCGCCAGCCGTACCGTTCGAATAGATGCCATCGACCCCCGCTTCGATCAGGATGTCGATCTCTTCGCCGAGTGCCGCGAAATCGATCGCGTCGTTCCCCATGAGCGGCAGGAGAAGGCTCGCCCAATTGCCGGCGATCGAATGTCGTCTCTGCGTCGTCAAGGCATGGCTCCCAAAGGTATGTCGTCGCGAATGCACGCCTTGAGATGCCCCGGCGCGACTTCCCGCAACTCCGGAACGGCCTGGCTGCAGGCTTCGATTGCGTGCGGACAGCGGGTGCGGAAAACACAGCCGCTCGGAGGATTGGCGGGGCTTGGAATTTCACCCCTCAGCACCTGCCGGTCGCGTTTGGCGCCGACATCCGTGGAGGGAATGGCGGAGAGAAGCGCGCGCGTATAGGGATGCTGCGGCCGGGCATAGAGATCGCTGCTCGTCGCGATTTCCATGATGCGACCGAGATAGAGGACGATCACCCGGTCACAGATGTACTCCACGACGGCCAGGTCGTGCGAGATGAACAGCATGGTCAGCCCGAGCCGCTGCTGCAGATCGCGCAGCAGGTTTATGACCTGCGCCTGAATGGAAACGTCGAGCGCCGACACCGGCTCGTCGGCGACAATCAGTTCCGGGGCCAGGGTCAGCGCTCGCGCAATGCCGATGCGCTGGCGCTGGCCGCCCGAGAACTCGTGCGCGTAGCGATTGATCGCTTCTGCCGGCAAGTCGACCTGTTCGAGAGCCACACGGGCGCGTTCGAGCCGTTCCTTGCGGGTTCCGATGCGCTGGATTTTCAGGCCCTCGGTCAGGATTTCACCGATGGTCATGCGCGGCGAGAGACTGGCGAAGGGATCCTGGAAGATATACTGCATGCGCGGACGCATGCGTCGCATCGCCGTGGATGAAAGGCCGGTCAGTTCGACGCCATCGAAGCGGACGTTGCCAGATGACGGCTCGACCAGGCGAAGGACAGAGCGGCCGATTGTCGTTTTTCCACTGCCGGATTCGCCGACGAGCCCTACGACTTCACCCTTACCGATGTCGAAGGAAATGTCCTTCAGGATTGTCAGCTGCGTACCGTGGGATGCGTAGCTTTTCGACAGGTCGCGAACGGAAAGCAAAGGCTCGGTCATCTAAATCTCCCGCCAGCGAATGCATCGGCTCTTATGAAGCGGTCCGACGGCTTCGAGTGCCGGAACCGCTTTCCCGCAGGCCTCGATTGCAAATTGGCAGCGCGGTGCGAAGGCGCAGCCGGAAGGCATGTTCATGAGGCTCGGAACGACACCGGGGATGGCCGCGAGCTTTTCGCCCGACTGTTTCATCCGGGTCGCATCGCCAGGCCGGGGCATCGAGGCGAGGAGGCCCTTCGTGTACGGGTGCTTTGGATTGTTGAAGACCTCGCCGACCGGGCCTTCCTCGACGATGCGGCCGGTATACATGACGGCGACGCGATGGGCGATCTGGGCGACGACGCCGAGATTGTGCGTGACGAACAGTATGGCCATGCCGCGCTCGCGCTGGAGCTTCAGCAACAGGTCCAGGATCTGCGCCTGGATCGTCACGTCAAGTGCGGTGGTCGGCTCATCCGCAATCAGTAAGGTTGGATCGCAGGCAAGCGCCATGGCGATCGTCGCACGTTGACGCATGCCGCCGGACAGCTCGTGCGGATACTGGCCAGCCCGACGTTTGGCGTCTGGAATCCCGACGCTCTCCAGCAGCGAAAACGCGCTGGCCATCGCGACTCTCCGGCTTGCTCCGCGATGAATGCGAATGGGCTCGGAGATCTGGTCGCCAATCGTATAGACGGGATTGAGACTGGACATCGGCTCCTGGAAGACCATGCCGATGTCGTCGCCGCGAATGTCGCGCATCTCGTCTTCCGTCAGCGAAACCAGATTACACCCGGATCCGTCCTTTCGGCGCAGCCGGATGCTGCCTGCCGCTATCGACCCGATGTTGCGGGTCAGAAGTCGCATGACGGAAAGGCTGGTTACCGATTTGCCCGAACCCGATTCTCCCACCAAGGCCACGGTCTCTCCCGCGCCGACGGTCAGGTCGACGTCGTTGACAGCCGTGACATCGCCTCCGCGAATGCGGAAGATGGTCTTGAGGCCCTGAATGGCGAGGATCGGTTCGGTTGACTGCATGGAGATCACCCGCGAAGCAGACCGGTTGCACGCAGGATCTCGTTGATCCTCGCTGTTTCAGCTTCGTCGAGCGCTGCTCGCGGGCGCGGCATGACGGCGTTGTCGATGATGCCGAGGCTCTTCATCGCGGTCTTGAAGCCACCGATGCCGGAGGCGCCGCCGCTGACGCGGCCCTGGGCAACCCAGACGATTTCGAAGAGCCGGCAAAGCCGTTCCTGCTCCTTGCGTGCGGCGACCCAGTCGCCACGCTGGGCGGCATCCCACAGGCGCACGTAACCATGCGGATCGACGTTGGCGATGCCAGGGACTACGCCGTGGGCGCCCATCAGCAGGGCGTTGTCGACGACAATCTCCGAGCCGGTCATCAGGAACACGTCCGGCTGATCGGCAAGATCGAGCAGGGCATAGCGGAAGTTGCCGTCATCGCCGCTCGAATCCTTGAGGCCGATGATCGTGCCTTCTCTTGCCAAAGTCACCGTCGTCTGGCGCTGCAGCTTGACGTGAACGCAGACCGGAATGTCGTAGGCGACGAGCGGTACGTCGACGGCGTCGCGGATAAAGCGGAAATGGTCGAGGATCTCGGCTTGGCTGGTGACAGTATAGAAAGGCGCGGTGGCAACGACGGCGTCGGCGCCGGCACGCTTGGCAACGTCAGCGTGATGAATGACGCGATCTGTTGTCGGATCGATGACGCCGACGATCAGGGGCACGCGGCCATTCACCACCTTTGCCGAATGCTCGATGATCTCGCGGCGGGTCTTGTCATCGTGGAAAATTACTTCGCTTGTCGAGCCGAGCACGAAAACACCGTGACAGCCGCCCTCGATGAGGTGCTCCAGGACCCGCGTGTAGGACGGATAGTCGACCGTGAAATCCGCATTGAGTGGCGTCACGACCGGAGGAATTACACCTTTGAATTTCGTCATTGTCTCTTTCTTTCGGATGATCAGTTTAGTTCAGCACGAGGGTCAAAAGCGTCCCGAAGACCGTCGCCGATGAAGTTGATGGCAAGCACGGCAAGGATGAGCGCCCCACCCGGGAACAGCCATTGCCAGGGATATTGTTCGAGGACCGCCGTCGACCGGGCAGCATTCAGCATGTTGCCCCAGCTTGCGGCCGGCGGGGCGATGCCGAGGCCAAGGAAGGAAAGTCCGGCTTCAAGCAGGATGGCGTTGGCAATCTGCAAAGTCGCGTAGACAACAAGGATATCGATCGAATTCGGCAAGCCATGCCGGAAGAGGAGATGCGGCAGGCCGGCGCCCATTCCCCGAGCGGCGATGACAAAGTCACGCTCACGGAGTTCCAGAAGCCGTGCACGCACCATTCGCGCCAGAAGTGGCCAGGACAGCAACGAGATGACGAGTACCGTCGGCCAGATGCCCGTGCCGGCGATGGAGGCGAGCACGAGGAGAAAAATCACCGGCGGCAACGTCATCACGAGGTCGACGAACCGCATGCCCACGGCGTCGGCCCAGCGGCCGCCAAGGGCTGAGACAGCACCGAAGAGAAAGCCGATGACGGCCGACAGCAGCGTCGACGCAATAGCGACGAGGAGCGAGATGCGGCCGCCTTCCATGACGCGGGCAAACACATCGCGCCCGACGCCATCGGTACCGAACCAATGTTTCAGGCTTGGGCCCGAGTTCATCGCCAACAGGTCGATGTCGTTCGGCTTGAAGCTCCACCAAAGGGGATAGGTGAGGATCATTGCCAGGACAGGAACAGCCAGGCAGACACCGAAAACGGCGGCGCGGTTGATCAGGAAGCGGTCGAGTGCACGGGCGAGGGGGCCGGGACTGCGGCTAGGGGTTCTGGCCAGCATAGTTACGCCACCTTGATGCGCGGATCGATCACCGCGTAGGTGATATCCGTTAGAAGGTTCACGACGATCACGCAGGCTCCGATAATGAGCGTCGCGCCCATGATGACCGGGTAGTCGCGGGTCTCGACGGAATCGACCAGCAGCAGGCCCATACCCGGCCAGTTGAAGACGCTCTCGATGAAGATTGCGCCGCCGATGGCAAGGCCGATGGTCGAGCCGATGAGCGTAACGACAGGCAGCAGCGCATTGCGCAAGGCATGCTTGACGATCACCCAGAACTCGACGACACCCTTCGCCCGCGCCGTACGAACATAATCCTGATTGAGCACTTCAAGCAGGGAGGCGCGCATATAGCGCATGATCAGAGCCGCTTGAGCGACCGCAAGAAGAGATGCAGGCAGGATCAGGTGATGCACCAGATCGAGGATCGAGAAGGCCTCGCCAGGCGTCAGCATGCCGCCGGATGGCATCCATTTGAGCCGCACCGCGAAGACGTAAAGTCCGATCAACGCGCTAAGGAAAGCCGGGCTGGAAATGCCTGTGAGGGCAAGTACCGAAAACGAGAGGTCGGCGAAGGAGTTGCGCCGTACGGCGCTGACGATGCCGGTGGCGATGCCGACGATGATCGAGATGACGAGAGCCGTTCCCATCAATAGGACGGTGGGGCCGATCCGCGACAAGACGAGGCCGAGCACCGACTGATCCATCCGCTTGATCGAGTAGCCGAGATTGCCGGCCAAGGCCTGCTGCAACCAGGCCAGATATTGTACGGGCAGCGGCTGGTCGAGACCGAGCCTGCTGCGCAGCTCGGCCAAATCAGCTGGCGACATGGGAATATTCGGATCGATATAGGCGTCGATCGGATCGCCAGGGGTGAGGCGCAGCAGAAGGAAAATCAGCATGCTCAAGGCAAGCAGCATGCCTATCCCAATCGCCAGGCGCCGGAGACTGTATCTCAGCATTGCAACTCCGTCCTGAAAGGGTGGCAGATGCCACCCCCTCGTACCAATGGGCGGTCTTTACTCGGCGATCGACCAGCGCTGCGGATCGGCCTGGTAGGGACCGCCTCCGGGAGCGGGAGTCCAGACGAAATCCTTGACCTTGGTGGAGACGACGCCATAGCGGTTTGCCACCCAGAGCGTGCCCCACGGGAGCTGGCTGTTCATGACCTTGCAGACCTGCTGATAGCGCCCGTCGCGCTTTGCCGCGTCTGGCTCGCCGAGGGCGGCATCGAGCGCGGCCGTCAGATCGGGCATCCGGGCGCGAACGACGTTCGGGCCGGCCGGCGGGATCTGCTTTTCGTTTAGCCCGACATTGATGCTGCCGGCGTCCGGTCCGTTTTGCAGGCCGGCATAAACCAGCTGAAACTGCGAAATATCCGCGTCCGGCTTCAGGACGATGCTGTTATAGGTCGGCGCATCGACGGCACGTGGCACGACGTTAATGCCGACCTGCGCCAGCATCGCCTGAACGGCGGCCAGCACATTGGTCGCCAAGGGCGTCGTGTAGTAGGTCAGGAGCGTGATCGGCTTGCCGCCGTTGATCTGGTCCCAGCCAGCTTCCTTCAGGAGCGCTTTTGCCTTTTCCGGATCATAGGCATAGGGATCGATGTCCTTCGGAACGAGCTGGTCAGCGACATAGGCGCAATTGGCCGGCTTCGCAGCACCGCCGTAGAGACTCTGGATGATTGCGTCACGGTTGATGGCGCGCATCACCGCCTGACGAACACGCAAATCCTTCCAGATCGGTGATTCATGATTGAATCCCAGATAGTTGACGACGAAGGAATTGCCTTCGATCACGCGGAAAGACTTGTCTTCCTTGAATGTTGGGACCTCATTGGAATCGACATAGGTGAACTGGATTTCGCCGGCGCGAAGAGCGGCGATCGCCGCCGCCGGATCGGCGAAGTAGCGATTGATGATCTTCTCCAGGGCCGGCTTCCCGCCGCGGTAGTCCGTGTTGGCGGCGAGTTCGACATACTGGTCGTTGACATACTTGGTGAACTTGAATGCGCCGGTGCCGATCGGTGACGTCGACCACCATGGGTTCTTGGCGAGCTGGTCGGCCGGTATTGCGGCGAGCGCATGCTCGGGCAGCATCATGACCTTGGTGAGCGTATCCATGAGGCTTGCAGATGGGGCGCTGAGTTTGAGAACAAGCGTGTGCTCATCGGGAGCTTCGACGGATGAAACCGGCGTCAGGCGGGCCGCGAGAACGGAGCCGGTCTTGGCGTTCTTGGCAAGCTCCATCGTGAACTTGGCGTCCTTGGCGGTAAACGGCTTTCCGTCGTGCCACTTCGCGTCGACGAGCTTGAACATGTAGGTCAGCTGGTCGGGGCTCACTTCATAGGACGATGCAAGAACGCCGACCGGCTTCTGCAGCTTCGCATCGTAAGTCACGAGCGGCTCGAAATAGATGCTGAGCCATGTGAAGCCGGCGGTGGCTGCAAGCGGATTGAAATTGCCTTGGAATCCGCCAGGCCCGACGTCGAAGCCGCCCGACAGGGTTGCGGCTTGCGCCGGGCGGGTGAGGCCTGACGCGACTGTTGTTGCCATCATCGCGGCGATTGCGATCGCCGAAAGTCGGGACAGAGTGTTCATTGCGTTCCTCCCACATTTGAACTTGTCTTGTTGTTTGTGATTACCTGCGCGATGCCTTCGTAGTGGCGGTCGAGGCGGCGGCGAGCCTCCTCCAGGTCCCGGGCTTCGACGGCATCGACGATGGCGGCGTGATCCCGCCAGGTGGCCATCGGGTCGACGTTATCGAGATTGACGAAATCCGAGGCCTTGTAGAAAGCGAGCCAGAACACGTCGATTAGCCGGCTCAGCGTTTCGTTCTCCTGGCAGCGGAAGAGCAGACGATGAAATAGCTGGTCGTCCTCGGCGAAGGATTCACCGCGCTCGGCGTGCGCTTTCATGCGGTTGACGGTGGCGCGGAGCTCGGCAATGTCGTCCTTGCTGATCGTCTCCAAGGTCTTGCCGATCAGGCCGACTTCGAGCGTCCGGCGGATCTCGATCACTTCCTCAATCTGGCGAAGCGCCCCGCCAAGGCCATAGGCAAGGTTGTCGAGCAGCGGCTCGAACGAGAAGGCCTTCACGAAGATTCCGACGCCGCGGCGCGATTCCAGGACGCCCAGGGATTCCAGCGCCTTGATGCCCTCTCGCAGGGAGTTGCGGCTGACGCCGAGTTGGGTCGCAAGTTCGCTCTCTGCCGGCAAAAGGGTTCCGGGCTTCAGGCCATTGTCATTGATGTAAGCACGCAGGCTCTCCTGCACGGACACATGCAGCAGGGGGGCTCTTGTCAAAGGCTTCATGGTCTTTAGGGGCATGCCGGGTCTCGCTGCAGAAATTCCAGATGCCGAGATACATATCCACTTGTAGGATATCTGTCAAATGAACATGTCAACGAAGGCGCCGTAGGGAGGTTTGTCGTAGGGTTCGGCAAAGAGGCTTGGTACTTGGTCTTCCGCCCGTGGCCTTGCCGCCCGCTCGGGGGGGCTGGCCGAGGGATTGGAGCCAGGATCTCCTTGTTTCCCCATCTCTGCCACACAAGTTCAGCAAATCCTGCGGGACCGTAATCCATCCAACTCATAGGTTTTGGTTATCGTAACGATCAGTAAATCCAACTTAGAATTATCGCCATTTTCCGATATGAAGGAGGAAAGGGAGGATGTATGTCGATCGGTGTACCCTTGGCTTGAGTGCTGAACCTCATTTGGAAACGGCGCAGCGCCGTTGACTGGTTTGGCAGATCCCCCTTTAGACGGCAGAAAATTCAAGGTAATCAAGGAGAACGTTATGGACCAGAAAACCGACAGCGCGGGCAAATGTCCTGTTGCGCATGGCAATACGCCCCGTGGTCGATCCAACCGCGACTGGTGGCCGGACCGGCTGGACGTTCAGATCCTTCACCAGCATTCCGACCTGTCCGATCCGATGGGGACGGCGTTCAACTATGCCGAGGAATTCAAGACGCTCGACCTCGATGAGGTGAAGAAGGACCTTCATGCGCTGATGACCGATTCGCAGGACTGGTGGCCGGCCGACTTCGGTCATTACGGCGGCCTGTTCATCCGCATGGCATGGCATAGCGCAGGCACGTACCGCATCACTGATGGCCGCGGCGGCGCCGGTGCCGGTCAGCAGCGTTTCGCGCCACTGAACAGCTGGCCTGACAATGCCAACCTCGATAAGGCCCGCCGCCTGCTGTGGCCGATCAAGCAGAAATACGGCAACAAGATCTCCTGGGCCGACCTGTTGATCCTGACGGGCAACGTTGCACTGGAATCCATGGGCTTCAAGACTTTCGGTTTCGCCGGCGGCCGCGCGGACGTATGGGAACCCGAGGAACTCTTCTGGGGTCCTGAGGGAACCTGGCTGGGCGATGAGCGCTACAGCGGCGAGCGTGAACTCTCTGAACCGCTTGGCGCCGTGCAGATGGGCCTCATCTACGTCAATCCCGAAGGCCCGAACGGCAACCCCGATCCGGTCGCGGCTGCCCACGACATCCGCGAAACCTTCGCCCGTATGGCCATGAACGACGAAGAGACGGTGGCGCTGATCGCCGGCGGTCACACCTTCGGCAAGACGCATGGTGCCGGCGATCCTTCGTTGATCGGCGCGGAGCCGGAAGGCGGTGCGATCGAGGAGCAGGGCCTCGGCTGGAAGAGCACCTTCGGTACCGGCGTCGGCAAGGACGCCATCACCGGCGGTCCTGAAGTGACCTGGACGCAGACGCCGACTCAGTGGAGCAATTACTTCTTCGAGAATCTGTTCGGCTTCGAGTGGGAGCTGACGCAGAGCCCGGCCGGTGCGAAGCAGTGGAAGGCCAAGAATGCCGAAGCTTCCATTCCTGATGCTTTTGATGCGTCGAAAAAGCAGCTTCCCACAATGCTGACCACGGACCTGTCGCTGCGCTTCGATCCTGTATACGAGAAGATCTCGCGCCGCTTCCTCGAAAATCCTGATCAGTTCGCGGATGCCTTCGCGCGCGCCTGGTTCAAGTTGACCCACCGCGACATGGGTCCGAAGGTCCGTTACCTCGGTCCGGAAGTCCCGGCGGAAGACCTCATCTGGCAGGATGTCATTCCGGCCGTCGACCACAAGCTTGTCGACGATGCTGACATCGCCGCGCTGAAGGAGAAGGTTCTTTTGACCGGCTTGTCCGTGCAGGAGCTCGTCTCGACCGCCTGGGCTTCTGCCTCGAGCTTCCGCGGCTCCGACAAGCGCGGCGGCGCCAACGGTGCGCGCATCCGGCTTGCGCCTCAGAAGGACTGGGAAGCGAACCAGCCGGCGCAGCTCGCCAAGGTGCTCGGTGTCCTCGAAGCTATCCAGAAGGACTTCAATGCCGCCCAGACCGGTGGCAAGAAGATCTCGCTCGCCGACCTGATCGTTCTCGCCGGCGCTGCCGGTGTCGAGAAGGCGGCAAAGGCTGGCGGTCATGACGTCACCGTGCCGTTCACGCCTGGTCGCATGGATGCCTCGCAGGAACAGACCGACGTGGCGTCCTTCGCCGCGCTGAAGCCGCGTGCTGACGGTTTCCGCAACTATGTCGGCGGCCGGCAGTTCATGAAGCCGGAAGAGGCCCTTGTCGATCGCGCCCAACTGCTGAGGCTGACCGCGCCGGAAATGACCGTTCTCGTTGGCGGACTGCGCGTGCTGAAGGCTGGTCAGCCCGAGCATGGCGTCTTCACGTCTCGTCCCGAGGCGCTGACGAACGACTTCTTCGTCAATCTCCTCGACATGGGCACCCAGTGGTCCCCGGTTGCGGGTAAGGAAGGCGTTTACGAGGGACGCGACCGCAAGACGAACGAACTTAAGTGGACCGGCACCCGCGTCGACCTGATCTTCGGCTCGCACTCGCAGCTCCGCGCCTTTGCAGAAGTCTACGGCCAGTCCGATGCGAAGAAGAAGTTCGTCAAGGACTTCATCGCAGCCTGGAACAAGGTGATGAACGCCGATCGTTTCGATCTGGCCTGATCGATAAAATATTGGTGGGCGCGGCGGTAAGCCGCGTCCATGCATCCGTCCTCATTGTCACCGCGCTCGGCTGTGGTGAAGGTCTCGGTCGCCGGTTGAGCAGCTTTCTGCTTTCTCATCCCTTGGGCTTCCGCCCGAAATCCTTGCGAAGCTCGTCCTTCGCCTTCTCCAGCTTTGTTCGCTGTGCCTTGGAGAGTTGCTGACCTGCACGGTTGATATAGAAATTCAGCATCAGCCGTTGTGACGCCGGTTCCTCGATGCAGGACGGCACCGCCGCCAATGAGCCACGCCCGTTAGCACGCCAAGTGCGAAGCGTAGAACGTCTATGACGACGTGACGGTGCTGAAGCGCTCGCACCAGAAAATCACCGAAAGGTAGGCCGCTTTACCGCCAATGAGGTACGTGCAGTCAATGCGCGGTTGTGGTTTTATGGGGCCGGCCAGATGCGGCCGCTTGTATTGCGTCTCGGGCCCGTCAGGCATTCTGGCGGGCCCATGCAATTTGTGGCGCTTGCCGAATTGGACGGGTGCACGCGCGGAACATCAAGCGTTTCGAACGGCTCTCCAACAATCCAATGATGGAGATGCGTATTTCTCTTGCCTTATCCGCATTGCTGTTGGTCTGGCTGTTTGCGCCTTGCGGCGCACAATCGCTTCCCGACCAGGCCGGTCCGTCGCTCGGACAGTCGAGCTCCACCCAGGCACAAGAGGAGATCACCAATCCAGGCGGATTTGGTCGAGCGCCCGCAGGCAAGGCAGTTGACCGTGCAACCACGCAAAGCACGATCAAGCCTCGCGGTGAGATCTCAGATCAAATCCACGCGTAAGCCGGTCATCAGTCCGTAGGGACTGCATCCGCTAGGTGTTCGAGGCAGAGATCCCGGCGTGTCGTCGACCGCCGGCAATGGCTCACAAGAACAAGGTTGGGTCTGTTCGGCTAGCGGGCGGCGCTTGATTTGGCCACGCGAGGACGCGTGGCATTCCGGCTATCGCGCGGGTCCGAGCTTCCAATCCGAGTCGCCAGACGGACAGGCGAGACCCTTGAATCGGGTTTCTCCCTCCAGCGTCCGCTGGGTCGTTACAAAGGCGCGGCATGAACTTTCAGGATCAACGCCAATTTCTTCGATCACCCCCACACTTCCCGTCGACGGATTCGCCCAGGCAAGGGGGTTCACTCCGACCGCGCCGCGACTGACCGTATCTGCGATGACCGCCTGATCCGTCTTCGCAGGCGTCGGACTCGACTGCGGGATCGCGGTGGTTTCCAAGGGTTCTACCTTGGTGCATCCCGCCAACAGCAAGGCCGCGAGGGCCAATTGCATCACGCCTATGTTCTTTCGCGTCATCTAGACTTTCCGATGATAGTTCTCCCGCATCGTAGCGTGCAATTCTGACAGCTACCTGAGGAACTACTATAGAAATGGGCGCAGTGCCAGCCAGTTCCGTTCATTCCGACGCATTGCTTGTGAGTTCCACCGACTGCGCGCCTGCCCCAAGTCGGCGTTCAACGATGCTGCCCGGCCATCCCGACCCGCCGGGTGACCTTCTAGTCCGTTGATTGCGGATTCACGGCCCCGCGGGTGCCGGTTGATCGTCGTCTGGCCTATCAGTTCTGGCGCGCAGCGTCCGCGAGCCAGCTTTTTACGGCAGCCACGGATGCCGCATGACGGGGCTTTCGTGGCGAGATGACGTAGAAATCCGACCCAGCGGTAAGTTCGGTTGGCAACACACGGAGAAGGCGGCCCGACGCAATGTCCTCGTCCACAAAAAACGTGCTCGTCAGAGCAAGGCCCTGGCCAGCAATCGCGGCCTCAATCGCCAGGGAGGTCTGATTAAACCGAATATTCTTGGCGGTCGCCGGCGCTCCGTTCGGAAACGCCAATTCCAGAAACTGCGGCCAGAGATCGTGGCCATCGTGAAGGCGCGGGTAGCGCGAGAAATTGTCCTCTTGGTCGGGGAAGCCGAGCTTCTCCACCAGTAGCGGGCTGCCGACGGCAATAATCACGTGATCGAACAGCAGCTCCGCATTCAAGTTCGGTCCGAAGGGTGGCCGGCCATGACGGACGGCGAGATCCACCGCATCGGTTTGGAAATTGGCAATGCGATCACTCGCCAAGATGCGCAGATCAATGTTGGGGTGAGCCGCGGTAAAATCCGGCAGGCGAGGGATCAGCCATTTCGAGGCGAATGTCGGCGTCACGCTGATTGTCAGGTGAAGCGGTTCTGGTTTCAATGTCTCGGTTGCCTCCGAGATCAGCTCGAAAGCACGGCGGATGTTGGTCACATAGCTCTGGCCAGCCTCCGTCAACGCCAGCGTTCGCGGAAGCCTGTCGAACAGCTTCAGGCCCAACTCTGCTTCCAAGCCCCGAATCTGTTGGGCGACAGCACCCTGGGTGACCCCGATTTCCTCGGCTGCCAGGCGAAAGTTCAGGTGCCGTGTGACGACCTCGAACATGCGAAGGCCATTAAGCGAGGGAAGACGTCTAATACCTTCTGCCATTCAATAGATTTTCTACTGCTTTCTGAGAACGAAACTGGCTCGCACCGATGCCACACGAGTGATATCACGCTTTGCAGGCAACTGTAGACCGCAATTGCATGCGGGTCCTCTTTAAGGCAGGAGAGTATGATGTCAGTAGAAAAGGTAGCGGTGATCACGGCCGGCGGCAGCGGAATGGGCGCCGCCGCGGCGAAGCGTCTTGCAGCCGATGGGTTCAAGGTGGCGATCCTATCATCGTCGGGGAAGGGCGAAGAGCTTGCAAAGGCGCTGGGGGGCGTCGGCGTCACCGGCTCCAACCAATCAAATGACGATCTCCGCAAGCTCGTTGATCTCGCGATCTCCACTTGGGGACGCATCGACGTGCTCGTGAACAGCGCCGGCCACGGTCCGCGCGCGCCCATCCTCGACATATCGGACGAGGACTGGCACCGGGGCATGGAGGTCTACCTTCTGAACGTCATCCGTCCGACACGGCTGGTGACGCCGCACATGCAGAAGCAGAAGGCCGGCGCGATCATCAATATTTCGACCGCATGGGCGTTTGAGCCGAGCCCGATGTTCCCGACGTCGGCCGTGTTCCGCGCCGGGCTGGCGTCCTTCACCAAGATATTCGCCGACACCTATGCCGCCGACAATATCCGCATGAACAACGTTCTTCCGGGCTGGATTGACAGCCTGCCGGCGACGGAGGAGCGCCGCGACAGCGTTCCGATGAAGCGTTATGGCACGAGCGAGGAAATCGCCGCGACGGTTGCGTTCCTTGCATCGACCGGTGCAGCCTACATGACGGGGCAGAATATTCGCGTTGACGGCGGACTAACCCGTTCGGTTTGATGCCGGCGGGCACTGCCCCGGGGTGAAAGGCCTCCGGGGCGGTATATCAGGAAACGGCGATTAGAAGCGGATGATCGCTCCGAAAATCGGGCCGTGCTCGATCACGTCGTAGGTGAAGCCATCGTTGCTGTAGTTGACGCCGAGGGCGCGGTAACCGGCAACCGCCGAGACGGTGTCGTTGAACTTATAGCCAATGCCCGCCAGCACGTCCCAGTCCAGGTCGGCACCTCCGCCGCCGATCATGCCCCAGCCGGTGAGATAGACCGTGTCGGTCAGCGAGTAGTTGCCTTTGATGCCCGCGACCCCGTCCACCCAATTGGCGCTATCGGTCCGCGACACGTTGCCGATGAGGCCACCGCTTAGCCCTATCGTTGTTTCGGCATGCCAGTATCTGGCACCGGCAACCACATCCAAGCGAGTCTTCGGATCTTCGTAGACGGTGTATCCGACGCCCAACAGTGCGCTGAATGTGACTGACTTGACATCGACCTCGTCAGCGACGACGCCCCGCGGTGTTGCCGCATCCGTCGTTATGCGAGCATAGATTATGTCAGTGAAGACGCTGAACCGGTCATAGCGGGCGTCACCGGCTGCCATGAAGGCAAAGTCCAGATCCTTCAAGATGTCGCTGAAATTCTGATTGATGTCGACGGTCGGGAGGCCGAACACCTGAGTCTTGCCGTCGAGGCCCGCAACCCAGAAGTAGGGTGCGAAGGAAAACGTCCAGCCATTCGGTTGCACGGCCTGAGGTTGTGGCGCCGTGGCGGGCAGGAGATCTGCTGCATGCGTGGGTGTGACGAACGCCATTGCGGCAGCGGCGCATGCGATCAGTGAAATCCTGCTATTCATGATGAACCTGTCCCCTCTCGCGATCAGGTCACAATAGCCCCGATTCATCGACCTGAACTGATATCGCAGACTGCACTAACTCTCGCCGTCCGCAAAGTGCTTATATTCTGTTCCTGATATCTCACATGAGAAGAGTACGCTCGGCGCCAGGCGATCTCGGCACGCGGCGTGGGACAGCATCCCGGCAGCGCGGAGCGGCTGCTTCATCCCCGCCAGAACCTTTTTCGCTCCATCAGTTCGTCCAACGACGATTGAGCGGCGGTGATCAGTTTTTCGCTGTTGCCAGCGACCATCAGGGATTCGACGCCGGGATGTGATTCCAGCTCCAAATTGTGAATGACAGTCGGCGCGGTTACCATGTCGTTCAGGAGACCGAGTTCGTCCTGCAATTTCTCCATCGCTTGGATGAACTTTTCGTAGCGTCGCTCGGCCTGCTTGCTGGAGAACAGGGACCTTAGGAATTCGCTCGCATATCTAAACTTCTTTGCCGCCTTGCGGGTTTCGTGCCGATGCTCATCGTCGGCTTCGACCAGAGACTTGCCGCGT
>Ga0207426_1000628_pt1 | contig 44820 bp, 36 predicted proteins | sample AraplaMF_Cvi_mMS_FD_184265 | JGI IMG/M metagenome (GOLD analysis project Ga0207426, IMG submission 184265) | Arabidopsis root microbial communities from the University of North Carolina, USA - plate scrape MF_Cvi_mMS (SPAdes) (version 2) | ecosystem: Host-associated > Plants > Roots > Endosphere... | reverse complement strand
TCACCGGCCGCGTCACCAACATCACCGACTACGGTGCGTTCGTCGAGCTCGAGCCGGGCATCGAAGGCCTGATCCACGTCTCCGAGATGTCGTGGACCAAGAAGAACATGCACCCCGGCAAGATCGTTTCGACCTCGCAGGAAGTCGAAGTGCAGGTGCTGGAAGTCGATTCCGTCAAGCGCCGCATCTCGCTCGGCCTCAAGCAGACCATGCGCAACCCCTGGGAGGTCTTCGTCGAAGGTCACCCGACCGGTTCGACGGTCGAGGGCGAGGTCAAGAACAAGACCGAGTTCGGTCTGTTCCTGGGTCTCGAGGGCGACGTCGACGGCATGGTCCATCTCTCCGACCTCGACTGGAAGCTTCCGGGCGAGCAGGTGATCGACAACTACAAGAAGGGCGACATGGTGAAGGCCGTGGTGCTCGATGTGGACGTCGAGAAGGAGCGCATCTCGCTCGGCATCAAGCAGCTCGAAGGCGACCCCTTCGCCGAGCCGGGCGATGTCAAGAAGGGCGCGGTCGTGACCTGCGAAGTGCTCGAAGTGAAGGAAAGCGGCATCGAGGTGAAGATCACCGGGACCGATTTCTCGACCTTCATCAAGCGCTCGGAGCTCGCGCGTGATCGCAACGACCAGCGCGCCGAACGCTTTGCCGTCGGCGAGAAGGTCGATGCCCGCGTGATCCAGTTCGACAAGAAGGCCCGCAAGGTCCAGGTGTCGATCAAGGCGCTCGAAGTCGCCGAAGAGAAGGAAGCCATCGCGCAGTACGGCTCCTCGGATTCGGGAGCGACGCTCGGCGACATCCTCGGCACCGCGCTCAAGAACCGCGACAGCAAGTAAGCGAAACCCAGGTTTTGCTGACATCGAAGCCCCGGCGCGAGCCGGGGCTTTTTTGTTGTTGCGGCACATTCCGCCGTCGTCCCTGATCTGCTCTCCGCTTCGTTGCGCTTGTCCGGGACGACAGCATGGGTGAGGCGATGTGCTGGGCCCACTCACAGCCTTGTTTTCTTCAAATTGCGCCGCAATTGATGTATCCAGATAAGCCAGTGGTCACGCTGTGACGGCACAACGCGCCCGGGCCTTTTATTCGGAGAACTCCAGATGTCGCTCGATTCGGACATCATCGTCGATCGCCGCAGGATCCGTCGCAAGTTGACGTTCTGGCGCGTGATGGCTGCGCTGATCGCGATTGCCGCGATTGCGGGCTTCGCGCTGGTCGCCACGCCGGGCGCGCGCGGCACGTTCGCATCCGCAGGCGCGATCGCGCGCGTTCAGATCGAAGGCCTGATCCGCAGCGATTCCGATCGCACCCAGGCGCTGGAGCGGCTGGAGAATTCTCAGGCCGCCGCCGTCATCGTCCACATCAACTCGCCGGGCGGCACCACCGCCGGCTCCGAGCAGCTCTACGATTCGCTGGTCCGGCTGAAGGCGAAGAAGCCGCTCGTCGTCGTGGTCGAGGGCCTTGCGGCCTCCGGCGGCTACATCACCGCGATCGCCAGCGACCACATCATCGCCCAGCAGAGCTCGCTGGTCGGCTCGATCGGCGTGCTGTTCCAGTTTCCCAATGTCTCGGAGCTGCTGAAGACCGTCGGCGTCAAGGTCGAGGAGGTCAAGTCCTCGCCGCTGAAGGCCGCGCCGAACGGTTTTGAGCCGACCAGCCCGGAGGCGCGCGCCGCGCTGGATGCGCTGGTGAAGGATTCCTATGCCTGGTTCAAGGGATTGGTGAAGGATCGGCGTGGCATGGATGACACGCAGCTCGAAAAAGTCGCCGACGGCCGCGTCTTCACCGGACGCCAGGCGATCGATCTCAAGCTGATCGATCAGCTCGGTGACGAGAAGACTGCCGTGACCTGGCTGGTCGAGCAGAAGGGCGTGAAGAAGGATCTCCCGGTGCGCGATTACAAGCTGCAGCCGCGCTTTGGCGATCTGCCGTTCCTCAAGACCGCGGCCGCCGTGACGCTGGAAGCGCTTGGTTTAGGCTCGATTGCGCATCAGATCAGCCAGACCGGGGTCGTGCAGGCGGTTGACCGGGTCGGAATGGATGGAATGCTGGCCCTGTGGCAGCCGGCCGCATCAAATTGAGGGAACCAGGCGAGTCCGGAAGCTTATTCGCGTCTGACGGGTAGAGGGGCAGCCCGCTTTTTCGGCATTTGTCACGTATTTTCCCAATACTCAACCGTCATTTAGCGTCTTGACAGATCACGGTATTTTCACGGAAATGGTCATCCGCACGCTTCCGGGTCCTATCTCTCGATGATCAAATCCGAACTTGTTCAGCGTATCGCCGAGCACAACCCGCATCTGTACCAGCGGGATGTCGAGAACATTGTGAATGCGATTCTCGAAGAGATCGTAGCGGCTCTCGCACGCGGTGACCGCGTCGAGTTGCGCGGCTTCGGTGCCTTCTCGGTCAAGCATCGCCCTGCACGCGCAGGACGAAATCCGCGTACCGGCGCCCATGTGCCTGTCGATCAGAAGAGCGTTCCGTTCTTCAAGACCGGCAAGGAAATGCGCGAGCGGCTCAACCGCGACCATCCGGATCCCGGCGCGCCGGACTAAAGCCCAAGCTGTTGTCGACTGTCGTCCGGGCTTAACCTGATAGCCGCATGATGCGGCAGCAACCCGATTCAAGACGAGCGATCGCGATGCGAAAGTTCCTGACCGCGCTGATCGTGATTCCGCTGGGCCTGATCCTGGTGACCTTTGCCGTCGCCAACCGCCATCTCGTGACGGTCTCCTTCGATCCCTTCCTCGCGAGCGACCCGGCCTTCGCGGTCACGATGCCGCTATTCCTGCTGCTGATCCTGGTCGCCGCCATCGGGGTCCTTGCCGGCGGCTGCGCCGTCTGGTTCGGCCAGCGGCGCTGGCGGCGCGCGGCGCGGCGGAACGATGCGGAGGCACGGGCGGCCAGGACCGAACTGGCCGGCCTGCGGGCCCAGGCGGCCGCGGCCAAGGCTGATTCCCAGCGTCTCCCGGTCCCCTCGGGGACCGGCCTTTACGGGCCCGTCGGGCGAGACAAGCAGCGCGCGACGTTGTAGAAGCGGCCCGACCGAAAACCCGTTTCCCGGCCGCAGCTTGCGGCCCGAGCCTGCTTTGAGACCATGTCCCTGCTCGTCAAAATCTGCGGCCTGTCCACGCGCGAGACGCTCGACGTCGCGCTGGATGCTGGCGCGGATATGGTGGGCTTCGTGTTCTTCCCGCCGTCGCCGCGGCACCTGTCGCTCGAGCTGGGGCGCGAGCTCGGCCGCCAGGTGAAACGGCGCGCGCTCAAGGTGGCTCTGACGGTCGATGCCGACGACGCCACGCTCGACAACATCATGGACGCGCTGTCTCCGGATATCTTCCAGCTCCACGGCAAGGAGAGCGTGGCCCGCCTGCGGGACATCAAGCAGAAGTACGGCCGCCCCGTGATGAAGGCGGTGCCGGTTGCGACATCGGCCGATCTCGCCGTGCTGCCCGGTTACGCCGCGGTCGCCGATCGCATCCTGTTCGACGCGCGCGCGCCGAAGGATGCAACGCGGCCCGGCGGTCTCGGTGCGCCGTTCGACTGGCACCTGCTGGAAAATCTCGATCTCAAGCTGCCCTACGTGGTCTCTGGCGGGCTCCACGCCGACAACGTCGCGGAAGCCGTTCGCGTCACCCGCGCCGGCGGCGTCGACGTGTCCTCGGGCATCGAAAGCGCCCCCGGCGTGAAAGATCCCGAGATGATCAAGGCCTTCATTCGCGCCGCGCGCGCCACTCAAGAGTTGAGCGTACGATGAACATCGCCAAACCAAATTCCTATCGCAGCGGTCCCGACGATCGCGGCCATTTCGGCATCTTCGGCGGACGCTTCGTCGCCGAAACCCTGATGCCGCTGATCCTCGATCTGGAGAAGGCCTACACCGCGGCCAAGGCCGATCCGGCCTTCCAGGGCGAGATGAACGGCTATCTCAAGAACTATGTCGGCCGGCCCTCGCCGCTTTATTTCGCCCAGCGTCTCACCGAGCATCTCGGCGGCGCGAAGATCTATCTGAAGCGCGAAGAGCTCAACCACACCGGCTCGCACAAGGTGAACAACGTGCTCGGCCAGATCATGCTGGCGCGGCGCATGGGCAAGAAGCGCATCATCGCCGAGACCGGTGCCGGCCAGCACGGTGTCGCCACCGCGACGCTGTGCGCGCGCTTCGGCCTCGAATGCGTGGTGTATATGGGCGCCGTCGACGTCGAGCGGCAGCAGCCCAACGTCATCCGCATGGAGATGCTGGGCGCAACGGTGATCCCGGTCCAGTCGGGCACGCGCACGCTGAAGGACGCCATGAACGAGGCGCTGCGCGATTGGGTCACCAACGTGCACAACACCTTCTATTGCATCGGCACGGTGGCGGGGCCGCATCCCTATCCGACGCTGGTGCGCGACTTCCAGTCGATCATCGGCAACGAGACCAAGACGCAGATGCAGGAGGTCGAAGGACGCCTGCCGGATTCGCTGGTCGCCTGCATCGGCGGCGGCTCGAACGCGATGGGCCTGTTTCATCCGTTCCTCGACGATCCCTCGGTCGAGATCTTCGGCGTCGAAGCCGCGGGTCACGGGCTGACGCAGCTGCATGCGGCATCGATCGCAGGCGGCCGTCCCGGCGTGCTGCACGGCAACCGCACGTATCTCTTGATGGACGCCGACGGCCAGATCCAGGACGCGCATTCGATCTCGGCCGGCCTCGACTATCCCGGCATCGGCCCCGAGCATTCGTGGCTGCACGAAATTGGCCGTGTCAATTATCTTTCTGCCACCGATGACGAGGCACTCGCCGCGTTCCAGCTGCTCTCGAAGCTCGAAGGCATCATCCCCGCACTCGAGCCCGCGCACGCCATCGCCAAGGTGATGGAGCTCGCGCCGAAGCGCCCCAAAGACCACCTGATGGTCGTCAACCTCTCCGGCCGCGGCGACAAGGACGTCCCGCAGGTCGGCGACATCCTGAGGGGCAAGAGCAAGTGACCACGCGTATCGACACCCGTTTCGCCGAGCTGAAGAAGCAGGGCCGCGCGGCCTTCGTCACTTATGTGATGGCCGGCGATCCCGATCTCGCGACGTCGCTCGAGATCGTCAAGGCGCTGCCCAAGGCCGGTGCCGAAATCATCGAGCTCGGCATTCCCTTCACCGATCCGATGGCCGATGGTCCCTCGATTCAGGCCGCAGGCTTGCGCGCGCTCAAGGCGGGTATGACGCTGAAGAAGACGCTCGGTCTCGTGCGCGACTTCCGCAAGGACGACAACGTCACGCCGCTGGTGCTGATGGGCTATTACAATCCGATCTACATCTACGGCGTCGACAAGTTTCTGGCGGATGCCAAGGCCGCCGGCGTCGACGGTCTGATCATCGTCGATCTGCCGCCGGAGGAAGACGATGAGCTCTGCATTCCCGCGCTGAAGGCTGGCCTCAACTTCATTCGCCTGGCGACCCCGACCACCGACGACAAGCGCCTGCCCGCGGTGCTCGCGAACACGTCGGGCTTCGTCTATTACGTCTCCATCGCAGGCATCACCGGTGCGGCGGCGGCGGACGCGAATGTCGTTGGTGAAGCGGTCGCGCGCATCAAGCGGCATACCGAGCTGCCGATCTGTGTCGGCTTCGGTATTCGCACGCCCGAGGCGGCACGCGCCATTGCCGAGAAGGCCGATGGTTCGGTGGTCGGCACCGCGCTGGTCGATGCGCTCAAGAACAGCCTCGACGCCGAGGGGCGGGCAACCGCCAAAACCGTTAACGCCGTGGCCGACCTGACGGCGGCCCTGGCCCAGGGCGTCAAGGGCGCGCAACAGGCGGCCGAATAGGCCAACGACACGCGGCTTGCCGGGCACGGGTCCGGCCGCCATATATCCTACAGGTGGCCCGTACGCGGGTTCGCACATCGGAGCAAACCATGAACTGGCTTACCAATGTGGTCCGGCCGAAGATCCGCAACATGCTGCGGCGGGAGACGCCGGAGAATCTCTGGATCAAGTGCCCGGATTCCGGACAGCTCGTGTTCTACAAGGACGTCGAGGCCAACCAGTTCGTCATCCCCGGCTCGAACTACCATATGCGCATGAACGCGGTGGCGCGGTTGAAGTCGATCTTCGACAACGAGACTTGGTACGACGTCGCGCTGCCGGACGTGACGCCCGATCCGCTCAAGTTCCGTGACGAGAAGAAATACGCCGACCGCATCAAGGATGCGCGCACGCGCACCAATCTGAACGACGCGGTCAAGGTGGGCTACGGCAAGCTCGAAGGCGCCGCGGTCGTCGTCGCCGTGCAGGATTTCGACTTCATGGGCGGTTCGCTCGGCATGGCCGCGGGCGAGGCCCTCGTGCGCGGGCTCGAGCTTGCGGTCGAGAAGAAGTCGCCGTTCATCGTGTTCGCCGCATCCGGCGGTGCCCGCATGCAGGAAGGCATCCTGTCGCTGATGCAGATGCCGCGCACCACCGTTGGCGTGCAGATGCTGCGCGAGGCCAAGCAGCCCTACATCGTCGTCTTGACCAACCCGACCACCGGCGGCGTCACCGCGTCCTATGCGATGCTCGGCGACGTGCAGATCGCCGAGCCCGGCGCGCTCATCGGTTTCGCCGGCGCGCGCGTGATCGAGCAGACCATTCGTGAAAAGCTCCCCGAGGGCTTCCAGCGCGCGGAATACCTGAAGGACCATGGCATGGTCGACATGGTCGTGCACCGTCACGAACTGCGCCCGACCTTGGCGCGGCTCTGCCGCCTGTTGACCAAGGCACCGGCGCAGGAAGGTGCGTCGAAGCCGGCGCAGGCCGTCGTCAGCCCGGCGCAGATCGTTTCTGCCGCCGAGACCGCGCCGGCCGCGCCCCACGCGTGAACGCATCCCCTGACAGCGCGAAGAAGCCGCTCGACGAATTGATCGGGCGGCTGTCGGCCCTGCATCAGAAGCGCATCGATCTCGGGCTCGAGCGCATGCACCGCCTGCTCGAGCGGCTCGGCCATCCCGAACGCAAGCTGCCGCCGGTGATCCACATCGCCGGCACCAATGGCAAGGGCTCGACGCTCGCCTATCTGCGCGCGACGCTGGAGGCCGCGGGCCTGCGTGTCCACGCCTACACCTCGCCCTATCTCGTCCGCATCAACGAATGTTTTCGCCTCGGCCGCGTCGGCGGCGGCGTGCTCGTCAGTGACGACGAATTGCTCGCGGCGCTGGAAGAGGTCGAGCGCGTCAATGCCGGCGAAGCCGCGACCGTGTTCGAGCTGAAGACAGCGGCAGCCTTCCATCTGTTCGCGCGGCATCCGGCGGATGCGGTACTGCTCGAAGTCGGTCTCGGCGGACGGCTGGATTCGACCAACGTGGTGGATACGCCGGCCGCCTGTGTGATCACGCCCCTCAGCATGGACCACATGGACTTCCTCGGCGATACGCTGGCCTTGATCGCCGGCGAGAAGGCCGCGATCATCAAGCGCGGCGTGCCCGTGATCTGCGCCGAGCAGGCGCCAGAGGCGATGGCGGTGATCGAGGCGCAGGCCAGGCGCATGCGTGCGCCGCTGTTTGCCGCGAACGAGAGCTGGCAGGTCAATGTCGAGCACGGGCGTCTGGTCTATTCCGACGAGCGCGGCCTGATGGATCTGACGGCGCCGCGCCTGTTCGGCCGCCATCAGTTCGACAATGCCGGGCTTGCGATCGCGACGCTGCGCGCCATTCAGACGTTCAAGATCAACCAGGCGGCGTTCGAAGCCGGCATCGTCGGTGCCGAATGGCCCGCGCGGATGCAGCGCATCACCTCCGGCGAGTTGCTTGCCTGGGGGCCGCAGGGCTCCGAGATCTGGCTCGACGGCGGCCACAACGCCGAGGGCGGCCGCGTCGCAGCCGCCGCGCTTGGCGATCTCGAAGAGCGGGTGTCGCGGCCGCTGGTGGTGATCGCGGGAATGATGGCCAACAAGGACGCGGGAGCGTTCCTCGCCAACTTTGCCGGCCTCACCCGTCACATCATCGCGGTGCCGATTCCCGACACCGAGAACGCGATGCCGGTCGATCGTCTCACCGACGCTGTTCGCAGCCTCGGTATGCGCGTCGAGACCGCGCCGGGCATCGAGGCCGCGCTGCGCGCCCTCGCGAAGCTCGCCTACGAGGTGCCGCCGCGCATCCTGATCACGGGTTCGCTGTATCTCGCGGGGCATGTGCTGGGGCTGAACGGCACGCCTCCTGCATAGGCTCTCGTGTCCCGGGCAAGCGCAGCGAAGCGGAGCGCCGATCCGGGACCCAGAATGCCGCAACATGGGCCCCGGCTCTGCTGCGCACCGCTGAAGAAGCGCTGCGCAGCGTCCGGGGCAAGAGAGAGCCCCCAATGCGTTTTGCCGCGATTGCCGACGTGCACGGAAATTATCTCGCGCTGGAAGCGGTGCTCGCCGACATCCGCGCGCAGGGGATCGTCGACATCGTCAATCTCGGCGATATGCTGAGCGGGCCACTTGATGCAAAGCGCACCGTCGAGATCCTGATGAAGCTCGATGCCGTGAACGTGCTCGGCAATCACGACCGCTACCTGCTCGACCGTCCGCCGGAGAAGATGGGCTCGTGGGATCGTCCCGCCTTTGAGGCGCTCGACGCCGCGCAGCTTGACTGGCTGCGCGCACAGCCGATGACGCGCGTGTTTCGCGAACAGGTGTTCCTCTGCCACGCGACGCCCGAGAACGACGAGATCTACTGGCTCGATACCGTGCATCCTGATGGCACGGTGGCGCTGTCGCCGCTCGACCGGATCGAACAATTCGCGCAGGGTATCGCGCAATCGCTGATCCTGTGCGCCCACACGCATCTTGCACGTGCCGTGCGGCTTCGCGACAACAGGATGATCGTCAATCCCGGCAGTGTCGGTAGTCCCGGCTACCGCGACACGCATCCATTCCGGCACGTCGTCGAAGCCGGCACGCCGCATGCGCGCTACGCGATCCTCGAACTCATTGATGGCGCCTGGCAGGTGACGTTCCGCAACGTTGCCTATGATCACGAGGCCATGGCAGCGCTGGCCCGCCGCAACAACCAGCCCGAGCTCGCGAACGCGCTGGCGACGGGTTGGATCAGGTAGACATTGTTGCGTCGTAGGCCGGATGGAGCGCAGCGCAATCCGGGATTCGTGCGGCAAGCAAGAGTGGCCCCGGATTGCGCTTCGCTCCATCCGGGCTACGCAAAACAAAACGGCCGGCGATGAGCCGGCCGTTGCAGAATTCTCAGTCGCTCGCGTCGCGGATCAGACCGCTGACGTGATCCACTGCTGAAGCTTCGCCTTCGGCGCGGCGCCGACCTGGCGGGAGGCCATCTCGCCGCCCTTGAAGATCATCAGGGTCGGGATCGACATCACGCCGTACTTCGACGCGGTTTTCGGGCTCTCGTCGACGTTGAGCTTCACGATCTTGACCTTGTCGCCCATGGCGCCCGCGATCTCGTCGAGGGCGGGTGCGATCATGCGGCAGGGGCCGCACCACTCGGCCCAGAAATCGACGACGACAGGGCCGTTCGCCTTAAGCACTTCGGCTTCGAAATCGGCGTCGGAAACCTTGCTAACGGCCATTGGAGTACCTCACTCGGTTAAACGAATCGGCGCGACATGGAATCGCGCCCGGGATCATGGTCCCAACCTATGAACGCCCCCTTGCCGGGTCAAGGACGCTCACATTGAGCTGAAGGGATGCCAGTGCCGCGTCCAGCGCGGGGGCTGAAATCTCCATATATTCAAGGGCCTCGGTCCAGAGCAGGACGGCGCGGATGGGCTTTTGGGGATAAAGCCGTGCCAGCACCGCCCGGTACAGCGCGAGCTGCCGGACATAGGCCGCGGGCGCGGCGGCGGCGCTTTTGGGCGCGGCCTGATTGGTCTTGAAATCGACGATCAAGACCTCGTCCGGACGAACGACCAGCCGGTCGATCTGTCCCGAGACAAGCGCCGGCGGCCGCCCCGGCCGGTCGAGCTTGCCAACGATGGAGACCTCGGCCCGGCTGCCATCGGCAAACACGGGCGCAAAGCGCGGCTCGGCGATCAGGGCGAGCACCTTGTCGGCCAGCGCGGTGCGGTCGGCCTCGGCCCAATCTGCGGCATTGCGGCTCATGAAGCCAAGCGCGGCCTCGCGCCGCCGCTCGGTGGCGATGTCGGGCAGGGATTGCAGCAGCCGGTGCACCAAGGTGCCGCGCTGCAGGGCCAGCGCTCGCGACTGCACCGACTCAGTCGTTCGTACGCTGCGGCCGTCCTCGACCGACTGGCCGGACGGGCGCACCGCGTCGTCCTCGATCATCTCGCGCGGCGCCGGCGTACGCAGCCAGTCCGGCAATGCGACGATCTCGTCCACGGACGCTGCGGGTGTCCCGAGCGCGGCGACATCCTCGGGGCGGGCAAATCGCGTGACCTTGCCGAGCGGCGTCTCGATCGTCTCCTTGTCGAGGCCCGAGCCTGTGAGGCCGGTGTCGATGAGGTCGTACCAGCTCAGCTTGCGGACCGTCCTCATGTTGCCGGGCATGCAGCCGCCGACAATCAGCCGGTCGGCCGCGCGCGTCATCGCGACATAGAGCAGGCGGCGATATTCGTCCTCCGTCTCCTCCAGCATCGCCTTGCGTGCGTCGGCGACGGGCTTGGGATCGTCGGCCTTGCGGCCGGCCCAGACCACGACCTCGCCGCCATTGCCGCGCGGCACGTGGATCAGGCGCACACGCTGCGAATCCGCCGGCGACGAGGTGGTGTCGACCATGAACACGACCGAGGCTTCGAGGCCCTTAGCGCCGTGCACAGTCATCACGCGCACCTCGTCGCGCGAAATCTCCATGTCGCGCTTCACCTCGGTGTCGGCCGAGCGCAGCCAGGCCATGAAGCCCTGCAGCGAGGCCGGCGCCTTGCGCTCGTAGTTCAGCGCCAGCTCCAGGAATTCGTCGACCGCGTCGTTGGCCTCATGGCCGAGCCGGCGCAGGATGCGCGCGCGGCCGCCGTCGCCGCCGAGCAGCCAGGCGTAGAACGCGAATGGCGTTTCCTCCCGCGCCCGAACCTCGCAGGCTTCCAGCCGCCGCAGCGCGGTCGTGAATTTTTCGCTTCCAGCCGCATGCTCACCGAGCGCGCGGCGCAGCGATCCCTTGCGGCCGTGGGCGAGCTGGAACAGGTCGTCGTCGTCGAGCCCGAACAACGGGCTCTTCAGCGCGACTGCGAGCGCAAGGTCGTCCTGCGGCAGCAGCAGCGCGTCCGCAAGATTCATCAGGTCGATGATGCCGATGTGCTCGGTGAGCTTGAGCCGGTCGGCGCCCGCGACCGGGACGTTGGCGTGCTTCAGCGCCTGGATCACCGCATCGAACGCATTGCCGCGCCGGCGCACCAGGATCAGCATGTCGCCGTAGCGCAGCGGCCGTCGCTCGCCGGCATGGCCCGTCATCGTACCGCTCTCGACCAGCCGCTTGATCTCGGTCTGGATGCGGCGCGCGAGCTTGACCTCGGGGCTGGTCGCGGCAACGCCGTCGAACGGCGCGCGCCAGCCTTCAATCTCCTGCCGGTCGTCGGCGACGGCGAGGTCCCACAGCTCGATCACGCTCGGGCCGGCATCGGCGAGCGCATTGTGCAGGGGATGGCCGATCTCGACCGAATGAATGCTCTTGTAGATATCCTGCTCGCGGAAGACGTGGTCGACCGAGTGCAGGATCGCGGCGCCCGAACGGAACGAATAGGTGAAGGCGACCGGATCGAACTTCAGTCCGGCCGCAGTGAACTTGCGATGCAGCTCGCGCCGGCGCGCGTCGAATTCATGAGGTGCGGCGCCCTGGAACGAGAAGATCGATTGCTTCTCGTCGCCGACGGCGAATACCGTGCGGTTCAGTCCCTCGCGCGCGCCTTCGCCGGCGGTGAATTCCGAGATGATGTGCGCGACGATGTCCCATTGCCGCGGGCTGGTGTCCTGGGCTTCGTCGATCAGGACGTGGTCGACGCCGCGATCGAGCTTGTAATGCACCCAGCCGGAGGAGACGCGGTCGAGCATTGCCAGCGTCTTGTCGATGAGGTCGTCATAGTCGAGCAGGCCGCGCTCCTGCTTCTCGCGGCGGTAGTTTGCGGCCGCGGCAGTCGCGATGTGGAGCAGCGCCGCGGTGCGGTCGCGCATGGTCACGGCGCGGCGTTTCTCGACCAATCCACCGATGCGTAACGCCTCGTTCTCGAACAGGCGCGCGACGGACGGATTGTGCTCGCCGAACTTCTTGGTCACCACCGATTTGCGCGGCAGCTTGTCGTCGGTGAGGAAGACGGACAGATAGGCATCGACCTGCGCGGCGCCGGAAAACGCCTTGGCTTCGCGAAGGCGACTGGCCTGGTCGTTGTCGGACTTGCTGCCATCCTCCAGCGCGAAGGCGATGTCGTCCCAGCGTGCGCGCGCTAAATACGGACCGTCGAGAATCTCGGCTTCGACATCCTCGATACGATCGCCGGCATCCACGCCGAGCACCGCTGCCATCTGGTCGGCCGCGGCGCCGACGTTACCGGCCCCGTCGGTCCAGGCCATGAAATGATCGCGGCTGAGGCAAGCCTCGCGCACGACTTCCTTGAAAGTGACGTCGGCGGCGCTCGCCATCGCGGTCAGCAACGCGCGGCCCGTCACGGTCTCCGGATCGCGCGCGGCCTCCAGCAGCACCTTCAGATTGGCGCGCTCCATCATGTCGTTCTGGTCGCGCTCGTCGATGACGGCGAAGCGCGCGGGAACGTTGGCTTCGAACGGAAATTGCTGGAGCAGGCGGGTGCAAAGCGCGTGGATGGTCTGTACCTTCAACCCGCCCGGCGTCTCCAGCGCACAGGCAAACAGCTTGCGCGCCTCGCGGCGTATCTTCCGGTCGGGATGGGGGATGCCGACGGCCTTGATCGCGGCGTCGAGCCCGGCGTCGTCAAGCGTCACCCAATGGCCAAGCGTGGTGAACACGCGCTCCGCCATGTTGGCGGCCGCGGCCTTGGTGAAGGTGATGCAGAGGATCTTTTCCGGCGGCACGCCCGACAGCAACAGCCGGATCACGCGCTGCACCAGCACATGCGTCTTGCCCGAGCCGGCATTGGCCGACACGAAGGCCGACGCCGTCGGATCGGACGCACGCGCTTGCCGCGCACGCACCTCGTCGGGGATGGGGCGGGGCAGCTTCACCATTCCTCGATCCCCAGGCCGCCGGCGGCGGACCATTCCTTGATCCGGGCGAGATCGTCATAGGTACCGTAGCGGTTGGTCCACATCGGCAGGTTCAACGAAGTGTAGGGCTGGTTCTCGTCCTCGAAGGCGCGGATCAGCGCTTCCAGCTTGGCGCGCGCTTCGGCGGCAGCCGTGTCCGGCGGCTGCGGCTCGTCGCCCGGCTTGTATTTGAGCTCGAGGATGCGCTCCTCGCCGGCGGGATTGTTGCCGCTCAGGCGGACATAGACGAGTTGGCTCACCGAGGCGCCGGCGTCGATGTCGGGGAAGCCGCCCTCACGCAGGATCGCGGCCTCCAGCGTCAGCTGCGGTGACAGGCCCATGCGGACCTGCTTGCCGGTCGGTGGCTGCCCGGTCTTGTAATCGAGAATGGCATAGCCGCCGCCCTGACGCCGCTCGATGCGGTCGGCGCGCGCGGAGAGAGAGAAGCTGCGCTCGTTGTCGAGCCTGATCGAGATATTGCCACGCGTTTCCGCCACGATCCCCTCGACCGCATCGCGACGTGCCGTCTCCCATTCGCCGAACCAGCGCGCGATGCGCTGGAAGCGCGGCCACCACAATGCACGCGCTTCGGGCCGCTCCATCAGCGGCGCAAAATATTTCTCGCCGATCGCACGCAGCACGCGGGCGGGGTCGTCGGGCAGGCGCGCCTTGTACTGTTCCGTGAATTCGCCGATCGCATCGTGGATGGCCGAGCCGCGATCGGCGGCCGACAGCGGCATGTCGACCGGATCCAGCGCTGCGAGGCGCAGGATGAATTTGGCGTAGATCGTGTAGGGATCGCGCAACCAGTCTTCGATCGCGGTGACCGACATGCTCGTCGGCCGCGTCGCGCGCGGCGGCCGCGGCTCGGGCTGCTTGATCGGCTCGACCCTGTCGGGCTGGTCGAGCGCGCCCGCGAATTGCACATACTTCTCGCCGGCGCGTACGGCCTTCTTCCAGGGCTCGTCGCCCGCAACGGCCTCGAGCCGGTGCAGGAAGCGCGAGGCCACCGCCGGCGCGCCACCGGCCTTGGCGGAATGGGTGAGGATCACCTCGTCGCCGCCGAGCAGTTGGGCGAAGTCGTGCGCGGAGAGGCCGATGCGGCGCTCCGGCAGGTCGAGGCCCAGTTCGTGCCGCATCGGCCGGCTGAGCCAGGGATCGATCCGGGGCGCCGGCGGCCACACGCCTTCGATCAGGCCGCCGACGATGATGCGATCGGCCTGCATCAGGCGCGATTCCAGCGGGCCGTAGATCTGCAGCCGCGCGCCGGGCTTGTCGCGCCGCCGCACGGCGCGATCACTGAACGCGGTCTGGAAAACGTCGGCATAGTCCGCCAGCTGCACCAGCAATCCGCTGGTGGTGCCGCCGCGCAGGAGATCGTCGAAGGCGGCTGCCAGCGCAAGGCCCTCGCGCTCCTCGAAGGCGAGCGGAATGCCCAGCTCGTCGCGCGACAGCTCGATCATGATCTCGCGATGCCGGTGCGCGAGCTCGGCGAAGTCGAACGGCTTTGACGATGCGAGGCTTTCGATCGGCGCCAGAGCTTTCTGCAACGTGTCGATCAGTGCCTGAATGTCGTCGAGATCCTCCGCCTTGAGACGCGCGCGCGGTTCGGATTTGTGAAGTGCGGAGACTTCGCCACGCCCCAGCTTTACCAGCTCGTCGCGAAAGCGGTTGAACTCGCGCAAGAGACCGCCGGTGCCGGCAGGCGGCCGTGTGCCGCGCAGAACCGCAAGCTCGAGATATTCGATCGCCGCCTTCCATGCGCTGGGCGCACGGCCGAGCCGGCACAGCGGATGCTTCAGCATCGCCAGCAGCGTTGGCGGCTCCAGGCCCCTGGTCGCCGCCTCCGCCACAAGGCGCGCGAAAACGCCGGCCGAGGTTTCCATCAGAACGTCGCCGCCGGAATCGTCGAAGGCGAGATCCCATCGGGTCAGCGCGGCCATCACCCGTCGCGCCAGCGCGCGGTCTGGCGTCACCAGCGCCGCCGATTTGCCGAGATGCCGAGCTTCGCGCATCGCAATGGCGATCGCGAGCGCTTCCATCTCCGGATTGGGAGCCTCGACGACGGCGAGGTTTGTCATGCCGTCTGATATCTTGGCAGCGACGTCAGGCTGCTTTAGCCGGTCGTGCCAGACTTCCGTCTTGGCTGACGGCCGCATCGATTCCGATGCGAGGAGATCGCGGCCGCCGTCGGCCGGCGGCTGCAGAATCTCGACGTCGCCGCGCTTGATCCCGAAGCGATCGAGCAGCGCGTGCATGGCGTATTGCGGATGGTTCGAGGCGGGATGCTCCGCGAACTTGCCGAGTGAATCGCGCACGCCGCCGATGCTGCGCCAGGCATCGTCGTCGAGATCGGTGTCGAGCCCCGGCAGCACCACGGCGCCATGCGGCAGCGACGCAACGGCATGAAGGAATTTTGCGGTGGCCGGCATCGAGCCGGTCGAGCCGGCCGCGATCACGGGGCCATGCGGATGCGCGGTCAGGCGCTTCGCTTCCGCGGCGATCAGCAGATCGCGGCGGGCGGCAGGCTCGATCCGGTTGATCTCGGCGAGATGGCCGGGCCAGGCGATGCGGGCGATGCGCAAAAATTCGAGCGAGTGCTGCCAGTAGCGGTCGAGCATGTCGGGCACGAGACCGTCGAGCGCGCTCCAGTCGACGCCGCGCGTGACCATGTCGTCGATCAGGCGCGCGAGATCGCCGGCCAGCGCCAGCGTCGAGGCGGGACCGCCAACGACGAGCGGCGACAGCACCGGGCCCTTGGCCCAGGCCGCGACGAGTTGCGCCAGCGTCAGCCGCCGTTCCAGCTCGCCGAGCCGCGGCGGAATGTCGAGCGGGGTCGCGCCGGAAAACTGCTCGCCCTCGTCGGCAAAGGCCAGTTCATCCTCGTCGATGTCGCCGAGCGCGACGATGCGCGGCAACACGACCGCGTCCGCCTGCATCTCCTCGAGAAAGATCTCGCGGACGACGCGCATCGCGCGCCTTGTCGGCAGGTACAGCGTCGCGTCGGCCAGCCGCGCCGGCTCCTTGCGCGCCTCGAATCCCTCCACCAGCCGGCCGTCCAGCAGAGCCGAGACGATCGTGCGCAGGAACGGAACTGAGAGGGGTACGCTAAAGACGCGCATGGGCTGCCTGATTCGGGGATCAGCGCAATATAGGGAGGCGCGGCCGAATGGTCATGGGGCGTGGCGGGGTCTTTCCCCGCTGTTCGCCGAAGTTCGTCGCCCGGATTACGCTACGCTCCATCCGGGCTACGGCATCGTTTTCGAGGCTGGCCCTACGCCACACTCTCCAGGAACGCCTCTTCCGCGGCGCGCACCGCGTCGGGCGTGCCGACATGCATCCAGACGCCGTCGAGGCGCAGCCCGAACAGGCGCTCCTGCTCATTGGCGCGGTCGAACATCTTGGTGAGCGAGAACTCGCCCGAGGGGGCACCTTCGAAGATCGACGGCGCGAGGATCGCGGCGCCGGCATAGACGAACGGCACGATCTCCTTTTCCTTGCGCTTGCGCAGGGCACCGTCGGGCATCATGCCGTAATCGCCGCGGCCGCTATAGCCGATGCTGGTCGCGGTCGGCGCCATCAGCAGCAGGATGTCCATCCGCGCGGGGTCGAAGTTCTCGGCAAGCCGCGCCAAGTTCGAGCGCACCCCATCGATCCACAGCGTATCGGAATTGACGTGGTAGAACGGCGCATCGCCAAGCAGCGGCAGCGCCTTGACCACGCCGCCGCCGGTGCCGAGCACCTGATCGCGTTCGTCCGAAATCGTTACGCGCGGATGCTGGCGCGATGCGGTGTGGTTGATGATCTGGTCGGGCAGATAATGCACGTTGACGACCGCGTCGGTGACGCCGGCCTGGCCGAGCTTGTCGAGCACGTGGTCGAGCAGCGGCTGGCCCGCGACCGGAACCAGCGGCTTCGGCATCTTGTCCGTCAGCGGACGCATGCGCGTGCCGAACCCTGCGGCGAGCACCATGGCTTTGGTCGGTTGGACGGACATCGTTTGCCTTCTCGAACTCGTCAGTCTCGGAATATCGGACTCAATGAACCTGCGGATTTCATGCTCCGCGGCGAGTCTAGCACGGACCTCGATCAGCCGCACCGCGTCTTAACCGCCTTAGCCAGACGCCGTGACGGTTGTGCGACGGGTGTTGCTGCTAGGCCCCGACAGGTGTGGAACGCGCTTTTTTCTTCTTGTCGCCCTGCTTGAGGAAATTGACGCCGATCTGGTCGCCATTCACCCAGGCCAGCTCGCAACGCCGGTACGCCAACCCGGTCGAGGACAGCAGGAGGAAAAATTCCTTCAGATGCAGGCCTTCGACCGAACCGTCGATCGTCAGCTTGGCGCCGGTCTCGGAGACGTCCTCCATGATGCAGTCGCGCCGCCAGGTCCCGTCGATGCCCATCATCTGGGCCGGAATCCCCCGTTCGAAAACAACCCGGCTGTTGCCGCGCTGGTCCGTCTTGACCGCCATCTGCCGTTGCTCCAGCCCGCATTTGTCCGGCTGCCTGCGGGCGATAATACCGATGCGATGACTAACAGCCGGTAAACCGGTTCCGGAATCAGGTCTGGGGCGGTGGAACGTTGGCGAGGTACCAATCGCGCAAATCGCTGAGCGCCGGATGCGCCAGGGAGCGCTGCAGGTAGGTCCAGATCCTCGGCTGGTGCCGCAGATAATGCGGCTTGCCATCGCGCCGGTTGAGGCGGGCGAAGGTGCCGAGCAGGCGCGTGTTCCGCTGCGCAGACATGATGGCGTAGAGCTCGGCGAAGCTCGCGGCATCGAAGCTCGCATCCTCAGCGCGGCGCGCCTTGATGTAGCGCGACAGCAGCGTCAGTTCGATGTTCTCGGGCACGTCGATGCGCGCGTCCTGCAGCAGCGAGACGACGTCGTAGGCGTGCGGGCCAAGCACGGTGTCCTGGAAATCGATCACGCCAACGCGTTCGATGCCGGTGCGCATCCCGAGCCAGATCAGGTTGGGCGAGTGGTAGTCGCGGATGATCCATGTCTTCGGGGCGGCCAGCGGCTTCTTGAGCAACTCGCGCCACATCGCGAAGAATTCGTCGCGCTTGCCGTCGCTCAGCGGCGTGTTGCGGTCCGGCAGATACCATTCCGGCATCAGGCCGATCTCGATCAGCAGCGCGTCGGTGTCGAAAGCCGGAATCGTGTAGGTCTGGTCCGCGAGCGGAAGCGTCTCCGGCAATGTCTTGCCGTGGAGCAGGGCAAGTGCGTCGGTCGCCGCTTCGTAGCGCTCCAGGATCGGACGCGGCGGATCGCCTTCGATCACGCCCTCGCTGCCGAAATCCTCGCTGATCAGGAAGCCATGATCGAGATCTAAATGGTGGATCTTCGGCGCGGACAGTCCCTGCGCGCGCAGGCCTTCGTCGATCGCGACGAACGGCTTGATGTTTTCGGCGAGATGCACAACAGCGCTGTAGGATTTTCCGTCGTAGATTGCCTCGCCGTCAGGACGCTGCGGCGAATTCATGAGGATGACGACGCCATCGTCGCGCAGCAGCCGCGCATAGGAGCGGGTCGAGGCGTCGCCCGCCATGCGCTGGCGCGTGGCATCCATGTAGCCCGATGCGTCCAGGAATTCGCGCAGCGCCTTGAGCCGCGCGACGGTGGCGGCGGCCTTGCCGTAACCGGTGATCTCGGCCGCGCGCGCATTCACGCCCAGCGCGGGCCGGTGCGTCAGCGCGATGTCGATGCGATCCCCAGGCATCGCCGACGGCGCGCGCTCCGGCCATTCGATCAGCACCAGCGTGGCGTCGGGGAGGGGCGACAGCCCGATCTCGTCGAGCTCGCGCTCTTCCTCGACACGGTAGAGGTCGGCATGCAGCACCGCAAAGGACGGCAGCTCGTAACCCTGCACCAGCGTGAAAGTCGGGCTCGGTACTTCCAGCTCGTCGTCGTTGGCGAGATAGCGGATCAGGCTGCGTGCCGCCGCGGTCTTGCCCGCGCCGAGATCGCCGGTCAGCGTAATGACGTCACCGGGGCCGACCAGCAGCGCGAGATCGGCCATCAATTGCGCAGTCGCCGTCTCGTTGTGAAGCGCGACCGAGAGTTTGAGGGGCTCTGTCATTCGGCGGCGTCGCGATGCGCGGCCTGGTCGGTCGGGAAATCGCAGATCACGACCGTGCCGCGGCCTACGATCGAATCCACCCGCACCTTGCCGCCATGCAGCTCGACAAAGGAACGCACCAGCGACAGGCCGAGCCCGGCGCCGCGATGACGCGAGCCCTGCGAGCGGCTTTCGAACCAGTTGAACACCTTGTCTTTCATGTCGGCAGGTATTCCAGGGCCGGAATCTGTCACAGTGAAGACCACGCTGCGTTCGGTGCGGCGCGCGCTGATTCCGACAGTCGAATCCTGTGGAGAAAACCCGACGGCGTTGGCGAGGAGGTTATAGAGCACCTGCACCACGCGCTTCTCGTCGCCGATGAAACTGCCGATGTCGGGCGCGATCTCGACCTTGAGGCGGATGCGGTCGGTGGCGAGCCGGTCCTGGATGCCTTCGGCGGCGAGCTCGATGGTCTTGCTGACATCGACCGGACCGAGTTCCAGCTTCATCGCGCCGGCATCGATGGTGGCGAGATCGAGGATGTTGTTGGTGAGCGCCAGCAGCGCATTGGTCGATTTGGTGACATAGTCGAGATATTCGGCCTGTTTCGGCGTCAGCGGCCCGGTCGAGGGATCGCTGAGGAAATGGGCGAAGCCGATGATGGTGGTGAGCGGCGAGCGCAGCTCGTAGGAGACGTGGTGGACGAAATCCACCTTCATCTGGTCCGCGGTCTCCAGCGCTTCGTTGCGCTCGCGTAGCGCGCGCTCGACATTCTCGGTGTCGGTGATGTCCTGGAAGGTCAACATGGTCGCGCCGTCATGCAGCGGACGGATCATTCCGTCGAGCACGCTGCCGTCCTTGCGCTCGAGCTTGAGCGGAACATCGGCGCGGTTCTCGATCGAGGTGATGGCTTCGCGGATCTGCCGCCAGACCTGCGCGTCGTCGAACAGCTGGTGGCACCAGCCTTCCACGGTCTGGATGTGCGGCTCGTCGCGCATGGCATCGGCGGACAGCTTCCACATCCGGACGAAGGCCGGATTGAACAGCTGCGCCTTGCCGTTGCTGCCGAACACCGCGACGCCTTCGGCGAGACTGTCCAGCGTCTCGCGCTGGACCCGGATCATGCCGTCGAAGCGGCGGGCGAGATCGAGGCTCTCGGTGACGTCGTCGAACAGGTAGGTGACGCCGCCCTCAGGGTTCGGCGTGGTGATGACCGACAGCGCGCGGCCGTCGGGCAGATACCAGGTGTCCTTGGCGGGCTCGACCGCGCGATAGGCCTCGTGCAGCTTGGCCTTCCAGGCGCGGAAGTCCGGCTGCTCCTGTAGCTTGCGCGCGGAGCGAAGCCGGTCGAGCACGCTGGAATCATCAGGATTGGTGTCGAGGAAGGTGCGGTCGAGGTCCCACAGCCGCCGGTAGGAATCATTGTAGAACGCGAGCCTGCGCTGGCCGTCGAACACGGCAACGCCCGAGGAGAGCTGGTCGAGCGTGCGGCGATGCGACTCCGCCATCCGCACCAGCGCCGAGCTCAGCGCGTCCGCTTCGCTGGCGTCGATGGCGACGCCGACGCTGCCGCTGCCGACATTGACCGCGCGCACGTCATACATGCGCCGCTCGCCGCCGATCACGATCGGCAGCCGCGAGTTGAAACTGGCGACGTCCTTCAGGCCTCGCTCCATCGCGGTGCGGTCGGCGCTGTCGAGCAGCTCGAGCTTGCGTTCCTGCGCGTCGGCGACGCTGTTCGCCTCGGTGGCGCGGACATAGGCGGGATTGGCGAAAGTGAGCGCGCCGTTGGCGGCCTTGGCCCAGATCGGCCAGGGCGCGGCGGCCGCGAAGCCGCGCAGCATCTCGGTCTCGTCCGAGAGCGCCTTGAAGCGCAGATTGGTCTCGGCCAGATCGCGGCGCAGACCGGAGAGTTCGCGAATCCTGACAATGGCTTGGCCGCCGATGGCGCGGCCGATGGCCTCCAGCGTGTGGCCATGCGCGGTCGTCAGCGTCAGCTGGAAGCCGTCGCCGCGATCACGCAGCGCATCGACCGCGTGGTCCATGTGCAGCGCCGGCTCCGGCGGCAGCCACGTGCCGAAGGCGAGCACGCGCTGCGGAGTGGGATCACGCGGCAGCACCATCGCGATGTCGCCGGAGATCTGCGCGCGGTCGTCACCCGCCGGCCAGGAGATCAGGATCTGCGGCTCGGCGAACAGCAGCGCGCCATAGCGGTCGGCTTGGAGCTGCAGTTCCCCGATTCGCGCGCGCAGCCGCGCCTCGTTCTTGGCCTTGCCGACGCGCGTGCGCATCAGCAGGATCGCGGCCACGACCGAGAAGCCCAGCAGCGACAGCGCGGTGGCGAGCACCGCGAGTTCCTGCCGGTTGAAATCCAGCATGATGGAGAGGGTGTCGATGAGGTCGGCGGCCTCGGCCGGCGCAGCCGGCAGCAGCGCTGCGAAAGCGCCTCCTAGCAAGCCGTTGCGCGCCAACGATGTGCACGACAACAGCGTCCGACGCATCGACACGATCACGCCTGACATAGTTGCCCCAAGACCGCACGAATTGACGCGCGGCGACCCCCGTCGCGCGCGAATCAAAAGACAATACCCTCACCGTGACTCCAGCGGTAAGAGTCCAGATCGTGAACGCAAAGGCGGTCCCACAAAAATGCCGGGCGTGGAGTTCCCGCCTCACGCAATTCTGCGGATGATTCGGTTGAGATTGCCGTGTGTTAGCGCCCGGTCGAGCCGAAGCCGCCGGCGCCGCGGTCGGTCGCTGACAATGTTGCGACCGGAACCAGTTTGGCCTGCAGCACGGGGGCGATCACCATCTGTGCGATGCGTTCGCCGCGCTTGATCACGAACGGCGCGGCGCCGTGGTTGATCAGGATCACCTTGATCTCGCCGCGGTAGTCGGCGTCGATCGTGCCCGGCGTGTTCAGCACGGTGACGCCGTGCTTGGCGGCGAGTCCCGAGCGCGGCCGTACCTGGGCCTCGTGGCCTGATGGCAGCGCGATCGCCAGACCCGTCGGCACCAGCGCATATTGTCCGGGCGCCAGCGTCATCGGCTCGCCCTCGGGTACCGCGGCCATCAAATCGAGGCCTGCGGCGTCCGCGGTCTGGTAGGCCGGCAGCGGCAGGCCTGCGGCGTGGGCCAGTTGCTGCAGTTCGACGGTGATGCCAGTGTTCAAGACGCGGGCTCCAGGGATTTGCCGGTCACGCTCTTGGCGACATGCGCGACCAGCGCGATGGCGACCTGTTCCTTGGTCATCACCGGCCAGGAATCAACTGCGATCTCGCCGTCCTTCTCGTTATTCTTGCGACTTATCAAATGCACCGTGTTGCGATCGCCGCCCATCACGCCGGTGGCGGGCGAGACGTCGTTGGCGACGATCCAGTCGCAGCCCTTGCGCGCCAGCTTCGACTTGGCGTTGTCGATGAGATGCTCGGTCTCGGCGGCAAAGCCGATCACGAGCGGCGGGCGCTGGTCGGTCAGCTTCGAGATGGTGGCGAGGATGTCGGGGTTCTCGACCAGTTGGAGCGGCGGCATGCCGGCGGAAGTCTTCTTCAGCTTCTGCTCGCCTTCGCTTGCGACGCGCCAGTCGGCGACGGCGGCGGCGAAGATCGCGATGTCGGCGGGAAGCGCGGCCTGCACCTGCTCCAGCATCTGCCGCGCGGATTCGACGTGCTTGACGGTGACGCCGGCGGGATCGTCGAGATCGACCGGGCCGCTGATCAGGATCACCTCAGCGCCCGCGGCCTGCGCGGCCGCGGCAATGGCGAAGCCCTGCTTGCCGGACGAACGATTGGCGATATAGCGCACCGGATCGATCGGCTCATGCGTGGGCCCCGCGGTGATCAGCACGCGCTTGCCGGCGAGCGGTTTCGGCACCGGCGGCCGCAGCAGTTTCTCGGCGGCGGTGGCGATCTCGATCGCCTCCGACATGCGGCCGACGCCCGCTTCGCCCGCCTCGGCCATCTCGCCGGAATTCGGCCCGATCATCAGGATGCCGTCGCGCTGCAGCTGCGTGACGTTGCGGCGGGTTGCCGCGTTGTTCCACATCAGCGGATTCATCGCGGGCGCCAGCAGCACCTTGCGATTGGTCGCCAGCAGGATCGCGCTGGCGAGATCGTCGGCGTGGCCGTTGGCCATCTTCGCCATCAGATCGGCGGTGGCGGGCGCCACGACGATCAGGTCGCATTCGCGCGCCAGGCGGATATGACCGGCGTCGAACTCGCTCTGGGGATCGAACAGGTCGGTGTAGACGCGCTCATGCGAGAGGGCGCTGACCGAGAGCGGCGTGACGAACTGCTCGGCCGCCTTGGTCAGCACGCAGCGGACCTCGATGCGCCGTTCCTTCAGCCTGCGGATCAGGTCGAGTGACTTGAAGGCCGCGATCCCGCCGCCGATGATCAGGGTGACGCTGGCCTCGGCCACGGTCCCGGCGCGCCGGGGCGCAGGCGTCTCTGACGGAGGCGTCGAAAAGGGCGTCAGCGGCTCCTCGACGCCCTCGATCAGCTCCCGCAGGATGACCCGGACCTCCTCCTCGACCGACCTGTGGTTCTTGGCCGAGCGCAGGCGCAGATAGGTTTTAACGCCGTCGTCGAGCTTGCGGATGGTCAGGCTAGCCATGACGCCTCTCCAGCACAGAATGATAGCGATGCTATCATTTGCGTGATTGCAATGCAATCAAGCTTTGGAGATCACAGATTCCGGACGGCGACCAGGATTCCGATGAAGGTGGCGGCTATGATCCAGAGCGCCACGGTGCGCCAGCGGTTCTTGCGGCCCTCGCTGCGGCCCATCGCGGCAATGCTCTCCGGCGACAGGCGGATGCCCTCCCGCGTCATGGTCTCAAGCTGCTCGAGCACCGCGACCGACCGCTGGGCGATGTCGGGCAGGCGCATCAGCACGCGAGCGAGATCGCCGCCGCCGGCCAGCGCGCCCTGGACGCGGCCGATCGGGCCGAGATTGCGCTCGATCCATTCCCGCACCACGGGGTCGGCGATCTTCCAGATGTCGAGCTTGGGATCGAAAGCGCGCGCGACGCCTTCGACCACGACCATGGTCTTTTGCAGCAGGATCAGCTCGGGCCGTGTCGTCATGTCGAACAGGCCGGTGACCTCGAGCAGCAGCGTCAGCAGCCGCGCCATCGAGATTTCCTCGGCGGTGCGGTTGTGAATCGGCTCGCCGATGGCGCGGATCGCCTGCGCGAAATTTTCGACCGAGTGATGCGCGGGCACATAGCCCGCCTCGAAATGCACCTCGGCGACCCGGCGATAATCGCGGGTGATGAAGCCGAGCAGGATCTCGGCGAGAAAGCGCCGCTCCTTCATGCCGAGCCGGCCCATGATACCGAAATCGACCGCGACGAGGCGGCCGGCATCGTCGAGGAACAGATTGCCCGGATGCATGTCCGCGTGGAAGAAGCCGTCGCGCAGCGCGTGGCGCAGGAAGCTCTGGATCACTTTGCGGCCGAGATCGGGCAGATCGACCTGCGCTTCCGCGAGGCGCTTGTGATCGTTCAGCGCGATGCCGTCGATCCACTCCATCGTCAGCACGTTGTGCGTGGTGCGGTCCCAGTCGACCTCGGGCACGCGGAAATCAGGATCGTCGCGCGTGTTCTCGGCCATCTCCGACAGCGCGGCGGCTTCCAGCCGCAGGTCCATCTCCATCGCGACCGAGCGCGACATGGTGTTGATGACCTCGATCAGGCGCAGCCGTCGCGCCTCGGCGGAATAGGCCTCCGCCTTGTGCGCGACGAAGAAGAAATCGGAGAGATCGCGGCGGAAGCGCGCCGATACGTTCGGCCGCAGCACCTTGACCGCGACCGGTTTGCGGATGCCGTCGCGCAAGACCTCGCCGCGATGCACCTGCGCGATCGAGGCGGCCGCGACCGGCGGGCTGAGGCTGACGAATACGTCTTTCAGCGGCCGTTCCAGCGAGGTCGCGATCGCGGCTTCCGCTTCGTCCTGCGAGAACGGCGGCAGGCGGTCCTGCAGGCTTTCGAGGTCGCGCGCCATCATGACGCCGACCACGTCGGGTCGCGTCGCCAGGAACTGGCCGAGCTTGAGATAGGCCGGGCCCATCCGCGTCAGCGCGCGCGAGATCCGCGGGCCGTGCTTGGGACCGCGCCGCTCGACGAGGCGCGCCAGCTTCAGCGCAAGCTGTCCGGGCGGCGGCACCAGGCTCGGATCGACCGAGCCGAACACGCCCTCGCGCGCAAACACGAACGCGGCGCGGATCAGGCGCGCAATGTGGGTTAAGGCAGAGATCACAAACGCCAGCCCGAATGCAGTGCGACGATGCCGCCGGACAAGACCTGCCAGCTGACGCGCGCGAAGCCGGCGTCGCGGATCATGTCGGCGAAGGCGTTGGGCTTCGGAAACTTGCGGATCGATTCGACGAGATACTGATAGGACTCGGCATCGCCCGTGACCATGCGGCCGAGCGGCGGGATCACCTTGAACGAGAACAGGTCGTAGATCTTGTCGAGGCCGGGCATCTCGACGGTGGAGAATTCCAGGCACAGAAAGCGGCTGCCGGGCTTGAGCACGCGATAGGCCTCGCGCAACGCCTTGTCGATCTCAGGCACATTGCGAATGCCGAACGCGATCGTATATGCGTCGAAGCTGCGATCGGCGAAGGCGAGCGCCTCGGCATTGCCCTCGACGAAATCGACCTGGGTATCGAGATGACGCTTGGCGGCACGCTCGCGGCCTACGGCCAGCATGTCGGAATTGATGTCGCAGACGGTGGCATGGAAGCCCGTACCCGCCGCCCTGGCGGCGCGGAACGAGATGTCGCCGGTGCCGCCGGCGACGTCGAGCAGCGCGAACGGCCGGTCACCCCTCGGCGGGTCGAGCGCGTTGATCATGATGTCCTTCCAGATCCGGTGCAGGCCGCAGGACATCAGATCGTTCATCAGGTCATAGCGCGACGCCACGCTGTGAAACACATCGTTCACAAGCGTCTGCTTGTCCCCCAGGGGAACGTCCCTGAAGCCAAAATGCGTGGTTTCGCCCGGCCGATCCATTACTCTACTCCACAGGGCGGACCATAGCCCGCCCGCCGCAATGGCGCTATCACACCGCCCTCATAAGGTGAATGCCTGACCATGCCTGAATTGCCCGAAGTCGAGACCGTCCGCCGCGGCCTTCAGCCCGTCATGGAGGGTGCCAAAATCGTGGTCGCGGAGGCCCGCCGGCCGGATTTGCGGTTTCCGTTCCAGCCGGATTTCGTGGCCCGGCTCCAGGGCCAGGTCGTCACGGGGCTCGGCCGCCGTGCAAAATATCTCATGGCCGATCTCGGCTCCGGCGACGTGCTGCTGATGCATCTGGGCATGTCGGGCTCGTTCCGCGTCATCAAGCCGGACAACGAGGCCGCACCCGGCGAGTTTCACTACCCGAAGGGTAAGGACTCCACGCACGATCACGTGCTGTTCCGGATGTCTTCCGGCGCCGACATCGTCTTCAACGACCCGCGTCGTTTCGGTTACATGAAAGTGATTGCGCGCAACGCGCTGGAGGACGAGCCGCTGCTGCGCGATCTCGGCCCCGAGCCGCTCGGCAACGAGTTCGACGCCGCGATGCTGGCGCGCGCCTGCGAAGGCAAGACCACGAACCTGAAGGCCGCGCTGCTCGACCAGCGCGTGGTCGCGGGTCTCGGCAACATCTATGTCTGTGAAGCCCTGCATCGCTCGCACCTGTCGCCGCGCCGGATCGCCGCGACGCTCGCGACCAAGGGTCGCAAGGGCGTCGGCGGGGGCGAGCCGACCGATCACGCCAAGCGGCTGGTCAGCGCGATCCACACTGTGCTGAACGACGCCATCAAGGCCGGCGGATCGTCGTTGCGCGACCATCGCCAGACCTCGGGCGAGCTCGGCTATTTCCAGCACTCGTTCAAGGTCTATGATCGCGAGGGCGAAAAATGCACGACGCCCGGCTGCGGCGGCACGATCAAGCGCTTCACCCAGAACGGGCGTTCGACCTTCTGGTGCCAGAAATGCCAGAAATAGCTGCTCATGCAGACGCCGCAGCTTGAGACCAAAAGGCTGATCCTGCGTCCGCTAGCGCTCTCCGACGTGCCGGCGATCCAGCGGCATTTCGACAATTGGAACATCATCCGGCATCTCTCCACCGTCGTGCCCTGGCCCTATCCCGCCGATGGCGCGGAGAGCTTCGTGAGGATGCAGCTCGACCGGATCTCGGCCGGCGACGACATCCATCTCTGGGTGTTGGTGCTGAAGGGCGGCGACGGCGAGGCGATCGGCAACATCCATCTGCGCCCGCGCGCCGAAGGCCTGAAAGGCAATCGCGGCTTCTGGCTGGCCGAGCCCTATTGGGGACGCGGCTTGATGACCGAAGCGGTCGCCGTAGTGAACGACTTTGCCTTCCTCACGCTCGGCCTCGATCACTTCTACGTCTGCAACGCCGCGACCAATGAGGCCTCGCGCCGCGTCAAGCAGAAGACCGGTGCGGAGTTCGTCGGCTTCATCGAGCTCGCCCATCATGGCGGCCAGACGAAATCCGAGAAATGGATCGTGCGGCGGGAGGCCTGGTTGCGCGGAAGGGTGTGAGGGCGACGGTAACTCGTCATCGTCATGGCCGGGACAAGCCCGGGCTACCAGGAGCGCGTCATTGCGAGCGTAGCGAAGCAATCCAGAATCCCTCCGCGGAGAGACTCTGGATTGCTTCGCTGCGCTCGCAATGACGGATGGATAGAACGCGAAGCGAAGCAATCCGGCTGGGCTGGTGGCCGGATTGCTTCGTCGCTTGGGCTCTTACCGGATAAGTGAAGAGCCCGGCCGGCGCCGGAGCGATTGCCCCGCTCAGGACGCCAGTGTCGTGGTCTCGTCCGCCTGTTCGGCGGCGATATGCAGCATGCCGTCCGCAGCCGAGATGACCTGGTCGATCAGGACATTGGTGCGGGCTTCGAGCTCGAGCCGGGTCTCGACCCAGCGCCAGAGTCCGCGGATTTCTTCCGAAGACTTTCCGTTTGGCGCGAACTCGCTGACCGCGAGGCCGCTGGCGAGCGAGTCCTGGTGGTCGTTGCGCATCACGATCAGCGGCCGGGCGAGCACGTCGGCCAAATCGAGCGCGGCTTCCTCGGCAAGGGTATTGGCGGCGTTGTCGATTCGCTGGCCGCGGATCGGCGTCTGGTTCAGCACGAAGCTGTAGGGACGCTTCCAGGCGCGCGCGACGCTCAGCGTCGAGACGGTCGCCTCGATGTCGGCCACGGTCGGGCGCGACGGGATCAGGCAGAGGTCGGAATGGCGGATCGCGGCGGTGGTCACGGCGGACAGGCCGGCCGCGGTGTCGACGATCGCGAGCTGCAGGTCGCTTTCGGCCAGCATGTTCAGCCGCGGCGCGAAATCGGCGGCGTGATAGATCGGCTCGACGACGACATCGTCATTGTTGCGGCGGCGTCCCCAGTTGGACAGGGTGCCCTGCGGGTCGGTCTCGATCAGGCGGACGGTGAAGCCGGCCTGCTTGGCAGCCAGCGCGAGGCCGATGGCGAGCGTGCTCTTGCCACTGCCACCCTTTTGGGTGGCCAGTACGATCGTGTGCATTGGAAGATGGATCCTTTGGAGTGCCTGGGTCTTTGGGGTAACGCCACGCGAACGTGCATCGCTTTGCGATGCTGAGCTCTTCTCGCTCAGGACGTGCCCTGCCCGATCCAAAGGGGACCGCGGATGTCCGAATCAACTGTCACGATGATGGCAGAATCGGGAATGCCAGCCAATCCGTACCAACACTGGACCGGTTGCCGCGCGCGTGATGTGCTCGCCACCATACATAGGAAGGGCAGGCGGCATGAGCGGTAACTGGCGCGACCGGACGGTAACCACCTTTGACTGCCAGAAGATGCCGGCGGTCTCGAGCCGCGGCATGGTCGTGAGCAACCATCCGCTGGCCTCCAGCGCCGGCGCCGAGATGCTGGCGGCCGGCGGCAACGCCGTCGACGCCGCGATCGCCACCCTGTTCACCCTGACCGTGGTCGAGCCGATGATGGTCGGCATCATCGGCGGCGGCATGGCGCATATCAGGCTCGCCGACGGCAGCCACCGCTTCATTGACGGCCAGAGCACGGTGCCGGCTTCGGTGCGCGACACCACCTATACGTCGAAGCCGGGCTCGGCCCACGACGTGTTCGACACCGTCGGCAACGAGAACCTCAATGGTCCGAAGGCGGTCGCGACGCCGGGCTCGCTCAAGGCCTGGTGTGAGACGCTGCGCCGGTTCGGCACCATGAGTCTTGCCGACGTCATGCAGCCCGCGATCAAGCATGCCGCGCGCGGCTATGCGGCGACGCCTTACCTGCACGAATGCATCAGCGAAAGCGCTGCCGAGATGCGCAAGGACAAGCCGATCTCGGCGATCTTCCTGCCTGACGGAGAGCCGCTCAAGGTCGGCGAGCGCGTGGTGCAGGCCGAATACGCCGAGACCTTGCGCTACATCGCCGATCACGGCGAGAAGGCGTTGTACGAAGGCCCGCTCGGCGACGTCCTCGCCGACTACATGGAGAAGGCCGGTGGCTTCATCCGTCGTAACGACCTGACAGCCTACAAGACCGTCGAGCGGCAGCCGATCCGTGCCGACTATCGTGGCTGGACCATCCTTGGCCCGCCGCCGCCCGCGGCCTCCGGCGTGCACATCGCCCAGATGCTGAACATCCTGGAAGGCTATGACATCGGCAGCCTCGGCTTCGGCACATCCGAGACCATCCACTACCTCGCCGAGGTCCTGAAGATCGCCTTCGCCGATCGTGCGGCCGCCAGCGGCGATCCTGATTATGTCGGCGTGCCCGTCGAAAAGCTGACCTCGAAAGCCTATGCCGAGGAGCGCCGCCGGGCCATCGACCCCGCCCGCGCGCAGGCTTTTGGCGCCGGCGTTTCGCAGCTCGAAGGCGCGCACACCACGCACATGACCGCGGCGGATGCGTTCGGCAACGTGGTTGCGACCACGCAGACCATCAACAATCTGTTCGGCGCCAAGATCATGATCCCGGGGCTCGGTGCCATCGCCAACAATTACATGAACCTGTTCGATCCGCGTCCGGGCCACGCGCTGTCGTTGGCGCCGGGCAAGCGCGTGACCACGTCGATGTCGCCGATGATGGCGCTCAACGGCGGCAAGTTGCGCTATGCGCTCGGCCTGCCCGGGGGAAAACGCATCTTTCCGAGCGCGATGCAGGCGTTGGTCAATCTGATCGACCACGGCATGAGCTTGCAGGAAGCGGTCGAAGCGCCGCGGGTCTGGACCGAGGGCAACGCGCTCGAGGTCGAACAGAAGGTGCCGGAGAGCGTGCGCGCAAAACTCGCGGCACTCGGCCACCAGGTCCAGCCCGTCGCCACCGTCGCCGGCGGCATGAACGGCATCGCCTTCCACGACGACGGCACCATGACCGGCGCCGCCTGCTGGCGCGCCGACGGCACGCCGGTCGGAATTTCGGGCGGACTTGCGAAGGCGGGGATCAGATTCAGGTTGAGCTAGCGACGCACTGGCGGTGCGCTCCCTCTCCCGCTTGCGGGAGAGGGTTGGGGAGAGGGTGTCTCGTCAATGGGACAATCCCAAAGAGGACAGAGCCCTCACCCGCGCGTTCGGCGCGGCCTCTTCCGCAAGCAGGAGAGGTGAAGACCCTCACCGCATCACGAACGGATTCGCCGGCACGTCCGTCGCCGTCGAGATCCACACGCTCTTGGTCTCCTGATATTCGCGCACCGCGTCGATACCGCTCTCGCGGCCGACGCCGGAATGCTTCATGCCGCCGAACGGCATCATGTAGCTGATGGCGCGGTAGGTGTTCACCCACACGGTGCCGGCGCGTAGCTGCTTCGGCACGCGAATGGCGCGCGCGAGATCGCGGGTCCAGATGCCGGCGGCGAGACCGTAGATCGTGTCGTTGGCGATGCGGATCGCGTCCTCTTCATTGTCGAAGGCGATGATCGAGAGCACCGGCCCGAACACCTCCTCGCGTGCGATCCGCATGGTGTTGTCGACGTCGGTGAAGATGGTCGGCTCGACGAACTGGCCGCCGGTGATGCCCTCGCCCGTGGCCGGCTTGCCGCCGAGCAGGCAGCGCGCGCCCTCGCTCTTGGCGATGTCGATATAGTCGAGGATCTTCTTGTACTGCGCGGGCGTGGTGACGGGACCGATATTGGTGTCGGCCTGCATCGGATTGCCGATCTTGGCGGATCGCGCGAGCTCGAGCAGGCGGTCCACGAACTTGTCCTTGATCGTGCGCTGCACCAGCAGGCGCGATCCGGCGATGCAGGTCTGGCCCGTCGCCGCGAAGATGCCGGAGACGGCACCCGCGGCGGCCGCGGCGAGATCGGCATCCTCGAACACGATGTTGGGCGACTTGCCGCCGAGTTCGAGCGACACCCGCTTCAGGCTGCGCGCCGCGGTCTCGTAGACTTTCGCGCCGGTCGTGTCCGATCCCGTGAAGGTGATCTTGGCGATGCCGGGATGCGCGATCAGCTCGCTGCCGATCTCAGGACCGAAGCCGGTGACGACGTTGAAGATGCCGTCGGGGATGCCGGCCTCCTTGGTCAGCGCGGCGAACTCCAGCGTGCTCGCCGAAGTGAATTCCGACGGCTTGACGACGACGGCGCAACCCGCGGCGAGCGCCGCTGCACACTTCCATGCGACAAAGAGCAGCGGTGAATTCCAGGCGGTCAGCGCGGCGACGACGCCAACCGGCTCATGCGTCGTGTAGGCAAAGGTATCGGCCTTGTCGATCGGTACGAGGCCGCCTTCCAGCTTGTCGACGAGACCGCCGTAGTACCACCACCATTCCGGATGGTAGCGAAGCTGGCCGAGCATCTCCGCCATCAGCTTGCCGTTGTCGCGCACCTCGATCTCGGCGAGACGTTCCGCGTTTGCCGCAACGAGGTCGCCGAGCTTGCGCATCACCTTGCCGCGGGCTGACGCCGTCATCTTCGCCCACGGGCCGCGCCACATCGCCTCGTTGGCGGCCTTCACCGCCTTGTCGGCATCGGCCGCCGATCCGCGCGGAATCTTCGCCCAGGGTTTGCCCTGGTAGGGATCGATGGTCTCGAACCACTCGCCATTGGCGGGATCGACATACTGGCCGTTGATATAGAGCTGATAGGTTTTCATGAATTCCTCCGGTCCGGACGCATTATGACTGCGGCTGGTGTGGAGGTTAGCACGGCATCCGTGACTTCGTTGCGGCGAAGCCACTCACAAACGTTGCGGCTGGTCTGCGCTTGTCGCCTGCGTTATTTCCGCACGCATATCACGCGCACGACGGAGGCCTTTGCATCCGTCGACGCGCCGTTCGCCGTGACGGAATTCGCTTTCAGGAAAGCGCGCACCGTGTCCGCCGAGACCATCACCGCCTGCGATGCCGGCACCGCTGTCGCGGGACCTGCGACCATCGCGGGCTTCAGCAGCGCGACGCCGGCGAACTTGCCGTCGGGGTCGATCGCCGGGCCGCCCGAAAATCCGACCGCGGGCGGCGGAGACAGCGCGGAATCGCTCGATGTGACCGGTGCCAGCGTGCCCTTGAGATTCGACACACCGGCCGCGCCGCCCTGGCTCTGCGGATCGGCGATGCCGATGACATCGACATTGGTTTTTGCGCCGTCACCGGCGAGGCTGAGCGGCTTCAGTCCGCGCGCACCGTAGATGTGCAGCAGCGCGAGATCGTGCTCCTTATCCTCGGCGAGATGATCGGCGCTGCCGTGGCCTGCAATGGTGATCGCAAGGCAGCCGTCGGTGACGAGGCGGTCGGTGAGGATCGCGCCGTCATCGCTGACGACGATGCCCGTGCCGTATTCGACGGTCTTGCGCGGCGGCGGGCCGGCCAGCGGTCCCGTCGGAAACGCGGCGAACGCACTCGACATCGCGATCACGACCGGCTCGACCGTGTTCTCGGTTGCCTGGTCATAGAGGATCGTCATGATGCGGACTTCGTCGCCCTTGAAAGTGCCGCGCACGTAAAATTTCTTCAGGCCCTGCAGACCCGACAGCACGAAGAAGTCGGGCTTCACCACGGTGTAGTCGACCTTGCGGTTCGGGTCCTTCTTCTCCGCGTCCGCGAGCTTCGCGGTGGTCGGGTTTGCCTCCTTGCGGCGGCTCAGCACCACCTGCACGGTGCCGGTCGGCGAGGTCCATTTCGAGCCGTTGGCGTCAGTCGCCTGATTCGGCACCAGCTTGCCGGGGATGCCGAGACGCGCGCCGCTGGTCATCTCGGTCACGATCTTCCAGCCGACGCCGTCCTGTTTGCGCCGCGCGGTCTCGGCCAGTGCGGCGCGTTCCTGCGGATTGAGCACGCCGGTCGGCTTGCCGCCCTTGAGCTTCTGGTATTCCTTGATCGCCTCGACCATGCGCGTGCTGACGTCGCCGGTGATGGCGCCGTTGTACTGGCCGACCCAGGCGAGGTCGGACTGCAGCGCCAGCCGCTCGCCTGTCGTCATGCCGTCGGCGGTCTCCGACGGGGTCTGGAGCGCGGGCGGCTTGACCGGAACGGTCTGGACCGGCTTCGGCTTGGTGCCGGGGATTGGCGGCGTGGTCATCTGGGCGTTCGCGCCCGTCACAGCCGCGAACATCAGTGTTGCCGCAAGCATCGATCTCATGACAAATCCAGCCAGCCCATTGAACGCCATGCCATTCAAGCACATCTCGTTGGTCGCGAACAATGTTGCGCTGGTTCAGGCTGCATGGCTGAGCCACGAACTCAGGCTCTCATCCTGAGGAGCGGCCGAAGGCCGCGTCTCGAAGGATGGCCGCGAGCAAGATAGGGGCCTTCATGGTTAGAGACGGCGCTTCGCGCCTCCTCACCATGAGGGTTGAGAGGAACGCAGGACTATGCTGAGCCCGGACGAACTCGAACGCTATGCCCGCCATATCGTGCTGCGCGATGTCGGTGGTCCCGGCCAGGCCGCGCTGAAAAAGGCATCCGTGCTGGTGATCGGCGCCGGCGGCCTCGGCGCGCCTGCCCTGATGTATCTGGCTGCGGCCGGCATCGGCACGCTCGGCGTGGTCGATGACGACGTCGTCTCGTTGTCCAATTTGCAGCGTCAGGTGATCCACGCCACTCCCGACATCGGCCGCCACAAGGTCGAGAGTGCTGCGGAACGGATCTCCCAGCTCAATCCGCACGTTCGCTTCGTCGGTCACGCCACCTGGCTCAACGCCGACAACGCGCTCGGCCTGATCGGCGACTACGATCTCGTGCTCGACGGTTCCGACAATTTCGCGACGCGCTATCTCGTCTCTGATGCCTGCTTCTTCGCGAAGAAGCCGCTGATCACGGCGGCGCTGGGCACCTTCGACGGCTCGCTCACCACCATCCGCGCGCACGAGAAGAACGAGAAGGGCGAGTTCAATCCGACCTATCGCTGCCTGTTCCCGGACGCGCCGCCGCCAGGCACGGTGCCGGCCTGCGCCGAGGCCGGTGTGATGGGCGCGCTTGCGGGCGTCATGGGCTCGATGATGGCGCTGGAAGCGATCCGCGAGATCGTCGGCTTCGGCGAGGGCCTCGTCGGCCGTCTCCTGATGATCGATGCGCGCGCGATGCGCTTCGAGACTCTGCGCTATGGGCGCGATCCGGCCAATCCGCTCAATGGCGATGGGCCCGTGATGTCAGATCTCAGCGCCCATCGCACCTGATTTCCGACGCTACATCGTTGCGGGCTTCTCGCTGTCGAGATGCGCCATCTGCTCGGCCGCGTAACGCGTGCCGGCCGCGATATCGCGCGGAAAGGCTTTTGCCAGGGCGGCGAGATGCGTCGGCGTCAGCGTCACGTTCGCCGCGCCGAGCGCTTCGCTGAGACGATTGCGGGTGCGCGCGCCGACCAGCGGCACGATCGCCTTGTCCTGCGCGGCCACCCAGGCGATCGCGACCTGCGCCGGTGTCGCGCCGATCTCCACAGCGATCGCGCGCAACTGCTCCACCAGTGCGAGATTGGTGTCGAGGTTCGATCCCTGGAAGCGCGGCGTCATCAGCCGGTAGTCGCGCCCGGCCTTGCCGGAGTCCTTCGACCAGTGGCCGCTGATCAGGCCGCGCGCGAGCACGCCGTAGGCCGTGATGCCGATACCGAGCTCGCGGCAAGTTTTCAGAATATCGCGTTCGATGCCGCGTTCGATCAGCGAGTACTCGATCTGGAGATCGGCGATCGGATGCACCGCGTGCGCGCGACGGATGGTGTCGGAGCCGACCTCGGACAGGCCGATATGCCTGACGTAGCCGGCCTTCACGAGCTCGGCGAGGCCGCCGATGGTGTCCTCGACCGGGATGCCGGGGTCGAGACGCGCGGGGCGGTAGATGTCGACGTAATCGGTGCCGAGCCGCTGCAGCGAATACGCCAGGAAGTTCTTGGTCGCGGCGGGCCTCGTGTCCATTCCAACGAAGTCGCCGGCGGGGCCGCGCAGCGCGCCATACTTCACGCTGAGCTGCACCTTGTCGCGCGCGACATTCTTCAGTGCCTCCCGCACCAGCATCTCGTTGTGGCCCATGGCGTAGAAGTCGCCGGTATCGAGCAGCGTGATGCCGGCGTCGAGCGCCGCGTGCACCGTGGCGATCGCCTCGCCGCGATCGGCAGGCCCGTAGACCTCGGACATGCCCATGCAGCCTAGGCCGAGGGCGGAGACGGTGGGGCCTGATGATCCGAGTTTGCGCTGTTCCATGATGGCTCTCCCTGAAAGGGCGGACGCCGGTTGCGCCCGCGTGACGAGCCCGGATATGCGCCCGATCGATTGAGCCGATAAGCTGGACAATCCAGAATGGCTTGTTCATCATATCGAACAATGGCCGAGCCTGACCTGCGCGATCTCGATGTCTTCGTGGCGGTCGCCCGCACCCGCAATTTCCGGCGCGCGGCGCAGGATATGCGCGCGTCCGTGTCGAGCCTGAGCCAGCGGCTGCGGGATCTGGAGGAGCGCCTCGGCGTCCGCCTGATGAACCGCACCACCCGTAGCGTCGCGCTGACCGAGGCCGGCGAATTGCTGTTGTCGCGCGTGGCGCCGGCGCTGCGTGATGTCGGCGATGCCCTGGACCAGCTCCGCGGCCTGCGCGAGGTCGCGTCGGGCCGCTTGCGCATCAACGCGCCGCCGCCGGCGGTCGACCTCGTCCTGGCGCCGATGGTCGGGCCTTTCCTGCAGGCGTATCCGCAGGTCGATCTCGATATCGTCTCCGAGAGCGGCTTCGTCGACATCGTCAGCGCCGGCTTCGATGCCGGCGTGCGCTACGGCGAGCATCTCGCGCAGGACATGGTTGCGGTCCCGCTCAGCGGTCCGCAGCGCTACGTCGTGGTCGCCTCACCCGATTACGTCGCGCGCCGCGGCCGGCCCAAGCATCCGAAGGATCTGCTCGCGCACGACTGCATCCGCGCCCGCTACTCCAGCGGTGTCATGCATGATTGGGAGTTCGAGAAGGCTGGCCAGATCATGAAGGTCGATCCGCCGGCAAAGCTGATCTCGACCAACATGAGTCTCGCGATGCGCGCCGCGCTCGACGGCGCCGGCATCTGGGCAAGCCTCGACGGCTATGTCGGCGATGCCGTGAAGTCGGGCGCGCTGGTCAGTCTGATGGAAGACTGGTGCGAGCCATTTCCCGGCCCGTTCCTGTATTATCCGAGCCGCCGCCAGACGCCGCCCGCGCTGCGCGCCTTCATCGATTTCGTCGCGGACTGGCGCAAGCGCGAGACGCGCGGCAGATGAGCCTCAGAGCATGCTCGGCAACACGCGATCCGGCGGCTTGTGGGCGTCGAGGAAGGTGCGGATGTTGATGATCACCTTCTCGCCCATCTCGACGCGGCCTTCGATCGTGGCCGAGCCCATATGCGGCAGCAGCGTCACCTTGCCGGCCTTGGCGAGACGAACGAGCTTTGGATTCACCGCGGGCTCGTGCTCGTAGACGTCGAGGCCGGCGCCGCCGATCTCGCCGCCTTCGATCAGCTTGATCAGCGTGTCCTCGTCGGTGACTTCGCCGCGCGCGGTGTTGACGATGTAGGCGTCTTTCCGGATCAGCTTCAGCCGGCGTGCCGAGAGCAGGTGATAGGTCGCCGGCGTGTGCGGACAGTTCACCGAGATGATGTCCATCCGCGCCAGCATCTGGTCGAGGCTTTCCCAATAGGTCGCGCCGAGCTCTTCGGCGATCTTCGGCGCGACGGGACGGCGGTTGTGATAGTGGATCTGCAGGCCGAAGGCGCGGGCGCGGCGCGCCACAGCCTGGCCGATGCGGCCCATGCCGATGATGCCGAGCCGCTTGCCGCCGATGCGATGGCCGAGCATCCAGGTCGGCGACCAGCCTGCCCACGGCTTGCCCTCGGTCAGGATCGAGGCGCCCTCGATCATCCGGCGCGGCACGGCCAGGATCAGCGCCATGGTCATGTCGGCGGTGTCTTCGGTGAGGACCTTCGGCGTGTTGGTCACGGTGATGCCGCGGGCATGCGCGGCCTCGACGTCGATATTGTCGACGCCGTTGCCGAAATTGGCGATCAGCTTCAGCTTGCAGTCCGCCTGGTTGACGATATCGGCGGTGATGTGGTCGGTGACGGTCGGAACCAGCACATCGGCGGTGCGCGCGGCTTCCGCGAGCTGCTCGGCCGACATCGGTGTGTCCTCGAGATTGATCCGCGCATCGAACAGTTCGCGCATCCGGGTCTCGATCGAATCCGGCAGCTTGCGCGTCACCACGACGAGGGGCTTTTTCTTCACCGACATGTCCTGCCCTCATGAGGCGTTGCAGGCCGCCTCTGTCACCAAAGGCCGGCCGTTGAGGCCTCATTAACCCGGTTGTTCGACACTGCCTTTGCCGTGTCGTCCCCGGCGTTTCCTTCAAGCTCTCCCGACATTTCCGGCCGGAAAATCGGGGCAAACTGGTTGTTCAGAAGTCCGTCCTCTCTAGCAGAAGGCCGGGCCAAGACAAGAACCACGGGTTTGGCCATGGGAACACCCGCGTGGGGCGGGTTGAGGGCTTCGCGGCGGGATTTTGGAAGTGGGGTGAGGGCCAGGTTTGAGCCTGCGTCCTCGACAGGAGACGGGTTGATGGCGTTGGGGCGTTTTTGTTCGGTGATGGCGCTCGCTTGCACGTGGCTGAGCGCCTCGGTCGGCCCCTCGCATTCGGCCAAGGACACGACGCCGCAGACCGCCAGCGGCCTGCCGGTGCCGCGCTATGTCAGTCTCAAATCGGACCACGTGAACGTCCGCGCCGGCCCGACCAAGGACAACGACGTCGCCTGGGTCTACACCCGGGCCGGATTGCCGGTCGAAATCACCGCCGAATTCGAGAACTGGCGCCGCGTGCGCGATTCCGAAGGTGCCGAGGGTTGGGTCTATCACTCCCTGCTGTCAGGCCGCCGCACTGCGGTCGTCACCATGAAGCACAAGGACGAGCTGGCGCCGATCTACGATCGCGCCGATCCCGCAAGCGCAGTTGCAGCAAAACTGCAGGCTGGCGTCGTGACGCAGGTCAAGAAGTGCAACGCCAGCTGGTGCCACGTCATCGGCAACGGTTTTGACGGCTGGATCCAGCAGGAACGCCTCTGGGGCGTCTATTCGGGCGAGCAGGTCAACTGACGCCGTAAGCGAAGCGCGGAGCGACCACCCGGCAGCCGTCATGCCCGGGCCTGTCACGGGCATCCACGCGCTTTCCTGCCTGGCCCAAAAACGTGGATGGCCGGGACAAGCCCGGCCATGACGACGATTTCAACGATTGAAGATTGATCTCAGCGCTTCTTGCGCAGGCGCACGACCATATCGATGCGGGCGATCTCGTAACCATCCGGCACCTCCGGCATCTTGGACAGCGCTAGATGCGGATCCTCGATGTCGACCAGCTCGTGGCTGTTCTCGAGGTAATAGTGGTGGTGGGTGGTGACGTTGGTGTCGAAATAGGTCTTGGTGCCGTCGACGCTGACCTGACGCAGCAGGCCGGCATCCGTCAGCTGGTTCAGCGTGTTGTAAACGGTCGCAAGCGAAACCGGCACCTTGGCCAGCGTCGCTTCCTCATAGAGCATTTCAGCCGTGAGGTGGCGGGCACCCTTGCCGAACAGCAGCCAGCCGAGCGCCATGCGCTGGCGGGTCGGGCGGAGGCCAGCGGACTGGAGCATTTCGTTGACGTCGTGCCACGGGCAGCCGGTCAGAGCCGGCTGACGGCCGGCCAACAGGGCCGCCGTGTGGGCTTCGTCGTCGTGATGATGCGCTGTATTCTCGCTCATTTCCTGATTTCGGGCACGCGTGGACACTATCTATCTGCAATATATGGACAGAAGGATGCAGATGCAAGTTTCTCGCAACTAGAGAGGTTCTAATCAGGCTTGGAACCCTGCGCGACGAGCGTCATTTTACCTTCATGAGATCGCTTTGCCACCCGAAATGCCTGTGTTAGAGAGCGCGCGGTTCCGCTGAGCCGATCTTGGCGCAGCCGGGCATTGAGGCCCGGCCTGCAGCTCCATCCGGGCTATCGGCATTCGCGCCTGCTCACCAACGGCATTTGGCGTTGCTTTCCGGACAAAACGGGGCCCATTTTTGCCAGAAACGCCGCTCAATCGGGGTTAGAACAGAGGCTTCCGCATGCTGAACAGGCGCAACGGTTACGAATACGAAGATCTGCTGGCATGTGCTCGCGGCGAGATGTTCGGTCCCGGCAATGCCCAGCTGCCGCTGCCGCCGATGCTGATGTTCGACCGCATCACCGAGATCAACGACAATGGAGGCGAGTTCGGCAAGGGCCTGGTTCGCGCCGAGCTCGACGTGAAGCCCGACCTCTGGTTCTTCGGCTGCCATTTCAAGAACGATCCCGTCATGCCCGGCTGCCTCGGCCTCGATGCGCTGTGGCAAATGGTCGGCTTTTTCCTGGGCTGGACCGGGGGCGAAGGTCGCGGCCGCGCGCTCGGCCTCAACGAATTAAAGTTCAGCGGCCAGGTGCTGCCGGAGGCCCGTAAGGTTGTGTACAACGTCGATATCAAGCGCGTGATGCGTTCAAAGCTCGTGCTCGGCATCGCCGACGGATGGCTTTCGGTCGACGACCAGATTATTTATCGCGCCAAGGATCTGAAGGTCGGCCTGTTCAAGCAGGGCGTGAACTTGGGCTAACGCGCATCATCAAGAAGACAACGATTAAGGCGAGGCTGTCATGAGGCGGGTCGTGGTCACCGGGATGGGCATCGTCTCGTCCATCGGAAACAACACCCAGGAGGTGCTTGCGAGCCTTCACGAGGCGAAGTCGGGCATTTCGCGGGCTGAGAAATATGCCGAACTCGGTTTCCGTTCGCAGGTGCAAGGTGCGCCGACGATCGATCCGGCGACCGTGGTCGATCGCCGCGCGATGCGCTTCCTCGGTCAGGGTGCTGCGTGGAATCACATTGCGATGGAGCAGGCGATCCAGGACTCCGGTCTGTCGCCTGAAGACGTCTCGAATGTCCGTACCGGCATCATCATGGGTTCGGGCGGTCCCTCGGCGCGCACCATCGTCGAGTCCGCCGACATCACCCGCAGCAAGGGCCCGAAGCGCGTCGGTCCGTTTGCCGTGCCGAAGGCGATGTCGTCCACGGCGTCGGCGACGCTCGCGACCTGGTTCAAGATCAAGGGCGTGAACTATTCGATCTCCTCGGCTTGCGCGACCTCCAACCACTGCGTCGGCAACGCCTATGAGACGATCCAGATCGGCAAGCAGGACGTCATCTTCGCCGGCGGCTGCGAAGAGCTCGACTGGTCGCTGTCGGTGCTGTTCGACGCAATGGGCGCGATGTCCTCGAAGTACAACGATACGCCCGCCACCGCATCGCGTCCCTACGACGTCAACCGCGATGGCTTCGTCATCGCCGGCGGCGCCGGCGTGCTGGTGCTGGAAGAGCTCGAGCATGCCAAGGCGCGCGGGGCACGCATTTACGGCGAGATCGTCGGCTATGGCGCGACGTCGGACGGCTACGACATGGTCGCGCCGTCGGGTGAAGGCGCCGAGCGCTGCATGCGCATGGCGCTGTCGACGGTGAAGACCAAGGTCGACTACATCAATCCGCACGCGACCTCGACGCCGGCCGGCGATCCGCCGGAGATCGACGCGCTGCGCCGCGTGTTCGGCGCCGGCGAGAAATGCCCGCCGATCTCGGCGACCAAGGCGCTGACCGGCCACTCGCTCGGCGCCACCGGTGTGCAGGAAGCGATCTATTCGCTGCTGATGATGAACAACGGTTTCATCTGCGAGAGTGCGCACATCCAGGAGCTCGACCCCGTGTTCGCCGACATGCCGATCGTGCGCAAGCGCATCGACAACGCCAAAATCGGCACCGTGCTCTCGAACTCGTTCGGCTTTGGCGGCACCAACGCCACGCTGGTGTTCAGCCGGCTGGACGTGTGACGCCTTGCGTGCACGCTGGTAGTTTTTTCGTCATGGCCGGGCTTGTCCCGGCCATCCACGTCTTTGCTGCCGGTTATGGAAGAACGTGGATGCCCGGGACAAGCCCGGGCATGACGAGGAGCGGAGAATAGTTTCGCAATGGAAGGTTTGATGAAAGGCAAGCGCGGCCTGATCATGGGCATCGCCAATGATCATTCAATCGCCTGGGGCATGGCGAAGACGCTGCATGCCCACGGTGCCGAGCTCGCCTTCACCTTCCAAGGCGAAGCCCTCGGCAAACGCGTCAAGCCGCTGGCGGAATCACTCGGCGTCGATCTGGTGCTGCCGTGCGATGTCGAGGATATCGCCAGCGTCGATGCGACCTTCGACGTGCTCCGCGAAAAATGGGGCAAGCTCGACTTCGTCATTCACGCCATCGGTTTCGCCGACAAGAACGAGCTGAAGGGCCGCTACGCCGACACCAGCCGCGAGAATTTTTCGCGCACCATGGTGATCTCCTGCTTCTCGTTCACGGAGGTTGCGAAGCGCGCCGCCGAGCTGATGACCGACGGCGGCAGCATGATCACGCTGACCTTCGGCGCCTCCGAGCGATCGATGCCGAACTACAACGTGATGGGCGTCGCCAAGGCGGCACTGGAAGCCTCGGTGCGCTATCTCGCCTCCGATTTCGGACCGCGCGGCATCCGCGTCAACGCGATCTCCGCCGGTCCGATCCGTACGCTGGCCGGCTCCGGCATCGGCGAGGCGCGCGCGATGTTCGCCTTCATGCAGAAGCATTCGCCGCTCCGCCGCGGCGTTACGCTCGATGAGCTCGGCGGCTCCGCGCTGTACCTGCTGTCGGATCTCTCCGGCGGCGTGACCGGCGAAATCCATTACGTCGATTCCGGCTACAACATCGTGTTGATGCCGAGGCCCGACGATATGAAGGCAGAGTAGACGCGTTCGCGGTCTCGTAGGGTGGGCAAAGCAAAGCGTGCCCACCATCGGGAGCGAGGGCACGGCGCGTTGCGCCTTTGCCAACCCTACGAGACTCGCACTAGCCCGCCGCGAAGTTCGCTACGCGGGTCACCGCCGCTTCCAACGGTAATACTTCATCGTAAACCCATTCGACGGTTCGATCTCTTCCCTCTCGAACACGAAGCCTTCGCGCTCGTACCAGCGCCAGGCCTTTTCGTTCTCGCGGACGCAGCGCAGATACATCTCGTCGGGCATCTGTGTGCGCGTGAAGGCGAGCAGTTTGCGCCCGAGCGATTGGCCCTGATAGGCGGGGCCGACGAACAGCATGTCGAGGTCGAGCTTTGGCAGATGCAGCGCCAGCATTGCGGCGATGGCGCCGTTATCGTCGGCAACGTACAGGCTCCAGCCGTCTTCGATCTCGCGCCTGATCCGGGCACGCAGATTGGCGAGCAGGAACGCGCTGGCTTCGCCGAGCCCGGTCGAGACCCAGCTCTCCATCCAGACGCGGCCAACCTCGTCATATTCGTCGGCACGGGCAGGGCGGATGATCGGATCAGGCATTGGATTCTCGGTTCGATCTGTTTGGTGAGTGCACGCGAGATCACCTGAGTGATCAGGTGCAGTCCCGGAAAATTCCCGCTTCAGCCGCGCTGGCTGCGCACCGCCTGCTTCGGCCGCGCCTTGCCGGCGGACAGGCACACCACTTCCGATATCTGTAGCAACTGGCGCGCCAGCGGGCTGGTCTTGCGCCAGACCATGCCGATGGTGCGCGACGGCTCGGGATCGCGGAAGCGCGCCAGCGAGACCGAGGCGGAGCGCGTCTCCACCGGCACGGCCATCTCCGGAATCAGCGTCACGCCGATACCGGCGCTGACCATCTGGACCAGCGTCGACAGCGAATTCGCATCCAGCATTTCGCGCGGCGGCGCCGACTGCATGTTGCAGAACGACAGCGCCTGGTCGCGGAAGCAATGCCCTTCCTCGAGCAGCAGCAGCCGCATCTCGCGCATCATCTCGCGCGACGGCACCGGCGTGCCCTCGTCGGTGCCCGGCCGCACCAGCAGGAATTTCTCGTCGAACAGCGCGACCTCCGTCAGCGATGGTTCGGACACGGGCAGCGCGACGATCGCGGTGTCGAGCCGTCCCTCGACCAACTCCTGGATCAGTCGCGGCGTCATGGTCTCGCGCACGCGGATGTCGAGCTCCGGATGCATGCGCGACAGGTTCTTGGTGATCCGGGGCAGGAGATACGGCGCGATCGTCGGGATCATGCCGATGCGCAAGCGGCCGGCGAAGCGGTCCTGCGAGGCACGGGCGAAATCGCCGAGCTCATCGACCGAGCGCAAGATGTCGCGGACGCGGTGCGCGAGTTCCTCGCCGAACCGGGTCAGCGCGACCTGCCGGGCGCTACGTTCCAGCAACAGTCCGCCGAGCGCCTCCTCCAACTCCTTGATCTGCATCGACAAGGCCGGCTGAGAGATCGAACAGGCCTCCGCCGCGCGGCCAAAATGGCCGTGCCGGGCCAACGCATCGAAATACCGGAGTTGGCGCAGGGTGACGTTGAGCATCAGAAAATCTTATTGCAGCGATCACTAAAGTCAACTTCCCCTGATCGAACGTGGCGCTTAGAGTGGTTCTACCTGGTCAAAAGGCGCCGTCGGACGCCACCAGAGGAGGTATTCATGGACGATTCTTCGAAGTGCCCGTTTTCGGGCGGAAAACCCGCGCGCGTGAACCGCGACTGGTGGCCGACCCAGCTCAGCATCGAGATGCTGCACAAGAATTCCGCCCTGTCCGACCCGATGGGCAAGGACTTCGACTACGCCAAGGAATTCAAGACGCTCGATCTCAACGCCGTCATCAAGGACCTGACCGCGCTGATGACGGATTCGCAGGAATGGTGGCCGGCCGACTTCGGTCACTATGGCGGCCTGATGGTCCGCATGGCCTGGCATAGCGCGGGCACCTATCGCACCACGGACGGCCGCGGTGGCGCTGGTGCCGGTCAGCAGCGTTTCGCGCCGCTGAACAGCTGGCCCGACAACGCGAACCTCGACAAGGCGCGCCGCCTGCTCTGGCCGATCAAGCAGAAGTACGGCCGCAAAATTTCCTGGGCCGATTTGATGGTCCTCGCCGGCAACGTCGCGCTGGAATCGATGGGCTTCAAGACGTTTGGTTTCGCCGGTGGCCGCGCCGACGTGTGGGAGCCGGAAGAACTTTACTGGGGCCCCGAGGGCACCTGGCTGGGCGATGAGCGCTACAGCGGTGAGCGTCAGCTCGCCGAGCCGCTCGGCGCCGTGCAGATGGGCCTCATCTACGTCAACCCGGAAGGCCCGAACGGCAAGCCGGATCCGGTCGCCG
>Ga0207426_1000627_pt1 | contig 44831 bp, 86 predicted proteins | sample AraplaMF_Cvi_mMS_FD_184265 | JGI IMG/M metagenome (GOLD analysis project Ga0207426, IMG submission 184265) | Arabidopsis root microbial communities from the University of North Carolina, USA - plate scrape MF_Cvi_mMS (SPAdes) (version 2) | ecosystem: Host-associated > Plants > Roots > Endosphere... | reverse complement strand
GTCGCGCTTGAGCTCAAGGCCCTTCAGCATTTCTTGATAGGCGAGTTCGTTGTCGCGGCCGGCATGATCAACCGCCTGCTGGGTGCCGGACACGCGGGCCACCTTGTCCGAGATCTGGCAGATGTTGCCGAGACGGACAGTCGGGGTCGCAGCATCGGTCGTGGCGTCGTCGCCTTCGAGCACCGCATTGGAGGTGTTGACAGCGGCCAGAGCCTGGGTCTGCCATTCGTGATTGACGGCGGTCGCTTTCTCGCGCTCGGCACCGGTCATGAACGGGGTGTCGGTCGGATCAATGCGATAGATCACATCGGAGAGGTCTTCGCGATTGCCGATCGCGTCGTAAGTGAGGAAGGTATCTGCATCAACAGCCATTGTAGTCTCCTATTTCCGGCGCGATTGGAGCGCACGCAGTTGCTGCGCCACCTTGAGATCGCCGGTCTGATCGAGTTTTCGGGTGAGGGCTTGGATTTGCTCAGAAACAGCAGAGCCTGCGGGCCTTGCAGTTCCGGGCCGCTGTACGGGGGGAACGGGTTTGGCGGTAACGGTCGTCTTGGCCTTCTGAATGTCCCGGAGCTGCAGGGAGTCCGCGAGGAGTCGCTGGATGCGGTGATCGTAAATCGACAGTTTCGATTTGCCGCTCGCCAACTCTGCGAGTTCGCTGTCCTTGAAGCCCAATTCGGGGAGTAGTTCAGACACGCGCTGCACGAGCGCGGAGCCCTTGGCCTTGTCTGCAAGCTCCGGAATGAATTCGGCGGCCTTCGCGTTCTCCTCCTGGATGTGTAGCGCCCATTTGGATTGCTCAGCGACCGACTTCTCCGACTCGGCTTTCTCCGCCTCCTGCTTCGCGGCCTGCAAGCGCATCTGGTGCACCTGCCATGCCTGAAACCGGAACGGGTCTTCAGCCTGGAGCTTGACCAAGTCGTCCATCGTCCTGATGTCGCCGAATTGCGCCTGGTTGACGCTCTCCAGCTCATTCAGGAGCGAGGGAAGCTTGGCCTCGTACTGTTGCCTTGCCTGTTCCGCCTTCTGGCGCTCGGCCTCGATGGCCTTGCGCTGTTCAGCGATTTCGTTCTGACCTCGGCGGAATTCCCGCTCCCTCTCCTGTTCGCGAGAATGCAGGTATTCCTGCGTCTCACGAGGCAAGGACTGGAAACGCTCCTTCTCTGCCTGCGTCCAAGACCTCGGCGGCTCGATGGGCGGCAAATCTGCCGGTTCGGCTGCTTCAGTCGGTTCGCCGGGAACCTCTGCACGAGGGGCGGCGTTGGCTTGCGCCAATTCGGGCTGCTCGACCGGAGCGGGTGGCTCGACGGGAGCGGATGTTTCTTTCGGCTTGTGCCGGGCTGCTGCAAGTGCCTTGGCAGCCTGAGAGATCGAAAGGTTTTCGCTGGTCTCAGGCGCCGGGGTGATGACGGCAATAGCATCGCCGCCAGCAGGGGCGCTGGTTTCGTCGCTCAAATGATGTTCCTTGTGTTAGATGATGCCGAAACGCTTCTTGCGCTCGGCCGTCTCCGCAAGCTGCTTCAATTCCGCCTGCGCAAGCTTTCCGTCGCTCACGACCTTGGTGAGGTGATCCCTCACCTTCCCGACTACGTTGATGGCGAAGAACAGCTTCTCCCGGCCAGTGATGTCCTCGATCGTGGTAGCCCGCCAGGCGGCGATATAAGCGCTTTCCAGCGAGGTGAACGCTTCGCCTAGCAATTCATCGTCCAGAAGCTTTTGCGCTCTGGTAGCCCTCGCCGCGGCCTTGTTGAGGGCGGTTTCGTCGGTCACTCGCCACCCTTCGGCTGCTTGGCGGACTGCTGCGCCGCTTCCATCTTCTGCTCGTGCGCCTGCTGGCCCTGAGCCACCTTGAATACGCCCGCCTCCATCTGCTGGCGATGCTGCTCGGCCTGCTGGGCCATCTGCTGGTCGTGCTGCTGCTGCTTCATCTGCAGCTCAGCCATCTTCAATTCGCGCTGCAGCTGGAATTCGAGGATGGCAAGCTCCTTGTCCATCTCGAACTTCTGCTGAGCCTGCACCATCTCCGCATTGGTCTTGCGGTCCTGGGTCGCGATGTCGGCCTGCGCCTGTGTCGTCTCGATCTGGGCCTTGCGCTGGTCGGCCTGCGCGTCCAACTGGGCCTGAACCTGCATGTTCTGCTGGTCAGTCTGCGCCTTGATCTGGGCGACCTGCACGGACTCGGGCGGCTGCGGCGGCTGAGCCGGATGCAGCAATTGGCCGGTCTGCGGATCTTTCGCGCTCGGATCGTCAAAGAACTTGTCGGGGTTCTTGTGCCCCATGATCTTGGTCAACTCAGACGCCGTGTTGAACAGCTTGTCGTCGCCGACCATGTGGGCCTTGCCGCCCGCCAGCAATTCCTTCTGGAAGTTGGCCAGGGCCATGGTCTGGGCGAACTGCTGAGCCTTGCCGCCGGTCCCGAGGCCGACGTTGATCGTCATATCGTTGCGGGTCTTCCACTCTCGCGGATCGACCTGAACCCAGGAATTGCGCAAGCGCACCGTCTGAGCCTGCTGGCCGTGCTTCCTGATCGTGCCATGGAGCAGCGAGAACATATCCCGCACGCCCTCGGCCACGATACGGGCAATCAGCTTCATGCGCATCTGGGACGCCGAAAACACCTGCGCAACAGCCGTTGCCGACTGGTTCTGCAATGCATTGGCGTCGATGCCCTGAGACTGATTGGACAGGCCCGTGCGGGTTTCTCGGGTCGCGTCCAGGTACTGCAGCGCAGGGTAAACGCTCGACGTGATATCGGGGACTACCTGCCAGTTAAGTCCGCCGGCAGTCTTAGTGCGGACAACGCCACCTGGGCGGCTGACCAGTAGATCATCCAGAGTGTTAGGACCGGCATTGGCTTCGGCGACCTCAACGCGCGGGTTGTTGTGCAGGTAAAGGTTGTCCAGCATGCCCCGCATGAGCGCAGTCTTCACACGCTGAATGTCCATCACCAGATCGGCGATCGATCGGCCGAAGAACCGATGCGTAACCGGAACCGGAGTGGTTGCGGCAAACGGCATCGCGTCGAACGGCTCAATGCAATCCTTGCCGTCCTTGCGCAGGATCTCGCCCTGATCCCCGCCAGTGATCACCTGGTAGAGGCAGGGGCGGCCATTGCCCTCGTAGTCCATCCGAACATAGTGCTCGGTGATCTTGACCAAGCGCGCCGCCTTGTTGACATCGCTCGAGCCGAAATGCTCGTTCACGGTATCGCGGGAGATCGTCTCAATATCGGTATTGCCCGTATAGGGCGAAAGCGCCTTGATCTGGGCCTCGTCAAAGCCCTCCGCGATCAGTTGCCCCTCGGTCTTGGTCACGACCTCGTGGAAGCAATAATTGCTATCCCGGATGCTGCGGGCGCCGCGCTCGATCCCGAACTCCTCGGGGGGCACGCCCATCACCTTGGCCTGGGCAAGCTTCTTGGTGGTGACGATCGTCACGTCATGCGTTATCGCCGCAAAAGACGAACCATCAGACATGCCGGGACCGTTGGGACCACCAACGACAGACATCATTGCCGGCGGCGCCATGGCGTCCATCAGCTAGTCGCCTCATCGGCAACAGCAGGGTTGTGGATGCTGTGCTCGATAATTTTCATGGCTCCATTGGAGTCCACGACCTGCTTCGCCAGCTTGGCGAATTCTTCGTCGCTCATCCCATAATAGGTCTCGCGCTCTTCCTGCTCGGTCTCTTCCCACCAAACCTTGACGATGCCCACCTTCGAGAGCAGCGCGTCCTTGATGAAGGAATAGAGGACCATGAAGCCGGGATTCTGCTGCATGAACACATGGTTCACGTAGTCGGTCTCTTGCTGCGCCGCCTCCTCGTCTTCCGGGCCAACCGGCTCGAAGCGGACAACCTCATCGGAGCCAGCGAAGATGTCCATCAGGTTGGGCATCAGGCCCTCGATGGTGTCGGCAACATCGGTCGAGACAGCCTTGGAGCGGCCAGCCTGCGCCGGCATGTCCTTTTCCATGTTGCCAAGGTAGTAATCCATGGCATCGGCGCGCTCTTCGGCCAGCTCAGCCGCGCTCATGGCCGCCAGCGCATCGGCCTTCTGAGCAGCCAGCATGGCCTTGAGGTCGAGCGAGGACATCTGAGCCATCAGGCGTAGCCCTGATTTGCGTAGCGCAGCGGCCGATTGAAGCTCTTTGTCCGAGCCGGGTCTTCATAGGAAACGCACATCAGGCCGAAGGCGTCCGCGCCGTGTGAAGACCAATCGTGTTCGGGTCCAAGCAATGCCTCTCTGTCGTCATCCGACTTCTTTTCGTGATACCAACCAAGCGCGTCGCGCCCATCTTGAGTTGTCTCTTCATCGAACCAGATCGAGTCAAACACGCGCCGGCCGGCCTCAATGCGCTGCTTAGCGGCGCCCTTGCCCTGGTTCGGGATTACCGTGACCGAGTACGAAGCCGCCCTAAACGCGCTCTCAAACGACGCATCAATGATCTTTTCGTTAGTTGCGCCGTCATGTGGCAGATAGATATCAGCAACATCAGGCGTGTAGCCCTTGGAGTGCAGCCAGCGAATGTGCGTTGCCAACGGCTGGCCTTGGGCCTCGTAATAGTCCCGGGTGCGTATCTCCCGGTCGATAAACTGTGCCGGCCACATTGCGAAGGCGTCGGCCTTGGCGCCCGTTCCTCCGATATCGACATACACCCGCACCCGCATGATCGGATCGAACGCAACCCGCGTGATGCGCTTTTGCTCTCGTGCCCTTGTCAGGAATGGCGCGTAGTAAGCGCCCTCGATTGCCGTCACAAAGTCGCCCTCCCAGACGTGCTCATACTGGTCAGGGCGCTTCGCCAGATCGTCTAACCTGGTTTGGACCAGACGGGTCTTGCTGAACCACGGGTTATCGCGCCAGTTCATTTGCACGATCTTGGCGCCCGTTGGCGGGTCTTCACGAAAGCGCTTGTGTGTTGCGCTCTTCTTGCGTTCCGGGTTCCACGTCACCCAGATTTCAGCGCCCTCTTCGCGCACGGTCGGGATTGCCTTGGCCCACGCTGTCTCGGACACGGGCTCGGCCTCATCCACCCACAACAGGCGGATCTTGGCCTTCGACTTGATGCTGTCCAGGTTGTGGCGCAACCCGACGAAGGCGAAGCTAATGCGCCCGTCCCTTGTCCGGACATACTTCTCACCGACATCGTACTTTGCCAGCAACCACGGCTCTTCGAGAATCGCCGCTTTGACCTCGGCGAGCGAGCTATCATCCAGCGAGTTCATAAACTCTCGCCCGCAGACGATGACGCCGTCTTGGCCAGCCTCTGCGAACATCAAGCCGCGGACAGCGGCCATCTTTGCAAACGTTCTTGTCTTTGCCGATCCACGGCCACCATAAGCGCCGCGGTACATAGCCTCGCCCGTGAAGACAGGGACGAGTTTGTCAGGAATCCTGAGCTGGGGGACGGACACCAATCAACTCAATCTTGGTGATCTGGATCGGCGGCCCATCGTCGTCTCCGCTGATCGGCTGAGTTGGCTTACCCCAGCCCCGGTCAAGCAACGCAACTGATGCGGCAACGCGCGCCGATTCCGATGTTCCGTTCTGAGCAATCCCAGCCAGAGTAGATAGCGCCGTTTCGGTATGCGACCGCGCCAAAGAGCGAATATCTGTAAGAGTTTTAGTCATTTAAGCACTGGGTCTACCCGAAGTTAGACGCCCATGCAGAGCCGTCCCTAAGCTGCCCGTACCAGGCCGCCGAACCCTCGCGCATGGACAGGGGGAACAACCCCCAATGGGAAACGCTGATCACTCCGGCGCCCCGTTCGAGTTCAGCCCAAGAGCCGCCTTCAGGTCGGCCGTCTCAGCCTTGATGTCCTTGACCTGCTGCGTCGCCGCGTTCGCCGTATCCTGCAACTCCGCCATAACATCGGTCATCTCCTGACCAGCCTGGTTGAGCTGCGCCTTGGCCGCCGCAAGCTGGTTGCGGATTTGCTCAGCAAGGAATTTGGCGCCAGTGACGCTCACCTTCGTGTTCTCCGTGCGGATGAAGGGATTTTGTAGCGCGAGGCGAATCTCGTCATTCGAGGCCATCGGCCCCACCTCAACGCTCTTGTCCCCGATCGTTATCACTTGGTTGCCACTTGGCGCGTAACTGACCGTCAGCCCATCGCCGCCCGGGATATCCTGCAAGGCGTGGCGCAAATCCTTGACTGACATTCCGCCTAACCGCCTTGTTTCCTCGACCGCGATCGAAAGCCGCGCCGCGAACCAGCGCAGGTCTGTCTCACGCAGGGTCTTGCTCGGGAGCGGTGAAGATCGGCTGGACCGGCGGCATGTCGCACGGCGCGGTGTCCTCGACCGGAAGGAACCTCAGATCATCAACGCCGCTGCCGTTCTTCGTGTACTGGCCGTTCTTGTTCTGGAAATCCGTGTAAAGAACGTCGCCCATCACGCCCTCCACTCACATGCCAGGCAGCCAGCCGCCAAGAGCGCCGCAACGATCAACGCCGCGGTCTCAAGGTGCTCGACCATCATGGCGATCTCCTCGAAGGCCGGCGAAATGCCGAAGTTCAAATCAGGCTCTTCGGCTTGATCACGCCATTGCGCTCCACAAGCTTGGCGTGGCCGTCGCGGATCATGCGGGCGAGAAATTCCAACTGCGCTTTGGTCATGTTGGCTCCAATGGGTTTCGCGCGCCACTCGCCTGATGAGCGCTCTCGCGTTTAACGCGGCAGGGGGAGCTTATAAGCGCTATGAGTGGCTGAGGGCGCGCGAACGAAAACGCCCGCCAACGGATTTCTCCGGGCGGGCGAATCACTAATCTTGTATGCTGGCGAATGTACCCGTTCGAACGGACAGGTCAAGCACAATTACACAGACCTGTTTACCCGGGGCTGTGGGTCGCCAGACCGTAGAAAACCGCCAGATCATCCAGGCACTCCTTGAACCGCTGGCCCAGAAACCTGATCTCCCGCTCCGTCACCATCATACGCATCAGCGCCGTCGCCTCAATCGAATAGCCATGCACTAAGATCGAATGCGCGAGCGCTGAGCCGTTCTGGCCGAGCAGCCGATAGATTTCCCCCAGCCGTTTGGCGGACGCCTGTTGAGCCTCCGTGATCGGCTCCGGTGTAACGCCGCCGTCAACGGCCTCCTTGCCCGGGTCGATTGCCCTTGGCCCCCGCTCTGCGTTCTCAAAATCCTTCTGAAAGGCCCGCCCGGCGTGATACTGCGCCTCGTCAATCCGCTTGCGGGCATGGAGCCCAGCCAAGGGATCATCTCGCGTGGAGCGCATCACGATCAGCTTTGATCCCTGCTCCATCGGATCTTCGACCTCGATAGGGTCGAGATGGGGTTGTAACCCCCGGTTAGATTCCGAGGCCCGCCGGTCATAGACCTTGCCCGGATCGTAAGGTTTTCTCTTCGGTCGTGCCATGATGCCCCCGGTAGTCGCTCAGACGGTTGACGGCCCAAAGCCGCGCTTCAATTGTTCTGCTAACTCACGCATGCCACTCGCAATCCGCTCCTGCATCGCCGGGTCCACCTCTGGCTCCGGCAATTGCTTCCGGTTCAGCCGCTCCTCGCGCTCCCGATCGATCCAGTATTCGCGCGTCCAGCCCTCAAGATGCTCCCGATACCTTGCCAAATTGGGGTAGCTGACCATCGCCGGAAGGCCTCTCGATGGGCTCATGGCCCGCTCGATCACGGGCTGCGGATAGATTGATAAGAGCTCCACGAACCCCGCCACGAAGGCCTGCTGATCCATCGCCGGGATCGTGTCGCTGAAGCCCAGAATTCGTTCGGCCGCTTGCATCGCGGAGTGCATTGAGGATTTCCCTTCCTGTTTCGCGTTCCTGTTGGTGGGCCGTAAGGGGCTTGGCGGGGGCGCCCGGCTTCGTCTTGCTGTTGCGAATCCAGCGCGCCCATGTGCGGGGCCAGTCGGCCTTGGCGGCGTCCTTGCCGGCCTTCGCAACCCAGTAGTCGCGGAAGTTTTCGGCCTCGGCGTCAACCTGGCTGTCCGACCAGCCAAGCGATCGGGCGTAGCCCCGGTCGGCATCCGATGGACGCCAGTCCGGCGATAGCCGAGTGCCCCTCTTATCTTTCTTAGATTCTATATCTGTTTTAGTATTAGAGAGAGAGGCGCCGTAACGCGTTACGGTTTCGTTACGGTTCGTTACGGTTTCGTTACGGCCAGAATCCTCAACATCAGGCGTAACGGCGTTACGGTTCGTTACGGTTTCGTTACGCTTCTTGTTGTCCCGATAGCGCTGTTGACGGACTGCATTAGCGGAACGAGCAGGCACATTGGCAGCGCCCGCGGCGAACACCTCGGCAACGATTTGCATGGCCTCGCTCGGGTCCATCCCGGCAGCAACCATGCGGGCCACGTAGTCGCTTAGAATGGTCAAGCGGCCTCCGTGCTGGTCGGGGCCTCGTAACCCCAAGCGTCCCAGCCAGGACGCGCAGCGCGCGCATTCAACTCAATCTTTGGAAGGTTCGGGAAGTATCGCTCGATCAGTTGATAGAACGTCTCAGGCTTCTCGGAGTGGCGCGCAACTGGTGCATCCACCAAGCTTTCGACCTGCGTTCCCATGGCTGGCGCCGGCACATTGCCGCGCGTCCCCACAAGCAGGATCTCATGCTGATTCCTGAACCAATAGCCGGTCCCGATGCGGTCCTTGGCCCAGACACAGTGCGACTTGTACTGGAAATCCCAAGCGTCCATGACGCGCAGAGCATCCGGCAGCATGGGCACGGTCGCCCAGAGGAACAGCACGCAATCGTCGGCCGCGATGTCAGCTACCGGGCGGTTGCAGATATCCTCTGTCGAGCTCGTCGGGTAATGATTGTCGGCGGCGCGGTCCATGCCGGTGTCGCGGCTGTAGACCTCGAAACGCCACTCAGGATCGGCATAGATCACGCCATAGCGCTTGTCCGGCAATGCTGACTGCCTAGCGGCCAGATCGCGTTCACGCTCTGCGCGGCGCTCCTTCTTGTCGGTAGCGGCCACGTCGAGTGCCACACGATCGCCCTTCGCGATGCGGTCTCGCACGCTGTCAACCATTGCTTCGAATGCTTGCTCGCCGATACCACCGATGCGCTGCGCCCTGGACGAGAGCTTGCGATCGATACCGGCCTCCTCCAGCTTGACGCGCGGAAACTGTTCTTCATCGGAACAGTTTCTTGGGCGCCCCTCTGCAATTTGTCCCGCCCGCTTCGCCTCGGTGAGCATGATCCCTAGTCGGCGCTCGGCCCGCAAACGAAGCTCAGTTGCATCGACCTCGAGCTGAGTATCCTTGGCCATGCGAGCATAAGCCCGCATAGCCTCGGATTTGTCGCGGATGTCCTTCACCTCATCAACGCTACGCGCTTCCGCAAGCGCAGAGCGAGCCGTCTCGTATCGAATAAGTTGCGTCATCCCCCGTCCTTTGAACTAGCTTCCCAATTGTTGATCTCTTCCAGAGTTTGATCGATCAGGTCGCGCAGAGCCGAGAGCGTTTCCTTGGCGCGGATCGCGGCGCGTCCCGATACGAAATACGGCCCCGGAGGAGGCAATTCGGCGGCTGATGCCGCGGCAATGGTGGATGCTCGGCGCCCCAGTGCAGAGTTGCCCGTGTTGATCTCAGAGACGCGGCCACCATTCGAGCCGCCAAAGTAAGCGGCAATATCGGACTGCCGATCGCCGCGTGCCAGCATGCCCTTGATGATCGCGATTTCACTGTCACTTAAAGCCATTGATATCTCCAATAGGTTCAATTGTGATGCGAACGCCCTGCGCGTCGCGATTCCACAATACTCTACCTTCTCGGAGAATCAGGTCGTGATCGGCTTCGATGACGCCGAATTCCACGAGTAAATCGGTGACGCCCTTTTCGAAGTTGAAGGCGTCGCGGCGGCGGTTGTCGCGCCCCTCCTGGAATTCATAGGTGATCTTGACCGGCCCCTTGATGGCCGGCGGTCGCTGCATCTTGAGCACATAGGATGCTTCCAGCTTCCAGTCGCAGTACCGCTGCGATTTGTGCCGGCGCGTCTTACCGTCAGAGAACATCGCATTCACGCTGACGGGAAACGGGAGTGTGAGAACCACGTTCATGCGGCCCGAATCTCCCGGCGTAACTGCTTCAGCACCTCGACTTGGAGCAAATCCTCCAGTTCGGTGCGACGTTGCGAATATGGCTTCTCGACAGATAGCAGCGATTTTATATGGGCGACGCGATGCTTCACAGGAAGCCGCTGCATCCGCCTGATCAGGACATGAAGCGGGGTCATGCTGCCCTCGCACGGAAGCCTGACGAAAACGCCGCGGGGTTGGGCTTGCGCGCCTCCGTCGTGGTGTAGCAAAGCCGGAAGTGACCAAGGCAGAACGACCGCTCATGAACCGGATGACCACAGTAGCGCGCGTTGGACGGCTCGCCCGTGATGTAGCGGCAATCACCCCGGCCCAACTCCTCCAAGGTCTTATCCATCGTCGGAACATTGATCGTTGCAGGCTTGAACGGAGCCCGGGCGACGACCTTCAACTGGACAGCACGAGGCTTGCGGGCCCGGGGAGCGCGCGGCTTCTTCTCGGGCTTGGGCTTGGAGCAGCCGGCGCGGTTGGCGATGCCGATGATGGAATTGCGGGTGACATTGAAGCCCCGCTCTCGGAACAAGTTGGCGATCTCCGAGGCAGATTTTGTCTGCCAGAGCGACACGACTTCCTGTCTCTGCTCGTCTGTCCAAGCCATCATGCCCGTTGCTCCTGACGCTTGCGGTCAAGGGCCGAATAGCCTGGAGGAGGGTCATTGAAGAATGACGCAGTTAGCGTGCGCGGGGCACTCAGCCGCGCATCCCGGTCGACAACGACATGATCGGGCACCCGCCTCGGGTCGCTCGTGTCATTACGGAACCCCCAACGCCCCTCCTTTTTAAGGAGGTTGCGCCTATCCATCCGTTCACGCCTCATTGCCTCAGTCATGGAGATGACGCGGTGGCGCGTGTCGAGCGCCTTGATCGTCCGGCCCATGATCTCTGAAATCTTGGCGTAGGGTGTCTTCTGCTTCCGCAACTTAAGCAGAAGCGCGTCTTCTTCCGGCGTCCAATACATTCCCCTGCCCTTCCTTCCTGTGCCCGGCGCCTGTGATGCAGGCCGGCTACTTCACTTCCTACGGATCGCAGCCCAAAAACGGGCCACCAATAGCCTCGCCTTCACGGAGGCTTTGGACATCAAAGCCTTTAGTAACCGCATCAATCTCTCCTTTGATGAGTTTCAGTCTCAACTCATCAGCACGGTTTTCCTGCTCGACGCGGTTACAAAGATTTTCGTAACTGGCCCTGATATTCTGGAACAATGTTATGCGGGGTTCTTTGACCCCTTCCGACTTCGCGAGGAACGCGCGCACCCATGATCCGGATGCGCCAATGGCTTTCCCGACTGCGCCGTAAGCCACCATGCGAGAGCCCGAGCGGCGCTGCTCGTGCTCGACCAGCGCGCCCAAGGCGCTGCGGGTGATGGTTGTTAACGCGGCGGCACTCATTGCGTTTTTCCTCGCAAACTTTGACAGCACTCTCGCAATCCTTTCCTGCATGTTCGGAACATGAGGAAAGAGGCACTCGAACAAGACAACGACACGTGGCAGCCGCTAAGCTTGGCGGCAGGTCGGCTGCTACTGAAAATAGACGAAGAGCATCATCCCGAGGGCGAGAGGAATCGCTCCGAGGACGACGAGAAGCAGAAGAAGGACGCCGAGCGCGAGCAGTATGTCGCGCAGCGCTTGCGCGACATTGAGCGCTTTGAGCAGCTCTATCGCACGGCGATAAAAGGACGCCGCTAAGGGCGCCAAGTTTGCCAGGCCAAGGGAGGAGATGGCCGGCGAAGAAGAGGTTTCGGCGTCCGAATTGTATTGAGTGACGACGCCAAGAGAGCCGGCCTGCGTGTCCAGGTTGCCCCCGCCCCCGAGCGCGGGCCGGCTGCTCATCTCAACAGGAGAAATAGATGTGGTGGGCTCTTGGCGCCCTTGCTGTTCTGATGGCTGCGATCGTTGGATCGATGCTGTTCTGGCGCTGGCTGAACCGCGGCTTATGGCGAGAGGATCGCTAAGTGCAGTCCGGCCGCTCAAATTGTCTGCACCTATGGGGATGATGCGCGTCATGCCGCACCATCGACGGTTGCAAAGTATGAATGGCCGATGTTTCGTTCCGATACAGGAACCCCCGCGCGAATACTGCTTTCCGTTTTTTCCCAGCGTTGCGACGGAAGTTCACTTGCAAACACAGGAACCGTTGTGGTTGCATATCCTCGCGCGCATTTCGCGCCAACAACCAGGGCGGGGAAATTGTAATGAGGATGCTGCGGGCTGCCGTACCGGAGTACTTTGTCGATTGGTTCGAAGATTACGAGTTCTCGAACGGTATACTCACGTTCAAGGGCATAAGAAACAGAACCGGATTGCAACATCCCGCGCCTTCCGATCTCACGCCTGTCGTCAACCTCGCCATGCCGGCTGTCTATGTCGGTCGCTGCATCGAGAGTTGCATGCGCGCCGCCGACCCCGATGTGGTGTCGCTGGTCAAGTCCTCTCCGCTCCATCGCATGATGAGCTGACATCAATCAGCTCCAGCGACATTCGGCGCCGGCACAGTTTCGCCGGTGTCGGAGGGAGGCGCCCATAGATCAGGGCGAAGGGCTGACGCTGGGATGTCGCCCTTTGTGAAAGCGTGGATCGCCAAGGCGAGTTTCGGGCCTGCACGCCCTGACCTCCGCGCCTTGTTGATCAGCGGCTGACTGAGGCCGGTTTCGTTGGCAAGTTTTGCCTCTGAACCGCCGGCAAGCTCAATCGCGCGCTCAATGAGACTGTGGTTTCCCATAACCAGCAGCATAACCTGAGTTATGGGGAAGTCAAGAACCAATGTTATCGAGACAGCCGATAACCGATGTTATTATTATGCTGGGCATGCAACCCGGCGAAATCATTAAAGAAGCGCGCGAGAAGAAGGGCTGGTCTCAGAAGCAGCTCGGCGACCGCGTGGGCATTTCTCAGCCGGCCGTGAAGAAAATAGAGGCCGGCGCAACCCGCCAGACCAAGTTCCTGCCGAAGATCGCCCAAGTCCTGGAGCTCGATCTTGCCAACTTGGACGCCTCTCTCAATAGCCAGTTAGTGGAAGATCCAATCCCGCCGCCGCTCCAAACGGCCGGCCGACCGGATTTCAGGATATTCGCCTCCGCTGAGGGCGGACCTGGCGAGATCATTCGATCGGCCGAGCCTGTGGATTTCGTGCCGAGGCCGACCCACCTCCTCCATGTCCGCGATGCCTACGGCCTGCTGATCACCGGGTCCTCCATGGAACCCGAATACAATGCCGGCGAAATGGCGATCGTGGAGCCATCCATGCCTCTCATTTCGGGAGAGGTCTACATCTTCTATGCCGAACGGCATGGCGAAGCTCGAGCGACGATCAAGAAACTGCGCCGAGCCACGGCCGACCATTGGCTTGTGACTCAGCATAACCCGCCCGATGGCAAGGCCAAGGACTTCACTCTCCCCCGGCGAGAGTGGACGGTCGCCCATCGCGTCACAGGAAAATTCACTAGGCGATAACGACAGTTTTGCGCTGCACAATCTTTTTTGCGCCTTTCGATAACTTTTCTTATTGACGGTTATCGATAACCTAGGTTATGGTTCTCCTATCAGCACGGGGAGCCAGCCATGAACCAGCACGTACTTCCGCCAGAGAACGTCCGCGAATTCACCCTCGCGAAGCCCCACTCGATCCACGAGCAGTTCATCGTGGTCCGCGGAACTCGCCGTGGTCGCGAGCCCTACATCGAAGACACGATGATGAGCCGGTTCGAGGTCATCGCCCACATCTCGGAAGATGTGGAGCAGCTTCGCCAGATCATCGCGTTCGATCTGGTCGCCAAGACCTCCCGCGACGCCACCGACGAAGTCACGGGCATTGTGATCGATCGCTGGGCACAGGACGGCAAGCTCCTCACCGAGAGCCAGAAGGCTTTCGTCGCGATGTGCAAGGGCGACGTGTTCGCCAACGCTTTCCGGCTGGAGGAGGCGTGATGCTACCCGAAAACCGTATCGATCAGTTCTGTGCCTGCCTGATCGCATTCCTTGGCACTTTCGCAATCGCAACCCTGGTGCTGCGATGATCCAGCACAAGCCCCTCGCCGTCGTCCTCGCCTTCGAGCCCGAGGAGAAGCGCCAGAACGTGATCGCCGACACGATCAGGCAGCACTGGCATGAGCTGATCGCATTGAAGCCGCTCGATCGCAAGGCGCGCATCGATGAGCTTCTGAAGCCGAAGAAGAAGTGAGGACAGTTATGGGCGTCATGTCTGACTTTGATCTGGACAACCAGCTTTTTGAAACCGTCCGCCGCGCGGTCGAGGACGAGGAGCCGCAGACCCCGAAGGAAATCGCGCAAGTCAAGGTCGAGATGGCCGCGCGTGATGCGTTCCTGGCGGTGCAGGAGCTGTCGAAGCTCCGCAATGACCCGGTTGCCAAGCCGGCGTTTACGCCACGCGTCGAGGCTGATCTGTGGTCGGCCTACAACACGTTGACCGCCACCCTCACCTGTCTCCGTATCGACAACGGCGAGGAGCCCCCGCCGCGCTCAATCCCGGTCGGCTCCAACGTGAGGAAATTCCGCCGATGAGCAACTTCGAAACCGCCCAAGAGATGTTCGATGAACTCTGCCGCCCCTTCGCGGCCGAGGAGATCGAGTGGCGCATCGGCAGCACCAACCAGGATAAGACCAAGGGCATGGCGCTGGCCTACATGGACGCCCGCGCCGTCATGGATCGCTTTGACGCGGTCTGCGGGCCCGATGGCTGGCAGTGCAACTACACCATGAGCGGCGCCATCGCGATCTGCAACATCGGCGTCCTGATGCCGAGCGGCAACTGGATCTGGAAGGCGGACGGGGCCGGCGCCACTGACGTTGAGGGCGAGAAGGGCATGCTTTCCGATGCCTTGAAGCGCGCCGCTGTGCGTTGGGGTGTCGGCCGCTACCTGTACGAGATGGATTCCCCGTGGGTGGCGATCGTCCAACGCGGCAAGTCCTCCTTCCTGGCCGATGGTGTCCGGAAAGAACTGGACAAGGTCCACGAAGACTTCTGCCTCAAGGCAGGTTGGGGCTTGCGAGCTGGGCGCGTCGCCTACTCCTTCGCCAATCAGGTCGTGAAGCATTTCGTGACGAGCGCCGCAGAGGCGGCGGATCTTCGTGAGCGTAACGCCGGCACCATCGCGCAAATGCCGGTCGCGATGCGGCGGCACCTTAACGACACCCTGGACCGCATCGGCGCGTCCACAACCTCAGAGGCAGCAGAATAATGGCGGGCTCGGTCAACAAGGTCATAATCCTCGGCAACCTCGGCAAAGACCCGGAGGTCCGCCGCACGCAGGACGGCAAGCCGATCTGCAATCTGACGGTCGCGACCTCGGAGACGTGGCGCGACAAGAACAGCGGCGAGCGCAAGGAAAAGACCGAGTGGCACCGCGTCGTCATCTTCTCCGAACCGCTCTGCAAGATTGCAGAGCAGTACCTGAAGAAGGGCAGCAAGGTTTACATCGAAGGGTCGTTGCAAACCCGCAAGTGGACCGATCAGTCCGGAGTCGAAAAGTATTCGACTGAGGTTGTTCTTCAGGGCTTCAACTCGGCGATGACGCTTCTCGATGGCAGGACGCCGGCCAAGGACGAAGCCGACGAGCCGGCGCCGACGAGTCAGCGCGCCGCACCAAAGAGGCCAGACCCGATCTCATCCGGCCGCAACTCCGACATGGACGACGACATCCCGTTCTGACCTTTCGACGCTTCGGGGGAAGCAATGACACGCGCCGTTCTCGTTCTCTCATCGCCGGATATCCGCCAGCGCGCAGCTCACTGGGCTGCGAAGCTGCCGGAGGGCACGCGCATTGAGTTCAAAGCGCCCAAGCGCTCCCTGCCCCAAAACGATCGCATGTGGGCCATGCTGACCGATCTCGCTTCTCAAGTGAAGTGGCACGGGCTGACCCTGACTGCTGACGATTGGAAACTGATCTTCCTGGACGCACTGAAGCGCGAAGTCCGCATGGTGCCGAACCTGGACGGCAACGGCTTCGTGAGTTTGGGCCGGTCATCCTCCGATCTGTCCAAGGCGGAGATGACGGACCTGATCGACCTTATCAGCGCATTCGGCGCCAACCATGGCGTGGTGTTTCACGATGGGGTGCACGAATGAGGTTCAAGCAGCCGAGGGAGCGCGACGAGGGCCATTTGGCGTTCATCCGCGAACTTCCCTGCGTGATGTGCGGCGACGACACGGCAACCGAGGCGGCTCACTTGCGCACCGGGAGCCTGCGCTACGGCAAGAAGCACACGGGGATGGCAGAGAAGCCGCACGATAGATGGTCTCTCCCGTTGTGCGGTCGCTGTCATCGCCAGCAGCACCAGGGGAACGAGCTGGAGTTCTGGCTGAACCAGGGGGTAAATCCCTTTGTACTCGCGATGTCGCTGCACAATGCGACGGGGGATCACGAGGCTGCAATGGAAGTGCTCAAGGAGCAAGCGCGGCAGGTGTTCGCGTGACCACTACGGCGGTGACGCTACGTCACCAACCATGACCAAGATCACACAGGAGAAATGAGATGACGCATCTGAGCACGCCGACGGAAATTCAAAGTGGCCACGATCGTCAAAAGTGGGCAGAGGGATTGATCCTCCAGCTTCCGGCCGATCATGATGGCCGTAATAGTTGGCTGCTCAACTATGGCCGAGGTGAGGAAGCGACCAAATTGCGCGAAGAGCGCTCATGGCCGTGGTCTGACGAGTACAAGTCGGCGTTTCCCAAGCATATTCATGCTGCAGGCACCCTGGTCGGCAAGCATATCGACGCATGCGCGCATTGCGGCGCCGACATCCGCAACGAAATCCATCACGATACGCGGTTCTCGCTACCGCTCCCGTTGTTGCCAGGTCACGAAGAGACGATGGAGGGACTCGCGTCACTATCGGTCTACTCGCGGTCGTCACAATCCGTTCTGTCAAGCCAGAACGTTGGGAAAAGCCTTTCCGAAAAAGGGCAATCTCTTTCCAAAAATCATGAACGAACCGCGGACGAACGCTGAACGGGTGCGGTGGTGACATCGCCAGACAGACAGGCCGCCGATTTTTCAGGAGAATTTGAGATGCACATCACCAACAATCCCGAGTGGCAGCGCGCCGATTATGTCTATGACGAGAGCGGCGTCGGATACCCGAAGGGCCTGGAGCCGGTCATCGTCTGGAAGCATATCGACGGCCCCCTGCTCTACACGTCGGATTGCGGCCTGCACTGGCTGACGACCTGGGAGCGCATCCAGATGTTCTTCGGCTGGACCGACATCTACGCGCTCGATCGCAAGCACCAGCGGAAGCGCTGACCCCCACTACAGAGCACACCTCTCCGCACCGAGCATAGGAACATTCCAATGGACAAGATCGACGGCAACTTGCGCGACGCACTGGAGCAGTCGCTTCAGGTCGGGCTCTCCGAAGAGAGCATGGAGCAGTTCAACAAGAAGATTAAGGACTTGTCCTGCGAGTTCGAGGAATCCCTGATGTGGAGCCTCAAGGACAACCTTGCCTACAACCTCGCTGCTTGGACCGTTGACATGGCCGAGCGAGCCGTCGAGCAACTGCTTCTCGGAAATGAAGACCAGATGCGGCGCTATTTGTCCTGCGACAAGCGCGGCCCTGACGGCAGCTACATCTGCTATACCGGGCGCAGTGATGGCGCCTACAACAACCGCCAGATTGCCGATCAGCATCCCGTGATCCACGGGCGCCTGTTCGAGACGGGAGCGATCGAGCTTCGCAAGAAGGTGGCCCAGGCCAATGAGACCCTGATCCGCGACGAACGGATCAAGGACCTGGAGGACCAGGTCAAGTCTCTGGTCGAGCAGGTCAACAAGGCCCGCAACGAGAAGGAAAACCTGCTGGACCGCCTGCGTCGTGGCGAGGTGATCGCATGACCGGGGGCAATCACACATCCGCTGGGAGCGCTGCACTGGCCGACAAGTTAGAGAACCGCGCCCAATTCCACGTTCGGAATTGTAATGGCGGTCTGAGTTACTTTTCCGACATCGACGCGCAGATGTTGAAGGATGCCGCCGCTGAGATCGCACGGCTGCGGGCCACATTGGAAAGACTCACCAAAGACCCACAGGCGGGTTTAGACGAGCCCGATCTTGATTGGGAAGTGATCCGAAAAATGCGCAGCATTGCTAAAAAGGCGCTCAACCAATGACCGACCAATTCACTGATTTGAAACTCTGCCCGTTTTGCGGTGGCCCGCTGCCGTGCGCCACGCACAACATGCGTGCTCCTGCCCAAGCTCCGCGCAGGCCCATGCCGGTCAAGCACTATACCGGCATGCCCGGCGCTTCGATCAACGGCGAGGTCATCTATGACTGGCTGATGGATGATGGGTCGGTCGAGGCTATGACCGCGTCCGATGTTGCTGCACGTCGCGCCGCCCAGTCGCCGGTCGCTCCGGTCGATCAGGAGCGGCTTGCCGAGCTTCAGAATGAGGCCGGCATGTACAAGAGCCTGTACGAGAACGCGGTAGCTCAGCGTTCCTCTGCCGGAACCATCGAGGCATTGAACGCTGCAAGGCGGTATCTTGTCGAGGAAGCCGCATCCAGCTCTGTCTGGAGCACCATAGACAACGCTAAGACGGTTGCCGCCATTGACGCCGCCTTAGCTAGCATCGATGCACCGCAGGCAGCGCAAGTGTCTGCCGGCAGAGCAAGCGCCCTAGCCGACGAGATCGATGCGGCGCGGTCGCTGAACGCCGAGACCGAAGGCGATTCCGCTCACTCGGCTCTGCGCATCCATGCCGTGCGCCAGCTTCAAGAGGTCCTTTGGAACAACCGGGCGGAGATCGCCGCCTATCTTCGCCTGGTCCCCGCCCCGCAGGAAGCGCGAGAGCCAGATGCTTGGGAATGGCGTGCTTGCATCGGCGGTCGCTGGGGATCGTGGCTCCATCTTGACCAGCCACTCGAGCGATTTACGGATCGCAATAGGTTCAATCTAGACAATGGCACTTATGAACTACGGCCCCTTTATGCCGGTGCCACTATCGCGCTCTCGCGCCCGGAGGGAAAGACCGGGGGTGCTGCATGATCAGAGCGAGATGCACTTGCGGCGGGGGTAGCCAGCCAGCAGATGAACATGACATTTCATGTCCTGCCGCCCTTGGCGTGGAAGAGCCGGTTGCCTGGCGTTTCCGGGCTTTTGGCGATCCGTCTTGGAAATGGCGACTAACCAGCGTGCGGCCTGATCCGTCGCGCAACGCCGCCGTCGAGCCGCTCTACGCCGCCTCTACCCCTTCCGCCTCCGATGTTTCAGCTCCCGATCGATCCCGGAACGGATGAGGTCCAGCCGTGTCTCACCATCTTCCAGGCTCTCATCGATTTCAGCCAACGTCTCTGATTTCAGCGGCAACAAAATCCGCTCGTCCCATTCTTTTTTGCGGCCCATGTCTCTTTTTCGTATATACGCTATTGACGATGTCAGAACTATAACGTATATACGTAATCACAGTCAAGACGGAGCAAGCAAATGACCCCCACCCAACTCTTCCTCGCCTCCCAGAAGGCCCGCCGCGCCGGCAACAAGGCGGAGGCTGCTCGCCTTCGCGCCGCCTACCTCGAAGCCCTCAAGGGTGACTGGTTCGCCACCTACTGGATGGAAAGCGCTTCCGCTTCCGTCGCCGCCGACTACGCCAACGGCGACTTCGTCACCATCAAGGCATGAACATGCGCGAGGGAAACAGCATCTCTGACACGCTCTGGGAGCTTGGCGTCACGCACGAACGCGACGCCGGCTCCCCTACCGATGGATGCCATACCCTCTACTACGCCGGGCGCGCGATCGGTCGATATAGCGCACTCGAAGTCAGTTTGTTGCTCGAAGAGCACGGCTTGACCGGCGGGTGCTCGGTCCCTTCGCATCACCAAGCACAGGGGGAATAGATGGCAAAGGTTCTAAGAATTGATGACGGCGGCTACGTTTGGGAAGTGCCTGCCGAGGTGATCGCAAAGAACCGCGCGACTTACTATGCCGAGCGCGACAAGGACACGACCTATGATGAAGAATTCAACTTCACCATGGGCGACGATTTCGAGCTGCGCGACTGGTTCTTTAACAACATGGATTGGTCCGACGTAAAGGACGCAGCCAAGCTGGTCGCTACGCCGAAGGCGAAGACCGAGCCACGACTTAACAGCGATTTTCTGGAAGCCGATATAGTTGAGGGCTCTCCCCAGGAGAGCATCGATGGCTAGTCGCTTCCAGCGCAAACGAATGTACGCCGTTTCATTGGAGCGCGTTGGCATCATCGCCGGCACCATGGCCTATTCGCGACGCGCGGCCATTGAGTGCTTCACGCCGCTCGGACAGTGGGAAATGTACAAGCGCTCGGGCTATCGGACGGTCATGGCGAAGGTCGAAGTCATCCGCCGTCCTGTGAAAGATGTGCGGAAGTGACCCTCACCTCCTACATCGGGATGAAGCTCTACTATCTGGGATTCCGGATGCAGCCCTTGCGTGTTCGGCGCGGGATGAGCCTTGTTTCGCAAATCGGCATTCTGTGGTCGGACATCAATCCGGACCTCATGGTGCGCGTGATGCGCGGGGAGCGGATGGAGTTGGTCGTCGATCTCAGGACCAAAGAGATCACTCCGGCGGAACGAGCAACCCCAGACAAGAGCGAAAATGCTCGCTGATGGGTTACGCGTTGTTGAAATTCGACCTAAGTCATTGAAATTCCGAGTAACAGATCAGCTATTAACAAAACAAGTCAGTTAGGGAACACTACCCTCGTGAGCACGCCAGAAACTGAGATCACCGAGCGAGCAGATAAGCAGGGGCTTTGGGTGACCGATGCCGAGCTGATCCGCCGCCTTGGCGTGCCGGAAAAGAAAGCACGAGAGGCAATTCGTATGGCAGAAGCGAGAGCGGGATTTCCGAAGAAGCAAAAACTTTGGGGGGATAGAAGGTACTGGCCGGCCGTGAAGGCCTACTTCGACAACCTCTATGGTGCTAATGTCTCTCAGCGGAGGGACATCGCATGAAGCCGGCTAGGATACCTGATGCTCCCGGCCACATCTGGCGCAAGCATACGCAGGGCTGGGAATGCCGCTGGCAGGCCCGCACCGACCTGATTGAGAAGGGCTTCACTCCGAAGAGCCGCCAGCTATTCGTCGGCACCGCACCGAACGAAACTGAGATAGCGTTCATCCAAGACACATGCCGGCGACTGCAAGACGAGATGCTGACGTTCGGCCGCGGCGGCCTTCCCGAGATCGGCGCGTTTGATGGCACGCTGCGCTCGCTGATCAGCTGCTACCAGACCGATCCGGATTCGAAGTATCACAAGCTCAGATACAAGGTCCGCATCGGAGCCGATGGGCTGCTCCGTCGCCTGTCCGCGGACTATGGCAACACGCCGCTCAGTGAGATCAAGGGCCGCAAGGTTTTGGAGTGGTATCGAGGCTGGACGAACGGCGGCCAGAAGCCATCGATCGGCGGGGCCTTCGTCGGCCAACTGCGAACCCTGTTCACCTTCGGCCGGTCTATCTTGGAGATCCAGGAGTGCGTCCGGCTCGGCCAGATCATGCACGATCTGCGGTTCGAGGGTACTAAGGCCCGCAAGGTCAGCCTGACTGCTGAGCAGGCCAACGCCGTCCGCTACAAGGCTCGCATGCACTTCGGCTGGGATTCCGTGGCGATGGTGCAGGCCTTCCAGTTCGAGTGCACCATGCGCCAGAAGGATGTCATTGGCGAGTGGGTGCCGCTTAACGAGCCAGGCATCTCGGACGTGATCTATCGCGGCCGGAAGTGGCTCCGCGGCATCCGCTGGGAAGAGATTGACGAGAACCTGATCCTGCGGCACGTCACCAGCAAGAAGCAGAAGGAGACCGAGGTGGACCTTAAGTTGGCCCCCATGGTGCTGGAAGAGCTTCAGGAGTATTGCGGCGGCCAGCCGGTTGTTGTGACCGATCCCGTGACCAAGAAGGTGACGGCCAGGCGCGACCTCCTGCCGGCGACGGGGCCTGTGGTGCTCTGCGAAATCCACCAGTTTCCGTGGTTCGATACCGAGTTCCGCCGCAAGTGGCGCAAGGTCGCGAACGAGTGCGGTATCCCCAAGAATGTGTTCAACATGGACAGCCGCTCGGGGGCGATCTCGGAGGCCATCGCGGCCGGCGTGCCGCTGGAGTTTGTCCGCCACGCGGCGACGCACAGCGACATCGCACAGACCCAGGAATACGACCGCATCCAGGCAAAGGCCACCCGGAAGGCCATGGAAGCGCGCGTTCAAAACCGAGGGAAAACCGAGAGCGAGTAGGCCCTCGGGACGTAAAGAGTACGCTTTGACTGATAGATGACTGACTGACTGACGGCTTCAGAAAATAGTTACCACTTATCATGCACTTGCAGTAGAAGTTCCGACTTGTGCGGTGTCATGTTAAGAAACCAATGTATCTGAGGAATCGTCGGTAAGTCAGTCATCTCCACCGCAAAAAGCCGCGACGCGCGGCGTGGAGATGCCGTGCAGAAGCTGAGCCATATTAGGATAGGTCTGGACGAAGCGAACGCCTTCGTCAGCCAGCACCACAGGCACCATAAGCCTGTCGTCGGGCACCTGTTCTCGCTCGGCGCCACTCTAGGAGATCAGATCGTCGGGGTCGCCATTGTCGGCCGCCCGGTCTCGAGGTTTCGCGACGACGGGCTGACGGCTGAGGTCACCCGCCTCTGCACGGACGGCACCCGCAACGCCTGCTCATTCCTTTACGGGGCATCAGCCAGGGCCGCATTCGCCCTCGGCTTCAAACGGATTGGAACCTACATCCTAGCCAGCGAGCCTGGAACGTCCCTGGCGGGCACGGGCTGGCGGATGCTCGGAGAGACGCCGGGCAGATCCTGGAGCGTCCCGAGCCGCCCTAGGGTGGATAAGCACCCTCTTCAGAAAAAGATGCTGTTCGAGAAAGAACTCTAACGCTGCGATGTGATCACTGAGTATGCGGGCTTAGTACTCTGGGAAGTACGTCGGTCTTCCAAATCGAAAAGAGGTGGGTTCGATTCCCACAGCCCGCTCCACCTTCAAGAGGAGACGAAAGATGGCGGACGAACGCGTTGATTGGGAAGTGCTTGGCCGCAAGATCGGCACGGCCACCGGCTGGGACCAGTCGGATACGTTCATCATGATGCTTTACGACTTCGAGCCGGCGATGGGCATAAACCTTCCTGCCGGGACGCTGTGCATCAATTTCGAGTCCGGCAAAGCCGAGACTTACGATGATGCCGGCGAGGTTGTCGAAAGCAAGGACATCGTTGCGGCGCTGGCCGCGCTCCAACCGGCCTGATGGTCCGACGAGGTCACTGAGTACCCCTATCAAACACGGGAGAATTTGAGATGAAAACAGTTACAGAAAGCATCTACAGCGGCTCCGTGATCGTTCCGCTGGCCGACGTGCAGCATATCGAGATGCACCCGAAGAACAGCGTTCCCGGCATCATGGTCATTACCAAGCACACGCGCTGGGACTGTGAGCATGATGTTTGGGCCAATGGCATCTGGATCAACGAGCCGGAGGCGGCTGTTTTCCGTTCGGCATGGTGCCGCTATCGGAGTGAGTTGGAAGCCGAAACGCTGATGGATTTGCCCGGCCACGACGAGACGATGGCGGGCCTGAGCGCGCTGACGATCAGAAAGGACCAAAACAAATGAAGATTAGTATCAACGGCATCGAGACCGACTACGACGATCCAACGATCTCGTATGACGACGTCGCGGCGTTCGTCGCCATCGAGAACCAATGGCATCCGCCGTTGCCGCTACTGTCAATTACCTATCACTGGCGGGGTGACGGGGATGCGTCCCGAGAAGGCATCCTTTCACCAGTCAGCAAGCCGTTCGCACCAGTCCACGGTATGAGGTTCAGCGCCTATCAGACCGGCGCAGCGTAGGGATACTCGGTGAGGCGGGGAGAGAGATGATGGACGACATTGTCGAGATGCTGAGGACGCCGACCGACTGCGTCCCGCCCAGCGAATGGGAGATGAAGGCGGCCGATGAGATCGAGAAGCTGCGCCGAAGGGTAGCCGCGCTCGAAATGATCATTGCCGAGGATCTTCACCCGGATGATTGCAGCGACGAACTCAACCACATGCTGGTCGAGCAGATTCACGAGATGCGCCGGGTCTAGCGGTGCGGCAAGGTCACGGAGAGAGACATGCACGTCAAGATCACGGATGAGGAGTCGAGCGTTGCCGGCTTCATAAGCTGGAGACGCTTAGCGGAGGAACTGATGCGCCGAGGCGACGAGATAGGCCCTCACGAGCATATCGTCAGCTTCGACGTTGGCGAGCGCGGCATCAACTACTTCACCAGGACCAGTCGCCCGGTGCCGAATGGCCAGTGAGGACGCGATGAGCAACAAGATCACATCGACGCCGGCTTGGGATGCTCTGCACGCCTTCGACGCCGAGAATTACGCCGAGCCCTTCAGGACGATTGCTGAGCGAATAGCCGTCAGTCACGACTTCTGGACCACGCACCCTATCGTTGACGAGATCAGCGCCGCTCTGGAAGACGCCTATAATCTTGGCGAGAAGCGCGGCCCACTGGTCGCCGCGGCCACGCGATCCTGACCGAGGAGCGGTGATGAGGATTGAAACAATACGTGATTACGCAGGAATTGCGTAACGCAAATTCCGCGTATAGGTTAGCTTCATCAGAACGGAGCAACACCATGACCGAGATCACAGCATACCTTTCAACAGAAGACCAGATTGAAGACATCCAGAATGAAATCGACCGTCTTAGGATATCTGCCGAAACTGGCGAGCAATGGGCTCATATCTGCTGGCTTGAAGCTCGCAAGGTCAATCTGCGCATTTCCGGTATCAATAACGCTCTGCGCGCGGCCATATGACCCCCACCCAATACAAGACCGCTATAAAGGCGCTGGGGCTCTCTCAGCAACGGGCGGGGGATTGGCTCGGGATCGGCCGGCGAACGTCTCAGGGCTACGCGCTGGGCGAGTATCCGGTGCCGGAGCCGGTCGCAAAGCTCCTGCGCCTGTGCGTCAAGCTGAAGCTGAACCCGGAGGATGTGGAATGAGCAAAAAGTCAGCTTATTACGACGAGGCCTACGTTGAGGACATCCTGCATTGGGCGCGCCCTGGCATGACGCACGATCAATTCAATGAGTACGTCCAGAAGGACTTGAACGCCGGGTATGTCCGCGAAGTGGGGATTGCGCGCCTTGAGTATTTCAAGGCTCCGCTCGATTCACATCCACGCAGTTGAGCAGAGAGGGAAACAGATGACCCCATACGATCTTGAGACTATCGTTCGCGGCGTCCAGAGCGCTCGCAAGGATCTGCAAGAGGCCGGCGCCGAGAACTACCGAAGCCTCGCCCCGCTGATCTGTTCGATGCTGGAGACGCTGCTTCAGCATGAGGCTGACAAGGAAGCCGACCTCTGCCAAGCCCGGAATGCTGCGGATCGGCAGTCGTAAGCGACAAACGCGAGAGTGACATGACAGAACTTAGCGAAGCGGCCAAAATACTTCTGCGGCAGATGGCCACAAACGACTATGCCACACTGGCCGTGATCGACACCGGGAAAACGCCACCGGTTATCTCCGAGCTCATCGGCCTTCACGCAATCCATATTCTAGAGGGCGGCCACGAAAATGAGGTGCGATGCCAGATCACCAAGCAAGGGCTGGACCTCTACCGAAGTCGTGGGCAATCACCGCGAGACCCCCATGGCTGAATTCCCCTACGTCTACTTCTGGAATCGGCAGGGTCGCAAAGGCCAATTCTGCCGGGTTACGGCGCGGGGGAAGATGAACTCGTGCTGCGTCGAGTTCGAGGACGGCTATAAGATGATTACCAGTCGAAATGCAATACGGAGGCGGAAGTGACCGATCTCGCAACTGGCTTCACCGCCATTGAGCGAACGATTGTCGATTGGCTGGAGAAATCTGGCCATGTCGTCACCCACGACGACGGGGAGTGGATTCTCCTTGGCTCTGAGTGGCCGCGCGTCAAGCAAGAGATATCAATTACTTCGCTCGCCTGCGCAATCACCCAAGCTCTGGCGGGAAAAGAACCTTCCTAGGATCGTCCAGGTCCAAAGCCAGCGCCATCTGCTCCAGAAGTTCCGAGTGCCAGCGCATCTGACCGTCCTCAATCCTAGATAGGTTCGGCAAAGCTATCCCGGCACGTTCAGCGAGTTGTTGTTGAGTGAGACCGCGATGTTCGCGCCATTCGCGCAGATAAAGTCTGACCATAATTGCACCGGCTTTTTCAGGAGGACCAATGACCGACTTGATATGGTTGCCATGTGATTTCGAAGGCTGCAAGCGCCAAGAGAACGGCGATTGCACGCATTGCGGATTCCATGCCGGCGAAATGGAACTACACCGAGCGATTGGAATGGCGGACATCGCGGACGAGATCGAAGCTAAGTATACAAAACCAGCTAAAGATCGCTAATGAAGGCTAATGAAGCCACATCCCCGCTGACCCTGAGGATGCTCGGATGTACCGCATCGGCCGCCGCACCGCCTACTGCATGCTCATCCTCGTGGCGGTCGCGATCGTGGTGAGCCTGTTCCGGCCTTGACCACCCTCGCCCCGCGCGGAATCATGGGGGATGGATCTCTTCCTACGCAAAGAAAACCACCCGCAGGTGATCGACAACTACCGCGTGATCCTCAAAGACGAGGCTGGCGACGTTGAGGTTGGCTCCATCGGCATCAAGACTTTCACCAGCATGGAAATTGGCTGGACCTGGGGGATCGATTTCGTGATCCCGATGCGGGCCGGCCGAGCCTCAGGGCGCGGCATAGATCGCCGGGACTGCATGAAAAAGTTCCGAGCCGCATGGGACGAGCTCACCGCCGATCGCGGGTGGCTTGAGGAGTTTATGGCCGCCAAGAGGAGGCGCAGGCCCTGATGCCCCTCTTCTGGATCGTCTCCGAGACCGAGGACGGCAAGCGCGTGTTCATCCAGGAATCCGGAGACCCGATCAATGCGAGGCTCAAGGCGGTGATGGCAGGACTACCGGGCAAGCTGACCGAGTGCCACGAACTCTCGCCAGCCATGGCGCGGACCATCCCGAAGAAGGCGCTGGGACGGCCGCTGACGATCGAGGAAGCCGGGAAGCTGCTCAAGAAGATGGAGAAGCCGTGAGTGCGCGGGCGGCTACCGCCTGATCCAGTTCAGATTGATGCCGCCGCGATCACGGATGAGGGCATGGATTGTCTTGTTTCCATGGAGACCGTCAGTGGTCGAGAACCCCGCGCTTCCGCTGGACCCCACCAAGCTCCGTTCCACCGGCCATTTTCCGGAGCGCAGCGGATCGACGGCATCGGATACGTCGAAGTAGAAAGTTTGCCCCGTAATGCCCGCCCGCACCAGATCATTGTACGTTCGAATCTTATCCGAAATCTGGATGGTTTGATTGGTCGTCGTGGCAAAGCTATCTGTCGATGTCGTGAACGGCGTTAGCGTCTGTCCAATGATGGTTTTGCCGGTAAACTCTGAATAGGCGTTGAAAATCACTTGGTCTGCTGCGAGCTGCGCCGCACTGGCCCCAGCGCCGTTCATGTCGTTAACGCCGTATGCGTTCCAGATGTGCGAATAATACTGCGCCAATTGCTGTCGGTAGGTATGGCTGTTTTTGTAGCCGCTCAAGGACGCGCCGGACGTTGACAGTGAAGTGTACCCAAAAGACGGACCAATCGACCGGAGCGCCTCGCCATAATCGTATGAATTGTCTGAAACAATGTCGAGGCCCTGACTGTTTCGACTGTCGCCGTGCATCAGAACGCTGGGGCGGCGCGTTGGTGCAAGGATCGCAATTGGTCCGTAGTAGCTATTGGTACTAGCCGCCACTGTCCCGGTTGCCGTCTTGTCGGTAGCGGCTCCCGTCCCGAATTCGAAGCCGCAGCCGGACGCGGCAGTTCCGGTGCCGTTGTTGATCCAGATGACCCCGTTTGAGTTCTTCTGGAGAGCGCGAACCCAGAACTTGGCCCCATAGGGGATGACCACGTTCGTGAAGGTCAACGCCGTCAAGCCGTTCGGGAATGAAATCTCGCCTTCATTGCAGAGCGTGAAGGTTCCGGCCGGGTATTCGATTGACGCCTTGATCGTTCCGGCGCCGATCGTGGTCTCGGCGTTGGTCGAGGGGACGTAGAAATTGGCAAAGATCAGCGTAGGGTTGACAATGTTCTCGCGAGCATAGTGCGTCGAACGCCCCATGATCCAAGTCGCAGTCCCACTGCCGGCGCTCGAATTCGGTTGCCAGCAAAGTGTAGCCACCTGACCAAGATAGATCGAAGGCGCCAGAAGATCGGTCATGATGTAAATCCTTTAGTTCGCGACAAGTTCAACGACCGGGACGCCACTCTCGGTGACGCGCGCCCCGTCTTCGGTCACAAATTCCCAGTGATAGCCAGAAGGTGCAGTATAGGGCGCGAACGAAGAGGCACTCGCATTCCCAAGGGAAGCGCCGAGCCCCCCAAACCCACGGCCCATTGCGCCGAGTTTTCCGAATCCCATTAAGATCTCCAGCACGAAAAAGCCGCCCGTTAAGGCGGCTGGTCAGGTCCGATTTGAGGTGGGTTAGCGGCGGAACTGCTTTGAGGCGATCTCGCCAGCGCAGGCGATGTAGCCGGCCCCGTCAACGAAGTCGTCGATGTTGAATGCCCCGCCCTGTGTGCGGGCCTTCTTCAGATCCACCATCATCCAGCCCACGTCCACGGAGGTCAGTGGCGCGTCCGGATCTGGACGGTTGCGAATATACGCCGTCCAATAGGCGGCGATCCTGGCGAAGGTCTTTTCTTTGTCGCCGTGTTGCTCGGCGCGGTCTCCGCCGACGAGCTCGGCGGCCTTGTTTGCGATCTCGGGAGCGTTCATTTCACCATCCACCATAATCCGGCGTTCGACCATGCGTAGCCCGCATAAACAATGCCCATTGCTGGGTTGCTCTTGGCGAACTGCTCTATTGAAATCACCGCGTAAATTGCGCCGGTCAGTGCGATAAGCCAGCCCGACATCAGAACGTCAATCTATCGAAGCCATGGATCGTACACACCTTGTCAGCAACCGCCTGAAACGCCGGCCCATGCTGATCGCAAGCCCCGATCTCCTCAAGATGAAGGTGGATCGCCTCGTGCGCAAGAGTCGAGAGCAGGACGATGTGACTTCCGACCATTTTGCTAGACACATCGATGTGATGCACGCCGCCTTCGATGAAGTAACGGGCGAATATCTTCTTGGACTTGATCACCCGAAACTTGATATCGTCCGAAGGCGGCATGTTGAACTTCGAGAACGGCGGTAGGCAAGTCAGGTAGTCGTAGGCATGAGCCAGCAGCTCGGGGGTGAGCGGAAGCGGCTTCATACCTTCATCCCCGAGAACCAGCCGCCACAGTCCTGGCATTGGAAGCGATAGTATTTGCGGCTCTGCTTGACCTGCACGCCGCGGCGCTGGACGTGCTCGCCGCCGCAGGTCGGACAACCGACCCGGTCCTGATATGCCTTGTAGAGGTTCAGGTTCGGATGGTTCGGCGCCCACGACCTAAGCCGCTCATAGGCATTCGCCAGCAAGGCCGTATCTTGCTTACCGTAGCGGCGCATGGTGGACCACGACTTCAGGTCGCCATCCACGCAGCCCCGCCAGAGCGCCGCCCCCGTGTTGGGAATCTTACGCCCCTCCCCGAGATACCGGCCGATGTTGTCCAGCTTGTTGCTGTCGAACTTGAACACCCGTCGCGCGATCTTCAGCGTGTCGATCGTCTTGTATGGGCTTGGCGGCTGGAAGCCGTTGACGATGAGGCGGCTGTTGATCTTCTTGATATCGAACGCGTCGCCGTTGTGGGCGCAAACAATGTCCGCCTCATCCAGGAGAGAATGAAGATCGCGGCAAAGATCCTTATCGTCGTATTTGCTGCGCTTGTAGCGAGGAAAATCAGGAAGGCAGACTGTCTTGACCTGCTTTTCGTGCGCCCATTTGTAGGAGAACATGAGGATGAAGGTGTCACGTTCAACCCAGACCGCTCCGGCGTAGGGTGGTCGCATCGACCAAGACGTCATCAGAATGGGAGCGGTTTCGATGTCGAGAAATAGGAGTTTGACACCCATTCAGGACAACTGCCCCGGCATGAAGCAGCGAACGGCTGGCTTGCCGTCTGCGTAGGACAGCCAGACCAGCGCCCGGCCATCTTTGTTCGGGACCGGGACAACGGCCGAGTCCGGCACATCGATCCACTGGTTCTCAACGTAAACCTCAAAGGCGCCGCCCTTGGTCCGCCACTGCAACTCTTCTAGTTTGGTGGCGTCATCAGATGGGCCACCGCAACATGGAGCGTTGCCCTTGCTCCGCAGCGAGAAGTACCAATCGTTCAGCTCTGGCTTGTTTTGGTCGTGGGCTCTTGCCTTACCCACCAGCGCCGACACAAGGAAGACAAGCGAAATCACCGCGGCCAGGATGAAGATGATCCATCCTGCCCCGCCCTTGTCGATTTTCATTTAAATGTTCTCGTATCTGTCGAGCTGAGAGCATGGCCCCCAGCCCTGGGTCCAAATGATGTGAGGAAGCCCGAACTGACCCCTCGCCAACGCGCGATAGGAGATCATGCAGTAGTCGACCTGCACTGCCTTGACCGGCTTGGGTTGATCGAAGAATGCGTAGGCCAGAACGGCCAGAGCGAATGCGACCAGGATGCCGCGGGTCACTCAGGGCGCCTTACGTGGTAAAGCTTCACCACGATCTGCACGCACAGCCACAGGACGCCGAGGATGGGAAGAACGAGAGCCGCCACCTCCGAGATCGAGTGAAGGACGGGGAGCCACCACGGGCTCGTAACGGCAGCGACGGCAGCGCCCTTGTTGGCGGATTCCAGCGTCATCAATGCAGCCACCGGACCTTGAAGCCGTCATACCATCGCTTCTTCACGACTTGGTTTGCGGTCGGACTGCACGGGCAAGGCGCCGCGTGCTTCGGCTGTACTATTTTCGCGGATTTAGTATAACTCTGCTTGATTGGTGCTCCTGGCTGCACGGTTGCGCAGCCTCCGAGCAACAGAGCGACCGCCGCCGCAGTCAGCAACTTCATCTTGGTCTCCATATCCTTGCAATTTTCTCGAGGGTTCTCCCCCCGAACCAAAAACACAGAACGGTACTGAAAGCGTCGGCCATCACCCCCTTGAGGGGGTAAGTCACCCCGAGGTGGAGAACCGTGTCCCACACGATGATTTTTGCGACGTAGATTGCCACGCACCAGCAAACGACGGCGCGAGGAGCGGCGACCCACCACCTGCCCTCCTCGGCCTGTATTTGCTTGGCGTTGATCTCGCGTTCTTTCGCCTGGAGTTCGAGATCCTTGCCAGCGAGATCGGCCGCGACCTTCTCGGAGTTGTTGTCGCTCTCCAGTTTCGCCTTGTAGGCATCGACCAGCTTGGAGAGCAGTGGCCCGCTTAGGAACGAGGCCAGCCAGGACCACATTACTTTTTGACTGCCGAAGAGATGGCGTCAGCCTTGGCCTTCAGATCCTGCGCGAACTTCTCGGCGCCCTTCCACCACGCCAGCAGCTTGTCCTTGTAGAACCAGACGAGAGCGCCGCCAGCGACGAACCATGCGATATCGACAAGCGCAAACATCAGAAAATCTCCTTCCAGATTGAGAGGAACATGAGCTTCAGTTTTTCGAGGAAGCTGGGCTGCGCGACGCCTTCGGCCAGCCCTTCGAGGCAGAGTTGCTTTTCGCTGGCCCTGCGGTTGATGAGGCCCTTGACCACGCGCCCCTGCGCCCGCACGTACCAAGTGGCGAAGGCGTTACACCCTGCGCGGAGATCGCCAGCATTCATGCGCGCGACCATGGGAGACTTGGCGACGGCGGCAGAACCAGCGTTGTAGGCCGCGGAGATCAACGCGGCCTTCACCTTGTCCGGCAGCTCAACGTGGATGCTCGGAGCAATCCCCTTCCAGTATTTCGGAATGGCCTTCTTGAGCATGTCGCTGCATTCCTGCGGCGTGAACTTCTCGCCCACCTTCAGGTCGGGCAGCTCAGCCCTGGTCGCGCCGTAGCAGACAGTCACCGGCCGGCCCGTGCCGATCGTGTCCACCTTGGCGGTCGTCCACAGGCCCTCCCAAGGTTGGATGAACGAGGCGGCAAGCAGGATCACGCCGGCGCCAGCAGCGCCAGCCTTGTGGCTGTTCTTCATCTCTGGGTTGACTCTGCTAGGGGTTGTGGTTTTGTTGGCGCGCCAAATCAGCGCGGGAATGCCAAATGCCTAAAGACGCCTTCGACGGTATAAGCGAAGAGGCTGACGCGGAGCGGATGCGCTTTCATCTCGAACTGTTCGAGAAGAAGCAGAGGTCAGATAATTCTCAAAAGCTTGTTGGCGATGATGGTGGGCTGAAGGATGGCGTGAGCCCCACCGGAGCCAGCATTCTGGATCGAGATGCCAGTGGTAGCTGAGTTGATCGTTGCAGCGGTCATTACGAATGCCGGGCCACCAGCGGCGGCGCTACCAGAAGCCTCTGAGCCCCACAGTGTTTTTGAGGTTCCGTGCGTATGACCGGGGTCGGTGACGCTATGCGTATGCGTCGGCATCTCACCTGATGTCAGGACGTGAGTTGGAGAGCCGCCCGTCGAACCGAGAGTTGCGCCGACAATCGTGCCGTTGTCCGTCGATACTGATCCGATTCGGCTCGCCGCGCTCCCGCCCATGTCGTCCTTGCCGGCGATCACCCGTCCGCGAAGGTCCGGAACGTTGAACGTCGTGCTGCCATCCCCGGAACCGTATGTGGTGGAAAGCAGCGAGAACAACGTCGAATAGGTCGTGCGGCTGATAGCCTGTCCATAAGCGAGAACAAACGAGCTGTTCGGCGCAGACGAGCCCCAGAAGTCCACGCTCGCGCCGATCGGAATTGAGTACGGGTTAGTAAAAAACCCATGCAGATAAAACGCCGCGTCGCTCGAGTTGTAGAGCGCGGCATAGGGCGTCCCCTGCACAAGAACACCTGCCGGGAGCTCGACGGAAGGCGCAGAGCGGAGCGGCTTGGCCCCGAGGCCGTCAACGTTGAGCGTGACCGTCGCGCCATTCGTCGCGTGAGGCGTGAATGCGACCATCTGGCCATTGAGGTGAGCGAGCGTGTCGAACACTTGGTAGCTCGCGACCGTGTACGCGGTCGAAGTGCCGCCGGTCGCAATGGCGCCCGCCACGTCGTCCCGATACGCCGCCGTCGAGGCCATCATCGCGCGAGCGGAATCGTTGACGCTGGACGGACTTTGGCCCTCCGCCCAATTGACCGTGGAGTCAGCATTGGCGTTGCTGGAAGCCGTCCGGCTCCAGTTATAGAACGGAAGTGCCATCAATTAGACCTTTGCAAAAAAAGGAGCGCGCTGCTGCAAGGCGTTGCGCAGGCCGGTGAGGTTGACGGGGCGCCGTTGGGCGAAGTGGATGGGTGGGGCCTGCATGGCCTGCTCAGCGGGGATCTGAGCGAACAGTCCGGGATCGGCCGGGACGGCCTGCTGGGGCGCCTGCGGAAAGGTCGGAGCCTGGAGGAGCCCGCCAGAGGACGGCGCAGGCGGGGCAAGGCCCATCGGGGCTTGTGGCGCCGGGGCTTGCGCCAGAAGGCCGCTTGCCGGGGCTGCGGGGCTCGCCTGTGCGGGTTGAGGCTGGGGCGCACTTCCGCCCATTTTCCTGTCCGCCCACGCCTGCAAGTCCCTGGCGGTCATCTTGGCAAGGAATGGATTGGCTTTGACGACGGCGGGCCCGAGCACATCCCCCGCCATAGCGTTCGGGTCGGCCTGAAGCACCTTGACCGCCCCGCCCGGCCCCGCGAAATGTGCGAGGTAGGTCGTTCCGGGCGTGACCGGCAGGCCGTTTTTCTGTAGAGTGGCCTGGTTGCTTGCGGCGTAGGCGTCCACCATCTCTTTCGAGAGGGCTGGGTCCGACCTCATGGCGAGGATTTCTTGATCGCTTTTCCCATCAGCCAAATCCGGCCGATTTTGCCGGATCATCGTCAGCCAAGTGCTGTTGATAAATTGGCCTGCTCCGGTCGCGCTCGAATTCGGATTGGTGGCGTTCGCGTCGCCGCCGCTCTCGACGCTAACGATCCGGTCGGATAGAGCCATGTGGTTCCTGTTTCAGGGCTTGATCATGTTCGCGGTGATGGCATCCAATGTGTACTGGCATTGGACGCCGAACGGATTGATCCCGGCCCTATTGGGGTACGGGCTGGCCTACGGGCTGACTTATCTGCTGACGCAGGGGCGGCGCAGCGACGGCTAAGGATTGCAACAAGCGCTGCGTTTTGGTTGGCAACTGAGCGACGACTTGAGGCGGCAACTGTGCCGCAACCTGCTGGGCCAGCGGAGAGCGAGATCGGACCAGAGAGTCCAGCGTCTTAATCGCGCTCTTGGTGGACATATCGCCGATCTTCTTTGCGAGATAACCGGCCGCAGGAAGCGCAATCGCACCCACCGGGCCGCCGACGCCATATCCTGCACCAGCGCCCAACACACCCGACACGCTTCCGGTGGGGGCAAGCTTGCCGAGGTATCGCGCCGCGTTGCCAAGTGGTGTCCCCATGGCGGCCTGCTTGATCGCATCGACTTCCGCGTCGTTGAAACCGAGCCGCTTCGCTACCGGCACATTGGTGTTGTTGATCGGCCGAGCCAGCTGCTTGATCGCTTGGCGCATGGCGTTATCACCGTTCGCGCCTGAGCCGGCGGTCCCCGCATTGAGTTCGGCCAAGTCCTGCTTGCCCTGGACCGTCAAGGAGCGCTTGCCAGCACCATAATTGCCGACGGCCTCTTGGATAGTTTTTGAGTAGAGCGGCGCGTCACCGGAGACGACATCGGCCGCCGTAAGGGCCGCTTGGTTCTTCGTCAGAACGAGCTGAGCGGTCTTCGCGGCTTCTCGCGTTGATGCATCCGGGCTCATTCGCAGCTTTGACAGTTGCTTACGAATGTTCTCGATCTCGTTCATGTCCACTGCGGTAGGCGGTAGCCCCGGAGAGGAAGAAGAGATATTCTCTAGGCGATCAATCTTGCGAAATACGTCCTTGACGTTCGCGTCCTGCGGGTCGAAGTCCTTCAGCGCGGCCCGCATATCGGCGGCCGTGTTGGCAACGAAGTCCGGCTTCACCACGATCTTCATGTCGCGGGCGGCGTCGAATTGCCCGCTTCCGGTCCTCACCAATTCCTCGCCTGATGGGATGGCGCTCGCAGCACCGCGAGCCGCCGCCAACTCCTGAAACTTACGGGCTGCGGCCGAAGCACCGCCGGCACCGAGCAGCGCACCGGCAACCTCGCCATAAGGCCCGGCAGCTTCCTTGCCGATCTCGCTCCCGATGACTGGCGCGGCAACGCGGGTCGCCATCTTCAGGGCGAGACCTTCCGGGCCACCGATCAGGCCGGGGGCAAAGTCCGCGGCTTTCTGCAAAAGCTGGCCGGGAAGACGCTGGGATTGATAATCCGAGCCGAGCGATTGACGAATGGCTTCGGAGCCGTACTCGGAGCGCGGCGTCAGGTTGTCTCCGAGCGCTCGCAAGCCTAGATGATAGAGATCGCCAGGGAGCCCAAAGGCACTCGCGGCCATGCGACCCGGAACGGTCGCTGCGGCCTTCGCCAGATCCTCGCCAATACCGACCGATGGCCCGGCTTCCTTGGCTGGCGCCTTGTAGTTATCCCACGGGCCGGCGTCGGCCGAGGAATATTGCTCCCAAGGACCTTCCATTACTGCACGCGCTCCCAGCTATTGCGATCAGCAGGATTGCCGCCCTTGAAGCGGTAGCCCATCTGAACCGCGCCAACGGCCGGGCCAACGCCTTCGGGCGATTTGTAGCTTGGACCGGCTGCTTTCTTCAGGGCGTCAACCGCGACGCGGCGCGCCTCTGCCTTCTGAGCAACGACATCGGGGCCGTCACCGGGCTGCGGGAAGAACTGACGGTCATACTGCGTGTATTCGTCCCTGCCGATCGCGGCGCCCGATTCCTTGCGGAGCAAAGCAGTCACCCACTCGCGCTTGGCCTGCTCCATCTTCTGGAAGTTCTGGGTCTTCAGGAAGTTGCCGACTACCGGCACCCCACTTGCCGCGCTTTGCGCAGCGCCAGAAAGGCCGAGACCTTCATCGCCAACCTTGCCGAAGCTCTTCTCGGCGTTCTCCATGCGGTTAGCAAACTGTTCGGCCGCGCCCTGTACTTCCGTCTTCTTGCCAGTAGTGGCGTCAGCAGTCGCGCGGCTGATCTCATTGACGAAAGTCTTGCGATCGACGCCAGGCGGGATGGCAATCTGCTTGCCGTCAGGGCCAGTGATCGTGCCGCGGTCGTCTCCGCCGCCATAGGCAATTTCGACCTTGCCGGTCTGCGGATCATTGCGAAGAACGGTATCGTTATCCAGTTTTGTGAAACCGTAGTTCTTCTTTTCGAGCGCTTGAGCGAGGATCGTTTTTCCAGCTTCAGGATTGAGAACGGCGAGCATCGCCTTCTGACGTCCGACCAGCGGCACAAGGGCTTCGTACTGCGCCCTGAGGTTTTGCTGCGCCATGGATCGGCTATCGTTGCCGGTAAGGCGCGCAATCAAGCCGTCTGGGTTGAACGCGCGGCCCAAGGCCGAGCCAACCCCACCCAATGCAGGGGGCAAACCCTGCGGCTCCGCCTGCTGCGGCAAGCCGCTCGGCATCTGCCCTTGCGTCGGCGTCGCATTCGGCGGCGTCATTGCTTGCTGCGGCAAAAACGCGTCAGGGTTGCCAATGCGCGGCATCTGGTAATTGCCGACCGCGATGGGGTTTTCCAACTGCGGCTGCGGGGCGGCGGGCGCAGGAGCCGGAGCGGCCGGCTGCGGCAGCGTCGGCGAAGGCATGAACGCAGGGGCGCCCGTGCTGAAGACGGACGGAGCCTGCGGCGCGATGGGCTGGTTGTTGACGCCTGTAAATGCCCCGGTGGCATCATACTGAGGGCCGCTATTGTCAACCTGAGGTGCGGGCATATTACGGTAGAAGTCCGCAATACCGCCAAGAAGCCCCGCGCCGTATTGACCGACTGGGTTGGTGAGATAGTCGAGAAGTCCAGGCATTTATTAGAGCCCACCAGGGAAGAAGGATTTGAACAGACCGCCAAGGCCGTTCGCGATCGTTCCGAACTGCTGAGCGCCGGACATCTGCTGAGTGCCCGTGCTCGTGCCATTAGACGTGCCACCGAGGCCCGCAATGGGAACGCCGATCTGGGCGAGCATGCCGAGGTTCTGAAGCGGAATTCCCAGCCTCTGCGCTTCCGCAGCAAGCGTGTTCGTCGCACCTGAGTTGAGCGCGTCCTGACCAGCCCCGATTGCACTGATGCCAGCCCCTTGGTTCGCAAGCCCCTGCTGCTGCAAACCACTCAACAGGCCAGCGTTGGTGTTACCGGCATTGTACAGATTGCCGGCCGCGCCCTGCTGGTTCTGGACGTTCTGATTGAATTGAGACGCGATCGTCGGAGCCACGCCCTGCGCAATACCGCGGCCGAGAGCCTGCGAATTGGCGCCCGAGAAATCACGGCCAGCGGCGGCAAATTGGCCGTTCGTGCTGTTCGTGATGTCAGACACCATCGTGCTGATGGCGTCCTTGAAGCCAGGCGTGTTGTACGGGTTATAGTCCGTGTTCGACGCCAGAGGCTGGGTGGCCTTCTGATAGTCGAGATAGTTCTGATTGACCGCGCCGGCCTGGTTCATGGCGCCGCCGCCGTTGAGCAGGTTCTGGGTGTAACCCAGCACTGCTGGCGCATACTGACCGACATTCGCACCGTTCTGCTCGATCGTGTTGAGCGCGTTGGTCTGAGTGCCATTGATGCCGGTTTGCGGCAAATAGCTATTGATCTGGCCCAGGATGCCCTTGAGCGTGTCCTGCGCCGGAGCCCAAGGTTGGGTCTCGGACTGTTGGGTCTGCGTCGTCTTGCTGGTGCCGCCCATTAATTCTGATCCTTGAAAGCAGCGATGACTTCACCGTCCGAGGCGGTTGCCCCAAGACGGACTTCCTTGTCGCCGAGCTTGAAGACCTGGACCCTGCCGCCGTCCTCATAGCGCATGGTCAGGCCCTTCAGCTTCTTGTGGTTCTGGACGATCAAGCCAATGCTCATAGAGCCTTCTCCAAGACGACGTGCGTTGATCGGTAGCCCGTCAGCACTCGTTCCCAACCGCGCCTTCCGAAGATGCGCATCGATGTGCAGCCCTCGTCCTTCGCGTATTGCTCAATTCTGGCGAACAGCGGGAGCCACTTGTCCCGGTCGTAGCCCGCGCACGCCGTCAGCACGCAAACCTTGCTCAGCGGCTTGACAAGCTGCGTCGTGGCGGCGGCCATGATCTCGCGACCGTCCCAGGCGAGCCAACAAAGCTGCATGCCCGTCAGAACATCGGCCTCGATGTCAGCGAAGCTGCTAAGGCCGGTTTTCTCAACCGCCGCCCTGATCTTGTCTCGAACATGCGGCCACATCTCGTCGATGCGGGCCGGGTCTACGCAGACGAGCTCAACCGACAAGCTTCGGCCCCGGCAGAGTGAGCGTATTCATCTGCACCATCTCGTTGCGAAAGCTTTCAACTGCCGCTCCGGTCTGGCGCTGCATCTGCGAGTTCTCGATCAGCAGCATGGGCAGGAACGAATCCGCGCACCCGTACTTGTCAATATGCTCGCTGTTCTGCGGGTTCTTGCCGATGATGTGAACGAACTTCGGACAGTCGTATTTGCTGACGATGGCGCGGCATGACTTGGTGAAGCCCGTGGCCGGACATCTCACCTTCGGATCAGGAAGCATCAATCCTTACTCGCCACAATCACGTCCACATACTGCATCGCCATCGTGATCGTGTGGTTATGGGCACCACCAGAACCCGCAGACTGCGTAACACTGGTGACGTCATTGGCACCCGTAACGGAAACCACGGGAGATGTACTAGCGCCCGAGTTAAAACTCGTCGTGATGTTATGAGTATGGGCCGGGATTTGAGCCAAGGTAAGAGTGGTGTTGCCAACCGTCGTTTGCGCCATCACCGTAGAAAACGAGTTCGTGCCGCCGCTCGACGCCGAGCCCGACACCACACGAAGCGCCTTGTCGTTGTGGGTGGTCTGCTTCGTCCACCCCGTGGGCGCGCTGGTCTGCTGGAACAGCATCAGCGTTCCGGACGGGATCAATGCAGCGATAGCAGCCGCATTCGCTGCAATAGCCGCGGTATTGGTGGCTATATCTGCCGTGTTGGTCGCGATGTCAGCAGTGTTGGTCGCAATATCGGCCGTGGCCGTATCAATGGCGTCTTGAGCGTCGGCAACGTTGCTTGCCGCCTGCTGCAAGGCCATGATGACCTTCTTGGGGTCTTTCTCCTCAGTGCCGGGGACGTAGTAATCGCTCACAGCGAGCCAGCCCCGGCGAAGTCAGGCTCGACGCCAGCGCAGAACGTCCAATCCGTTCCCGCGGGAATGCGGACCTTCAAGCGCGTGTAGCGGGTTTCCCGCTGCATGTCGCAGCGCCCAGTTCTTGCGTTCACCAGCACTTCAGCGCCCGCCGTAACAGCTGCATTGGACGTGTCACGATAGGAGCAGGAGCCGTAATGCGTGGGCGCATCAGTGACGGCCCGGAAGCCTTTCACGCGGACCTTGCGCCCATCAGTCCCCTGCTCTCCACTTTCCAGCGTCGCCTCAAGGTTCTGTCCGCGATAGAAGCCGAGCTTATGGGCGGAACTGAATTGCGCGATCTCAGGCTGGACCGCCGTTGCATAGGCGTCGAGGCTCAGCGTCAAGGCGTCGAGCGAAGACGAAATGGAGTCGAGGCTTTCGAGCGTCAGGCCGGTTTGCGAAATGCCAAGGAGATATTCCCCGACATCCGAGATCGTGAACCACTGCTCGAGCACGTAGTCGAAACCAATGATCTTGTCGAAGAGGCCAGACAGGCCGCTCACTGACTTATAGGCCCAATAGACCCGTGAGGTGCGCGGGTCAGACGCCCCGATCACAAGCTGAAGATTGCCCTTGTCGAGATCCAGCAGGAACGTCCGGTCAACCCTCTCGCGGCCGATCGGCTCAGGGAAGCCGCCTGGGGCGATCTTCGCAAAGCCCTGCGAGCCGTAGAAGAACAGATATTCGCCCGCTCTCACCAGCGAGTAAGGCGCATAGAGGCCCTTGTCCTGCGAAATGCGCTCAATCTGGAAGATGAGAGCGGAGCCGGGAATGTAGGACATGCGCCGGATGGCCTGGTCCTGAAACACCGTTCCGAACTCACCACCACCAACGCCGCGCACAATGCCGCCGTCGGGGAAGTCCTGAAAGTCCGACGAGTTGACGCCGCTGGTCCAGTTCGTCGTATCGTTCAGGCCCGACCACTGGATGCGGTACGGCTGCGAGAGAAGGCCGGACAGGACAAGGAAGCGACCGACAACCGAGATATAGGCGGCTTGCGGAGGCGATCCCGCGCAGTCAGCAAATTCCGTCGAGGACGACAGGTTATAGACCTGCAGGACAGTGTTGGCCTGCGTTGCGAACACCAGATTGCCGAACTGGGCAAACTGCCAATTGGCCGGAGAAGAACCGACCGTGGGAGCCGTGTACGTTCCGGACGCCTTCGAGACATCGATCCAGCTGAAGTCGGTATTGTCCAGCCGGTAGAGCTTCGTCGCGGTTGCAGCAAAGGTAATGACCGAGCCGTCCGACTTCAGGGCGTAGAAGCCACCGCGACAAGCTGCCGGCAGAGCCTGAGTATAAGCCGACACCCCCGGAAACGGACCATAGCCATCGGCGCGCGGGATGACGTTCAGGATCGTCTTGGGTGCCGAAGATTCAAAGTCAGTCGTATCTGGCGACCATGCCCCGAACTTAAGGAGTGGCATCAGCCTAGATGTCCCTTCCGCGCCGATCAACCCAGCCCTGCGTAGTGATCGACCAGCCTGATGATGTAGTGGTCGCCGCAATGCGAATTTGCGCAGACGTATTTGTGCGGATGGTCATGTCCGCAATTCCCGCCCCGCCAGCGACGATGTTGCCGATGTTAATTGCGGGGAATGCTGGTGTCGCCACGGCCGTTTGATCTGGCGAATTGACGAGGGCGCCAACTGCCGCGACGTTGTTGATGGCGACAATCATACGCGCCATGACTTTCACGCCCGTTGGAACGGTCAACGTCTGGAGCGCGGGTGTTCCACCCGTGAGACTCACGGAATTGACATCGAGAACATTGGCGAGCCACAAAAACTCATCGCCGTTTTGCGTGAACGATGACCACTGGGCCGACCCGTTGGTTTTCATGGAGCCAATACGGCGCTTCAGCGTGTAGTTCGTTGGCATCGTCGGCGAGCTTGCCGAGGTCGAGATCAGGATATCGACAACGCCTGTGTCCGTTCGCTTGATCAAATAGACATGATACCAAGTGCTGTTCGCGATCGTGCCAGTGTCGAGAGCACCGTTCCCGGTGCCGACAGACCAAGCCGAAGTCGTCTTCGTATAGGCAGAGGCAAGCGACATATAATCCGCTTCCGTCGAGTCAGCCGCCATACCAGCAGCAATGCCAAACGTCGAAGACGAGCCCGCAGTAGACAGCGTCAAGCCGTCAATGGAGCCCCGGACAACTGTCCCAGATCCTCCCGAGGGAGTTGCCCATGTGCCGTCGCCCCGCCAGAACGTTGAGCTCGAGGCACTCGTGCCGCCGTTGAGGTTATTGACAGAGAGATTGCCAGTCACGCCCGTGGAAAGCGGGAGGCCGGTGGCGTTCGTCAGAGTTGCGGATGCCGGAGTGCCGAGCGCACCTCCAACGAAATACGCCGCGCCAGCCCCGACCTCGTCAGTCAGGGCGGCGCGAAGGTTCGCGCTAGACGGAGTAGCGAGGAACGTTGCAACGTTCGTCCCAAGGCCAGCAACACCCGTGGAGATCGGCAGGCCAGTGCCATTCGTCAGTGTAACGCTCGCTGGCGTTCCCAAAATGGGCGCAACCAGCGTCAGCGCCGTTCCGTTCGTCGTCGCCCCGGTTATGCCGGCGAATGAGCCGCCGTTGTTATATTGAACCTGCGTGTTTGAGCCGCCGGGCGTTCCGCCACTCGCCGGGGTGGCCCACGTTCCATCGCCGCGCCAGAAGGTCGAGGAGGACGCGCCAGACCCGCCCGCAAGCTGCGAGACCGGCAGATCGCCCGTAACCGCGTGCTCGGCGTCCCACTTGGGGCCATCCACCAGCACATCAGGGTTTGCCGCCGCTCCAGTCAGGGAGGCGTGCTTGATGCTAAGCGTCATGCCTGCGTCCAAACCTCGGATTGCTCGCCAGCGACATCCCAAACGCCGCCTGTGGGGCCCGTGTCAAAGATCGGAGCTCGGTCGAAGACATAGGGATCAAACACGCGCACGGGCTGCGCTTGCTCGGTCCACGCCTCGGCCTGCTGCGTCTTCGGGGTCCAGGTCGTCACGGCGTCTGACCCGAAGTGCGGACGATCATCGGCCCGGCGTTGAACGCGGAGGTCATGCCAAGCTGGTTGAGGCCGTCCAGCGCGGCAGAGAAGCCCAGCGCCCAAGTCTGGATGCGCTCGTCTTCCTTCATGTAAGGAGCCGACTCCAGCAATGCGCCATAGAGGTAGAGATCAGGAGCGAGGGTCAGCAGCCAGTTCGTTGAATTACTCGCCAGCGCCGGCACATTCTGGCGGTAGACCATCTCGATGGTGTAATCATCGTTCGGAGTGGGCGCCAACTCGAGTTCGCTGCCGAACACAGTGAAATAGCGCGGCTGTCCGGCAACATCAGAGATCGAAAAGCGATACTCATCCATCTGCGTGCCGCTCTTGAACTCAAGGCACGGCTTTCCCGCAACACTGGACAGACGGACCCGCCTCATCGACTGGAAGTCACCCGGCAAAGAGATGAACTCGGGCTCAGTCGCACCAGTGTCAACCGTCGTCGTTGACCTCTGCTCCATCTGCCGGACATACAGCATGCGATTGAACTTGGCTTCCGCAAGCTGGATGAACGTAGGAATGCGAGCGATCAGCGTCGCGTCCTGGTCGCGAGCCAAATACTCAGTGACCGCCGCCTGGAGCGAGGTGTAATCGGTAATCTGGGTCAATTACCTGTCCATCCGGTCACGAGCGCGGGCTTGTCAGTGCGCAAGTATGCCCATTCCGGGTCTTGAAGCTTGCGCTGCACGATCTCGTCGAACTCCGGCGAGAACATGCGAAGGGTCGTGTTGCCCTTGCGATACTCTTCATCCAGCCACTTCACATAGATCACGTTTGGGATGCGGGCGACGTGCCGCCCCCAATCGCTGTGTTGCTCCTCTCGGCGCGCTTCCTTGTTCCATTCCAAGATGGGCTCAACGTCTTGCGTATGTTGGACCGTCAGGTCTCGACCGTTGCTGTCGATGTGGATGCGCGCAAGGCTCATTAAACGATTTCCGTCACATGCAACGTGCCGCCGGCCGATACCTGTACGGCCGACACCTTTTCACCGGGGTATGCCGTGAAGTATTCCACGGCATCGGCGGGCACGTAGACATCCGCGGTCGTAGCGGTCGGAGAACTGCCAACCTTCACATATGCAGCGCTCGTCACGACGACGCGGACCTTGTAGGTGCCGGAGCCGAAAGCATTAGTGATGGTGCCAGCCGTGCCAGTATAGGCAGCGGACTGGTGAGTGCCGAGCCGCCCTGTTCCGAAATATTGCGTGCCGGCCATGCGGGTCACGCCTGCTGGATGACAGCGTAAAACGTTCCGGTGCCACTGGTCGCAGTCGCGCCAGATGGGACGAAACGGATTACATCGTCTTCGTTGACCTGATTGGCACCAGTCGGAATAGCGCTGTTGGTCGATCCCGGTGCACTATTGGTCGCACTCATGGTGAACGCGCCACCAGTGATCGCGGTGCCAGAACCCGGCGCCGCACCATCCGCAGCGGCCGGGATGATGGACGGAGTAACAGTAAGCGTGCCTGTCCATGCCAGATTGGCGACAAAGCCAACCTTAATGATCGTGCCACGGAATGGCGCTCGCACAACACCCGCGATCGGCGTGGTGCCGAATGACGGAGTAAAGCAGGTAACTGTATGCTCATCGAGAGGATGATTATTCGGGATTGGCATTGATAGCCTCCAATGGAAAGGGCGCCCCGAAGAGCGCCCATAAGGTTGATGTTAAGAGGCTTATGCGTCGATGTTGTCGAAGATGCCGCCGGAAGCTTTCTCGTTGCGGGCAACGAGGGTGTACTCCGACAGGATCTGACGACGATCCGAGTCGCCGGTCTTGGCGAGCGCGATCGACACCATCTTGCGGCCGTTCAGGAAGGCAACCGCCCACTTGTCCATTTCCAGCACAAGAACGTCGCGAGTACGCTGGAAGCGGTTGGCAACAACCTTCAGCTTGCCGAAGTCGGACTCGTAGGCGTCAACGGACGCCACGATCTTCTTCGAGCTGGCCTGCTCCATCGGGGTAGACCGACCCGTGAAGGTCGAGAAGACCTGCTTGGTGAAGGCACCAGTGAACACCGTGTCGGGCTTGCCGCCCTGGGTCCAGATCGAGGAAAGAACAGTCTTCAGACGGGCTTCCGTGAACGCAACCTGAGTTCCGTCCGTGCGGGTGCCGGTGCCGAGAGCGTTGGCCGGGTCAGCCGCCGCGCCAGTGCCCTTGCTGGTGTTCGTCTTGATCCAGGACAGGATCGAGGCGGTCTTGCGCGCGGTGCCCTCGGCGCCGACGTTCTTCGCAGCGTTGGTGCCGACCAAGATCGACTCCATGTCGCGCTTGAGCTCAAGGCCCTTCAGCATTTCTTGATAGGCGAGTTCGTTGTCGCGGCCGGCATGATCAACCGCCTGCTGGGTGCCGGACACGCGGGCCACCTTGTCCGAGATCTGGCAGATGTTG
>Ga0207426_1000626_pt1 | contig 44875 bp, 45 predicted proteins | sample AraplaMF_Cvi_mMS_FD_184265 | JGI IMG/M metagenome (GOLD analysis project Ga0207426, IMG submission 184265) | Arabidopsis root microbial communities from the University of North Carolina, USA - plate scrape MF_Cvi_mMS (SPAdes) (version 2) | ecosystem: Host-associated > Plants > Roots > Endosphere... | reverse complement strand
GGCGTCGTCCGGAATCTCGCAACCGAATTCTTCTTCGAACGCCATCACCAGCTCGACGGTGTCCAGACTGTCGGCGCCGAGGTCGTCGATGAAGCTCGCAGCGTCGACAACCTTCTCGGGCTCAACACCAAGGTGTTCGACCACGATCTTCTTAACCCGCTCGCCAATGTCACTCATTGCATAACCTCGTGTTGTTCCCTGTAGACCCGACCCCCCGGGACGATACGAGCCGTCGTGGTCGTTTAGTGCCTTCGCTTACGAACTTTGATTTGGCCCCATCCTAACCGATGCAGGGCCCGGCGAACGACGGCCAAGGCTCCGCATCGCCAATATACAGGGTTTCAAAAACCTGCAATGGCGTTCTTTGCCCATCCGTTGAAGGTCCGGTTATCACACTTCAACTGCCTTGACTACAAGCCTCATTTCGCTCCGGAAACGGCCGTTTGCCGCATCCCGCGCCGCCGACGTGGGCAGTGCGGAAGGAGGACCTCAGATCATGGCCATGCCGCCGTTGACGTGGATAGTCTGGCCGGTGACGTAGGCTGCTTCGTTCGAGCTGAGATAAACGGCGGCCGCCGCGATGTCCTCGGGCGTCCCCAGGCGGGCGGCCGGAACCTTGGTCAGAATCGTCTCGCGCTGCTTGTCGTTCAGCGCATCCGTCATCGGCGTCTTGATGAAGCCGGGCGCAATGCAGTTCGCGGTAACGCCGCGCTTGGCGTATTCGGCCCCCAGGGTCTTGATCATGCCGATCAGGCCCGCCTTCGAGGCGGTGTAGTTGCCCTGCCCGGGATTGCCGGTGACGCCGACCACCGAGGTGATGGCGATGATGCGGCCGAAGCGCTTGCGCATCATCAATTTGGTCGCGGCGCGCGCGAGGCGGAAGGTCGAGGTCAGATTGATGTTGATGACCTCCTCCCAGTCCTCGTCGCGAAGCTGCACGAAGAGGTTGTCGCGGGTGATGCCGGCATTGGCGACGAGGATGTCGACCTGGCCCATCGCAGCTTCCGCGGCGGGCACCAGCGCCTCGACTTCGTCGGCCTTGGAGAGATTGCAGGGCAGCACATGAGTGCGCTCGCCGAGCTTGCCGGCCAGCTCATCCAGCACTTCCTTGCGCGTCCCGGAAATCGAAACGGTGGCGCCCTGCGCATGCAGCGCCTGTGCGATCGCGCCGCCGATGCCGCCGGTCGCGCCGGTGACGAGCGCCTTTTTGCCAGTCAGATCGAACATCGAAAAACTCCATCCAAGGCACGATCCGGAAAAGTGCGCAGCGGTTTTCCGAAAGATCGTGCGTAAACTGAAAAACTCAAGCGCGATGAGGACTCATTGCAGCTTAGGCCTGCTTCGCGGCGGCCAATGCATCCTTGGCGGCGGCAATGTCGTTGGGACCACCGACCGCAACGCCGACGGCACCGTCGGCGATACGCTTGACCAGTCCCGTCAGCACCTTGCCCGCGCCGATCTCGAAGAAGCGGGTGACGCCCTGGCCGGCCATATAGGCGACCGACTCGCGCCAGCGCACGGTGCCGGTGACCTGCTCGACCAGGCGGCGGCGGATTTCGTCCGGATCGGTGATGGCGCTCGCCAGCACGTTCGATACCAGCGGCGCCGCCGGCGCCTTGATGGTGACCTTCGCGAGCGCTTCCGCCATGGCGTCGGCGGCAGGCTGCATCAGCTTGCAATGGAACGGGGCGGACACCGGCAGCAGCATCGCACGCTTGGCACCCTTGCCCTTGGCAATCTCCACGGCGCGATCGACCGCCGCCTTGTCGCCCGAGACCACCACCTGCCCGCCGCCATTGTCGTTGGCAGCCTGGCAGACCTGGCCCTGGGCCGCCTCGGCAGCGACCGCCATGGCGGCTTCATAATCGAGGCCGAGCAGCGCAGCCATTGCACCGGCGCCGACCGGAACGGCCTTCTGCATTGCGAGACCGCGGGTGCGAAGCAACCGTGCGGTGTCGGAGATCGTCAGGCTGCCGGCCGCGGCCAGCGCCGAATACTCACCGAGCGAATGCCCGGCGACGAAGGCGGCATCCCGCCCTACGGAAAAACCGGCTTCCGCATCCAGCACGCGCAGGGTGGCGATGGAGACCGCCATGAGCGCTGGCTGGGCGTTCTCGGTGAGCTGGAGGGTCTCGGCCGGGCCGTCCCAGATGGTGGCCGTCAGCTTCTCCCCAAGCGCGGCATCGACCTCGTCGAACACCGCCCGCGCCGCCGGAAAGGCGTCCGCGAGGGCCTTGCCCATGCCGACGGCCTGGGACCCCTGCCCCGGAAATGTGAATGCTGCCGTCATCGGAGCTCCCCTGGATCGCGTGAGCCGTTGTGTCGAGAGCCGGCAGCCGACTACGTCCGGCACAAGCCTTGGTTCCCGATCAAGCTTCAAAGGGGGCCGTAGACAACGACCGGGGCCGCGCTGTCAAGCCGCGATGGGCATGTCAGGCCAGGCATCCCGCTCCAAAACCCGCTCGTTGCCCTGCAGCAATCGGGCTCGCGGCGCCGCTTCGCTGCAAAGCGTTTACGCTATCGGGAACTCGGTTCCCGAACTTAAGCGGCCTTAAATGCCGTCCACCTAGGTTGCGGCCATGGCAACAATGGTCCCACAGAGATCGACGGCCTCAACGTCTGCAGAGCGCACGGGACAGCCGTGGGCGCCATTGCAGGCCTGCGTCGACTGGCTGCTCGCGGGACCACGGCCCCAGCCTGACGACATCCACAACGAATTGTTGCAGCAGCGGACCAACAAGACCAGGACGCTGGTGGTGGCCGTGGCGGCCTCCCTGCTGATCGCGTCGCTGTCCGCCGCGCTCACCGGTGCGTCCTGGGCCTATGCCTGGGTGCTGGCCGAAATCGTGCTCGGGAGCACGCGCATCTGGCTGATGATGAAGGCTCTCGCGAAGGCGAAGCGGGACCGGCGGGCGCCGGTGAACGTCTCGCCAATCTGGGCCGGGCTTGCCTCGGTCGTCCTGATTTCCGCCGGCTGCTATCAATGCGTCGCCTCAGGCGTCATGCCGCTGATCCTGATGGCCGGCATTGGCCTCGCCAACCTCGTCGGCGGCATCGCCTCGCGCAATGCGGGGACGCCGCGCTACGGCATTCTCCTGATCTGCATTCTGACGCTGCCCTTTGCCGCGGCCACGATCCTGTCGCCGGTGCCGTTCCTGTTCATCATCGGCCTGCAAACACCCGTCTACACGGCCGGAATGATCTTCCTGCTGCTGGAGAACCACAAAATCCTGCTCGACCTCCATCATTCCGAGCGCAACAACCGCATGATGGCGCATCACGACCTACTCACGGGCCTGCCCAACCGCGCCCTCAACCAGAAACTGTTTGCCGAGATGCTCGACGGTCCTTGGCCGGATGCCGCGTCGGCCACTTCGAAGCTCACGGTGTTCTGCGTCGATCTCGACGGCTTCAAGGGCGTCAACGACAGGTTCGGGCATGCGACGGGAGACGCCGTTCTCGTCACCGTGGCCAAGCGCCTCTGCGCAAGCGTGCGGGACTCCGACGTCGTGTGCCGCATTGGCGGCGATGAGTTTGTCATCCTGCTGCCGGACATCACCGACGGCGAGGCTGCTGCCGTGGCGCGACGGATCATCGCGCGCGTGGCGGAGCCGTTCGAATTCGAGCCTGCGGCCCGGGTCGGCGCCAGCATCGGACTTGCGTCGGCACCGCGCGACGGCGTCACCGCCGACGAATTGCTGAGCGCCGCCGATCGCGCCATGTATGAAGCCAAGCGCCGCGGCAAGGGCGCCTTCGTGATCCACCGTGGCGCTGCCGACGCCGCCACGCTCGTCCCCGATGCGGCCGCCTTCCTTCCCGCGCCGCGTATGACCGCACTTGCCGGCTAGAAACCGCCCGCCTTCTGGTCCGCGCCGACCTCGGCGCCGGCCCGCGCCCGACGGGCGCTGCTTGCCAACTGGCCCGGCCGGTCGTCGTTGTTCGGCTTTGCCGTCGCGAGCCGCAGCACGGCAGCATAGTTCGGCTGCACCTCCATGCGGCCGGCATGCCGGCTGTCGCTGAGCAGGCGATGCACCTTCGGCAGATTGTAGCAGGGCACGTAGAACAAGAGATGATGCTCGAGGTGATAGTTCACGTAGTAGGGCGCGATGAACAGCCGCTCGAGAAAATTGGCATGCGTGGTGCGGGTGTTGCGCAGCGGATCGCTGCTGTCAGGAACGACGGCATGCTCGGCGATGTTGCGGATGCGCGTGATGACCATCTGCCAGGTGAGCAGCGGCACCAGCCATAGCAGCGGATAGGCCCACCACACCCCGGCTGCCGCGAGCGCAGCGAACATCGCGGCATTGGTGAGACATTGCGGGCCGAGCTTCTCCCAGAAATGCGCGGCGCGCTGCCGCCATGGCCAGTCCTTCGGCCCGAGCGCATTGAGCAATTGCGCCTTGCGCTGCTGGTAGCCGGTCTGTCCGGTGATGTCGCGAATGAACTTGCGGCGATAGCTCAGCCCTGTGATCGGAAACGGCGCGGACAGCACCAGATCGGGATCGTCCTCCTGCTGGGTGCGCGCGTGATGCTGCAGATGATAGCGGCGATAAGCGCGCGTCTCCGCAAAGATGGGATAGGCGCAGAACCATTGGCTCAGCGTCAGATTGGTTTTCTCGTCGGCGGACAGGCAACCATGCGCGCCGTCATGCATGAGGATCGCAAGCCCGAGCTGGCGCGAGCCGATGATGGCGACCGCAAGAATGTAGGTCAGCGGATTGGGCCACCACGCGACCAGCGCAACCGCAGCGATGATCAGCGCCCAGGCATGTGCGATCAGAGCGACGCCCTTCCAGGTCACGCGCTGGCGGACGTCGGCCAATTGATCGTCGGTCAGGAAATCACGGGCACGCATGCGAAGCGCGGTCATGGCCTAGCTCTCCTCATCCGAAGGGGTCGATGCATTGCGGTCGTCGACGAGACGCAGGCGTGCGGCCTCGCCGCCGGACTTCGCCTGCTCACCAAGCACGCGCAGCATCTCGCCGCAGAGCTCGTCCGGTGAGCGGCCCATGGCATAGCCTTCGAGGATCACGCCGATGGCGACAGCCCAGAACCGCCGCGAGCTTTCGTCGGGAGCGCGCAGGGAGCGCCAGCCGTGGCGCGCGACCTGGCTGGCATAGGCGCGCGCGCCCTCGCTGTGCAGCCGCTCGATGGTGCGCTCGACCAACGGCGCGAGATCCTGGCGCCGCCGCGTTAAGGTCAGGGCTTCGGCGAAGAAGGCGACCGAATCGCTCGCGGTGACCGTCTCGGCCAGCGCGTGGGTGTAGTCCCCCGGCGTGCGCGCCTTCAGCGCGGCCTGTTCGGTCGTGCGCGCCAGATACAGCAGTTCGCGGCAGGCGCATTCGACGAACAGCGCCTCCTTGGTGCGGAAGTAATAGGTGATCTGGCTCGGGAAGGCATTCGCGGCGGCCGCGATGTCGGTGATCGAAGCACCCGACAGGCCCCGCTCCCGGAACAGCGGGCTTGCCGCATCCAGCAGCAGCGAGCGCATCTTGCGGCCCGCCGAGCGCGTGGCGCGCGCCGCATGCTTGGGGTCGCCGGCGCCTGGTTCCGATGGCGCATGGGCAGGTTTGTCTGCCATTGGATCCTCCCGTTGACTTATTTGTATGCTATACAAACAAATAAATCAAGCCGGTACCCCGAGACGGTCGGTCTTGGCCATGACCCGCAGTCACCCAGGGGCCGAAAATTGGCCTCCAACCTTGCAAAGCCGGTCAAAATCCGTATAAGGCGCGCATCCGCAGACCCCGGCCGGGAGCTGAACGGACGGTCTCAACAAATCATTCGTGATTTTGGTGTGGCAGGGCCAGTCGGCCCGTCGTCCCGTGTTTCCGCCTTCTGAGCTTAATCCCAGAGTCCTTTCCGAAGGCCTCTTAAGGGCTTGACGCCGGGCGATGCGCCAACATGAGGAAAGGACCACCATGGCTCTCTATGAGCATGTTTTTCTCGCGCGTCAGGACGCGAGCCCGCAGCAGGTCGAAGAGCTGACTGCGCAGATGACCGGCATCGTCGAAGGTCTCGGCGGCAAGGTCACCAAGACCGAGAATTGGGGCGTTCGCTCCCTTACCTACCGCATGAACAAGAACCGCAAGGCGCACTTCGTGCTGCTCAACATCGACGCGCCCGCTGCGGCGATCGCCGAGATCGAGCGCCAGGAGCGCATCAGCGAAGACGTGATCCGCTATCTCAGCGTTCGCGTCGAAGAGCTCGAGGAAGGCCCGTCCGCGATGATGCGCAAGGCCGACCGTGATCGCGAGCGTGACGACCGTGGCGGCGGCTTCCGCGATCGTGAAGGCGGTGGTTTCCGTGGCGACCGTGAAGGCGGTTTCCGTGGTGGCGATCGTGACGGTGGTGGCTTCCGCGGTGATCGCGGCCCGCGCCGTCCGCGCGAAGAAGCTGAAACCACGACGGATGGGGAGTAAGATCAATGGCTGAAGCTGGTGCACGCCGTCCGTTTTTCCGTCGTCGCAAGAGCTGCCCGTTCACGGGCGCCAACGCTCCGAAGATCGACTACAAGGACTCCAAGCTGCTGATGCGTTACGTCTCCGAGCGCGGCAAGATCGTGCCGAGCCGCATCACCGCGGTGTCCGCGAAGAAGCAGCGTGAGCTCGCCCGCGCCATCAAGCGCGCGCGGTTCCTGGGCCTCTTGCCCTACGTCATTCGCTAAGACGAATTTCGGCCGGCGGCGGTGACGTCGCCGGTCGTGACTTTCTGAACTCATAAGGCTTCCGGGTCGTCCGGTCGCCGATGGTTGGGGCAAGACGCCTCTAACCGCTCGAAGGGAGCGGGACAGCTGATGATGGCATTTGCACTCATAGCCTTGATCGCCGGCGCTGCGTCGGCCCTGATGTTCGCCTCGATCGTGTCGGGCGCGCTGATCTCGCTCGTCCTGTTCTATCTCGCGCCGCTCCCCCTGATGGTCGCCGCGATCGGCTGGGGACCGCTCTGCGCGAGCGTTGGCGGCATCGCTGCTGCGATCGGCCTCGGGGCCCTGTTCGGCTTGCCCTACTGCATCGCCTTCGCCGTCACCGTCGCGCTGCCGGCCTGGTGGCTCGGCCATCTCGTCCTGCTCAGCCGGCCGGTATCGGCCGCCGCGCCAGCCTCCGCCACCGAGCCGCCGGTCGAGCCCGAGCTCGAATGGTATCCGGTCGGCCGCCTGCTGCTGTGGATCGCCGGCTTCGCCACGCTGACCACGATCGCCGCCCTGCTCACGCTCGGCACCGACGCCGAAACCATCACCGGCATGCTGCGTCGCGGCCTGATGCGCATCCTGCGCGCCAGCGATCCGCAGACCTCCGGTGAAGTCAGCCAATTCGTCGACGCGCTGGTGCGCATCGCTCCCGCCGCCGCGACCATCGTCGCCATGATGACGCTGACGCTCAATCTCTGGCTCAGCGCCAAGGTGACGGCGACGTCGGGCCGGCTGCGTCGTCCCTGGCCGGATCTGATGACTGCGGAGCTGCCGCCGATGACGCTGGTGGCGCTCTGTGTCGCGCTCGCCTTCTGCTTCACCGGCGGATTGCTTGCGATCGTCGCGCAGATCACCACGGCCGCGCTGATGATGGGCTATGCGCTCACCGGCTTTGCCGTGCTGCATACGCTGACGCTTGCATTGAAGAGCCGCACCTTCTGGCTCGGCTCGACCTATGCCGTCGTGGTCGTGTTCGGATGGCCCGTCATCGCGATGGTCATTCTCGGCCTTGCGGATGCCGTGTTCGGCTTCCGCGAGCGCTTCCTGCGTAGCCGCCAGCCACCGCCGCTGCCAACCCCTTAAGTCCAACCACGAAACTGAAACTCAAGAGCACTTCAAAGGAGAACGAATATGGAAGTCATTTTGCTGGAACGCGTCAACAAGCTCGGCCAGATGGGCGAAGTCGTGAAGGTTCGCGACGGCTACGCCCGCAATTTCCTCCTCAAGCGTGGCAAGGCGCTGCGCGCCACCGCCGACAACCGCGCCAAGTACGACGGCATGAAGGCCGATCTCGAGGCTCGCAACCTCGCCTCCAAGGCCGAGGCGTCCAAGGTCGCCGAGAAGATCGCGGGCAAGAACATCGTCGTGATCCGTCAGGCTTCGGAAGCCGGCCAGCTGTTCGGCTCGGTCAACGTGCGTGACATCGTCGTCGCGTTCGAAGCCGACGGCGTGTCGCTCGCCCGTCCGCAGATCCAGCTCGACGCGCCGATCAAGACCATCGGCAAGCACGCGATCACCGTTGCCGTCCACCCCGAGGTCGACGTCGAGATCACCGTCACGGTTGCCCGCAGCCAGGACGAGGCCGAGCGCATCAACCGCGGCGAGGACATCTCGACCCGCAACGAGGACCGCGACGCGGCCGCCGAGGCGATCGCCGCCGCCGGCGAGTTCTTCGATCCGGAAGCCCAGCACGACGACGCCGAGCCGGCCCCGGCTGCGGAAGAGAAGTAACTCTACTGTTGTCATTCCGGGATGGTCCGAAGGACCAGACCCGGAATCTCGAGATTCCGGGTTCTCGCTTCGCGAGCCCCGGAATGACGAACACAATCGAAGCCCGGTCGCCTCAGGCGGCCGGGCTTTTCGTTTTGGCGCCGACGTCCTCGCTCAGCATTGCGATCGAGGCGAGCGCGGTTGCCGTATGCTTCTCGACACCGTCGCTGACGCAGAACACGTCGGCGGCGACCACCGAGACCTGGCGGCCCGGCTTGATCACCCTGGCACGGCAGATCAGCTTCTCTCCGACCGCGGGCGACAACAGGTTGAGCTTGTATTCCGCCGTCAGCGCCGGCTGGCCGCGCGACGTCGCCGCGGCGATGGTCGTGGCGTTGTCGACCAGGAACGCGGTAACGCCGCCGTGGAAGAAGCCGTGCTGCTGCAACAGCTCCGGCCGGCGCTCCACCGCGATGGTGCAGGTGCCGCGCGTCAATTCCGACAGCTCGGCACCGACGAGGTTCATGAAGCCCTGGCGGCCGACATTGGCGTGAATGCGCGCGGCGATCGGCTCAAACTCGGGATCGGCTTCGGCTCGCATGAGACCTCCTCTCATTGCTTGTGGATGCGATCAGGCGGCAGCAGCGCGCGAATGGCGCAGGCGATCAGCGTGTCGGCCTCGACCCGCGGATCGGCACGGTCGCGGCCCGACAGGAAGGCCCGACAAAAAATCTGCGCCGGGCCGATCAGCTGGCTGAGGAACATCACCGGCGGCATCGGCAACAGCTCTCCGCGCGCGACCAGCGGCGCGCGCCAGCGTTCGATGCCTTCGGCAAGCCGTGCATTCTGCGCGCGCTGGGCATCGCGGACGTCCTCGCCCCATTCGCTGCGCGAAATCTCGAAGAGATAGCGAGCCTCGCGGCGGCTCGAGACGACCCAGTCCAGATGCGCGTGGATAAGCTGCGCGATGCCCTGCGCTGCATCCGGTGGCGGATCGAGCGCGGCCAGCGCGGCGGCGTGGTAGTGCTTGAGCACTTCCAGAAACAGCGCGCCGGCGAGCTCCTTCTTCGAGCCGAAGGCGTGAAAGAAGCTGCCGTTGGATGCCCGCGCCCGAGTGCGGATCGCGGCCACCGTCGCGGCTTCGAAGCCAACGCGGTCGAACACGGCCAGACCCGCCGCCAACAGGTCGTCACGCACGCTCGCCGCCATCGGCACCTCCTAGAGCATTACTCTAGAGTACTACTCTAATGGAGGTCAAGACGACGCGGAGGTCGCGATGAACGCGGCCTCCGCAGGTCGATCAGGACATTGCGGGATTTATCGAGAGATCGGCGGCGTCGGCGGGCCGGAGGATTCCGCCGGTGACGGGGCCGCAGCGGTCGCGGGCGCCGGCTCCTGCGGCTTGGCCGCCGGTTCGGAGCTTGCGGCCGGAGCAGCGGGCTTGGGCGCCGGTTCTTCCACCACCTTGGGAGCGGCCGGCTCGGCAGGTTTTGCGGCCGCCGGCGGCGGGGCCGGCGTCACCTGCGGCACCGGATCGGACCGCACTGCCGGACCTTCGCTGCCACGCGGCTCGACCTTGGCGCTCTCCGGCTTGGCCTCGGCGGGCTTCTCCGATGCCTTGCCGTTGTCGGATTTGGTCTCGGGCTCGGCCTTGGCGCTGTCGGGCCGCGGCTCCGCCTTCGGCTCGCTCTTCTTGTCTTCAGTCGACGGCGCGGCCGCATCGACCTTCGGCGCCTCCTCGGTCCCGGGCTTGCCGCGACGCTTGCCCTTGCGCCCTTCGGGGGCTGCCTGGCCCTCGGGCTTGGCGCCCTCTTCGCTCGGACGCGCCGCGCGCTTCTGGCGACCCTCGGCCGGCGGCGCTGCGCCCTCGGCCTCCGGCTTGGCGGTCTCCTGCGAACGTTGGCGGCGGCCCTGATGCTCGGGCGTCTGGCCGGGAGCCGTAGCGGCTTCCTTCTCCTTGGCGCCGTCCTTCTTGCCGTCCTTGGCCTGGTAGCGGGTGTCGGTCGCGCCGTTGGAGACGAGATAGGAGGCGAGGATGCCCGCCATGTCCGAGCTCGTGGTGTAGTGTTGGCGCAGGAAGCCTGGCAGCGAGCCTGGCGCCACGGACTTCAGCAGCCCGCGGGGGCTCTTGTGGCAGGCATTGCAGGTCTGCGCGAAGAGCTGGGACGGACTTTTGCCGGCTTCGAGGTTCGTCGCCTGCGCAAGAACGGTGTCGGTCGCGCCGAAGCCGATCAGAAGCAATACCGTCGCGAGGCTGAGCGCTCGGCTCGACATTCCCATCATCTCCATTGATTTTCCGCGCATGCAGCCGGCATCCGGGTGCGGCGGCGGGTCACCTTTTAGCGGATTGAGCCGCGAATGGAAGCAGGCTCCACGCGCAAGGATGTGATTAAGCGCTTTTCGAATATCCGCTTTGATCACAGCGCAATAGCGGCGCCGGAACGCCGTTCCTAGATTTAGATGCAAACGCATAGGAACCGGAGCGGGACCTGAGCGTCAGAGGTGTAGGCCGGGTTAGTCGCATCTCTTCGGGTTCGCTCGAGAGGAAGGTGGCGATGGACCGTTTGTTGCGTCGATTTCTGTCTCACTTCGTCCGCCGCGGGTCGCTGACGGTGACCACGGCAGCGGGATCGAAGTTCACCGTCGGAGACGGCTCAGGTGAACCGGTCGCAGTCCGCTTCGTCACGGCGGACGCCGAACGAAAGATCCTCGTCAATCCCGAACTCGGGCTTGGCGAGGCCTATATGGACGGCGAGTTCGTGGTCGAACGCGGCACCATAGCTGATGCCCTCGCGATCCTGCTCGATCAACCCGACCTATTGCCGCAGTGGGCAAAACCCTGGTGGCATCTGCGCTACCTGACGCGGCACCTGAAGCAGTTCAACCCGCGCTCGCGCTCCCGCGCCAATGTCGCCCATCACTACGATCTCGACGCGCGGCTCTATTCCCTCTTTCTCGACGCCGACAAGCAATATAGCTGCGCCTATTTCGAGACGCCGGACACGACGCTCGACGATGCGCAGCTTGCCAAGAAGCGGCACATCGCCGCAAAGCTGCTGATCAAGCGCGGCCAGCGCGTGCTCGACATCGGCTCGGGCTGGGGCGGGCTCGGGCTCTATCTCGCGGAGATCGCGGGTGCCGACGTCACCGGCGTCACGTTGTCGACCGAGCAGTTGCAGATCGCCAATGCGCGCGCTTCCGAAAAGGGGCTGAGCCGATCTGCCAGATTCCTGCTGCAGGACTATCGCGACATCGACGGGCCGTTCGACCGCATCGTCTCGGTCGGCATGTTCGAACATGTCGGCGCGGGGTTCTACGACGCCTACTTCCAGCGCTGCGCCGAGCTCCTGACCGAGGACGGCGTCATGGTGTTGCACTCGATCGGCCGTTCGCAAGGGCCGGATTCGACCAATCCCTGGATCGCCAAATACATCTTCCCCGGCGGCTACATCCCTGCACTCTCGGAGGTGCTGCCGGCGATCGAGCGTGCGGGCCTGCTGGTCTGCGACGTCGAGATCCTGCGCCTGCACTACGCCGAGACGCTGAAAGCCTGGCGCGAACGCTTCATGGCGCGCCGCGAGGAGGCGGTGCAGCTCTATGACGAGCGCTTCGCGCTGATGTGGGAATTCTATCTGGCGGCGTGCGAGATGACGTTCCGCAAGCAGGCCATGATGACCTTCCAGATCCAGCTCACCAGGCGTCAGGGCGTGGTGCCGATCACCCGCGACTACATCGCGCGGAGCGAGACTCGCCTGCGGGCCATCGAAGGCGGCGCCCGGACGAGGCTCAAGCTGGCCGGTGAATAGGTTCTAGTGACGCAGCGTCGATATCGGGGACGCGCGGTAAGAGGCCGTTAACGCCAATTGCGCCCGCAGTTCCACCAGGATCTCGGGTGCGACGGGCTGGCTGCGTATTTCGGGGCGCTCGGCGTGCTGCATGGCCGCGATCAGGCCGGACAGCCAAAGCCGGCTGCCTGCCTCGCTCCGCCAAATCTGCTGCTGCCGTTCTGGCCGCATCGCCTGCCTCGTCTTCCCGTTGCGGGGTGGGACAATCCCCTGCCCGCCCTCCTGTTCCCGCCCTACCCCGAAAGAATCCGGGGAGATGTGATCTGCTTCACATAAGTCTGGTCGGGCCTGGCCTAGACCGTCGCCATGAGCAAAGAGACCCGAACCTCATTCGACGTGCAGGACGACCTCCGCACCGATTACGCCCTGATCATCACGGGCGTTGGGGCGGCGCTGGCTGCGCTGGTCTACCTCCTGCTGGTCTGAAACCGAGCCGAAAGCGGCCGGCGTGCGTCATTTCGCGCGCCTCCAGATGAGTCTGCGCGCCAATCCATTAGGTTCACGGTTTGCGGATTTTTCCGCGGCACGGCCGCGGCCAATGTTGGCGCGGGCGAGTTCCGCGAAATCCGTCAAGCGCGGTGCATGCTGCGGCTGCTAATCATCCACCATTTTAACTGAGCGGTTGATAGCGGTCAGCTTTCGCTTCCGCTTTGGAGCGAGGCGGCGCTTTATCCCGGCCCCGCATCTGCCCCACAAAATTGCTAAGCACGTCCGACCATGGCCCTGACTGATTCGAACGTCCTCAAACTCGCGCCCGAGCCCGGAACTCCTGCCTACCGGAGTGCGCCGCATAATATCGAGGCGGAACAGAGCCTTCTGGGCGCGATCCTGGTCAACAACGATGCCTTCTACCGCGTCTCCGACTTCCTGGAGCCGAAGCATTATTTCGAGCCGCTACACCAGACCATCTACGAGACCGCCGGCAGCCTGATCCGGATGGGCAAGATCGCAACGCCCGTGACGCTGAAGACGTTCCTGCCCGCCGATACCGATGTCGGCGGTATGACCATCGGGCAATATCTTGCGCGGCTCGCGGCCGAAGCGACCACCATCATCAACGCCCAGGACTACGGCCGTACCATCTACGATCTGGCACTGCGCCGCGACCTCATCGGCATCGGCGAGGACATGGTCAACGTCGCCTATGACGCGCCGGTCGACTTCGCACCGCGCGCGCAGATCGAGGACGCCGAGCGGCGCCTCTACGAACTCGCCGAGTCCGGCCGCTATGACGGCGGCTTCCAGAAATTCTCGCAGGCATTGGCGGTCGCGGTCGATCTCGCGGCCAAGGCGTTCCAGCGCGACGGAAAACTGTCGGGCATCTCGACCGGCATGCGCGACCTCGACACCAAGATGGGCGGCCTGCAGCACTCCGACCTCATCATCGTCGCCGGACGCCCGGGCATGGGCAAGACGTCGCTGGCGACCAACATCGCCTACAACGTCGCCAAGGCCTATATTCCCGAGGTCCAGGCTGACGGCACCACGAAGGCCGCCAATGGCGGCGTGATCGGCTTCTTCTCCTGCGAAATGTCGGCCGACCAGCTTGCCACGCGTATCGTGGCCGAACGCACCGGCGTTCCCTCCTCCCACATCCGCCGCGGCGGCATCTCGGAAGCCGATTTCGACAAGATCCGGGAGGTCTCGATCGAGCTGCAATCGCTGCCGTTCTATGTCGACGCGACCGGCGGCCTGTCGATCGCGCAACTGATGGCACGCGCCCGCCGGCTGAAGCGCCAGAAGGGTCTCGATCTGCTCGTGATCGACTACATCCAGCTGCTGTCGGGCTCGGGCAAGCGCAGCGATAATCGCGTGCAGGAAATCACGGAGATCACGACCAGCCTGAAGGCGCTCGCCAAGGAACTCAATGTTCCCGTCATCGCGCTGTCCCAGCTCTCACGCCAGGTCGAATCGCGCGACGACAAGCGGCCGCAGCTCTCCGACTTGCGTGAATCCGGATCGATCGAGCAGGACGCCGACGTCGTGCTGTTCGTGTACCGCGAGGAATACTACCTCGCGATGAAGGAGCCCCGCCCCGGCACGCCTGAACACGAGAAGTGGCAGCTTGACATGAGCCTTGCGCACGGAAAGGCCGAAGTCATCATCGGCAAGCAGCGCCACGGCCCGACCGGCACCGTGGACCTCGCCTTCGAAGCCTCGGTCACGCGGTTCGGCGACCTCGCGCCTGACACTCAGATGCCGGCTCGCAGCAGCAACGATTACTGAGTTCCTTGAACCAGAGCTGCCTCTTGCGTAAAACGGCGCCATGACAATGGCGTCCGACCCGAAAATGATCCCGCAATCCAGCCTTCTCTCCGCGGAGGCCAATCAGGCTGCCGCACTCGCTGCCTTCGGCGGCGTGCTCACCGTCGATCTCGACGCGATCATCGCCAATTGGCGCAAGCTCGAGAAGACGGCGGTGCCGGCCGAATGCTCGGCGGTGATCAAGGCCGACGCCTATGGCTGTGGCGCCGAGCAGGTCGCGCGCGCCCTGAGCAAGGCCGGCTGCAAGACCTTCTTCGTCGCCACCATCGAGGAAGCGCGCAAGGTGCGCGCGGCCGTGCCGGAGCCCACGATCTACGTGCTCGGCGGCTATTTCCAGAACACCGGCGAGCACTACGCCCAGATCAACTGCCGGCCCGTGATCGGCGATCTCAACGAGCTCGCCGAATGGGACGTGTTCTGCCGCCGGACGGGGTGGAACGGCGGCGCCGCCATCCACATCGACACCGGCATGAACCGGCTCGGGCTGACGCTGCAGGAGGCGCAGGCGATCATCCCCCGCATCAACGCCGGCGATCACGGCATCACGCTGGTGATGAGCCATCTGGTCTCGGCCGAGCAGCTCAACAGCCCGGTCAATGCCAAGCAGCTCGCAGCCTTCCGCAGCATCGCCAGCGAATTCTCCGGCGTGCCGGCCGCGCTCGCCAATTCGTCCGGCATCTTTCTCGGCGCCCCGTTCCAGTTCGACCTGGTGCGGCCGGGCGCGGCGCTCTACGGCGTCAACCCGACGCCGGAGGCCGACAATCCGATGCAGCAGGTCGTGGACCTCAAGGCACGCATCGTGCAGATCCGCAGCATCGAGCGCGGTGAGAGCGTCGGCTATGGCGGCACCTGGACCGCGCGGCGGCCGACCAAGCTTGCGATCATCGCGGTCGGATATGCCGACGGCTATTTCCGCGCCGCCAGCTCGAACGACGGCACGCGCGGCGCCGAGGTGATCGTCGCCGGCAAGCGCTGCCCGGTCGCCGGCCGCGTCTCCATGGATCTGATCGCGATCGACATCACCGATCTGCCGCCGAACGCCGTGCGGCGCGGCCACATGGTGACGCTGCTCGGCGAAGGCATCACCGTCGACGAGCTCGCGCATCATTTCGGCACCATCGGCTATGAGGTGCTGACCAGCCTCGGCCACCGCTACGCCCGCGTCTACAAGGGCGGCAATGTGGTCGAGCCGCTGACGAAGCCGGAGCCCGCGCCAAGCGCCGCGCAGCCGCCCTCGCCGCCGCCGGTCGAGCAGCCCCCGGCCCCGCCGCCGCTGCCGGGCTAAGCGACCGCCGCCTACTTCTTCTTCCTGCTGTCCAGCGCTGCTTTGCAGGTGGCGCTGAGCTGATCGCGCTTTGCGTTGAGGCAGGCGACGATGCCGCCGCCCGGCGCGATGCCGGCGCAGAATTTGTCGTAATCCGCCTTGCATGCGCCGCGCGTATCGGCTGACTGTGCCGAAGTGGCCCCGGAGAACGCGACGACGAACGCAATAGCGGCAAAGCTCAACTTGGACATTGTATCTCCGGAAGACGGAAGGCGAGAGCCGGTAGCTCTACATGAAGATCGCGACATTCAACATCAACAACGTCAACCGCCGCCTGCCCAATCTGTTGGCATGGCTGCGCGCCGCAAAGCCCGATGTGGTCGCGCTTCAGGAGTTGAAGGCAAGTGATGGCGAATTTCCGGCGGCGGCGATCGAAAGGGCCGGCTACGGCGCGGTGTGGTGTGGACAGAAGACGTGGAACGGCGTCGCCATCCTCGCGCGCAATGCCGAGCCGGTGCTGACGCGCGATCGTCTGCCGGGAAAGCCAGGCGATCACGAAGCCCGCTATATCGAGGCCGCGGTGCGCGGCATCATCGTCACCAGCATCTACCTGCCGAACGGCAATCCGCAGCCCGGGCCGAAATTCGACTACAAGCTCGACTGGTTCGCGCGGCTGAGGCGCCACGCGAAGACCTTCATCAAGCAGGACCTGCCCGTGGTGCTCGCCGGGGATTACAACGTCGCGCCCACCGGCATCGACATCTATCCGACGCGCTCGTGGGACAAGGATGCGCTGATCCAGCCGAAGAGCCGCGCGGCCTTTGCCTCGCTGGTCGAACAGGGCTGGTGCGATTCGATCCGCGAGCTGCATCCGGAGAAGCGCATCTATACGTTCTGGGACTACAAGCGAAACCGCTGGCCACGCGATGCGGGGCTGCGGCTCGATCATCTACTGCTCAGCCCTGCCCTCGTCTCGCGGCTGGCGAAGGCAGGTGTCGACAAGAAGGTGCGCGGCGAGGAAGGCGCGAGCGATCACGCGCCGGCGTGGGTGGTGTTGAAGTGAGCGAGCTGCCGTAGGGTGGGTTAGGCCGCGGCTGCGCGAAGCGCGGTCCGCGGGCGTAACCCACCTCTTCTGTTTCCGCCGATGCGGACAGTGGCGGATTACGCTGCGCTAATCCGCCCTACGCATCTACGGATCACCGCCCGTAATAGTCCTGCACCGTGTCCCACGCCGCTTTCTGCAGCAGCTCCACCGTCGGGGCATCGAGCCCCATCGTGTAGGAATTGCCGACCGGCGAACGTCCCGTCAGTGCGGCCATCGTCACACAAGCCGCCAGATAGGAGCCCGCCGGGCTCGGATGCCGCTTGTCCGGTGCGTAGAGATTGAGCTCGGGCTGCAGCTTGCGCACCTTCGCGAAGGCAAGGCCGGCGGGGATGACCAGCGCATCATTGGCGTTGCCCGCGACCGTGTAAGCCTCGGCCAGTTGCTCGGTCATTTCCGGCTTGTCGGCATAGGCCCACGACATGAAGAACACCGGCCGCATGCCGTGGGCGCGGACGATGTCGCTGTCCTTCTTCGCGAAGGTCGTGAACGCGTCCTTCAACTGCGGATGGATCGGGCACTGGCTGCAATCCATCATCACGACGGCGTTGAACCTCTTGCCCGGCTTGTTGAAGATCACGACGTTCTGCTCGTCGAAGGAATAGGCGCCAAGGCCGCCCGGCCGCAGCAGGTTCTCCATGTCGTGCCAGTCGAGGCCGGAGCCGCCGATGGTCGCCATGGTGTTGCGATAGGCCGCCTTGTTCTCGGGGTCGGCTGCCCGCTCCATGAAGGTGAGATGCCCGGGCATGCCGTTGTTGTAGTAGAAGAAGCTGTTGCCGACGAACAGCGAGGCCTTGGGGAAGTCCGGTCCGAGCGAGGTGACCTTCGGCCTGGTCTGCGCCTGTGCATTGAAGCCGATTGCAACGGCCAGACACATTGCGAGCATCACTCGCGCAAAAAGACGCATCATGGGTTTCCTCCCCTTTTTCTAGGCCGGAAACAAATCAGCTTTTCAAAATGGCCTCAAGAGGACGGGCGTGCGAAGAGCGCACCCTCATCGCTCACCACAAATTCCTGCCGTCGATCATGTTCACCGGCACCGCCTCGAGATCAAAGTCGTCGAACAGGCGCGCGTTGACCGCGACCTTGGGATTGTCGAAGTCCGGCTTGCCGCTCGACCAGTCCGGCGATTCCGAATAGGTGCCGCAGCCACAGCTGGCGCAGAAATGATGTTTGACCGTGCGGCTGCCCCAGAGATAGGTCGCAACGCTGTCCGGCGGTGACAGCAGGCGAAATTGCGCCGGCGTGTAATAGGCCCATAGCGCGCCGCGCTTGGAGCAGAGCGTGCAGGTGCACCGTGTCACGTCGGTGGGCGCCTCCGTCACCTCGAACACCGTCTCACCGCAATGACAGCTCGCCTCGATCCGCATGTCCCGTTCTCCCCTTTTGTCAGGAGATGGTCGTAGCCAGCCCCTGCTGCCAACATGCTGTCAGCAGCGCGTTCGTCCGCACGTCGGCGGACGACTTTCTGGGGTCACCCAAACAAAAACACCAAAAACAACCCCATGCACAGTAGCCGGCCCTAATCGATTCAAGGCCTTAGCGGATGCCCAGCCGGAGATGCCTTTGCCCTCCCCAGTCTGACCCATCCGAGCCCCCTTGACCTCCGCGTCCTGGTTAGCATACTGGTCTGACCAAGATCAGACCAAGTGGGACAGGGGATGGAGCTCAAGCGCACAGCCGACGGTGAAAAAGGCTTCGAGAAGGTATTCGCCTTCCTGCGCGAGCGCCTGCTCGCGGGCTCGCTCAAGCCGGGCGACCGCCTGATCTCCGAGCGCGAGCTCGCCACCCTCCTCGGCGTCAGCCGCCCGATCGTCCGCGAGGCGCTGCGTGCCCTCACCGTGCTCGGCATCGTCGAGATCCGCGACCGCATCGGCACCGTGGTGACGCGGCCGGATGTCTCGGTGCTGAACGACTTCTTCACTTTCGCGCTGGCCCAGCAGGCTGACATGCTCGACGACGTCATGCAGGCGCGCGTCGCGATCGAATGCCAGGCGATCCGCCTCGCCTGCGAACGCGCCAACATCACCGATTTCGAGCGCCTGCAGCGGGCGCTGGCCAGGATCGGCGAGACGATCGACGAGGCCGATGCCGGCGGCATGGCCGATTTCGACTTCCACCGCGCCATCGTCGTGGCCTCGCATTCGGAGACGCTGACAGTGCTGCACTCTTCGATGGCGGGCCTCCTGACGCATTCGCATCGCAGCCGCCGCGAGCTGGTGCAGGCCTTCCCGTCGATGAAGACCTATCTGATCGACGACCACCGCCGCATCTTCGAAGCCGTCATCGCGCGCGATCCGGAGCGCGCGGACGCGACGCTGCGCAAGCATTTTGCCATCGGCGACGAATACCGCAGGCGCGCCATCGTCGGCGATGTCGACAGGACCAGCGCCTCGGGCTGATCGCGGCACGTAAGACGACCAAGACGCCAATCAATCAAGAAACGGACTGATCGCATGGGACGGAATGACAAGGGCAGCGTCGGCTTCATCGGTATCGGCACGATGGGCCGCGAGATGGTGCGCAACCTCCTGAAGGCCGGCCACGCGGTTCGCGTCTTCGATCTCGACGAGGCGGCACTGAGCGACAGCGCCAGGGAAGGCGCGGTTCGCGCCAACAGCCCCGCCGATGCAGCGCGGGGCGCCGACATCGTCATCACCATGCTTCCCGACACGCCCCACGTCGAAGCGACCATCTACGGCGAGCATGGCCTGCTGCAGTCTCCCCCATCAGGCAAGCTCATCGTCGACATGAGCACGATCTCGCCGGTCGCGGTCCGCCGCATCCATGCCGACCTGCACAAGATCGGCGTCGGCTTCATCGACGCGCCGGTTTCGGGTGGGCCCGTCGGCGCCAAGAACGCCGCGCTCTCGATCATGGCCGGCGGCGATGCCGAGGCCTTCGCGCAGGCCGAGCCGTTCTTCCGCGCGATGGGCACGACCATCACTCATGTCGGTGCATCCGGCGCCGGTCAGACCGTCAAGCTCTGCAATCAGCTGATCTGCGGCATCAACATCCAGGCGATCTGCGAGGCTCTCGCACTCGGGCGCGCGTCCGGCCTCGATCTCAATCTGCTGCGCCGCGTTCTGCTCGGCGGGTCCGCCGCCTCCTGGATGCTCGACAAGCTCGGCCCCGCGATGATCGCGGGCGACGCCTCCGCCGGCTTCCGCATCGATCTGCAGCTCAAGGATCTCCGCCTGGTGCAGGAGCACGCGCAGGCGCTGAGCGTGCCCTTGCCGGGCACCGCGCTCGTCACCAGCCAGTATGTCGATGCGCGCGCCCATGGCGAAGGCAGCAACGGCAACCAGGCGCTGTTCCGCGTCTATGACCGCATGACCAACCAGATCACCGGCTGAAGCAGCGGCGATGAGCCTCCAACTCGACTTTCCCGCAGTGCTGGAGCGTTGGCCGAGTTTTCTCGCCGGCGCCGTCCTCACGCTGGAGCTTGCCGCCTTCGCGACGGTGCTGGGCGCCCTGCTCGGCACGCTCGCGGCGGTCGGGCGCGGCACGCACAATTCGCTGATCGCGGGCGCCTGCAAGATCTATGTCGAGACCATCCGCAACACGCCGCTGCTGGTGCAGATCTTCCTGGTCTATTTCGGCCTCGCCAGTCTCGGGCTGAAATTCTCCGCCTTCACGGTGGCGGTGGCCGCGCTGACCATCAATGTCGGCGCCTACACGGCCGAGATCATGCGCGCCGGTTTCGAGGCGATCCCGCGCGGACAGATCGAGGCCGCCGAAGGGCTGGCGCTGTCGCGGCTCCAGATCTACTGGCACATCATCCTGCTGCCGGCGATCGAGAAGGTCTATCCGGCGCTCACCAGCCAGTTCGTGCTCCTGATGCTGGCCTCCTCGGTCTGCTCGCAGATCTCGGCCGAGGAGCTGACCGCGGTTGCCAACTACATCCAGTCGGACACCTATCGCGCGTTCGAGACCTACATCATCGTCGCCGTGCTCTACGTCATCCTGTCGCTGGTGATGCGCGCCGGCTTCTGGGGCCTCGGCCTCGTGCTGTTTCCGCGCCGGCGCCGGCTCGGCACGCCGCTGTGAGATGAGCATGGGCGGACATCTCAACATCAACCATCTCATGTTCCTCGGCCAGGGCGCGCTGTGGACCATCGGCCTGTCGGTGATCGCGCTGATCGGCGGCGGCATCGTCGGTTTCGTGATCGCGCTCGCGCGGATCTCGCCGCTTAGATCGGTCCGGCTCGCCAGCGCGGTCTATGTCCAGCTCATCCAGGGCACGCCGCTGCTGGTGATCCTGTTCCTCGGCTATTTCGGCCTCGCCGCGATCGGCCTCAAGGTCTCGCCGCTCACGGCCGCAAGCGCCTCGCTGACGCTCTACGTCGCCGCCTATCTCGGCGAGATCTGGCGCGGCTGCATCCAGTCCGTGCCGAAGCCGCAATGGGAGGCCGCCGAAGGCCTCGCGCTGACCCGAACCCAGCGCATGATCAAGGTGATCCTGCCGCAGGCGATCCGCATCGCGACGCCGCCGACGGTCGGCTTCATGGTGCAGATCATCAAGAACACCTCGCTCGCCTCGGTGGTCGGCTTCGTCGAGCTGATGCGTTCGGGCCAGATCGTCAACAACTCGCTGTTCGAGCCGTTCGCCATCTACGCCATCATCGCCGTCACCTATTTCGCCATGTGCTATCCGCTGTCGCTGTTCAGCCAGAGGCTGGAGCGGCGGATGGGGCGCGGCAGGTCCAACCTCGCACCGGCCTGACATGCAGCAGAACTCCTCCTCCGAACCGATCGTGTCGCTCCGCAACGTGCGGAAGAGCTTCGGCCAGCTCGTCGTGCTCGATGGCGTCTCCTTCGCGGTCGAGCGCGGCGAAGTGCTGGCGCTGATCGGCCGCTCCGGCTCCGGCAAGAGCACGGCGCTGCGCTGCATCGACCGTTTCGAAAAGGTCGACGACGGCGAGATCGTCGTCTGCGGCCACCGCGTCGACCGCCCCGACGTCGATTTGCGCGCACTGCGCCAGGACGTCGGCATCGTGTTCCAGAGCTACAATTTGTTTCCGCATCTCACGATCGAGCAGAACATCACCCTCGCCCCTTGCGCGGTGAAAAGCATGGCGACGGCCCAGGCCAGAGACCTCGCGCGAAAAGTGCTGGCGCAGGTCGGGCTCGAGGAGAAGCTGCACGCCTATCCCGAGCAGCTCTCGGGCGGCCAGCAGCAGCGCGCCGCCATCGCCCGCTCGCTGGCGATGCAGCCGAAGGTCATGCTGTTCGACGAGGTCACCTCCGCGCTCGATCCCGAGCTCACCGCGGAGGTGCTGAAGGTGATCGAGCAATTGGCGGCGGACGGCATGACCATGGTGATGGTCACGCACGAGATGGGCTTTGCCAAAGGCATCGCCGACCGGATCGTGTTCATGCATCGCGGCAAGGTCCACGAGACCGGACCCGCCTCGATCCTGACGTCGCCGACCACGCCCGAGCTCACCCAATTCGTGGGAACGGGAAACTTAAAATCATAACAGGGAGAGGAGAACCAAGAATGACCAACAAGACATTGCTGGGCACCGCCGCCGCGCTTTGCGGTCTCATGATGATGGCAATCACGCCGGCATCGGCCGATCTGCTCGACGACATCACGCAGGCCAAGAAGATCCGCATCTCGACCGACCTCGCCATCCCGCCCTCGGGCATGATGGATTCGAGCATGAAGCCGACTGGCTCCGACGTCGAGGTCGCGCAGCTGCTCGCCAAGGACTGGGGGCTCGAGCTCGAATTCATCCAGACCACGGGTGCGACCCGCATCCCCAACGTCCTCACCGGCAAGGCCGACATCATCATCTCGACCCTGTCGGTGACGCCCGAGCGCGCCAAAGTGATCGACTTCACCAAGCGCTACGCGACGCTGCAATCCGACGTCGGCTGCCTGAAATCGCTCAACGTCAAGGACTGGGCCGACCTCAAGGACAAGGCGATCGGCGTCTCACGCGGCACCACGCAGGACACCACCCTGTCCAACATGAAGGACAAGGAGCTGAAGATCTCCCGCTATGACGACGACGCCACGGAAGTGACGGCGGCCGTGTCCGGCCAGGTCGATTGTGTCGGCACCTCGGCGACGATCATCAACCAGATCGGCGTCAAGAATCCGGCCCGCATCTTCGAGTCCAAAATTCCGCTGGCGACCTTCGATCTCGCCATCGGCCTGAAGAAGGGCGAGCAGCGCCTGATGGACAAGCTCAACGCCTGGATCACCGAGAACGTCAAGAACGGCAAGCTCAACGCCATCTACAAGAAATTCCACGGCGTCGACCTGCCGGCGGACATGCGCAGCTAAGACCAGAAAAAGCGTGGCAGCCGCGATCCGGCTGTCACGCCTCATGCAAGACCAAGAAGGAACTCACATGCGTCTCGTCATCGGATCCGACCACGCCGGCTGGCCGCTCAAGCAGACCGTCATCGACCACATCCGCAAGCTCGGCCACGACGTCATCGACGTCGGCTCCTATGACGACAAGCCGGTGGACTTCCCCGACATCGCGCGCGCGGTGGCGCAGAAGGTGACCTCGGGCGAAGCGGCACGCGGCATCATGGTCTGCGGCACCGGCGTCGGCGCCTCGATCGCCGCCAACAAGATGAAGGGCATCCGCGCCGCGGTCTGCCACGACGTGCATTCGGCGCATCAGAGCGTCGAGCATGACGATGTGAACGTCATGTGCATCGGCGCGCAGATCGTCGGCGCCTGGCTTGCCGTGGACCTCGTCTCGTCCTACCTCTCCGCCGAATTCTCCACCGACGAGGATTTCCGCCGCCGCGTCGAGAAGCTGCGTGTCATGGACGAGCAAGGCTGACGTCCCGCCCATGATCCTGGTGTTCGGGTCGCTCAACATCGATCTGGTCGCACAGGTCCCGGTCATTCCGGGCCCCGGCCGGACCGTGCTCGCCCCGTCCTACCAGACGCATTTCGGCGGCAAGGGCGCCAATCAGGCCGTCGCCGCCGCACGCATCGCCGGACCCGGCCAGGTCCGCATGGCGGGCCGCGCCGGCCGGGATGGATTTGGCGACAGCGCGATCGAGAACCTGCGAGCCAACGGCGTGGATGCGGGCCTGGTCGTCAGGACCGACGAGCCGACCGGCTGCGCTTTCATCACAGTCGATCAGGCCGGCGAGAACGCGATCACCGTGGCCAGCGGCGCCAATTTGACGGCGAGCGCTGGTGACCTGCCCGCTTCGCTCTTTGGCACCGACACGGTGCTGGTGCTGCAGATGGAAGTGCCGTTTGCACAGGCGCTGGACGCCGCACGCCGGACGAATTCGGCCTCCGGCACCGTGATCTGGAATCTCGCACCGGTGCCGGAGAGCATGAGCCGCGAGATGGTGACGGAGCTTCTCGCCACCACCAGCTATCTCCTCGTCAATGAGCATGAGGCGCTGGACGCCGCTGCCGCCATCGGCCTCGCCGCGTCCGGCTACGAAGCAGCGGCTGCGGCACTCGCGAAGGCCGGCAATCTGGTCTGCATCGTCACCGCCGGTGCGCAGGGCGCACTGGCCGTCACGGCGGACGGAACCCGTTTGCGCGCGCCCGCGCCGGATATCACGCCGGTGGACACGACCGGGGCCGGCGACACCTTTGCCGGTGCGCTCGCGGCGATGATCCACGAGAAGGTTCCGCTGCAAACCGCCCTTGAGGTCGGATGCGAGGCCGCGGCGCAAAAGTGCCTCAAGCCGGGTGCGCAGGCCGGGATGCCGCTGCGGGGCGCGATCGCTGCGCTCGCCTGAGATCGTCCCGCCCCTTCGCTCGGGCGGCACTGACCTGCCGCAACTGCATTCGCGCACAACGCCTGCTCCGGCTACACTTGTCCGATTCCCGGAGCCCCTGCCCTTGGCCTTTGTCTTCGTCCTCACCGTCGGCCTGCTCGCGGGCACGATTTCCGGCATCGTCGGCACGGGCTCGTCGATCATGCTGATGCCGGTGCTGGTCTATGCCTACGGCCCGAAGGAGGCCGTGCCGATCATGGCGGTCGCCTCGGTGATGGCGAATTTTTCGCGCATCCTGGCGTGGTGGCGCGAGGTCGACTGGCGGGCCTGCGCGGCCTATTCAGTGACGGGCATTCCGGCCGCAGCGCTCGGCGCACGCACCCTGCTGGCGCTGCCCTCGCACGCCGTGGATCTCGCCATCGGCTCCTTCCTGATCGTGATGGTGCCGGTGCGGCATTGGCTGGCGCGGCACGACCTCAAGGCCAATCTCTGGCATCTCGCCATCGGCGGCGCGGTCATCGGCTATCTCACCGGCATCGTGGTCTCGACAGGCCCGCTCAGCGTGCCGCTGTTTTTGTTTTACGGCCTGTCCAAGGGCGCTTTCCTGGCCACCGAGGCGGCTTCGTCGCTCGGCCTCTATTTCGCGAAATCCGTGACCTTCGAACGTTTCGGCGCGCTCACCGGCGACGTCTTCATCAAGGGCCTGATCGCGGGTGCCTCGCTGATGTCAGGCGCATTCATCGCCAAGCGCTTCGTGCTGCACCTGAAGCCGGACGTGTTCCGCCTCTTGATGGACGCGATCATGATCGCGGCGGGGCTGTCGATGCTCTGGAACGCGGCGCAGCCGTAAGCCTGCTCAGGCGGCGAATTCAGGCGCGATCGACGGACTTTCCGCAACGACGCGGCTTTCGGGCACAGCCTGCCCTTCGAGCCATTGCAGCACGCCCTTGAGCGGCTGCGGCCGGTGGAAGAGATAGCCCTGCCCCAGCGTCACGCCCATCTCGCGCATGGCCGCGGCCTGCTCGACCCGCTCGATGCCTTCTGCGACCAGGGTCAGCCCCAGCGTGCCGGCGAGCGATGCGATCACGCCGACGATCGCCTTGTCTTCCGCGCTATCGGGGATCTCGTTGATGAAGGCCTTGTCGATCTTGACCCTGTCGAGCGGAAAGCGCCTGAGATGCGCCAGCGAAGAGTAGCCCGTGCCGAAATCGTCGAGCGCGATGGTGGCCCCTAAGCAGCGCAGACGCTGCAGCGTCTCGGAGGCGCTGGCGATGTTGTTGATCAACGAGCCCTCGGTGATCTCGAGCTCCAGTGACGAGGCCGCGACGTCGAAGCGCGCGCAGGTCGCGCGCAGCTCGGCGGCCAGCGAATGATCGGCGAGCTCGGACGGCGGCAGGTTGATCGCGATCCTGATGTCCGGCCTGCCCACGGCGGCCAGATGCTGCAGCGCGCGGCAGGCGTCGGTCAGCACATAGCGCGTCAGCCGCGCATTGTTGCCGCTGCGCTCGACCAGCGGCAGGAATTCGCCGGGACCGATCACGCCATGTTCGGGATGACGCCAGCGGATGAGCGCCTCGAGGCCGACGACGCCCTGGCTCTCGAGGTCGATCTGGCCCTGATACCAGACCTCGAACTGTCCCTCGGCGAACCCTGCGGGAATGGCAAGCTCGAGATCCCTGCGGCGGCGGTAGTCACGCTGCAGCGCTTCGTCCAGCACCGCGACGGTGCCGGGCGCCTTGCTCTTGGCATGGTAGAGCGCGATGTCGGCGAGCGCCGGCAGATGCGACAATTCGGGATCGCCGGCGCGGCGCACGGCAAGGCCGATGCTGGCCCGCGGCGCGACCTGCTTGTCGTGCAGCCGGATCGGCTCGGAAATCGCATCCAGAAGCTCGCGCGCGAAGGCCAGCGCGGCCGCCGCGTTGCTGACCTCGGGGCGGATCACGACGAACTCGTCGCCGCCGAGCCGCGCGACCCAGTCCTGCGGCTCGACCGCCTCGCGCAGGCGTTCGGAAATGTGGACCAGGAAGCGGTCGCCGGCGTCGTGGCCGAAGGTGTCGTTGATGCCCTTGAAGTCGTCGAGGTCGATGAAGCAGAAGGCGATCAGGGAGTCCGGCGAGCCGGCATCGCCGCTCAGGGTCACGAGGCGTTCCGACAGCGAGCGCCGGTTGGGCAGGCCCGTGAGCGGATCGTGCGAGGCCATGTGCCCGAGGCGGTCGAGCGCGCCCGAGGTGGTGTGCTGCATGGCGTTGAAGGCCTGCGCGAGCTGGCCGAATTCGTTGGCCGACCTGATCTCGGCCGGATAGGCGCGGCCGTCCTGCTTGCTGCGCTGGATCGCCGACATGATCGCGGCGAGCGGCTTGCCGATGAAGATGTTGGCCGAGATGCGCAGCGCCACCACGGTGGCAAGCGTTGCCAGCACGCCGACGACGAGTAGCAGCATCAGCCGGCCGCCGGTGTCGGCATAGACGGGTGCATAGGAATAGGCGATGGCGATGCGTCCGGCCTGCACGGCGATGTTGCCGTTGCTGTACCTGATCGGACGCGAGATCTCCGCGACCTGATCCGAGGGGCGCGCCACCACGCGGGCGATCGCAGCGCCGGTATCGTCATAGACGGCCGCCGCCGCGATGGTCTCGTCGTGCATGATTTCGTTGAGCACGCCCGTGACCTGGTCGTAACGCATCTTCCAGAGCGGCTCGGCGATCAGCTCGGCGCGGCTCTCGGCGGTGCGGGCAATGCGCGCATCGAGCTGGCGGATCTGCGACCAGAAGCTCGTGGCCTCGACGCCGGCGGAGGCGAGCAATTGCACCAGCAGCAGGACCGGCACGGTGGCCCAGATCATCGCGCTGACGACCGAGCGCAAGCGCCGTGGCGCAGCCTCCGCGTCGCGGTCCGGGGTTATCATTGGCTCCCCCTCAGGCGTCATTCGCCGGCACCGTCGGGACGAGACAGGGACGTGATGAGCGCATCGAGCGAGAAATCGTATCGGCCGCAGCGTCCCGCCTTGGCCCTGAACCGCGTGAAGTCGATCCGGTCGAAGGCGCGCGTCTTGATGAGGTCGCCCACCGACGCCAGATTGTCGCGCGTGATCGCGGACGTCCTGGCCTCGACGCGGGGCGAGGCATCGGCGAAATCGCAACCGTCGGCGTAGTCGCGGAGCAGGACGATCGACCAGCCGCCGAGCAGGAAATGTCCGCCGTCGCTCAGCAGCAGACGGCCGGCCCTGATCTCGCGCAGCGCCTCCTCCGACCAGTTGAGGCCGACCACCTCGATGTTGCGGCCCGGCAGGAGGCCGGCTGCGGTGATCGCGCGCAACGCGCCGAGCGCCATCGGATCGTTCCCGGCCCAGACGCCGGCGGGGCGGATCTCCTTTCGCGCAGCCCAGCCCAGATAATTCGCGGTGACCTGCTCAGCCTCGGACTGCGTCCAGTTGGCGTACAGCATCCGGTCCACCACCACGTCGGGCGCGGCATCGACCGCAAGCTTGAGGCCGGCGTTGCGCGCGATCGAGGCCGGCGTGATCTCGTCGCCGCCGATGCCGAGAATGTGGATCTTGCCGTCCGGGCTCTGCCATTTCTCGGCCCGCGCCGTGGCGATCAGGGCGTTCGCCATCCGCGCGCCCGCGGTCTGAAGATCGGTCGTGATGTCGCCGAGCCAGGTCGTGAGCTTCGAGCGCGGCGGCCCGAGACGCTTCGCGTCCTCGCCGATCAGCGTGTTCGACAGCAGCAGCGTCTTGACCCCCGCAGCCTCGGCCGCCTCCAGGATCGGAACGGCAGCGGATTCCTCGTTCGAGAGGATGAGGAAGTCGGGCTTGTCGGCGCGCGCCACCACGCCGAACCCGAGCTCCTGCATGATGCGGTAGTTGCGCTCGCTGGTCAGCACCTCGACATGCGCATCGAGCTTGCGGCCGGCAGCCTGCATGGTCTGCGCGACCATGTCCCAGTAGACCTCACCGGTCTTGCCGGGGCTGACGAAGACGATGTCGAGGGATTTGGCGTCGGCCGCGACGATATGGCCGGGCGGCGCCAGGACGGCGCAAGCCATGCCCGCGGCGAGCAATATCCGCAAAAATATCGTCATTATTGGCGCCATCCCGTATCGGTTCCGAAACTGGACCCGTGTCCGCTAACATTTGGCAAAGTCCGGCGCGGCGCTGTGACCTAGAGCTAACAAAGGGTGTATCGGCTGCGATGAATTGGGGGGGGCGCCGGGCCGAGCGGCCTCGGGGCGCGCCATTCCGTGCTATCAGCAGGGCCTTGAAACCCCGACTCAACCGTCCCCATGGCCAAGAACACGCTTTCCTTCGTCTGCCAGAACTGCGGCGCGGCCTATAACCGCTGGCAGGGCAAGTGCGAGTCCTGCGGCGAGTGGAATACGCTCGCGGAAGAAGACACCAGCGGCAGCGTGCCGGTCTCGATCCGCTCCAAGCGCAAGGGGCGCACCTTCGCGCTGGAGAGCCTCGCCGGAAAGAGCCCGGATGCGCCGCGGCTGTCCTCGGGCATGACCGAGCTCGACCGCGTCACCGGTGGCGGCTTCGTGCGCGGCTCGGTGCTGCTGGTCGGCGGCGATCCCGGCATCGGCAAGTCGACGCTGCTGACGCAGGCGACCAGCATGATGGCGCGCGCCGGCCACCGCATCGTCTACATCTCCGGCGAAGAGGCGGTCGCGCAGGTGCGCCTGCGCGCGGAGCGGCTCGGCCTGTCGGACGCACCCGTGCAGCTTGCGGCGGAGACCTCGGTCGAGGACATCGTCTCGACGCTGTCGGAGGGCGCGGTGCCGCGCCTGATCGTGATCGACTCGATCCAGACCATGTGGACCGACACGGTGGAATCCGCGCCCGGCACGGTGACGCAGGTGCGCGCCTCGGCACAGGCGCTGATCCGCTTTGCCAAGAAGACCGGCGCTGCGATCATCCTGGTCGGCCATGTCACCAAGGACGGCCAGATCGCCGGTCCCCGCGTGGTCGAGCACATGGTCGACGCGGTGCTGTCGTTCGAGGGCGAAGGCTCGCAGCAATTCCGCATCCTGCGCGCGGTGAAGAACCGCTTCGGCCCGACCGACGAGATCGGCGTGTTCGAGATGACGGGGCTTGGCCTGCGCGAGGTCACCAATCCGTCCGAGCTGTTCCTGTCCGAGCGCGATCTCGGCACGCCCGGCACCGCAGTCTTTGCGGGCATCGAGGGCACGCGGCCCGTTCTGGTCGAATTGCAGGCCCTGGTGGCCCCGACCTCGCTCGGCACCCCGCGCCGCGCGGTGGTGGGCTGGGATCAGAGCCGGCTCTCGATGGTGCTGGCGGTGCTGGAGGCCCATTGCGGGGTCAAGCTGTCCGGCCACGACGTCTATCTGAACGTCGCAGGCGGCCTGCGCATCCACGAGCCGGCCGCCGACATGGCCGCCGCGGCCGCGCTGGTGTCGTCGCTGGTTAATGCGCAGTTACCCACCGATGCGGTCTATTTCGGCGAGATTTCGCTGTCCGGCGTGATCCGCCCGGTGGCGCAGACCCCGGCCCGGCTCAAGGAAGCGGTCAAGCTCGGCTTCAAGCGCGCCGTGCTGCCCGAATCGGCCCGGGGCGATGCCGGCGGCGACGCCGGACTGTCGCTGAACGCGGTCAACAGCCTCACGACATTGGTGGCCGAGATCGCTGCCAAGGGCTCCCGCCGCGGCGATCAGAGCCCGCCGGCGGAGAAAAATGCCACACCGGCAAGATTCCGCCGTGGAGAGGGTTAGCTGGAGGTGACGTTTCCGGCCCCTACCGCTATACAGCCGTCACAAAAGCAGCATGGGATTGCGTGGTTGCGGCCTTGCCGGGAACGCCGTCTGCCCCTCTTTTAGGGCAGCGGCCAAACACCGATTCGCTGAGCACCTTTGAAGTACGAGCGGACCAGACCAGCCGATGCCAGTAACACTCCTCGACCTGATCCTGCTCGGTGTGATGCTGATCTCGGGCCTGCTCGCGATGGTTCGCGGCTTCATGCGCGAAATCCTGTCGATCGCGGCCTGGGGCGCGGCTGCGATCGTGACGCTGTACTCGTTCTCGAAGCTGCTGCCGACCGCGAAGACCTATTTCAACAACGACACCGTGGCGAGCGTGGTCGTGGTCGCCGGCGTGTTCGTCGGTACCCTCGTCGTGGTTTCCGTGATCACGGTCCGGATCTCCGACATGATCCTGGATTCGCGGATCGGCGCGCTGGACCGCACCCTCGGCTTCCTGTTTGGCCTTGCTCGCGGGCTTTTGATCGTCGTGGTCGCCTTCCTGTTCTTCACCTGGCTGGTGCCGGACAAGCAGCGCCCGGACTGGGTCACGGGGGCCAAGTCCCGCGTGGTGCTCCAGGGAACCGGGGATTGGCTGATGGCCCTCTTGCCTGACGACCCCGAGAACACCATCTTGAAGAGATTCAAGAAAAACAAACCAGATGATGATCAAGCTGATTCCGAGCAGCAGCCTTCGGGCAGTGGCGACGGATACAGTAAACCGGCTCGTGACAGTTTGAAGAAACTGATCGAGAAACCCGCGGCACGTTGACTTGGGCTCTAGAGGATTTGAGCCCTAAAGAGAGGCGCGAACGAGATGCGAAACCCTGACCAGGACGCTGAACTTGATCTCGACGCCAAGGCCGGTTTGGGCCCGTCCGCGCTGGAGCTTCAGGACGATCTGGAAGGGGACACGCTACGCGAGGAATGCGGCGTGTTCGGCATCTACGGCCACCCGGATGCGGCCGCCATCACCGCACTCGGTCTCCACGCCCTTCAGCATCGCGGCCAGGAGGCCGCCGGCATCGTCTCCTACGACGGCAGCCGCTTCCACTCGGAACGCCGCCTCGGCCTCGTCGGCGACACCTTCTCCCGCCGCGAGGTGATCGACCGCCTGCCCGGCAACGTCGCGGTCGGCCATGTCCGCTACTCCACCACCGGCGCCACCATCCTGCGCAACGTGCAGCCGCTGTTCGCCGAGCTCAATGCCGGGGGCCTTGCGGTCGCCCATAACGGCAACCTCACCAACGGCCTGACGCTGCGCCGCGAGCTCGTGAAGCACGGCGCGATGATGCAGTCGACCACCGACACCGAGGTGATCCTGCACCTGGTCGCGCGCTCCAAGCGTGCCCGTTTCATCGAGCGCTATATCGACGCGCTGCGCGAGATCGAGGGCGCCTATGCGCTGGTCTCGCTGACCAACAAGAAGCTGGTCGGCGCGCGCGATCCGCGCGGCATCCGCCCGCTGGTGCTGGGCGAGCTCGACGGTTGCCCGATCCTGACCTCGGAGACCTGTGCGCTCGACATCATCGGCGCGCGCTTCGTGCGCGACATCGAGCCCGGCGAAGTCATCGTGTTCGACGAGAACGGCCAGGACATCCACAAGCCGTTCCCGCCGATGGCGCCGCGCCCCTGCATCTTCGAATACATCTACTTCTCCCGGCCGGATTCTATCGTCCACGGCCGCTCGGTCTACGAGGTGCGCAAGGCCTTCGGCGCGCAGCTCGCGCGCGAGAGCCACGTGCCGATCGACGTCGTCGTGCCGGTGCCGGATTCCGGCGTGCCCGCCGCGGTCGGCTACAGCCAGTATTCCGGCGTGCCGTTCGAGCTCGGCATCATCCGCAACCATTATGTCGGCCGTACCTTCATCCAGCCGACCCAGGCGATCCGCGAGTCCGGCGTGCGCATGAAGCACTCGGCCAACCGCGCCGCGATCGAAGGCAAGCGCATCATCCTGATCGACGATTCGCTGGTGCGCGGCACCACCTCGAAGAAGATCGTGCGCATGATGCGCGATGCCGGCGCCAAGGAAGTCCACTTCCGTCTCGCCTCGCCCCCGATCCTCTACCCTGATTATTACGGCATCGACCTGCCGGATCGCGGCGGCCTGCTGGCCGCGACGCATTCGCTGGAGGAGATGCGCGAGATCATCGGCGCCGACTCGCTCGCCTTCCTCTCGATCGACGGCATGTACCGCGCCATGGGCGAGCCCGGCCGCGACCCCGCCAATCCGAAGTTCTCGGACCACTGCTTCACCGGGGCCTACCCGACCCACCTCACCGACCAGACCCAGACCGAGCAGCAGCCGCGGCAGCTGTCGCTGCTGGCGGAGGCGAGCTGACGGCGAAGCCGTCATCCCGGGGCGGTCCGCAGGACCGAACCCGGGATCTCGAGATTCCGGGTTCGATGCTTCGCATCACCCCGGAATGACAGTGCGATGGGGCTTGTCCCGGCCACCCACGCCTGTAAAACCCCGCCATGACAAAACCCCTCACCGACCGCATCGCTCTCGTTACCGGCGCCTCGCGCGGCATCGGCTATGCCACTTCCATCGCACTGGCGAAGGCCGGCGCGCATGTCGTGGTCACGGCGCGCACGCAGGGCGGGCTCGAGGAGCTCGACGACGAGATCCGGAAAGTGGGCGGCAGCGCCACGCTGGTGCCGCTCAACCTCACCGATTCCGACGGCATCGCGCGGCTGGGCGCCGGCCTGCACGAGCGCTACGGCAAGCTCGACATCCTCGTCGGCAATGCCGGCGTGCTCGGGCCCTCCTCGCCGATCGGCCATATCGAGCTGAAGACCTTCAACGACGTGATGGCGGTGAACGTCTCCGCGAACTTCCAGCTGATCCGCTGCATGGAGCCGCTGCTGAGGCAGTCCGATGCGGGGCGCGCGGTGTTCATCACCTCGGGCGCCGCCAACAAGGCAACCGCCTATGTCAGCCCCTACGCCGCGTCAAAGGCCGCGCTGGAAACGCTGGCGCGCGCCTGGGCGCAGGAGACCGCGAACACGCCGTTGCGCGTCAATCTGTTCAACCCGGGCCCGATCCGCACCCGCATGCGCGCAACCCTGATGCCGGGCGAGGATCCGGCGACGCTCGACACGCCCGAGCAGGTCGCCGAGTTCATCGTGCCGCTCTGCACGCCCGACTGGACCGAGACCGGCAAGTTCTACGACTACAAGACCCGCAGCCTGATGAGCTTCCGCCCGCCCGCGTGATGGCCTTGCCTGATTGACTCGGGTGCCTCCCCGCGATTGACTGCCGCTGCTCAAGCGGCAGCAAGCCGCAAGCCAACAAAATGGGAGGTTGCCATGGCGCCATGGCCTGATCGCGCAAGGTTTTCGCGTGCACTCGCAAACGTCTCTCACGTCTTCTCCATCCTGATCGCGGCCATCGCATTCGTGCCTCCAGGCGCAGCGAGCGCCGGCGACGTCCCGACTTTCGCAGTCGATCCCTCCTGGCCAAAGCAGCTCCCGAACAACTGGATCCTCGGCCAGGTCGGCGGCATCACCGTCGACTGGCAGGGCCATATCTGGGTGATCCATCGCCCCCGCTCGCTCACCGACGACGAGAAAGGCGCTAGCCTCAATCCGCCGCGCTCGAAATGCTGCGTGTCCGCGCCGCCGGTTCTCGAATTCGACAGCGACGGCAATTTGCTGCGCTCATGGGGTGGTCCCGGCGAAGGCTATGAATGGGTCGGCCGCGAGCACGGCATCGAGGTCGACGAGCGCGGTTTCGTCTGGGTCGGCGGCAATGCCGACAACGACAACGCGATCCTGAAGTTCTCGCTCGACGGCAAGTTCGTTGCCCAGATCGGCAAGATCGCGCCGAGCCTCGGCAGCAACGACACGACGCAGCTCGGCAAGCCCGCGGAGACCGCACTCGACAAGGCGGCGAACGAAATCTACGTCGCCGACGGCTATGGCAACCGCCGCGTCATCGTGTTCGATGCGACGACGCTCGCCTACAAGCGGCACTGGGGTGCCTACGGCAACAAGCCCAACGACGACAAGCAAGGTCCCTACGACCCGAAGGCGCCGGTGTCGCAGCAATTCGGCAACCCGGTCCACTGCGTGAAGCTCGCCAATGACGGTCTCGTCTATGTCTGCGACCGCATCAACAACCGCATCCAGGTGTTCAAGAAGGACGGCAGCTTCGTGAAGGAGTTCTTCTTCGAGAAGAACACGCTCGGCAACGGTGCGGTGTGGGACATCGCGATCTGGCCCGATCCGAAGCAGACGTATCTGCTCAGCGCCGACGGCGAGAACAACGAGATCAGGGTCATCAAGCGCGACGACGGCAGCGTGGTCGGCAGCTTCGGGCACAACGGCCGCAACGCCGGGCAGTTCCACTGGGTGCACGCCATGGCGATCGACGCCAAGGGTAACGTCTATACCGCCGAGGTCGATACCGGAAAGCGCATCCAGAAATTCAAGCTGACGTCGGACGCACTCAAATAGCGTCTTAAATAGCGTCTTGGCGCAAACTGCCCAAAGGTTAACCGGATGATGACGCTTCGACGCAGCATCATCCGGCTTTAGGCGCATTGCAGCAGAGCCCGGGACAGGCTAAGCGGTTGTCCATCCGCCGGAAGAAAGCTCCGCCCCCAAAAGAGAGCCGACCGGATAGTGGACAATGGAGGAAATATTTCATGACGACGACGTTCGCGCGCCGCTCTGCGGCGCTTCTTGCCTGTGCCGCCTTCGGTTTTGCCGCACCGGCCTTTGCCCAAGACAAGACTGTCAAGATCGGCGTGCTCAACGACATGTCGAGCCTCTATGCCGACATCGGCGGCCCGAACTCCGTGGTCGCAATCAAGATGGCCATCGAGGATTCCGGCCTGCTCAAGAAGGGCTGGAAGATCGACGTCGTCAGCGGCGATCACCAGAACAAGCCTGACGTCGGCGTCAACATCGCACGCCAGTGGATCGACAACGACAAGGTCGATGCGATCGCCGATACGCCGAGCTCGGGCGTCGCGCTCGCCGTGAGCAACCTCGTCAAGGAAAAGAACGCGGTTCTGCTCAACTCCGGCGCCGCGACCGCCGACCTCACCGGCAAGGCCTGCACGCCGAACACGATCTCCTACACCTACGACACCTACATGCTCGCCAACGGCACCGGCAAGGCGCTGACCAAGGCCGGCGGCGACAGCTGGTTCTTCCTGACCGCGGACTACGCCTTCGGCCATGCGCTGGAGCGTGACACCAGCGCGGTCGTGACCGCCAACGGCGGCAAGGTCCTTGGCGGCGTCAAGCCTCCGCTCAACACCGCGGACTTCTCCTCGTTCCTGCTGCAGGCGCAGTCGTCGAAGGCCAAGATCATCGGTCTTGCCAATGCCGGCGGCGACACCACCAACGCCATCAAGCAGGCCGCCGAGTTCGGCATCGTCTCGGGCGGCCAGAAGCTCGCCGCGCTCCTGCTTTTCATCAACGACGTCCATTCGCTGGGCCTCAAGACGGCGCAGGGCCTGACGTTCACCGAGTCCTTCTACTGGGACATGAACGACAAGACCCGCGAATGGTCGAAGCGCTTTGCCGCGCAGGCCAGCAAGAACGCGATGCCGTCGATGACCCAGGCCGGCAACTACGCCATGGTGCTGCACTATCTGAAGGCCATGGACGCGCTCGGCGGCAATCCGCATGACGGCGCCAAGGTCGTCGCCAAGATGAAGGAGCTGCCGACCGACGATCCGCTGTTCGGCAACGGCCCGCTGCGCGCCGATGGCCGCCGCCTGATCCCGGCCTATCTGTTCGAGGTCAAGAAGCCCGAGGAGTCGAAGGGTCCGTGGGACTACTACAAGCTGGTCGCCACCATCGCGCCGGAGGACGCGGCCAAGCCGCTCGAGGCCAGCGACTGCCCGCTGGTGAAGAAATAACCACGTAGTACTTCGTGGGGCGGGTTAGCCGAAGGCGTAACCCGCCTCTTTTCTCGCTGAGATCAAGATGGCGGATTACGCTTCGCTAATCCGCCCTACGGTTCTCAGGAAACAACTGCCGTAGGGTGGGCAAAGCGGAGCGTGCCCACCATTTCTTCGTGTCATGGACAAATCGTGGGCACGGCGCTTGCGCGCCTTTGCCCACCCTACTGGACCGTCCTTGTGGTCGCGAGCGCGCGCAGCGCGATTGCCACGCATATCACCATCAGCACCGCCGCGAGCAGGAACGGAGCGCCGGGCAGATGCAGCGGCGCGCCGGCGCTGATGAAATATGAAAACGTCAGCGTGAACAGGAATGGGCCGACGAGCTGCGACACGCTCTGCACGCTCGCGGTTGCGCCCTGCAACTGGCCCTGCTGATCGGGCGCGACCAGCCGCGTCATCAGCGACTGCATGGCTGCGCCTGAAATGCCCCACAGCGACATCACGGGAATGCCGATCCAGAACAGCGGCCCTGTCGGCGCGGCACCAAAGATCACGAAACCGATCGCGCCACAGCACAGGCCGAGCAGCAGGGCCTTTCGCTCGCCGAGCACGCGGACGATCGGGCCGATGGCGAGCCCCTGCACCACCATGGCGCAGATGCCGACCATCGCGAGCGTCAACCCCACCGTCTTGGAATCCCAGCCATAGCGATAGGTGGCATAGAGCACGAAGGTCGAGGGCAGCACGACATGCGCGACCTGCGCGATGAAGTTGACGATCGAGAGCCCGGTCAGCACCGCGTTGCTGCGGAGCAGGCGCAGTGCGCCGATTGGATGGGCGCTGGTCCAGCGGAACGGTGCGCGCCGATCCGGTGCCAGCGATTCCGGCAGCACCAGCAATCCATACAACGCATTGGCGAAGCTCAACGCCGCCGCGGCCCAGAACGGCAGGCGCGGATCGATGTCACCCAAAAGGCCGCCGAGCGCCGGGCCCAGGATGAAGCCGGCGCCGAACGCTGCACCGATCCTGCCGAAGATCGCCGCACGCCGCTCCGGCGGCGTGATGTCGGCGATATAGGCAAAGGCGGTCGAGATGCTGGCCGAAGTGATGCCGGAGATAACGCGGCCGATGAACAGCCAGACGAGCGAGGGCGCCAGCGCCATCAGCACATAGTCGGCGGCGAGCCCGAAATTCGACAGCAGCACCACCGGCCGCCGTCCGAAGCGATCGGAGAGCGCACCCAGCACCGGCGAGAACACGAACTGCATCAGCGCCCAGGCGGTGCCGAACAGGCCGAAGATACGGGCCGCGTGCGCGGTGTCGTTGTCGACGAAGCCCTCGATCAGCTTCGGCAGGACCGGCATGATGACGCCGAGCGCGACCATGTCGAGCAGGATGGTGACGAAGATGAAGGCCACCGCGCCGCGCCGGACCGGCGCAGCGCCTTGCGCCACCGCCTCGCCGGCGCCGTCGCTCATGACGGCCGCTTGCGCTTGTGGGCGAAGGGATTGGCCTTCTCGCGCAGGGTGATACGCACCGGCGTGCCGGGCAGCTCGAACGTCTCGCGCATCGAATTGGTGAGATAGCGCAGATAGGATTGCGGCACCGCATCGGCGCGCGAGCAGAACAGCACAAAGCTGGGCGGACGCGCCTTGGTCTGCGTGATGTAGTTCAGCTTCAGCCTGCGGCCGGAGACCGCCGGCGGCGGGTTGGCCTGGATCGCCTGCTCGAACCAGCGATTGAGCGCAGCGGTCGGCACGCGCCTGTTCCAGACCGCATAGGCGTCCTGGATCGCCTGCATCAGGCGGTCGATGCCCTCACCCATCAGGCCGGAGACCGCGACGATCGGCACACCCTTGACCTGCGGCAGCCAGTGATCGGCGTCGCGGCGCAGGTTCGAGATCGCGCCGCCGCCCCTGGTCTCCATCAGGTCCCATTTGTTGGCGGCGAGCACGATCGCCCTGCCCTCGCGCTCGATCAGGTCGGCGATGCGCAGGTCCTGCTCCTCGAAGCGGTTTTGCGTGTCCATCATCAGCACGACGACTTCGGCAAAGCGCACCGCGCGCAGCGCGTCGGCGACCGAGAGCTTTTCCAGCTTCTCCTCGATACGCGAGCGCCGGCGCAGGCCCGCGGTATCGAACACGCGGAAATCGCGGCCCTTCCAGTTGATCTCGACCGCGATGGAATCGCGCGTGGTGCCGGCCTCCGGGCTGGTCAGCAGGCGCTCCTCACCAAGCAGATGGTTGATCAGCGTCGACTTGCCGGCATTGGGCCGGCCGACGATGGCGACCCGGATCGGGCGTGTCGCAGCCTCTTCCTCGGTCAGCGGCGCGTCGTCCTCATCCTCGTCGTCCTCGACGGGCTCCGGCATCAAGACGGCGAGCGCATCGTAGAGCTCGCCCATGCCCTCGCCGTGTTCGGCCGAGATCTGGATGGGATCGCCGAGGCCGAGCGCGAAGGATTCCATCGCGCCGGCATCGCCGTGCTTGCCTTCGCTCTTGTTGGCGACCAGCAGCACCGGCTTGTTGGCCTTGCGGGCGAAATCGGCGAAGGCGCGATCGTTTGGCGTCAGGCCCGCGCGCGCATCAATCACGAAGAACAGCGCGTCGGCCTGCGCGATCGCGGCCTCCGTCTGCTCCTGCATGCGCGCGGTCAGGGAGCCCCTGGGGCCCTCGTCGAGACCGGCGGTGTCGATGATTGTGAATTCGAGATCGCCGAGCCTGGCCTCACCCTCGCGGCGGTCGCGGGTGACGCCCGGCAGGTCATCGACGAGCGCGAGCTTTTGCCCAACCAGTCGGTTGAACAGCGTCGATTTGCCGACATTGGGCCGGCCGATGATGGCGATCGTGAAGGACATCGGTCATTCGTGCGCTGCGAAGGCTGCGCCTGTCAATCCAGTGGAAAAATCAGCGCGAGAAGCCGCCGCTTGGGAGTGGCGCCGGGAAAGCGCCTTGCGATTGCTGCTGTGTGGTCTGGGTCGGTTGCGCCTGCTGGACGGGCTGGTCCGGCGGCGGCGCAGTGGTACGCCTGCGGACGATCTTCTGCTTGGGCGGAGGAGCAGAAGTGGGCGGCGCGGCCTCGGGCTGAGCCTCGCCATCGACCTCGCCTGCGGGGGCTTCAGCCGGTGCGGCGGCAGCGGCGGCCGGCTGCTTGGTCTTCTTGGCCTTGGCACCCTCCTTGGCCGGGTGTGCCGGCTCGGGCGGCGGCTCGGCGGGCAGCGCCGCGACGGCAGGCGTATTCGGATCCGGCTGCTGAGCGCCCTTGTACATCTCCCTCGGGACACCCTGCTCCAGGCCCGGCACGCCCTCGGGGAAGACCGGCTTGCGGTCGCCAGGCAGCTTCTTCTTGGTGTCGAGGAAGTCGAGCATGTCGCTTGGATCGAAGCTCGAGCAGCCGCCCAGCACGCCCGTGAAGGCGATCAGGACGGCGGCTGCGATCAAGCGTGGCGTGCGGCGCATATCGTGTCTCGTCAGGTCAGAGAGCCGTCGTTAGCTTTTGGCAACGGGCGGCAGCAGGGCAGCGAGCGCCTCGGCGCGCGAGCGCAGGCCGGGCGGCGTCTCGCCGTCCTCGGCGATCGCGTCGAGCCATTTGCGGGCCGCGGTCGTGTCGTTGTTGCGCCAGGCCGACAGCGCCAGCAGCTCGCGGGCGGTATGGCGGAACGTCGATTTGGGAGCAGCGGAGGCTTCCAGCCGCTGCTGCATGTCGGCATAGGACGCGCTGTCGACCAGGAGGCCGGCGGCGCGGATCCTGGCCAGATCCTGCCACTCGCCACCCACGCTGCGGTCGGCGGCGATGTCGTCATACAGCTTGGCAGCCGCCTTGGGATCTCGGCTGGCCGCCTCGGCCGCAGCGCGCAGCCGCGCCAGCGTGCGATAGCCGGCGGGAGCCTTGGCGGCGAGGTCGGCGAAGGCCGTCTCGGCCTCCGCGTGCTTGCCCTGCTCGGACAGCTCGACGGCCTTCTCGAAGGCGGCGCCGGCCTCGGCGGCCTTCTTGGCCTCGAAATATTGGTAGCCGCGCCAGCCGCCGACGGCGGCCACGATCAGCACCATCAGGGCGATGAAGTAGATCGAATACTTGTCCCACAGTTTCTTGAACTGTTCGCGACGTACTTCCTCGTCGACTTCGTCAAATAATTCAGACACTTATGCTAATCCCATGCCCATCCGGGTGCGCGCGCCAAGGCGTCCGCGTCAGGAATCCCGTCCCCCGTGTGGCGGCGAGGTACCCTAACGATATGGCGCTGGCAAGGCAAAGCGAGCCCGATCAAGGCGTTAACGACCCGGCAGAAGCCCGGGGGCCGCCTGCCCGGCTCAGGTTCCCAGCAGCTCCCGCAACTGCCGCTTCAGCACCTTGCCATTGGCGTTGCGCGGCAGCGGCTCCGATGTGATCGCCATGGTCTCGGGGACCTTGTAGTCGGACAGCCGCTCGGCGCACCACGCCCGCAAATCGGTGTCGGCAACGGGTGCGCGGGTCACCACCACGGCGTGGACGCGCTCGCCCAGCACCGGGCAGGCCCTGGCGATGATCGCGCTCTCGATCACGGCGGGATGGCCCGCGAGCACGGATTCGACCTCGGCCGAATAGATCTTCAAGCCGCCGCGGTTGATCATGTCCTTCTGGCGGTCGAACACGCGGACGAAGCCTTGCGCGTCCACCGAGCCGAGATCGCCGGAGTGCCAGAAACCTCCGGTGAAGCTCTCGGCGGTGGCCTTCGGGTTGTTCCAATAGCCCTTGATGACGGAGGCGCTCTGGATCCAGAGTTCGCCGATCTCGCCGGGGGCAAGCTCCTGCCCGTCCGCTCCCACCGCCATGATGCGCGCGCCGGGACACGGCAGACCGACGCTGTCGATATGGCTCGCGGTCAGCTCGCCCGGCATGATCGTCGAGGGCGACGTCGTCTCGGTCGCGCCGTAGCAGTTCGCAAGCTTCAGGCCGGGGATCGTCGCCTTGAGCTTTTCGATGGTGGCGACGGGCATCGGCGCGCCGCCGAAGCCGCCGATGCGCCAGCTCGACAGGTCATAGCTGTCGAAATCGGGCTGCAGCAGGCAGAGATTGTACATCGCCGGCACCATCACGGTGTAGGTGACGCGCTCGCGCGCGGCGAGCTTGAGATACTCGGCGGCCTTGAACTCCGGCATGATGATCAGCGCGCCGGCACAGCGGATCATGGTGGTGATGTTGGCGACGACGCCGGTGACATGGCCGAGCGGCACGGCCGCGATCGAACGGTCGGCCTCGGTCAATTGCAGGCAGGCCACGAACACCATCGAGGAATGGACGATGTTGCAATGGGCGAGCATCGCACCCTTCGGCTTGCCCGTCGTGCCTGATGTGTAGAGGATCATCGCGGTGTCCTCCTCGCTCGTCTCGACCGGCGCCGTGGCCGGTGCGTGGTCTGCGAGCACGGCGAAGCGCGAGCGATGCGGATCGTCGTCGATGGCGATGCGGTGGACGAGGTCGGGAACGTCCGGCGCCTCGGGCAGCCGCTCCGCGAGCGCCGCTTCGTGGATCAGGATCTTCGCACCGCAATCGGCGAGGACATAGGCGATCTCCGGCTTCTGCTGGCGCGTGCTCAGCAGCACCGTGACGAGACCCTCATGCGCGGCGGCGAACAGCAGCAGCGGAAATTCGATGCGGTTGCCGAGCAGGATCGCAACGCGATCGCCGCGCTGCAGGCCGAGCTTGCGAAAGCCCGCTGCGATCCGCGCGGCCTGCTCCACGGCCTGCCGCCAGCTCAGCCGGGCATGGCCTGCGATCAGCGCTTCGCCTTGCGGATTGCGGGCGCAGGCGTCCGCGATCATCGCCCAAAGACTCGCGGGCCGGTCGGAGAACGCCGGGACCACGCGATCGCCGAAGCGTGCCTCGAGGCGCATCGGCGGGATCTGAGATTGCGACCAGTCCATCGGAATGCCTCGGCTTCTTGCTCTTGTCACTTTCCGCGCACGGACATGCTGAGCCGTCTTGCGCCGATCGGCTAGACTCCCACGACGGGAACCCCGATCACGACGGGATGGAACGCAAAAGCCAGCGCCAGATAGGCAACGACGCCGACCGCAACCGCGATCAAATCGTTGGTGACGCCGCCCACCGGAATGGGCGGACCGCCGCCGTCGGTGCGATGCTTCAGCGAGATGCGGTCGTAGACGGCCCAGCCCAGGAACGAGCCGAACAGGATGATGGAGCCGAGATCGCCGTTGGCGAGCAGATGCGCGGCCGCCCACAGCTTGATGCCCGCCAGCATCGGGTGTTTCAGCGTCGCATAGATGCGGCCGCGCAGATAGGAGGCCACCACCAGGATGACGGCGGGCAGCATCAAGGCGAGCGTGATGTGCTTGAGCGCCTTCGGCGGATACCAGACATCGATCCAGCCGGAGCTGCGATAATGAACAAAGCCCCAGATGATCAGCGCCAGCCCCGCAAGCGAGACCGCGGAGTAGAGGAGCTTGTAGGTCCCCTCGCCTAGCCGCGCGATCGCATCCGCGCGCGCCTTCCGTTTCGTCGTGAAAACATGGGCCGCAAAGAACAGCACCAGCCCCAGGATCATGATCAGCAGACCCACGACATCCTCCCCGCAAAAGCAGCCCCCGCCTCTGAGGTATCATCGATTGGCCGCCGGTCGCAACTCTCACGCCTCATGGTGAGGCGATAGAGCTGCGCTACTTGCCGAGCTCGCGATTGTCGACATAGCGGATCGCGATCGGCCGCCCGGCCAATGCGCCGCCGAGACCGCCAGTGAATTTCAGCGGCAGGCAGGCTTTCAGCGACGAGTTGATCGCGTTGAGATAGGTGGTCCGGATGTCTGCCGGCACGCCTGAGGTCGCGTAGGTCAGGCGCGGCGGGCCGATCAGGCCGCCCGCCTTGTTGAAGCTGAAGCGCACCGACATCTGCATGCCCGCCCGCGCATTGTCCGATGGCGGCGACCAGCAGCTGCGCAGCTCGGCGAAGAGGTCGCCGATCGTGTCGAGGTCGTGATCCGGCCTCTGATATTTGGCGCGATCGGCTTCGGACGGAACGGTCTCGATCGTGAGCTGGAGATTCTGGCCGTAGGGGTAGTCCATCTCGGGAATGCAGGGGCCGGGCTCGAGCGGGCTGCAATAGGACGGCGTGCAGGGCCGGCCGTCGAGCACGCTACACGGCTCGTGCGAAAATGGAATCGGATTGATCTGCCGGCGCTGCGCGTCGGCGGCGACGGCAGACACCGCCAGCAGGATGAAGACGAGAAGGCCGCGCCACATGATGCGAGCTCGCAAGGTCATGTGATGGAACGTGGCACTGCGTCGAACAAGGTCAAGCCTGCGATCGTTCACATGCTCGCGTTCAGGCACGCTGTCGTCGCCTGCCCGGCTTGGCCGGGCGACCCAGTATTCCAGAGGCAGTTGTCGTTGAGCCGAGGGGCCGCGGCGTACTGGATGCCCCGGTCAAGCCGGGGCATGACGGCGGCGGATGTGGCTGCGAGGCGGTGAGCGCAACGAGCACCCTACCCCTTCTTCTTGACGTCCTTGACGTTGGTGAACTCGATGCCCTCGGCACGTTCCCTGGTATAGCCGAGATAGAATTCGTTTCGCGCCAGATAGACGGGATCGCCGTCGACGTCGTCGGCGATGCTCGAGGTGTTGGCGGCAAGGAAGGTGTCGAGCTTCTTGCGATCGTCCGAGGAAACCCAGCGCGCCAGCTGGAATTCGCTGACCTCGAATTCGACCGGGAGCGAATATTCGGCTTCGAGGCGCGCCTTCAGCACGTCGAGCTGCAGCGCGCCGACGACGCCGACCAGCGCCGGGGCGCCGTCGCGCGGGCGGAATACCTGCACGACGCCCTCTTCCGACATCTGTTGCAGCGCTTCCTTCAGCTTCTTCGCCTTCATCGCGTCGGTGAGACGCACGCGGCGGACGATTTCCGGCGCAAAGCTCGGCACGCCGACGAAGTTGAAATCCTCGCCCTCGGTCAGCGTGTCGCCGATGCGCAGCGTGCCGTGGTTGGGAATGCCGACGACGTCGCCGGCGAAGGCCTCGTCCGCGACCGAGCGGTCCTGCGCGAAGAAGAACTGCGGGCTCGACAGCGGCATGCTCTTGCCGGTGCGCACCAGCTTGGCCTTCATGCCGCGGCTGAGCTTGCCGGAGCAGAGGCGCGCGAACGCGATGCGGTCGCGGTGGTTCGGATCCATGTTGGCCTGGATCTTGAACACGAAGGCGCTCATGCGCGGATCGGTGGCCTCGACCTTGCGCTGGTCGCTGTCCTGCGCGCGCGGCTCGGGCGCGAACTTGCCGAGGCCTTCCAGCAGGTCGCCGACGCCGAAATTGCGCAGCGCGCTGCCGAAATAGACCGGCGTCAGATGGCCCTCGCGGAACGCGTCGAGCTCGAACGGCTTTGACGCCTCGGTGACGAGCTCGAGTTCGTCCTTCACGGCGGATGCGTCGAGATTGGCGTTGAGCTTGGCAAGCTCGGCGATCTCGATCTGCTGGGCAGCGCCGGTCTTGGCGCCACCGCCTTCGAGCAGGCGCACACCGCCGTTGATGACGTCATAGGTGCCAAGGAAGTCACGGCCGCGGCCGACCGGCCAGGTCATCGGCGTGGTGTCGAGCGCCAGCGTCTTCTCGATCTCGTCGAGCAGCTCGAACACGTCGCGGCTCTCGCGGTCCATCTTGTTGATGAAGGTGATGATCGGGA
>Ga0207426_1000625_pt1 | contig 44906 bp, 38 predicted proteins | sample AraplaMF_Cvi_mMS_FD_184265 | JGI IMG/M metagenome (GOLD analysis project Ga0207426, IMG submission 184265) | Arabidopsis root microbial communities from the University of North Carolina, USA - plate scrape MF_Cvi_mMS (SPAdes) (version 2) | ecosystem: Host-associated > Plants > Roots > Endosphere... | reverse complement strand
CGAGCGGACCTACCACCGTCGCCGCAGACAAGCCTCACTCGGCCGGCTAACCCCCATCGAATTCGAGACCGTCATGACCACGCCGGCCCTCCAGGCCGCGTGACCGGACCTGTCACCCGAACCTGCATCAGCCCCGTGAGTCATGGACAGCGCATACACGGCGACACTTCTTCGCCAGCAGCGCCATCGCCGGCGGCTTGTCATTGCTTGAGGTCTCTCGCTGGCTGGGGCACGCCACCATTCAGATCACTGCTGACATCTACGGTCACTTGACTCCAGACGCGGGTGCGAGAATGAGGTCCGTGATGGACGGGGCGCTTGCCGCGGCCAACGTCAGCTGTGCTGACTCGTAGACTCGTGCTGACTTGGTGCTGACTCGAAGCCCACGGAGAGGAAGAACATGCAGGTCGGAGCGAAAATTTGAGATTTCTGCACACCTCCGACTGGCATCTCGGGCGGTCCTTTCACCGGGTGAATCTGCTGTCCGCGCAGCGTGCGTTTCTTGATCATCTCGTGGAGACGGTGCGGGCCCGGGAGATCGACGCGGTGCTGGTGGCGGGCGATGTCTATGACCGTGCCGTGCCGCCGCTCGCTGCTGTCGAGCTGTTCGACGAGGCGCTGCACCGGCTCGCGGGGCTCGGTGTCCCGACGGTGATGATCTCCGGCAACCATGACTCGGCCCGGCGGCTGGGCGTCGGCTCCGGGCTGATGGAGCGGGCCGGAATTCACCTGCGGACCGACCCGGCCGACTGCGGTACTCCCGTCGTGCTCGCCGATGCCCATGGTCCGGTGGCGCTCTACGGGCTGCCGTATCTCGAACCCGCCATGGTCCGCGACACCCTCGGGGCGCGGCGTGCCGACCATGCGGAGGTGCTCGGTGCGGCCATGGAGCGAGTGCGGGCCGATCTCGCCGGGCGGCCCGCGGGGACGCGTTCCGTGGTGCTGGCGCATGCCTTCGTCACCGGCGGCGCGGTCAGCGACAGTGAGCGCGATATCACCGTCGGCGGGGTCGCCTCGGTCCCCGTGGGTGTATTTGACGGGGTGGACTATGTCGCCCTGGGGCATCTGCACGGGTGTCAGACCCTCACCGAGCGGGTCCGCTACTCCGGCTCTCCGCTTGCCTACTCCTTCTCCGAGGCCGCGCACCGTAAGTCGTCATGGATCGTCGATCTCGACGCGGAGGGTGTCGTGCAGGCGGAGCGGGTGGACTGTCCGGTGCCGCGGCCGCTGGCCCGTATTCGCGGGCGGCTGGAGCAGCTGCTGGAGGACCCCGGATTGGCCCGGCACGAGGACGCCTGGGTCGAGGCGACGCTCACCGACGCGGCCCGCCCGCATGAGCCCATGGCCCGGCTGGTCAAGCGCTTCCCGCACCTCGTCAGCCTGGTCTTCGACCCCGATGACGGGCCCACCCGCTCGCTGGCGTCGTACGCTCAGCGGCTGCGCGGGCGCAGCGACCAGGAGATCGCCGAGGACTTCGTGGAACATGTACGGTCCGGCCGTGCGGCCGATGAGCAGGAACGGGCCGAGCTGCGTTCGGCGATCGACGAGGTACGCGTCGACGACATGGTGGCCGAGGTGGCGCGTTGAGGCTGCACCGGCTCTCCCTCACCGCCTTCGGGCCGTTCGGCGGCACCCAGACCATCGACTTCGACCGGCTGACGAGGGACGGTCTCTTCCTGCTGCACGGGCCGACGGGTGCGGGCAAGACCTCGGTCCTGGACGCCGTGTGCTTCGCGCTGTACGGGTCCGTCCCGGGGGCGCGGCAGAGCGGCCAGGCGCTGCGCAGCGATCTGGCGGACCCGCTGACGCTCACCGAGGTGGTCCTCGAACTGACCGTGGGCGAACGGCGGTTGGAGATCACCCGGCTGCCGGAGCAGCCTCGCCCCAAGAAGCGGGGCAGCGGCACGACGAAGGAGAAGGCGCAGAGCAGGCTGCGGGAGTTCGTGCCGGTCGGGTCCGGGGCCGGGGGACCGGCGGACGGTGACGGGCCCGGGGGCGGAGCCGGGTCGGAGGGCGACGGTGGGCCCGGGGGAGGCGACGGGCCGGAGGGTGGCGGTCACTGGAAGGCGCTGAGCCGCTCGCATCAGGAGATCGGTGAGGAGATCGGCCAGCTGCTCGGGATGAGCAAGGAGCAGTTCTGCCAGGTGGTGCTGCTGCCGCAGGGCGATTTCGCGCGTTTTCTGCGGGCCGATGCCGAGGCGCGCGCCCGGCTGCTGGGGCGGCTCTTCGACACCCGGCGGTTCGCCGCGCTCGAAGAGCAGTTGACCGCGCGCCGCAAGGCCGCCGCGGACACGGTCACGGCCGGCGACGAACGGCTGCTGGCGCTGGCGCACCGGATGGCGCAGGCGGCCGGGGAGAGCGCCGACCTCACCGATCCGTCGGTCCCGGCGCCGGAGCGGGCCGGGGGGACGGCGCCGCAGGGCACAACGGCGCGCGGACGTGGGGCGACGGCGGCCGGAGGACGCGGGCGGGCGACGGCCACCGCGACGGCGAGCGCGACGGCCGCGAGGCGGGCGACCGTACCGGGGCAGGCCGGGGCCGTGGAGTCCGGCGCACCGTCCGCATCGGCCCGTAGCGGCGCCGCGGAAGATCCGGCCGCACCAGGCTCCGGCGCAGCGAACCCTGCCGCACCGGGCCCCGGCGAGCCGGGCTTCGCGGAGGCGGTGCTGGTCAGGGCGGCGGTCGCCCGGGTGAGCGCACGGGAACGGCTGACGGTCGCGGACTCCGCGCTGTACGCCGCCGAGGCGGCCGAGCGGACGGCGGCCGGGCGCTGGGAAGAGGCCCGTGAACGCGACCGGCTCCAGCAGCGGTACGCGGACGCCCGGCGCCGGGCCGCCCGGCTGGAGGCCCACGCCGAGGAACGTACGCAGACCCGCGAGCGGCTGGAGCGAGCCCGGGCGGCCGCGGAGGTCGCGCCCGCGCTCGCACTGCGCGACGCGGCCTGGCGCGAGCTGGACGCCGCACAGCGCGCCGAGCGACAGCACCGAAGCCCGCTGCCGCCGGATCTCGCCGACGCGGAGAGCGATCAACTTGCCGCGCTGGAAAGGGAGTTGCGGGAGGATCTGGGGTCGCTCGGCGCCGCCCGGCGGGCCGAGCGGCGGGCTGCCGACATCGGCCGGGAGCACGCCGTCCTCGACCGCGAGGCGCGCGCCGACGAGCAGACGCTGCTGGACGCCGCCGAGTGGCTCGCCGCATGGGATGAGGCCCAGCGTGCCCATCAGCAGCGCATCGAGACGGCGCAGGAGGCCGCCACCCGGGCCGAACAGCTCGGCGCCCGGATCGAACCGGCCGCCGCACGCTGGGAAGCCGCCCATCGCCGCGATCGGCTCAGCGGTGAGGTGCGGTCGGCGGAAGCGGAGTTGCTGGCCGCCAGGGAGCGGTCCGCGGCGGCCCACGAGCACTGGCTCGACCTCAAGGACCGGAGGCTGCGCGGGATCGCCGCCGAGCTCGCGGACGGGCTGCGTGACGGCGAGGCCTGCGCGGTGTGCGGTGCGACCGAGCATCCCGAGCCGGCGCGGGCCGGGGCGGGCCATGTCGACCGGGCGGCCGAGGAAACCGCGCTGGCCGCGCACCGTCGGACCGAGGACGCCCGGGGGCAGACCGAGGCCCGCTGCCAGTCGGCCAAGGAGGCGCTGGCCGCCGCGGCCGCCACGGCCGGGGATGCTCCCGCGGACGAACTCGCCGCAGAGGTGGCGGAGTTGCGCGCCGCATACGCCGACGCCCATGCGCAGGGCGCCGACCTCCATGCCGCCCGCGAGGCGCTCGGGCGCGCCGAGCGCGAATACGAACGGCGCCGCGCCGAACAACAGCAGGCCGAGCGCCGGGCCGCGGCCCGTACCTCCCACCGGGAGGCGCTGGACCGCGAACGGGCCGCCCTGGAAGAGGATCTGACCCGGGCGCGTGGCGACAGCCCGAGCGTCGCCGACCGGGCCGCCCGGCTGGAGCGGCAGGTGGCCCTGCTCGGCGCGGCGGCGGAGGCGTCCCGTACGGCCCACTCCTGTGCCCAGCGGCTCAAGGAGGCCGACGCCGGGCTGTCCGACGCCGCCTACCGCGCCGGATTCGCCACCCCGCAGGCCGCCGCGGAGGCGCTGCTCCAGGACGACGCCTGGCGGGCGCTCCAGCGACGACTCGATGAGTGGCAGGCCGAATCCGCCGCCGTCGAAGCCGAGTTGGCCGATCCGGAGACCGCGGCCGCGGCGGCGCTGCCGCCCGCCGACCCGGCCGCAGCACAGTCCGCGCACCAGGCCGCGGCGGCCCGGCTGCGCACCGCCTCGGCCACTCATGCCGCGGCCCGGGAACGCTGCACCGAACTCGACCGGCTCTCCGCCCGCGCCGAGGCCGACGCCCGCACGCTGGCCCCGCTGCGCGCCGCCTACGACCGCATCGCCCGCCTCGCCGCACTCGCCTCGGGCACGTCCAGCGAGAACGAGCGGCGGATGCGCCTGGAGTCGTATGTGCTCGCCGCCCGGCTCGAACAGGTCGCGGCGGCCGCCAGCGCCCGGCTGCACCGGATGTCCGCCGGCCGCTACACCCTCGTCCACTCCGACGAACGGGCCGGCGGCGCCCGGCGTTCCGGTCTGGGGCTGCATGTCATCGACGCCTGGACCGGTCATGAGCGGGACACCTCCAGCCTTTCCGGCGGCGAGACCTTCTTCGCCTCGCTCGCGCTGGCGCTCGGCCTCGCTGATGTCGTCACCGACGAGGCGGGCGGCACCCGACTGGACACCCTCTTCATCGACGAGGGCTTCGGCAGCCTGGACGAACAGACCCTGGACGAGGTGCTGGACGTGCTGGACTCACTGCGCGAACGGGACCGCAGCGTCGGCATCGTCAGCCATGTCGCCGACCTCAAGGCGCGGATCCCCGCCCAGCTGGAGGTCGTCAAGGACCGGTCGGGCTCGACGGTCCGGCACCGCGTACGGAGCTGAGAGCTGAGCCCGGGGTGCCGTCACCGGTGGGGCCGTCAAAGGCTGCCGGTCACGGGCCGACGGTCGCGGGCGATCCCGTCATGCGCCGCCGGTCACCGGGCGGCGGGGGAGCGGCGAGGAGTAGACGACGCTGGTGGTCACCGCGCCGAGCGCGCCGATCCGGCCGGACACCTCCTCCAGGTGCCTCATGGTCCGGGCGGCGACCTTGATGACATAGCAGTCGTCGCCCGTGACGTGGTGGGCCTCCAGGATCTCCGGCGTCGACTCCAGCAGCTCGTGGAACGGCTGGTCGTTGCCGTCGGTGTACCGCAGCCGTACGAAGGCCAGCACCGGCAGCCCGATGCGCTCCGGGTCGATCACCGCCGCATAGCCCGAGATCACCCCGGCCTCCTCCAGCCGGCGGACCCGTTCGGTGACCGCGCTGGCGGACATGTTCACGGCGCGTGCCAGCTCGGCGTAGCCCGCACGGCCGTTGTGCTGGAGGACATCGAGAATGCGCCAGTCGGTGGCGTCAGGGGAATAACCGGTCATCCGCGCTGTCTAGCAGTGGAATCACCGGCAGAGCAAGGGTGCTGCCGGTGATCTCCCTTTTGCGGGCCGGTGCCGGATGCGCCTGACCGGCCATGATCACGCAGTCGCCGCGCCCCGCGGGCACCGGCCCCGAAAAGCGGGTGACGCCCCGGCCGGCGGCGGCGAGGGTGGGGTGTCATGACCTACGACAAGAGCAGCTCCGCCGAAGGGCTCCGGCCCGCCACGGGGACCGCGGCACCGTACCGCGACCCGTTGCCGCTCCTCGGCCGTACCGCCCTGGTCACCGGAGCGAGCCGACGCCGTGGCATCGGTTACGCCGTCGCCCGGCGGCTGGCCGCATACGGGGCCGCCGTCTATCTGCACCACCATGTGCCGCACGATGCCGACCAGCCGTGGGGAGCGGACCCGGGCGGCCCGGACGCGGTCGCCGACGGAGTACGCGAACTCGCTGCCCCCGGCGCGGTGGTGGCCCACGGACCGGCCGATCTGTCGCATCCCGACGCCCCCGGCCGCCTCCTCGACACGGCCGCCGAGGCGCTCGGTGGCCGACTGGACATCCTCGTCGCCAATCATGCCCTCAGCGGCAGCGACGGCACCCTCGACGCCCTTGACGCGGCGATGCTCGACGCCCACTGGGCGGTCAACACCCGCTCGGTGATCCTGCTCGCGCAGGCCTACGCCCGTCGGCGCCCCGCGGGGCTGCCGGGCGGATCGTGCTGATGACCTCCGGCCAGGGCCTCGGTGACGGGATGCCGGAAGAGATCGCCTACGGTCTGGCCAAGGGGGCGCTGGCCTCGGCGACCCGCAGCCTGGCCACTACGTTCGCCGATCTCGGAGTCACCGTGAACACCGTCAACCCGGGCCCCGTGGACACCGGTTACGCGGTCGGCGAGCTGCGTGAGCGGGTCGCCGGATGCTTCCCCGGCGGGCAGTGGGGCACGCCCGACGACCCGGCCCGTTTGATCGCCTGGCTGGCGACCGACGAGGCGGGCTGGATCACCGGTCAGGTCATCAACTCCGAGGGCGGCTTCCGTCGCTGACCGCTGGACGGCGCCGCCATCGCAGCGGTTCCGTCCCCGCTGTGATGCCGGCGGCCCTACGGACGGGGGCGGCGGCCGGCCACCACAGGCCATGGCCGGCCGCCGCCCCTCGCCCGGAAAGGCCTGGTCAGAGCGCCGACAGCTCGCTCAGCAGATCGTCCAGGCCCAGCGACCCCTGCGACAGCGCCGCCATGTGCCAGGCCTTGAGGTCGAAGTCCGCGCCGTGGCGGGCGCGGGCCGCCTCCCGGCCCCGCAGCCACACCCGCTCGCCGAGCTTGTAGCCGATCGCCTGGCCGGCCATGCCCTGGTAGCGGATGATCTCGCTCTCGACGAAGTCGGCCGGGCGGCTGCTGTGCTGGGCGAAGAACGCGTGCGCCAGCTGCGGCGTCCAGCGCTCACCCGGGTGGAAGGGCGAGTCCGCGGGGATCTCCAGCTCCAGATGCATGCCGATGTCGATGATGACCCGCACGGCCCGCATCATCTGCGCGTCCAGGTAGCCCAGGCGGCGTTCGGCGTTGGTCAGGAAGCCCAGTTCGTCCATGAGCCGCTCGGCGTACAGCGCCCAGCCCTCGGCGTTGGCGCTGACGATGCCCACCGTGGTCTGGTACCGCGAGAGCGAGTCGGCGACATGGGCCCACTGCGCCAGCTGGAGGTGATGGCCGGGAACCCCCTCGTGGTACCAGGTGGAGACCAGGTCGTACGCCGGGAAGCGGGTCTCGCCCATCGTCGGCAGCCAGGTCCGGCCGGGGCGGGAGAAGTCCAGCGACGGCTGGGTGTAATACGGGGCGGCGGCGCCACCGGGCGGGGCGATACGGGACTCGACCCGGCGCACCCGCGCCGCCAGCTCGAAGTGCGTGCCGTCGAGCGCGTCGATGGCCTCGTCCATGAGCGACTGGAGCCACTGGCGGGTCTCCTCGACGCCCTCGACGGCCTCGCCGTGCTCATCGCACCAGGCCAGCGCCTCCCACGGCGTCTTCGCGCCGGGCAGCACCTTCTCGGCCTCGGTCTCCATCTCGGCCAGCAGCCGGTGGAACTCGGACCAGCCGTACGCGTACGCCTCGTCCGCGTCGAGGTCGGCGCCGTTGAAGTAGCGCGCGAGGCGGGCGTAGCGCTCCCGGCCCACCACGTCCGGAGCGCCCTCGATGGCCGGGGCGTAGGTGTCGCGGAGCCAGTCGCGCAGCTCCACCAGCGCGCCGGTCGCCACCTCGGCGGCCTCGGTCAGCTCGGCGCGCAGCGCGTCCGGGCCCGGGGCGGTGAACTCGGCGAACCAGCTGCGGTCCGTGCCGATCCACTCGTCCAACTGGCCGATGACCGTGCGGACTTGAAGCGGTCCCGCGGGCAGGTTCTGCTTGCGGCCGGCGTCCAGCGCGGAGCGGTAGCCCTCCAGCGCGGCGGGGACGGCCCGCAGTCGCTGGGCGAGCGCCGCCCAGTCCTCGTCGGTCTCGGCGGGGGTGACCGTGAAGACCTCACGGACGTGGTGCAGCGGCGAGCTGAGGTTGCTGACCGTGCGCAGGCCCTCGCCCGCCTCGTGGACCGCCAGCTCGGCGGTCAGCCGCTCGCGCAGCAGCCGGGCGCAGACCTGCTCGGCGGCGCTGTCCGCGCCCGGCCGGGCCTCGGCCTCGGCGAGCTTCTCCAGCGTCGTCCGGGCGAGCTGGGCCACCGCTTCCTGGCCCGTCGGAGAGAAGTCGGGGAGCTTGCCGGAGCTCTCGGCGACGCCGAGGAAGGTGCCGGTGATCGGGTCCAGGTCGACAAGGGCGTCGACATAGGCGTCGGCGACCTCGCGGGGCAGCGGGCCGCCGCCGGAAGTAGTGGTGTTGGGCATACGGACATCCTCGTACGGATCGCCCCGCCGCGTCACCATCAAAAAGCTGTACGTCGCTGTCGCTTTTCGGTGCCCTGGCCGGGTGCCGCGGCCGGTCGGGCGTCCGTACGCCCGGCCGGCCAGGGTTCCGGGTCCGCTCCCGGGGGCTCAGCGGCGCCCGCTGCCGTCATGGATGCGTACGGTCTCCCGCGGCTCCCGTTTGGCGGGCAGGCCCGTCGGGCGGGCGGTGATCACCAGGGTGCCTTCCTCGATCTGGTAGTCGAGCGGCAGCCCGAGGCCGCGCATCGCGGCCACCATGCCGGTGTTGGAGGCCTGGGTGATCGCGTACACGCTCTCGCAGCCGGTCTCGGCGGCCATCGTCACCAGTCGGCGCAGCAACTCGGCGCCGATGCCGCGCTGCTGCCAGGTGTCCTCGACCAGCAGCGCGACCTCGGTCTCGTCGCCGTCCCACAGCAGATGGCCGAGCGCCACCAGCCGGCCGGAGGCGGTCTCCACGGCCAGGGTGCGGCCGAACCGCGGGCTGAGCAGATGGCCGAGGTAGCGGTCCGCGTCGCTGACTGGGCCGTGGTAGCGCAGTCCCAGGGTCTTCGAGGAGCAGCGGTCGTGCATCTCCCGGGCCGCGGCCAGGTCGGAGGTGTCGGCGCGGCGGACCGTGATCTCGTTGCCCTCCGGCAGCGTCAGCACATCACGCCGTGGCGGCACTCGCTGGCCGAGCCGGGCGTCCAGATCGACCAGTGCCCGGACCCGGGCGAACTCGGTGGGGGTGAAGGGCAATTGCGGCCTTTCGATGGTGAGCGAGCCCCCGGAGGGATCGCGGAACTTCATGCGGTGCTCCTCCAGCACGCCCTCCGTGGGGACCTGCTCGGCGAGCGGGTGCCCGTTGAGGGAGCGCGCGGGCACCGAATGGATGGTGCAGCGGCCCAGCAACTGCCGCAGTGCCAGGGGGAGTTCGGCGGAGTCCAGGGCCGTGCGGGTCGCCAGGCCCAGCATCCGGGTGGGCGCGTCGACGAGGTCGTGTGCGTCGGCCCGCTCCAGCCAGCTGTGCGTGCCGCCCGCGCCGGCGACCGTACGGGTGAGCTCGTCAGGGGTCAGCGCATCGGGCGCGCGCAGCAGGAACTCGTCGACCGTCCCGTCGGAGAGCGGGTGGGTCTGGAGGCTGAGGATGTCCACCCGGCGGGCACTCAGCGCCGTGCACAGCGCGGCCAGGCTGCCCGGCTCGTCCCGGACCGTGGTCCGCATCCGCCACAGCACCGTCTCCTGGCGGCCGGCCTCCGGGGCCCGGTCGGTGGAGGACGGCGCCGCGGCGCCGGTATCGGTCGGCGGCGGCGCGTTTTCGTGGCGTCGTGACCACCAGAAGCGGAAGCCTGCCGTGGCGGCCGCGACGAGGGCGGCGGGCTGGAGGGCGGCCCGGCGCCGGTGCGGGCGGCGGGCGGAGGGGGCAAAGGATGCTTCAGTCATGCACACAAGCCTGACGGACAGGTGTTGCCTGATCGCCAACACCTTGTGTCCGACGGGTAAAAGACGCAATCGACGCATTGGCCCCTACTGCCCTACCCGTCCTGGTTGCAGCACCTTGCTGAACAACACCTGGCCACCCTCCTGACGCAACCGCACCGTCAGCTCCCCGCTGCCCCCGTCGATATCGACCTCGCCGAAGTACTGCGGACTCTCCGCGGGGGAGGTGTTGGCACGGTCCGGCGCCTTGATGAACGGTTGCTCGGGCCCAAAGGTTCCGTCCAGCTTCAGTGCCTGGAAGCCACCCGCGTTGAGCGGCCCCGACACGAACTCCCAGAACGGCTCGAAGTCCTTGAACGCGGCCCGCTCCGGGGCGTAGTGCTGCGCCGCGGTGTAGTGGACGTCCGTCGTGAGCCAGACGGTGCCGGTCACCCGGTCGTGCTTGATGTGCCGCAGCAGTTCGGCCAGCTGGAGTTCACGCCCCAGGGGCGCGCCCGGATCGCCCTGGGCCACCGCCTCGAAGTTCGTCTTGCCGTCCGGCACGACCAGCCCCAGCGGCATGTCGGAGGCGATCACCTTCCACACCGCGCGGGACCGGGAAAGCTCCCGCTTGAGCCAGCGCAGCTGCTCGGCGCCAAGGATGCCCTGCGGGTCGTCGGTCTGCCGGCCCGGCGAATTGGCGTTCCGGTAACGGCGCATGTCCAGCACGAACACATCGAGCAACGGGCCGTGCGACACCTTGCGATAGACCCGGCCTCCCCCACTCTCGGCTTCGCTCGAGCGGGAGGTACCCCCACGGTCGGGCCGCAGCGTACGGATCGGGAAATACTCGCCGAAGGCGCGCAGCGACCGCGCGGACAGCACATCGGTGCGCTTCTCCGTGTACCGGTCGTCGTCGAGCAGCTGCCCCGGGTACCAGTTGTTGTGCACCTCGTGGTCGTCCCACTGCGTGATCGTCGGCACCTGCGCGTTGAAGCGGCGCAAGTTGTCGTCGAGCAGGTTGTAGCGGAACGCGCCCCGGAACTCCGCGAGCGTCTCGGCGACCTTGGACTTCTCCTCGGTCGTCACATTCCGCCAGATCCGGCCGTCCGGCAGCGTCACCCGCTCGGGGATCGGGTTGTCGGCGTAGATGTTGTCGCCGCTGCACAGGAAGAAGTCCGGGTTCCGGCGCCGCATGTCCTCATAGATGCGGTAGCCGCCGCGGTCCGGATTGATGCCCCAGCCCTGCCCGGCCAGATCGCCCGACCAGTGGAAGCGGACGTCCGCGCGCCGCCCCGTGGGCGCGGTGCGGAAGGTACCGGCGACCGGTTCGCCGGTACGCCGCGGGTCGTCGGGGTCGGCGAGCAGCACCCGGTAGTGGACCTGCTCACCGGACGGCAGGCCGTGCAGCGAGGTCACGCCGGTGAAGTCGGTGTCCGGCCCGAGCACCGGGCCGTGCCAGGACCGGGCGTGCCGGAACGACTCGGTCGCCGCGGTCTGCACCACCATCCGGGCCGGCCGGTCGGACCGCACCCACACCAGGCCCGAGGAGGTGGTGACATCCCCGACCTGGACACCCCAGTCGGCGCTCGGCCGCCCACTGCGGGCCTGGGCCGGCGCGGCACAGGAGAGCGCGGGCAGTGCCAGCGCCGCCGAACCCGCCGCCGCGCCCCGCAGCAGCGACCGCCGTCCGAAGCCGCTGCCGGATTCCTGCGCCATCTCCAACCTCCATGCCTCGACGGACCTCACTGCCCACCCTTTCGTATCGCTGTCCGGTGCCCTGCAGCCGAACGGACGGTGAACACCGGCCCGTTCGCCGGTCACGGTGCACCGTTCGCCCGGCCGGCTCCGGGCCCCGCGACCGGTGGACCCGGGCCATGGTCGCAAGACCACCGCCCGATCGCCAGGATGCTGTCGTGGTGCATACGGTCCCGATACGCGCCGCCGGAACAGGTGGCCCCCGGGGACGACGGCATCGTGCGCTCAGCCCACCGTGTCGAGGATGACCCGCGCCACCAGCGCCGGATCGTCGTTCATCGGCACATGCCCGCAGCCCGGCAGCCGTACGAGCCGGGCGCCCGGGATGGTGTGCTTGGCGCGTACGCCCTGGCGGGGGAGGAGCAGCCGGTCGCGGCTGCCCCAGGCGATCGTCACCGGAACGCCGGGCACATCGGAGGTGAACCGCACCTCCCGGCCCGCCGCCAGCGTCGGCGCGAAGCCGGGCGCCTCGCGCAGCGCCCGGGTCTCCGCCACGACGGCCTCGGCGGAGCGGCGGCCGGGGTGGGCGTAGATGGTGCCGGTGAGCGACGCGCGGCCGAGGGCGTTCCGGGCCAGCGACTCCACCACCGGCTGGGGCAGCGCCTGGGCACCGGCGTACATCCCGCGCAGCACACCGAAGGCGTACCGCCGCTCGGCCGGGGTCCAGAAGCCCGCGGGCGAGAGCGCGGTGACCGACCGCACGGCGGCTGTGCGGCCCAGCTCCAGCGCGAGCAGCCCGCCCAGCGAGTTGCCCACCACATGCGGGCGCTCGACGCCGAGTTCGGCGAACGCCGCCGTGAGCAGCGGGACGACCGACGCCAGGTCGTACGAGGAGCCGCCGGGCAGCGCGGGGGAGGCGCCGAACCCCGGCAGATCGAGCGCGATGACCTCATGGGAGGCGGCGAGGATGTCGCACACCGGGCGCCAGGCCTGGAGGTGATGGCCGATGCCGTGCAGCAGGACGATGGGTTCGCCCGCGCCCTTGCGGTCGTAGGCGACCGTGAACGGCGGCCGGTCCGCGGGGGTGATACGGGCGAAGGAGACCGGGGCGGCCATGGGTGAACTCCTCTGGGGTGCGGGACTTCCGGTGGTGCGAGCGTGCGCTGACACGATGCCAGCTGGGGCTACTGAGCGGTATGGGGCAGCCGGGGCGAGGGCGGGTGTGCCGCACACCACGCGCCCGCGTGCCCGCCCGTCACCGTTTCCGCTGGACAACGCCGGGGCGGCGGAGTGGGATGGAGGGGTGCTGAAGGATTCCGCGACCGAGGTCACCGACGTTTTCGAGGAACACCGCTCCGTACTCTTCGGAGTGGCCTACCGGATGCTCGGCCGGGTGGCCGACGCCGAGGACGTGGTGCAGGACGCCTGGCTGCGCTGGTCGGGCGCGGACCATGCGGCGGTACGGGAACCGCGCGCCTTTCTCGTACGGATCACCACCCGGCTGGCCATCGACCGGCTGCGCCAGGTCCAGTCACGGCGCGAGTCCTATGTGGGGCCCTGGCTGCCGGAGCCGCTGCGGACGGATGTCGGCGGCATCGCCCCGGACACCGTCGAACGCGCGGTGTTCACCGAATCGGTCACCCTCGCCGTGCTCGTCGTCCTGGAGTCGCTCTCCCCTCTGGAGCGCGCGGTGTTCGTGCTGCGCGAGGCCTTCGGCTATCCGTACGCGGAGATCGCCACCACTCTTGACCGCAGTGAGGCCGCGGTCCGCCAACTGGCGGGCCGGGCCCGGCGGCATGTGGAGGAGGGCAAACCGCGCTACGACGTCGATCCGGACCGGCAGCGGGACCTGACCGAGCGGTTCCTGGCCGCGGCGGCCGGCGACGATCTGAACGGGCTGCTGAACCTGCTGGCGGCCGACGCCCGGCTGGTCGGGGACAGCGGAGGGAAGGCCAAGGCCCCGCTGCGGATCATCGAGTCCCCGGACAAGGTCGCCCGCTTCCTGTTCGGTGTCACCAGGACCCTGCCGCCCGGTATGGAGTTCTCCGTCCTCGAACTCAACGGCGGGATCGCGCTGTTGGTGCTCCTCGACGGTGTGCCGGACACCGTCCTCCAGTTCGGGATCGCGGACGGCGAGATCAAGACCGTCTACATCGTCCGCAACCCCGAGAAGCTGGAGTCGCTGGCGGCCCGCTGAGCGGCGGCCAGCAGACCGAGCCGCGGGCTCGACAGCACCGGGATGCCGCCGTCGAGGCCCTCGGCGGCCGGTGCCATCGAGGCCTGCGCCAGGACGATCACATCGGCGTCCCGGACCTCCCGTGCCGCGGCGGCGACCGCCGACAGATAACCGTCGGTGTCGCCGCTCTCGAAGCGCTCCCAGGCGCCGGGCACCAGGACGGTACGCACCCCGACGCCGCGGCCCGCCCGTAGGGCCTCCTCGTTGATCAGGGCCTCCGTGGGGGCGAGGGTGCTCTCCAGAGCGGCGAGTACGGCGATCCGCGGGCCGGTGGCGACCGCGGCCGCGGCCATCGGACGGTCCACCCGGAGGGCGGGGAGGCCGAGCGCGGCGCCGGCCGTCTCCGTCACCGCACCGATCGTCGAGCAGGTGCAGAGCACGGCCCGCGCCCCGTGGCCGGCCGCGTCCGCGAGCACGGCGGAGACCTCGGTCGAGACGGCCTCCGGCCCCTGCGCCCTTGCCCGGTCGAGGAGTTGAGGGTGTACGAGGTGACGCAGCGCCAGGCCGGGGGTCTCCGCGTCGCGTAGGGCGTCGAAGACCGGGACATGGACGGGCGAGGTGTGCAGCAGCGCGAGCATGACGGAGACGGTACCCAGCGGCCCCGCTGCGGGCGCGGGCGGGACGGCCCGTTCGGGCGTCGGGAGCGGGCCGAAAGTGATCCCGGATTGGTCTTGACCAAGGGTGGGGGCGGCCATATCGTCGGGATACTGCAACAACCTTTAATAAAGAAGCGCTCATAATCGGGCGCGCGGCGGGCCCACATCTGCCGGCCGCGCGGCCCGAGTCCCATGGGGGAGCAGCCCCGGTAGCGGCCAGTGCGGAGGACAGGGTGGGGACCACGCAGCTCGAAACGGTGCCGGAGCCGAAGTACTGGCACCTCAAGACCGTGCTCAGCGAGGCGCTGGACTCGGAGTTCGCGGTCGGCGAGATTCTGCCCAACGAGCGTGATCTGGCGGCGCGGTTCGGCGTCGCACGGGCCACGCTGCGGCAGGCGCTCGAACAACTGGAGCTGGAAGGCAGACTCCACCGCCGCCGCGGTGTGGGCACCACGGTCGCCCCGCCCCGGGTCGGTGTCGCCGTCGCACCCGCCCGCCACAGCTGGCCCGGCGCCGCAGGTGACGACTGGCAGGTGCTCGGCTGCGACGAGCGCGGCACCGTGCCCGCCGTGGTGGCCCGCCTGCTGGAGACCGCCGAGGGCGACCCGGTGCACATCGTCCGCCGCAGCCGGGACACCGAGGGGCAGCCCCTCGCCGCCGAGTTGCTGTACGTACCGGCGGCCGTGATCCCCCATAGCGCGGAGATCGCGCTGCTGACCGGCCCGGCGCAGGCCTACGCGGTCCTGGCTCTGCTTCAGTCACTGGAGCTGGACGGCCAGGACCGCACCGTCGAGCTGGGCTCGGCCCGTGCGGAGGACGCCAAGCAGCTGGACCGGCTGCCCGGCGCGCCCGTCCTGGTCGTCACCACCCGCTATGTCTCCGGCGGCCGTACGGCAGCCGTCGCGGTCTCCACCTACCGGGCGGACACCTGCCGTCTGACCTTCGGCGAGAGCGACGCGGTCGCCTTGCTCGCGGGGTGAGGCTGACCGGCGGCTGAGAGGACGGGCCCACTCCGGATCTCGGAGGGGCCCGCTCCGTTGTGGCGCGCCGCCGCTCTGTAGTGGCCGTCAGCGTGCCGCGGTGCGGCGGCGGCCCGTCACCGTGCTCTCCACCGCGAAGAGTTCGCCCTCCACGTGGTCGAGCGCGAGCCGGAGCGCCCCGGTGGCCACCGCCGCCTCGCCGAGCCGCGACAGGGCGACCTGCGGTGGGCGCAGGCAGTAACGCGCCAACTCCCGGCGCAGCGGCTCCAGTACGCCCGCCAGGCCCGCCGCCCAGCCGCCGATCACCACCAGCTCCGGGTCCAGCGCCAGCACCAGCGCCGCGACATCGTGCACCAGCCGCCGGATGAAGCGGTCCACCGCCTCCCGCGCCTGTGCGTCGCCGTCTCGCGCCGCCGCGAAGACCGCCGCCACCTGCGCCTCGTCCAGGGGATGCAGCGGTTCTCCGGTCGTCGACAGCAGCTTCTCCGGGGTGGCCTCCCGGCCGAGCAGATGCAGCGCGCCGATCTCTCCGGCGGCTCCGCCGAACCCGCGGTGCAGCCGTCCGCCGATCAGTGAACCGGCCCCCGGGCTGAGTCCGGCCAGCACGAAAACGATGTCATCGGAGCCGGTCGCCGCGCCCTGCCAGTGTTCGGCCACCGCGGCGGCGTTCGCGTCGTTCTCGACCAGCACCGGGCAGCGGAACGAGCGCCGCAACCGCTCGCCCAGTGGGAAACCCGTCCAGCCGGGCAGCGCGGTGCTCAGCCGGACGGTGCCGTCGGCCTCCACGATGCCGGGGCCGGCCACCCCGACGGCCCGCAGCGAATCGCGGGGCACGCCCGTACGGCGCAGCAGATCGGCCACCACGGCACGGACCCGCTCCAGCCGCTCGTCGGCCGGAGCGCGCTCCTCCACGGGGCGCTGCGCGGTGTCCAGCACCCGGCCGCCCAGATCGGACAGCAGGGCGGCGACGCGGTGCGGGCCGATCTCGATGCCGAGCAGATGACCGGCCTCCGTACGGAAACGGAAGCGGCGGGCGGGCCGCCCCTGGCGACGGGTCGCACCCTCCCCGGCGGTCGCCTCGACCACCAGACCGGTCTCGATGAGCCCCTCGACCACACCCTCGACCGTCGGCCGGGACAGCCCCGTCACCTGGACGAGGTCGGTGAGCGTGGGGGAGTCCGCGGCGCGCAGCGCTTGCAGCACCACCGCGGAGTTGATCCGTCGCAGCAGGGACGGGTCCCCGCCGGTGAGCCGCCCCAACGTCCGTCTCCCTCACTTTGCGTGTGGGGCGGATCGTAGCCGGTCAGGGGGTGCGCGGCGAGCCCCGCAGGAGGGGGTGGCCGACCGTCGTGACGCCCGCTCGGCGGTCGCCGTGCGCGCGAGGTCGACCCGCACCCGGCCGCGGGAGGGTCAATTGTCAGACCCGCGCGGTTTACTGACGACATGACCATTGACAAGCATCTGACGGTCATCGACCGACTGTGGCTGCGGGAGTTCCCGGCGGTGCCGGACCGGTCCGCCATGGTCGAGAGCGGGCCCGGCTACCACATAGCCGGGCTGCGGGTCAGCGGGGAGTTCTGGGACGCGGACGCCGCCGAGGTGGCGGAGGCCGAGGAGGACTTCGCCGCCGAGCTGACGGCGCTGGTGCAGGCGCTGTCGTTACGGTGGGGCGCCCCCGAAACCGTCGATCTCGGGGTCCACTTGGAACGGACCGCGCGAGGCCTGCCGGTCCGGCCGCCGCTGGACACGCTGTGCGGCTATGTCCCGCGGATGCACGGCTGGCGGGTGCGGGGCCGCTGGATCGGCGTGGGAGTGGGGCAGGGCGCGCGCGAACTGCCGTTCCAGCTGCTGGTGGCCGTGGGGGAGGGGGCGGCGGTTCAGGGACTGCCTACTGACGTTCCCTAGCGGGTGAAGGCGGGGGCGAGGGCCGCGGAGAGGAGGCGGTGCGGGGTGCCGGTGCCGTCGGCGGGGACGGTCCAGAGGTCCGAACCGTAGTCGCCCGGCAGCGAGTAGACGAGGGTGTGGCCGTCGCGCCAGACGGCCTGGTCGTCGATGTTGCGCTGTTCACCGGTCGCGGTCTCGCGCAGGGTGCGCAGATCGAGGACGTAGAGCCGCCAGGGAGCGTCGGGGTCGGCACCGGCGACGCGCTTCTTGTAGGCGATCCGGGTGCCGTCGGGGGACAGCGAGGGGCATTCGACGTTGGGGTGCAGGGCCCGGAGGGTTCTGGTGCCGCGGTCGCCGCGGACGAGATAGGTCCTTCCGCCGGTGGCGGCGGTGGCGTAGAAGCGGGTGTCATCGGCGAAGGTGACGCCCCAGACGTTGATGTCGGCGGCGCGGACCCGGTGTCCGCCGACGGTCAGCGCATAGGTCTCCAGGTTGGCGTCCAGTCGCCGGCCCCCGGTGTCGACGACGGAGGTGCGGGTGGAGAAGGCGGTGCCCGCGTAGGAGTCACCGCTGACGAAGACGGTCCAGGCGACGGTGCGGCCGCTGGGGGAGACCCGGGCGCGGGTGGGGGTACCGGCCACGTCGTAGTGGCGCACCTCGCGCAGCCGGCTGTCCAGGAGGACGGCCCGGTAGCTGTCCCGGAGTTCACCGTGCACGGCCTGGAGGCAGATGCCGGTACCGGCGGCCGCGTGGAAGCGCAGACAGTGCACGCCGGACGCGGTGCGCGGCCCGGTGAGCCGCCCTTCCGGCACGGCGGTGATCTCGTCGCGGTGCGGCCCCCAGGCCATGTTGCGGAAGAGCCCCTGGTGCGGGCCGTCCAGGCGTACGGTCCCGGGGGTCACCTCCGGGCCCCCGGACTGGGTGCGGTCCTTGCGGTCGGCGCGCCCGGCGGCGGCCAGGGTCGCGCCGACGGCGACCGCGCCGAGGACGATGACGGTGGCGAGCAGGATGAGCAGGCGCGCGGTGCGGCTCAGCGGCATACGGTTCACGAGGTGCGCTCCGAGGGGGAGTTCGGGCCCGCCGCCGGTCCGGCCGGGCGCAGCAGCCGGGCGCTGAGGGCCGCGGCCAGGGCCAGTCCGACGGCCGCGGCGAGGACGGCGGTGTGGTCGCCCCAGGCGGTCCAGGCGGCGCCGAAGGCGAGCGAGCAGACGAAGCGCGCGGCCGTCTGGCCGGTCTGCACCACGGCCAGGCCGCTGCCACGGGCGTCCGCGGGCACCGCGTCGGCGGTCGCGGCGGCCAGCACTCCGTCGGTCGCCGCGTAGAACGCGCCGTGCAGCACGAGGACGGCACAGACCAGCGCCGTGCCGCCGCTGAAGGGAGCCAGCAGCAGCCCGTAGGCGCACAGCAGCACCAGATGTCCGGCGAGGAACAGCCGCCGCCGGCCGACCCGGTCGGCGATCGCCCCCATCGGCACCGCCAGCGACAGAAACGCCGCGGCGGTGCCCAGCGGGAGCAGCGGGAACCACCCCGCCGGGAGGTCCAGCCGCCGCTGAAGGGTCAGATACAAAAAGGAGTCGCTGACGGTGGTCAGTCCGAGCAGCACGGCGCATGCGGTCAGCCGGCGCATCTCCGGCCGGCGCAGCAGCGCGCGCACCGGCGTCCGGGGCGCGGTCGGCGCCCGTGGCCCGGCCGATGTCGGTCCGGCCGACGTCGCCCCGGCGGTGCCCTCCGCGGCGGGCAGGGCGCGGCCCGGGACGAACAACAGCAGCACGACCACGCCCAGTACGGCGACACAGAAGCTGACCGTGAACACCGCGTCATAGCCTTCGGCCGCCGCCCGGAGCAGCACGAACGCCACCAGCGGGCCGCACAGGGCGCCCGCGGTGTCCATCGCCCGGTGCACCCCGAACGCCCGGCCACGGGCGGCCGGTTCGGCGGCCAGCGAGATCATCGCGTCCCGCGGTGCGGTCCGCAGCCCCTTGCCGGTCCGGTCCACCGCCAGCACCGCCCCGATCAGCGGCAACGAGTGCACCAGCAGCAACAGCGGCTTGCAGAGGGCGGAGAGCCCGTACCCCACCGCGGCCACCGCCTTGTGCCCGGCGCCCCCGCCGCGGTCCGACAGCCGCCCGCCCACCAGCCGGACCAGGGCGCTCACCCCGTTGTAGACCCCGTCCAGCACCCCGAACCCCTGTGGGGACAGCCCGAGTTCGGCGACGAGGTACAGCGGGAGCACGGCCGTGACCATCTCCGAGGAGACGTCGGTGATGAGGCTGACGGTGCCCAGGACCAGCACCGTGGAGGGGACGGCGGCGCGGACGCGGCGACTGCGGCCGGTGCGCCGGCCGCCCGGCGATACCGAGGTGGCGGGAGCCGGGCGGCCGTCTGCGAGATACACGGGTCAGCCGGCCCAGATACCGCTGATGTCCTTGGCGTCGGCGGCCCGGCCCGCGTGCGAGGTGCCGTACATGTCCTCAAGGGTGCGCAGCACGTCGTAGTGGTTGTACGTGGTGTCCGAGGTGGAACCGGCCTGTACGGGCTGGCCGTACAGCACGGTCGGGATGCGGTTGCCGCTGAGCCGGTTGTCCTCGTCGAAGGTGACCAGCAGCAGACTGTTGTGGGTCTTGGCCCAGTCGGCGTAGCTCTTGAGGTGGTCCTTCACCCAGGTGTCCCCCGTGGACACCGAGCAGTCGTGCATATCGCTGCACAGGTTCGGCACCACGAACGAGACGGTGGGCAGCTTCGAGAAGTCGGTCGGGAAGGCGTCGAAGGTGTGGGCCGAGTCGGTGGAGACATTGCTGAAGCCGAACCACGGGTTGTGCTTCTGCGCGTACTTGCCGCTCTTGCAGGTGGTCGACCCTTCGGACGGCAGCGATTCGTTGTAGCTCGCCCAGGACTTGCCGGCCGCCGTCAGCTCGGAGGCGAGGTTGGGGGCGTCGCTGAACCCCGGGTCGACGCAGCTGTCGTCGGTGACGCCCTGGGTGTCGCCGGAGAAGAGGGCGTAGTAGTTGGGCTGGCTGGGGTGGGTCTCGGCGTAGGAGGCGGTCAGGCCGGCGCCGCCGGAGGCCAGGGAGTTGAGGTAGGGGGCGCTGGAGCTGCCCATGACCTGGCCGTAGGCGTGGTTCTCGAAGACCACGACGACCACATGGTCGGGGGTGGGCACGGCGGCCGCGGCGGCCTCGGCGCCGAAGCCGTTGCCCGCCCAGACGCCGAGACCGGCGGTGGCGAGGGCGAACGCCCCGGCGAGCGCGGTGACTTTACGGCGGCGTGAGCGGCGGACGCGGTGGGAGGAGGGGGGCACGGCGGCGGAGGGGGACGCGGACGTGGCAGGCACGGGAGTCTCCGTACGGGAGTGGGGGCTGCGCGGGCGGCGTCAGAGTAGAGCTGTCCGGTAGGCATGTACATGCCTTCAAGATGACGACCGGCCGAACGGCGGACGGCTTTATGCGCCGTCACCCTCCGCGAACGCCGCGGCGCGCAGCCGTCCGTACTCCTCCGCCATGGCCGCCACGGTCCAATGGGCGTTCAGCCCGCTGGGGTTGGGCAGGGCCCAGATACGGGTGTCGCCCAGCGTCCGCTGCTGGGGCCCGATCGCGGCCTTCTTGTCGTCGAACGCGACGCGGTACGCGGTGACACCGGCGACGGCGAGCCAGCGGGGGCGCAGCCGCGCCACCTTCTCGGCCAGTATCCGGCCGCCGTCGCGGTACTCCTGCGCGGTCAGCTCGTCGGCCTTGGCGGTCGCCCGTGCCACGACATTGGTGATGCCGAGGCCATGCGCGAGCAAATCCTCCTGCTCGGCGGGCCGGAGCTGGCGCGGGGTGAAGCCGGCGGCGTGCAGCACCGGCCAGAACCGGTTCCCGGGCCGGGCGAAGTGGTGGCCGGTGGCCGCCGTCATCAGCCCGGGGTTGATACCGCAGAAGAGCACGCGGAGGCCGCTCGCGGCCACGTCCGGGACGACGCGGTCGCGAGCGGCTGCCAGCTCTTCGGGGGTGAAGCCCATGAGCCCTCGTGTCAGAGGATCGAGCCGGGGGTGTACGCCGCGGCCTCCGGGTGCTGCTCGGCGATCTCCCCGATCCGGGTGACGACGGCCGTCACCTGGTCGGCCGCCGCGCCCGTGAAGGAGAGCTTGTCCGCCATCAAGGCGTCCAACTGAGCCTTCTCCAGCGGGATCCGCGCATCGGCGGCGAGCTTGTCCAGCAGCTCGTTGCGCTCCACGCCCTGCTCACGCATGGCCAGCGCCGAGGCGACCGCGTTCTCCTTGATCGCCTCGTGCGCCTCCTCGCGGCCCACACCGGCCCGCACGGACGCCATCAGCACCTTCGTCGTGGCGAGGAAGGGCAGGTAGCGGTCCAGCTCCCGGGCGACGACGGCGGGGAACGCGCCGAACTCGTCGAGCACCGTCAGGAACGTCTCCAGCAGGCCGTCCAGCGCGAAGAACGAGTCCGGCAGGGCCACCCGGCGCACCACGGAGCAGGACACATCGCCCTCGTTCCACTGGTCGCCGGAGAGCTCACCGGTCATCGAGGCATAGCCGCGCAGAATCACCATCAGGCCGTTGACGCGCTCGCAGGAGCGGGTGTTCATCTTGTGCGGCATCGCCGAGGAGCCGACCTGGCCGGGCTTGAAGCCCTCGGTGACCAGCTCGTGGCCGGCCATCAGCCGGATGGTCTTGGCCAGCGAGGAGGGGGCGGCGGCCAGCTGCACCAGCGAGGTCACCACGTCGTAGTCCAGCGACCGCGGGTAGACCTGGCCGACGGAGGTGAAGGCCTGGCCGAAGCCGAGATGCCCGGCGATCCGCTGCTCCAGGTCGGCGAGCTTGGTGGCGTCGCCGCCCAGCAGATCGAGCATGTCCTGGGCGGTGCCGACCGGGCCCTTGATGCCGCGCAGCGGGTAACGGGAGAGCAGGTCCTCCAGCCGGGCGAACGCCACCAGCAGCTCGTCCGCGGCGGTCGCGAAACGCTTGCCGAGGGTCGTGGTCTGGGCGGCGACGTTGTGCGAGCGGCCCGCCATGACCAGCTCGGCGTGCTGGGCGGCCAGCGAGCCCAGGCGCGCCAGCACGGCGACCGTACGGTCCCGCATCAGCTCCAGCGACAGCCGGACCTGCAACTGCTCGACGTTCTCGGTCAGGTCGCGGGAGGTCATGCCCTTGTGGACCTGCTCATGGCCGGCGAGGGCGTTGAACTCCTCGATACGGGCCTTGACGTCGTGCCGGGTGACCTTCTCGCGCTCGGCGATGGAGGCCAGGTCGACATCGTCCAGGACCCGCTCGTAGTCGGCCAGCGCCTGCTCGGGGACCTCCACCCCCAGGTCCTTCTGTGCGCGCAGCACGGCGAGCCAGAGCTTCCGCTCCAGCTTGACCTTGTACTCGGGGGACCACAGCACGGCCAGCTCCGCGGAGGCGTAGCGGCCGGCGAGAACGTTGGGGATGCGAGGCTTCGCAGAGGCAGTCACGTGGTCAGAGTCTACTGGCGGTTTGCGCAGGCCAGCGCCCCGGTCCCGGCTGTAGCTTCCTCCAAGGCGGGCGCGGGGGCCGGGAGCCCGGCGCCGCCCGGTGTCAGTCCTCGTACGGCAGCAGCTCGGGGCGCTTAGCCGGACGGCCGTCACCGGACGGTGTGACATCCGCCCAGGTTCCCTGCACGTAGGGTAGAGGTCGCGTACGGCGAGGGGGCGGCGCAACCGAAGCAGCACGGAGCACCACCCCCGACGGCCGACAAGCCTCTCGTAGACCTCTATCTGCGCAAGAGCAAGAACTTGCGGGAGGACGCCCACCGCCGGGAGCAGTCCACCGACACGCAGGAGGCATCCGGGCGTCGCTGGGCCGACCGCAACGGCTACACCGTCCGTCATGTGTGGGTAGATCTGGCGTCCGGCTACAAGGCGGATGCCAAGCATTCCGATTTCGACAAAGCGCTAGCAGCGCTACGGAACCGTGAGACCTCGGCGCTGTGGTGCTACATGGTGGACCGGTTCTCTCGCCAGGGCGCCCGTGCTGTCCTCGACGTGATCGACCCGGCAGACGGCACCGAGCCCGGCCGCCTGATCTTTGAGTACGACAACCTTGACTCCGCGAACGAGCGCTGGATCTTGAACCGGGCGATGGAGGCAAAAGAATACAGCGATCAGCTTTCCGCGCGTACGAGGGACACAAAGCAGCAGTAGCGGGAAGACGGGCAGTGGGTTACGGCTCAGCCCCCGTACGGCTACCGCGTAGAGATCATCGGCAAGCGCCGTCAGCTCGTGCCTGACCCTGACCCAGCGGAGGGGCGGCGGCTCGTCGCCTACCGGAACGAGGCAGGGGAGCGCGTCGGCCTGCGCACGGAGCTGGTGGATGAGGCTGGTCAGCGGCATGCACAGGGCGTGGCGGCGGGCAAAGTCCGCCCGCTGGCCGGCGACGGATTTCCGGGCGCTGGCAAGGCGTCTCACCTCCTCACTGACCTGCTGCGCTGTGACGGGTGTAAGCGCGCGATGACTTTCCGTGGGCTCTCGTACAAATGCGGGAAGGAGCGGGCCTGCGGCATCTGCCCGGCTCCAGCGTCCGCGTACGCCGGCGCACTCGAACGGGAGGTCGTCGGCCGTTGGCTCAACGTCGTCATGGCGCTGGAACCGACCGACGCCCTGGCGGTCAAGATCGCGGAGCGCTGGACGGCTCTGACGCTCCCCGAGGAGACCGAAGAGGCGAGGGGAGCGCGGGAAGCCCTCGTCGCTGCGGAATCGTCCCTGGGGCGCCTCATGGCGGACAGGCAGGCAGGGCTGTACGACGGTCCGGCTGCCCGTTACTTTGCTCCGCTGCATCGTGACGCGATCGACGCCGTCAGCAGCCTCCTGGGCATCGGCGCTGCCGCCGTCGACCTCGACCGCAGCCGCTCCGCCTGCCCCGACGGTAGCCCCCGCGGAACGCGAAGCCTGGTGGGTGGAGGAGCGACCCCAAGATCCGGTCGGGATGCCTATCCCTCTGGAGCGCGCCCATGAGCCCTTCCGTGTGAGCTAGGCGGCGGCGTGAACGGTCGAGGCCCGCCCATGCTCTCCATGGCGGTGTTGGTGCTCAACCTTCGAGCAGTGGGTGCGCTTGGGTCCTCGCGGTGTATGGGCTCGCCCTCCACCACGACGAACGGTGCGTGGAAGGGGCACGCCGACTTGGCCCGCCGCAGTCCGCCTACCCGGCATCGACCGCTCCTGGTTGCCGTCACCGCCAAGAGCAACCGGTCCAAGGCCGACCAGGACCCGGCCCAGTGGATGCCGCCGGCTGCGAGAGCACCGACGTGGAGTTCGAGCGGGTGTAGCCCACGCGTCCGGTCCGGCTGGGATTCATCCCGGGTGTCTGCTGGCCCCGAAGCGGACTCAGGGGGCCAGCAGCATGGGCAGAGGACGCGTTCGCGGTCCTTTTCCTCACCGGGACACAGCGGTGCGCCGCAGGCACGGGCCTGCGGCGCACCATAGGTGGCCGTGAGCGGCGCAGCTCACCGGCCGGTTCAGGCCGGTCAGTGACCGTGGCGTCCCCAGCTTTCGGCGTCGACGATGCGGCGGTGGTCGTTGCGCAGGGTGGCGGTGTCGCGGGTGTTGTCCCAGACGTAGGCGCGGCGGTCCTGGTAGACGTCGCGGCGGTTGTCGTGGCCGATGCCGGTGTGGACACGGATCTGGCTGTGGCTGTTGAGGCGGAGGTTGCCGAAACGCCGGGCTGCGTACGCTCCTGCGCCGTCGCTGGTGCTGAGCAGGTGCAGCAGCTCGATCGCGGCGCGGGCCTCGCGCAACGTCAGCAGCGGTAGCCGTTGCTCGTCGCAGGCGACGACGCTGTCGACCAGCGCCAGGAGCCGGTCATCGATGTCACTCATGACCGGCACAACTGGCTGTGTTCGGTTCGGCCACGGCACCACGGGAGCAGCGCGGCGCGGAGAAAAGTGAAGGGCATGAGCCGGACGGCTCATGCCCTTCAGCCCCACCCGCGGGGGACGGATGTGATGGACGCGCCAGCCCAACGAACAACCGGCTACGACGGTCACGCCCGGGCGTTGGCGGAAGTGCTGCTGGAGCTCAGGTGCGTTCTCGGGTGACGCCCGACGCGCCCGCAACGGGGACCACGGTTAGCGGCCTGACCGCAACCATCAAGCCGGGGAAAATCGCGAAGAGGGCCTTCCGGCCGTCCTGGATGGGTCTTGACCTGACCGCATGTCTCATCGCCTGCAGGCTGCCTCGTAGATCGCTTCGCGGTCTGCCCGGCTCACCAGGACGGTTCGGCCAACAGCCCGCCTACGAACGCGACGACGGATGGTGGTCAAGCTTGCCTGTGCGCCTTGCAGGGCCAGGCAGGCCGTCTGTGGAGATGCTATTCATGGGCGAGCTTCATACCCCCGCAGGGCAGCGGCCTGTGGTTCACGCGGCGCGTCGGGCCAACCTTGCTGTCGGTCCGGGGCTCTCCGTGCAACGGCGTGCTGGGACCACACTACGGGGAGCGATACCCCGCCATGATCACGGGCGTCCGGTGCGCTCTCTCAGACGCTCAACTGACCTGCGAATACCGAATTTGCATCGCGGGGATGATACTCCGCCGGGCGATGGCCGAAGGTGGCCCCCGCGAGGTCAAGGCCGCTGAGCGGCATGTTTGCATGTATTGGTGATCGTTAACGCACAGGAAATATCCGAGCCGCGGACGTACGTGGACCGCATTCTGGAGCACTGGAACAAGGACGAGGACGCCGAGGCGCTCGTCCAGGGGATGCAGCGGCTGACCAGAGGGGAGGCCCGGCGGCAGCTGTTCAGGCTGGGGCATGCGCTGCGCGGGCAGGGGCTCGCGCCCGGCGACGGTGTGGGGCTTTTTCTGGCCAACCGTGTCGACTCGGTCCTCGTACAGCTCGCCGTCCATCTCATCGGCTGCCGCGTCGTGTTCCTGCCGCCCGAACCGGGGCCCGGCGAACTCGCCGCGCTCGTCGAGCAGTCCCGGGCGCGCGTCGTGGTCACCGACCCGCTCTTCGCGGAACGGGCCGCCGATGCGGCCGGCCGCAGCGTCCACGCCCCCGCACTGCTCAGCCTCGGCCCTTGTGAGCAGCGGTGCACCGACCTGCTGGCCCTGGCCGCCGAGTGCCCGGACGCACGCCCCGACGGCGTGCCCGCCCCGGGAGCGGACGAGGCCGTCACCGTCCTCTATACCGGCGGAACCCTGGGCCGCCCCAAGCTCGCCGCGCACACCCACCTGCTCTACGACACTCTGGTCGACCTGGTGACGGACGCCGCGGAGGACGCCGGCCCCGCGTTCTTCCCGACCATGGACCCGAGCACGGACAGGGTGCTCGCCGCCACGCTGCTCACGCACGGCAGCGGTCATCTCACCTCGATCCAGGCCCTGGTGACGGGGTCCGCCCTGGTCGTGCTGCCCGAGTTCGAAGCGGGCGCGGCCCTGACGGTGCTGCGCGAGGAGCGGATCACCGCCACCATGTTCGTACCGCCCATGCTGTACGCGGTGCTCGACCACCCGGACTGCAAGCCGGGCGTCCTGCCCGCGCTGCGGCGGATCGTCGTCGGCGGCGCGGCCACCTCGCCCAGCCGGCTGCAGCAGGCGGTTGAGGTCTTCGGGCCGGTGCTCGGCCAGGGCTACGGGCAGTCGGAGGCGCTCGGTATCACCGCGTTCGGCGCGGAGGAGCTCGCCTCGGAGGGTGCCCTGCGCCCCGAGCTCTGGCGCAGCTGCGGTCGCGCGATACCCGGCGTCCAGATCGAGATCCGCGGTGAGGACAGTGCGGAGGCACTACCCGTCAGGCAGGTCGGCGAGGTCTGCGTCCATGGCGAGACGGTGATGCTCGGCTACTACGAGGACCCGGAGCGCACCGCGGCGGCGCTGCACGACGGCTGGCTGCGCACCGGGGACATGGGGTATCTCGACGCCGAGGGGTATCTCTATCTCGTCGACCGGGCCAAGGACATCATCGTCACCGGCAGCACAAGCGACAACGTCTACTCCAGGGTCCTGGAGGATTTCCTGCTCACGCTGCCCGGCGTGCGCAATGCGGCGGCGCTGGGTGTGCCGGACGAGGAGTACGGGGAGGCGGTACAGATCTTCCTTGCCACGGCCGAGGGCGCTGACGTCGACCCGGAGGCGGTCGGCGTGGCGGTGACCGCCGAGTTGGGCGAGTTGTACAGGCCCCGGAAGACGGTGCTGCTTGACCAGCTCCCGACGACCAAGGTCGGCAAGGTGGACAAGAAGGCGCTGCGCGCCGCGTGGACGAGCGGCGCCTCGGACACGCCGTAGGCTCTGTTGTTGTGGAGGCACCCAGCCGGTTCGGGGTCAAGTGCGCTGCGAACGCAGGGTTGTTGTGGCGCGCATCGACCGGTTGTGCCCCCCTGTGAATGAGCGGAAGTGCGGCGCCGCTGCCCTCTGGGTGCCCTGCCGGGAGGTCGCAGAGGCTGTGTTCGTGCTGGAGCCTGCAGTTCCTGCGTGAGGGAGGGCACGGAGGTACCGCTCAAGGCAGCCCACCGCTTCAGTCGGGTAGCTGAGTCCTCACGCTGGTTGCCTCTCCCGAGAGGCCCGGGTGTCGAGGACACGGACCCCACATACATGAGGACACGGACCCCACATACATGGGGAGCGGGCCGACGGCGGTGGCGTGGAGGTACTCGCTGCGGCCGATGGCAGCTTTGCCCGCTGGAACAACGCAGCTCGTCTCGGCCGATGCGGGGCGCCCGTGCACCCACGCTGCGCCACTCTGACGACCGCCAGGCTGCCGGCCCAGCTGGGAGCCTGTGGGAGCGGGGTGAGAACGATGGCGCCTGATTGACCTTCGGATCAGACGGTGAGCCGGAGCTACGCGTCGCTGCACAAGGTTGCGGTCTTCGTCGCGGTCCAGGAGTCTGGCCCAACAACGAGCTCGTAGGGTTGCGGGGGTCCTGGCGTCGGCAGCTGCTTGAGGTCGGTCGGGTCTCTCCGCCAACTGATTCCGACACGATCAACGAAGAACAGCGCGGCAGGCTTGCCGCCGCGGGTCCACACTGTGGTATCGCTGGTGGCCCGGACGAAGCCACCCTTCTTGGGCATGAAGACGGTTTCATTGCACGGCGCCAGGCTCCCCAGATAGATGGCGACCCTGCCCGTGTTGTAGGTGCGCACGAGGTACACCGAAGTCACGACGTCCGGAGACCTGTTTGCGATGTGTGGTCGGAGGCCGTCCTTGGTCGGCGCGAGCCAAAACGTAACCCGGCTGGCCTGGCTGCTCCTTGCCTGAGCGGCCTCTTCCTTGGACTGTTCGAGCTGGCCCTTCGCAGTCTGCTGACTCCAGTACGTGGTTACGGCCTGGGCCCAGAGACCTCCGATCGCCGCGATTGCTGCGATCGCCGTACCAACCACCGTGATGATGTGCGACCACCGGGCGCTTCTCAGGCGCTGCCAGATCCTCGAAGCCCGCGTTGCCTCCGGCTCCGGTTGCGAATCAGGTTCCGGCCCGGGCGTCTCGTCGCGCATTCGCGCACGGACGCGGCCCGGGGCCGGCCGCCGTCGCACGAGCCGTAGCCGGACCTGACGCTGTGGTTCGTTGGTCACACGCCCTCCTCGTCTCATTGGAGGCTGGGCGCTCGCACGGCTCGCCTGGCTCCCTGAGCTCACTTGCCGACCCTCCTGCTGTATGCCGACGCCGCCCCGCCCGTCCGTTCGGACAGCTGCGGCGCCGTGGGCAGCGGGGCCCTGGCCTACAGTTACATGATCGGCCGTGCAGCTCCTAGCTAGTGACCTGAGTCAGAGATTCGTAGGCAGTAGGCGGCGACTTTGGCGAGGATCTCGTCGGCTGTCTTTGTCCAGACGAAGGGTCTGGGGTGCTCGTTCCAGCCGGCGAGCCAGGCCCTGATGTCGCGTTCGAGGGCTTGGACGGAGGGGTGGACGCCACGCTTGAGCTTCTTCTGGGTCAGCTCGGCGAACCACCGCTCGACCAGGTTCAGCCAGGACGCGCTGGTCGGTGTGAAGTGCAGGTGGAACCGTGGGGGGGCCGGCAACCACCGCTTGATGTCAGGCGTCTTGTGGGTCGCGTAGTTGTCCAGGATCAGATGAACCTGCAGATCAGCCTCTGCGTGCGGCCCATGGCCGGGGACGGTCCGTACTCAACGGCGATGCCCGCAGCGATCACGCTGTCGTTCATGAACGTGTACTCGGTCGGTTCGGGCTGCACGTGACGCATGCGGTACGACTTGTCGTAGCCGGAAATGTGCACGGTCGGCGTGCCGTCCTGCGGGAAGGACGGCTCCACGGCGGCGATCTCCCCCAGGAAGGCGGGCACGAGGTCGTTGCCGTAGCCCTGGTGGATCTCGACGGTCTTGCCGAGGTCGACGAGTGCGGAGTCCAGTAGCGAGTTGTCGGCGTTGGGCAGCACCAGGCTGAAGGTGCCCGCGAGTCCAGGTCGGTAGCCAAAGGGGTCGTCGACGCGGTTGGCACGGGCGGCTTTCGGTGGGCGCTCGCGCCCTTAGGGCAGGAAGCGACGGAGCCGACGGGCGTCCAGGCGGTGCTCGGGCTGGTCGACGAGGTGATCAGCGTGTGCGCAGGTGTACCGCCACAGCACGGTCAGTGAACCGCTGACTCCCTGAGTTCGGCGCTACGAAACCAGCGATGGATGCCGCGTGACAGGCAGGGCCGACTGATCCTCGACAGTTCGCTCCGCCCGGCTGATCTCGGCCCAGACGGCGTCGAGAGACAGGCCGAGGGTGTCGGCGATCGCTGCGATGGTCGGAAAGGCGGGGGTAGCCACACGGCCGGATTCGATCTTCCGCAGAGTTTCCGGCGAGATGTGCGAAGCGAGCGCCACGTCCAGCATCGAGCGGCGGCCCCGGGCTCGGCGGAGCAGGGCACCAAGGCGCTGTCCGCGTTCTACCTCGGCGGGGGTGAGCGGCAACCTGACCATGACCCCATTCTAATCCCGGTACAGTTATACCGGGATAATTATTGGACGTACATGAGAGGTCCCCCATGATTGAGATCCTGAACTCCGCGCAGCTTGAGCGGGCGAGGGACACCGGCGCCCTGGTCGGAGACATCCTGCACACGCTGAAGCAGCGCAGCACGGTCGGGACGAACCTGCTGGACATCGACCAGTGGGCCAAGGAGATGATCACCGAGGCGGGAGCACAGTCCTGCTACGTCGACTACGCGCCTTCCTTCGGGCGCGGCCCGTTCGGGCACTACATCTGCACGGCCGTCAACGACGGAGTGCTCCATGGGCGGCCTCACAACTACACGCTGGCAGACGGAGATCTGCTGACTCTCGACCTCGCCATAGCCAGGGGCAGGGTGGCCGCGGACGCCGCGATCAGCTTTCTGGTGGGCAAGGCCAGGCCGACGGAGAGCGTCGCGATGATCGAGACGACCGAACGTGCACTCGCCGCCGGCATCGCCGCCGCCAAACCTGGGGCGCGCATCGGCGACCTCTCCCACGCCATCGGCACGGTCCTCAGCAAGGCGGGCTACCCGATCAACACCGAGTTCGGAGGCCACGGCATCGGCTCGACCATGCACCAGGACCCACACGTCGCGAACACCGGACGGCCCGGCCGCGGATACAAGCTGCGCCCCGGACTGCTGCTCGCCCTGGAGCCCTGGGTCATGGCCGACACTGCCACACTCGTCACCGACGCCGACGGTTGGACGCTGCGCAGCGCGACGGGCTGCCGGACCGCGCACAGCGAGCACACCATCGCCATCACCGACAACGGAGCCGAAGTTCTCACCCTGCCCACGCATCTGCGTTTCGGCTGATCGGCGGTCAGTTCGGGGGCGTCGGGCTCGCCAGGGCTGCACGCACGCGGCGGCGTTGTGTTCGGTGGTCGTCGACGTCCGGGGGGATCCCGTGGGGTGATCGCTGTCCGCGCCCCGCCTCGTCCGACCGTCGCGGCGAGCTACTTAACGGCCACCCCGGCTGCGGCCCTGGCCAACCGCGTGGTCGAACAGCGTAAGGCCAGTCCGGACCAAAGCGACCGCTTCTCGTACGCACTCTTCGTCGACAGCGGTCCCGACGAGACCGTGGTTCCCGGCCTCTTCCACTACGCACCGGGAGCCGGCCTGGAACTGGTAGCGGTTCGACGCCTTCCTCCACGGACATCCTCACCCACCAGCAGCACACCACCGGCCTGTTCTGAACCCGAACCCCCACACCGTCCTCCCGACCGGTGGCTCCAGCACGCTCACCCCCGCGGGTACGGGGAGCGGACCGGAAGTCACCGGATAGGAGCCACATTTGGGGCGGTCCGCTCGTCGTGGAGGGGCGGCCGGTAGGCGCCAAGTTCGGTGCCCCGGAACAGAGTTGGCGTGCGCTGCGCGAAGGTGTTGGACCGAGTTATTTTCCGTTCATTCTGCAACCGTCTCGCTTTTGTTTCTGTCTGTCTCTGTAGCACCTCTTCCGTCCCACCGGGCCCACGACTCAGGGGGACGGTCCGAGGGGCGATCGATGTGTTACCCATTGGAGGATTTGTGCGAAACCGAACCAGGAGCATGGTGGCAGGTGCTCTGGGCGCCGCCGTGGTCGCGGCCGCGGCCGGCGGCGCCATGGCAGCACCGACGGACGGCAACGGGCGGGGCCAGGACCAGCCCTCCACGAGTGCTGCCAAGCGGAGCAAGATCACCCAGGGCGACCTCGACGGCGACGGCCACGCAGACCTCGGCGTGGGAGCGCCCGAGGGCGCCGTCTCCGGGAAGTCCAAGGCGGGCTACGTGGGCGTGACCTACGGCGCCGAGGGTGGCATTGACACCAAGCGGCACAGCACGCTGACGCAGGCCAGCCCGGGCGTGCCCGGCACCCCGGAGGCCAAGGACGGCTTCGGCTCGACCGTGGTGCGCGGCGACGTGGACGGGGACGGTTACGCCGACCTGGTCGTCGCCGCGAACAACGAGGCCATCGGCAGCACCACGCAGGCCGGTTCCGTCACGATCGTCTTCGGCGCCAAGAGCGGCCTGTCCGGCGACGCCATCGCCTTCCACGCGCCGAAGGTCGCCGCCAACGCGCACTTCGGCGACCAGATAGCCGTGGGCGACCACAACAAGGACGGCCTCAGCGACCTCGCCATCTCCGACGGCACGAAGGTGCAGCTCGTCAAGGGCGCGAAGAACCTGCGGAAGACCGCGACCCCGAAGATGACCAGCGTCACCCCGCCCGGCGGCGGCGTCAGCGTCGAGCATCTGGCCTCCGGCGACATCAATGGGGACGGCTACGCCGATCTCGTCACCGTCGCTTCCGAGGACTCGCCCTCCGACGAGGGCACGCTCGGCGTGCTGCCCGGCTCATCCGGGGGCCTGAAGAAGACGCCGCTGGGCAAGGGCGTCCCGCTGCCGTTCGCGCAGTACCGCCCCGTGGTCGGCGACATCAACGGCGACGGGAAGGCGGACGTCGTCACGGACACCGGCTTCTCGGACGGTCCGCAGGAGCAGAAGCTGCGCACCTACCCCGGCACCGCCGGCGGGCTCGACTCCGACAAGCCGGTGGACTGGAAGGGCAAGGCGCAGGAGGGTGAGGCCATCCGGCTCGCCGACTTCGACGGCGACGGCCACGACGACCTGGTGGTCAGCAACACCGGCGCCGAGGCGCCCGGGGGCTATAACAACGCCGGTGCCATCAACGTGCTCAAGGGCACCGAGAACTGGCTGACCGACGAGGGGGCGCAGACCTTCTCGCTCGACACCGAGGGCGTCCCTGGCTCCATGGAGGGCAACGACAAGTTCGGTACGTCCGTCTCGCCGGCCGACTACAACGGTGACGGCAAGGCGGACCTGGCCGTCGGCATCCCGAACCGCACCGAGGGCGTCGGCGCGGCGGCCCTGCTGTATGCGGGCGCCGACGGACTGAGCGCCAAGGACTCGTCACTCATCGACCCGAGTGACCTGGGTTCCCCGGTGACGAAGGGCCGCTTCGGCACGGAGCTGACGAACCCGGCGAAGTAGGCCCGCACGCCGGGGCCTGTTCGGCAGATCACGTGCCTGTCGGCCGGTGGGCTCGTCGTCGCCGACATGGGGCGGGGTGATCTGACAGATGCCGAGTGGGAACGGCTGCGGCCGTTCCTGCCGGTCAGTAACCAGCGTTGTGGATGGTGGCGGGATTTCTGGCAGGTGATCGACGGGATTCTCCACCGGGTGCGAACCGGTTGCAGTACCTGCCAGAACAGTTCGGCCCGTGGAAGAAGGTCTATGACTTGATTGCCCGGACAAGTCCTAGCATCGGCTCAGCCCGTGCCCTTGACGGGCTCGCTGAGGGTCTCACGCGGATCCTGCTGCAAGACCCGGCCGCCACCACTCCAGCCTACGACGGCATTTGGGGTGACATGCCGGCTGGCGTGTTTCCCGACGAATGGCCTCTTCAGCGCACGCTCGACTTCTTCGCCGAAATTGGCGTGTACGCCTTGCTGTTGGCTCTTCCCGAAGCAGACGGCTCATGGGTATTCACCGAAAGCCATCGTCAAGCACCGCCCGCGTCAGCGTCGACGTCGCCACTGCTCTCGTCGGATGGAGATGGGGGCGAGATGCAGGCAGAGGATGGTCTGGACGAGGCTCGTGATCCGGGTGGTCGAGCAACGTAGCTTGCGAAGGAGCCGCCAGGACTTGAGAGTGGCTACGGCTTGCTCAACGAGGGCCCGAATCTTCGCGTGGATTGAATACTGACTTCGGCTCGCCAGGGTGACGGTCGTCGAACATCCGGATGCTGGTGGGGTGTTGGACCGCGCGGCTCCTCTGGTCGGCTGGTGGGGCAGGGGGATGACGCAGATCAGGCCTTCGGCGAGGGATTGATCTCTTCGCAGACGGGACGGACGGCGGCGGCGGTCTTCGAACTTCTGGTCGAAGGGGAGGTTGCCGGCAGCCAGGGGCGGTGACGGGCCCAGGGTTGCGCCTCGGCCAGTTGCCCCGCACGCGGGGATACGCGGGGCAACATCGCCAGGAGGCGGGCGGGCGATTGCGGTCCGGCTGCCCGCCTGCGGGTCAGCGCTGGTGGGGAAGTGGGGGCCGCTGCGCGTCCTTGTCCGCGGAACGGTCGAATGCTCCGGGCTGGGCGAGGTCCTCGAGGAGTTCGTCAATCAACTCCTGGGTGACGTGCGGCATGACGTAGACGTGGCTGTAGTCGTGGCGGAGTCCACCGAGATTGAGTGGCACGCAGGCCAGCGAGTACTTCTGCGTGATCTCAGCCCGCGGCTGCTGGAACCAGACGCTGAGCGCGTGATCGCCGTGACCGACCTCGATACCGTCCTCGGCCCAGGGCTCACCGCGCTCCCGCAACTGCTCGCTCAGCCGGCGCAGGCGTTCGGCCGTGTACTCGGCGATCCGCAGGACCTCGGCGGCCTGTCGCACCTGCTGCTCCTCGCTGAATTGGGCGAGGTGGTTCCACATGGCCAGGGAGGCGAAGCCGCTGCGGGAGCCGGCGAAGGTGCTGTCGGGAGAGGAGACGACCGCCGGGTCGGACGGCGGGCGCAGCTTGGATCCCGCGCGGGACATGTAGATCCCGGTGGGGACGGGTGCGCCGGGGTACTTGTGTCCGCTGGTGACGATCGAGGACACCTCGGGGATCCGGAAGTCGAAGACCGGCGGCGCGGTCTCGATGAGTCCGCTGTCGCGGGCCTTCTCCAGGTAGGGGGCGTAGGCGCCGCCGAGGGCTCCGTCGACGTGGATCCAGTACCCGTTGCGGATGCTGACCCGGGTGGGGTCGTCGGGGTCGAAGCGCATGGTGCGGTCGACGAGGCCGTGCCGCTCGAAGACGGGTCGCAGGCGCTCGCAGGCGCCCTGAACGTCGTCGTAGGCGCCCTTGAAGACGCTGCCGATGTTGAAGTTGACCAGGACGGGGTGGCCCTTGGCAGCGAAGAAGTCCACGAGGGCCACCAAGGCGTCGACATCGACCGTGCCCGGACCCTCGTCGCCGCCGGTGGTCGGGACTCCGCCGAGCGGCCACCCGTTGTACGTCTGCATGCCGGTGCCGGCCACGTCGATGGGGCACTCGCCCGGGTAGAGGCTGCCGCCCAGGTCGTAGAAGGTCGGGATGTCCAGCACCCGCATCGCCTTGATGTGCGAGTAGTGGGTCTCCTGCGAGAAGAACGCTACCGGCATGTAGGCGTTGGGGTTGTCGTCGGGGTGTTTGGCCCGCAGGTAGCTGGTGCGGCAGCTGGCATCGCCGGAGACCTCGTCACGCACCAGGGCGTTGCCGTCCAGGTAGTCACGGGCGTTCCACATGGCGTACAGGTTGCCCTCGGTGCTGCCCATGGACAGCACGTATCCCCACCCGTCCTCATCCCCAGGACTGGCCGGGTCCTCGGGCAGCGGGGCGTGCCACAGGCGGGCGTAGTGCTCCAGGACCGCCCGCTCCAGCCACCGCGAGTGCAGGCTGTAGTTGCTGTCGACGAACGGGTCCCCGATGTTGTTGATGTGGTAGCCCAGGAAACGACCCAGCGCGGCGTGGCCGTCGAGCGACAGGTTCACCTGGTAACCCAGGAGACGCTCCCGCTGCCCGCCCAAGTACCCCTCCAACTTGGCAAGGACCGCGGTCCGCTGTTCATCGGTGTAGGCCTCGGTACCCAGCCGGTAGTCGTCGTTGGCCGGCCGTACCGTGAGATGCGTATCGAAGTGTTCAGTAATCATTCGATGTCCGATTCTGAGCGAAACTGCTGCAAGTGGGGATCGCCGATAGGCGCCAAGAGTCTCGGGAATCGCTCGGATCTAAGGGGGCAGGTGGTTGCGCGAGTCAGCCGCCTATACGACGGTCAACGGGCGGTTGCTGAATTGGTCGGTCGCCTGTCGTTGAACTGTCGAAGCGGTGGTTGCCGCGGAGCGCGGGTGTCCTGTCCAGGAACTCGCGGTACATAGGGTATGCGTGACGCGCCGCCCCAATTGCCCATCCTTCTATATTTATCTCCATCTAGTTATTTCAAGTGGAAAGCGTTTGAGGCCAGTTATCCAGGGATGCCTTCAGGAGTGACGTTTCGGCAACTCTCGGAAAGGCAGCTTTGTGCCGCAGGAGTGTGCTGCAGTCGTGTTCTTTTCCGGCCGGGACCAGTCCCGGGCGTCGTCAGCTACGGCCTACAACCCGGCGCGCGCTCCTGCCGTCCTCGCCTGGGGCCGGCCCGGACACGCTCGCCGAACGCGACGGCGAGCAGATCGCCCTCCACCTGACCGGTCACACCCGCGCGGTCGCCGCCGACGTACGATGCCGCGCCGACCAGATGCCCAAGGACAGCGGCCCTGGGCGCCGCGCCCCCGTTGGCGCCGAGGCCCCGCTCCTGCTCCCGCTGGAGTTCGAGGCCCATTACTTCACCAACCAGGAGGCGTTTCACGAGTACGCCCTGTTCATCCTGCGTACGAACGAGCGGACGGACAAGGCCGTCCACCGCTGCTTCCTGGAGATACTGCGGCACTGGGACGCACTTCTCGCCGACCCCGACCTGCAGGAGCAGACCTGGCAGATTATGCGCCGGGTCATCATCGGCGAGCTGATTGGGGCCTGCGCGAGGAACTGCTGGCCAGAGAGAGCGACACCGAGGTGCACGCGACTCTCGCCCGCCTGCCCTCCCGGCAGTTCTCATGCTCTACCTCGCCCATCACCCCGAAAGCGCCTGCTTCTGGTGGAGGTTCGCCGCCGGCGCCGGCAACAGCGGGGCGGCCTACTGCCTCTACCTCGACCACCTCTCCCTCGGCGACGACCGCGACGCCTGGTTCTGGAAGCGGCAGGTCACCTCCCTGGTTCGCTCGATTCCCGACCAGGGCTTCGAGTTCGACCCGGAGGAGTTCCTGGGGGCCCTGGAGCACTTCACCGGCTACTCCGCCCGCCACCACATCAGCCGGACCGTCCCCACCGGAGGGATGGAGGCCGATTTCGACCGACTGCCCGACCAGCACACCGACAACGGTCTGGTCTGCCGCCCCGGCGCCTGCCTGGCTGACCGCATTCACGAACTCGCCGGACGTCCCTGAACACACAACAGGTCCGGCGCGGGGCCGAAGGTTCCTACGCCGCCCAGCCCCCGCCGGACCATCAACAGCACCCCGAAGAACGGAGCACCCACCATGCACAGTAGCCGCCGCACCCGCCTCGCGGATCGGACCGCGCGAATTCGCCGCACACACCCGACAGTGGATCGCCGTGAGCTACAGGCGGCCGGTCGTTGAGGTCGGCAGGACGCAGGTCCTCGCCCAGGATGCCGTACGACTCGGGCGTGACGCCGGTCCGTCGGCTGCAGGTGTCCTGCGGGTGAGGCCCGCGTTTAATCGGCGGTCCATGGCAGCCGGGCAGGGCATCGAGTCAAGGCCGCACCCGTCGCCAGTCCGTCACAGGGGCAGGGTTTGTGTGGTCCGCAGGGGTCACCCAGAAGGCTTTGCCCAGCTCAGCGCTAAACTGGGCGCCTGTCCGGCCGTCCCCGGAGGACCGGCCGGTGAGCCGCCGGCCTATCCACGGCCCCAGATGTTCGCGCGCGAACCGCAGATCCGCGGCGCGCCGCGCACCCCAGCCCGGCGGGGCGGCGGCCGGCAGCGGCGCGTCCCAGTCCGACTTGGCGGCCAGCCCGAGCGCCTGCCAGACCGCCTCCGCCACCCGGCGGTGCCCCTCGGCGTTCAGATGCAGCCGGTCGTCGGCCCACAGTCGCGGGTCGGACAGCGCCTTGGCCGCATAGAGATCCACCACCACCGCACGGTGCCGCGCGGCCACCTCGTCGATCCACGCGAACAACTGCTCCATGCGCGGCCGGAAGCGCTCCAGTACGGGACCCTGCCGCCCCGGGCTGCGCATCAGCACCAGCTGCCCACCGCCCCGGGCCAGCCGCCCGGCGGCGTCCTCGAACCGGGCGCACACCTGGTCCACGTCGCAGCGGGGCCGCAGCACGTCATTGAGCCCACCGACCAGCGTCACCAGATCGGCGCCCATCGCGGCCGCCGGCCCGCACTGCTCGTCGGCGATCTGCCCGATGAGCTTGCCGCGCACCGCGAGATTGGCGTAGCGGAAGCCGGGTGCGGCGGCGGGTTCCCCGGCCGGGCCCCGGGCCGCGGCCGCCAGCCGGGCGGCGAGCAGATCGGCCCAGCCGCGGTACGAGCCGTCCGGCAGGGCGTCCGACATTCCCTCGGTGAAGCTGTCGCCGACCGCGACGAAACTGGTGTAACGGGCATTCATCTCCATGGCGCGGTGATCCTACCGCCCGCCGTACCGCGCGGTATGCCCGGTACCCCGGGGCGCGGCCGGGCCCCGCGGTGTACGGTCTGGTGCGTCCGGACGGCGAGGAAAGAGACAGGTGGCCGCACGATGACTCCCCGCCGGGGCGACGGCCCCGACGAGCCGACGTTCACCGAACGGGCCCGCCGCCAGCAGCTCATCGACGCCACCATCGACCTGATCTCCACCCGGGGTTACCCGTCGACCTCGCTCTCGGCGATCGCCGAGCGGGCCGGACTGTCCAAGGCCGCGGTGCTCTACCACTTCTCGTCCAAGGACAATCTGACCCGGGCGGCACTGGAGCAGGTGATCGAGCAGTTCAGTGCCTATGTCACCGAGCGGCTGGCGCGGGCGGCCGGCCCGCGGGAGGCGATCGTCGTCTATGTGCGGGCGATGATCGGCTACCAGCAGGCCAACCGCCGCCAGGTCCGCGTGATCACCGAGATGCTGCTCGACGACGGTGGGGGCACCCGGCTCAAGACCCCGGGCTCCCATGACACCCACCGCCGTTGGCAGCGCCTGGCCGAGTTGCTGACGGATGGTCAGAAGGCGGGCGTCCTGCGGGAGTTCAATCCGCAGACCGTCGCCCTGGCCATCGGTGGCGCCATCGACGGAGTGATCGCGCACTGGCTGGCCCACCCGGAACTCGATCTGGACGCGGCGGCCGCGGAGCTGGAGGAGTTCACCCTCCATGCGATCGAGCGGCGGAGCTGACCCGGGCGAAGCCGGGGGCGCGCTCGGGGCGGATGCCGATCCCGCCCAGGTAGCCGGTCACCGTCCGCAGCGGCGGCACCCGGCGCAGCAGCCGCACCGGCACCGGCAGCCGGTCGCCGTCGAGGGTGCCGGCCAGCGCGGAGCTGATCATCGTGTGCTCGGCCCGCTGGGACCGCTGGATCACGGTCATCGGCAGCTGCCGGCGCTTCTGCACCCGTGCCAGATCGGCCACCGCGGGCGTGCCGCGGCGCAGTGGCTCGGCCAGGATGCGGGCCGCGGCGACCGCGTCCTGGAGCGCGAGGTTGACGCCCACCCCTCCGACCGGCGACATGGTGTGTGCCGCGTCCCCGATGCACAGCAGGCCGTCCCGGTACCAGCGCCGCAGCCGGCCGAAGGTGACCTCCAGCAGCTTGACGTCGTCCCACGAAGTGATCGCGCCGGTCACCTCGTCGTCCCAGTCGAACAGCGTCCCGAGCCGGTCCCGCAGCCACTGGATGCCATGGGCGCGCAGCTCCGCGTCCCGGCCCTTCTCGATCAGATACGAGGTCTGGAAGTACGTGCCGCGGTCCATGGTGACCGCGACCTGGCCGCCGCCGAAGTGTGCGAAGACCCGCCCGCCCTTGAGGCCGTCGGCCGGGGCGTCCACCCGTACCTGCCAGACATCCATCGGCACCTCGAACTGCCGCTGCCGGAGCCCGGCGGCCTGCCGCACCGCCGAGTGCCGGCCGTCGCAGGCGACCGTCAGGGCTGCGGCGAGTTCGCCCGGGGCGCCGTTTTCGTCGAGGAACCGCACCCCTGTGACCCGGTCGCCGTTCGTCCGCAGTCCGGTGACCCTGGTGTTCATTCGCAGGGTGAAGTTCGGCTCCGCCGCGGCCGCGCCCGCGAGCAGATCGAGGAAATCCCACTGCGGGACCATGGCGAAGTACTTGTGCCGGCCGGGGATGCGCCGCATATCGGTCAGCACGACCGTGGTGTCCCCGATCCGCGCCCGCATCTCCTCCAGCTTGGCGAACGGCAGCCGCGCGAAGGCCTCGCCGAGACCGAGTTCGTCCAGCAGCCGCAGGGTCGACGGATGGACGGTGTCGCCGCGGAAGTCCCGCAGGAAGTCGCCGTGCTTCTCCAGGACGGTCACGTCGATACCGGCCCGGGCCAGCAGCAGTCCGAGCATCATTCCCGCGGGTCCGCCGCCCGCGATGCAGCACGTGGTGCGGTTCATGCGCTTGCCCCCTCCTCGCGTACGCCTGCGATGGCGACCGGCGAGGACAGCATGCCCTGACCGATCGGTCAGCAATCTAACCGATCGGTCAGGCGTGGGGGGGCACCGCCCCCTCATCAGGCCGCGGGACGTTGCAGCACCAGCTCCCGGAGCACGTCCTCCATCGACACCAGCCCGGCCAGCCGCCCTTCTTCGCCGATCACCGCGGCCAGATGCGTGCTGGATCCGCGCATCGCCGTCAGCACGTCGTCCAGCAGCGTCGAGGCCTTCACCCGGGCGATCGGGCGCAGCGCGGAAACCGGGAAGGGCTGCGTGCGGGGGCTGGCGTCCAGGGCGTCCTTGACGTGCAGATAGCCGAGGATGCGCCCGGTGTCGTCGACCACGGGGAAGCGGGAGAAGCCGGACTCGGCGGCCAGCCGCTCCAGCCCCTCGGGGGTGATCCCCATCTCCGCGGAGACCACCTTCTCGACCGGCAGCACCACATCCCGGACCGGCCGGCGGCCCAGCTCCAGCGCGTCACGCAGCCGCTCCTGCGCCCGCTCGTCGAGCAGCCCGGCCGCCCGGGAATCCTCCACCATCTTCGCGAGCTGGTCGTCCGAGAACGTCGCGGCCACCTCGTCCTTGGTCTCCACCCGCATGAGCTTGAGCAGCCCGTTGGCGAGCGCGTTGATCGCGAAGATCGCCGGGCGCAGCGCCCGGGTCAGGGCGACCAGCGGCGGCCCGAGCGTCAGGGCGCTGCGCACCGGCTCGGCCAGGGCGACGTTCTTCGGCACCATCTCGCCGAAGAGCATGTGCAGATACGTCGCCAGCGACAGCGCGATCACGAACGAGATCAGATGGATCAGCGCGGTCGGGACACCCATCGCGTGGAACGCCGGTTCCAGGAGATGGGCGATGGCGGGCTCGGCGACCGCGCCCAGCACCAGGGTGCACAGGGTGATGCCCAACTGGGCCGCCGCCAGCAGGGCCGAGACATGCTGGAGACCCCACAGCACGCTGGTCGCCCGGCGGTCACCGCGCTCCGCGTACGGCTCGATCTGGCTGCGGCGTACCGAGATCAGGGCGAACTCGGCGCCCACGAAGAAGGCGTTGACGACCAGCGTCAGCAGCCCCACGAACAGCTGGACCGCGGTCATCGGCGGACCTCCTTCTCCTGCTCATCGGTGCTGCCCGGCAGCGGCGCGTGCAGCAGCACCCGCGCCGCGCGGTGGCCGGTGGCGTCCAGGACATCCATCGACCAGCCCGCCACCTCCAGGGCGTCGCCGGCTTGCGGTATCCGGCCGAGCTCGGTGGCGATCAGACCGGCGAGGGTCTCGTACGGGCCCTCCGGGAGCCGCAGGCCGATCCGCTCCAGCTGGTCGGTGCGTGCGGCGCCGTCGGCCTGGTAGGCCGTGCGGCCCGCCGCGTCGGTTCCGGCGGGCGCCAGGTCGGGGGTCTCCAGCGGGTCGTGTTCGTCGCGGACCTCGCCGACGACTTCCTCGACGATGTCCTCCAGGGTCACCACTCCGGCCGTACCGCCGTATTCGTCGATCACCACCGCCATCGTGCGCTTGCCGGAGAGCCGGTCGAGCAGCCGGTCCACGGTCAGCGTTGTGGGAACCAGCAGCGGCTCGCGGACCAGCTCGGAGACCGGGTGGCGGGGGCGGCGCTCAGCCGGGATGGCCAGTACGTCCTTGATGTGCGCCACGCCGACGACGCTGTCCAGGCTGCCGCGGTAGACGGGGAAGCGGGACAGCCCGGTCGCCCGGGTCGCGTTGGCCACGTCCTCCGCGGTGGACTGCACCTCCAGCGCGATCGCCTGCACCCGCGGTGTCATGACGTTCTCCGCGGTCAGATCGGCGAGAGTGAGGGTGCGGACGAAGAGCTCGGCGGTGTCGGGCGCCAGTGCGCCCTCCTTGGCGGAGTGCCGGGCCAGCGCCACCAGCTCCTGCGGGCCACGGGCCGAGGCCAGCTCCTCGGCCGGCTCCAGCCCCATCCGGCGGACCGTGCGGTTGGCGGTGTTGTTGAGATGCCGGATCAGCGGCCGGAAGGCGGCACTGAAACCGCGCTGGGCGGTGGCGACCTTCTTCGAGATGACCAGCGGGTGGGAGATGGCCCAGTTCTTCGGGACCAGCTCGCCGACGACCATCAGGACGACCGTGGAGATCGCCGTACCGAGGACCACGGCCAGCGAATCCGCCACCGAGCGCGGCAGGCCCATCGCGTCCAGCGGGCCTGCCAGCAGAGTGGCGATGGCCGGTTTGGAGAGCATGCCGATGACCAGGCCGGTGACGGTGATGCCGAGCTGGGCTCCGGAGAGCTGGAAGGTGAGACCGCGGACCGCTTTGAGGGCGCTGTCCGCGCCCCGCTCGCCGCGCTCGGCGGCCCGCTCGAGGTCGCTGCGCTCGACGGTCGTCAGCGAGAACTCGGCCGCGACGAAGACACCACAGGCCAGGGTCAGGAGGAGCGCCACGCCCAGAAAGAGCAGGTCGGTCATCGAGTCACCTCCGTCCCATGATCGAGCAGGATCGGGAGGTTCGCGCTCTGTCGGGAGGGTGCCCGGCAACTGGGAGGCTCGCCCATGGCTGGACGCTCACACACCTTTCACTGAAGTAGGGGAACCCCATGGTAAAGGATCAGCAAAAGTCGCTGGTGAGCAAAGAGCCCGCCCCGGGGTCGGGACGGGCTCCGGGACGGCCGGGCTCAGCTGTCGAGGTGTTTGACCCAGCGGCTCCACTGCGGCTCGGGCGCGTAACCCGCCGCGCGCCACGCATGCTGCGCCGGCTCATTGCGGTCCAGCACCATCGCATCGCCGCGCCGGCCGCCCAGCGCGCGGAACCGCTCCTCGGCGGCCGCCAGCAGCGCGGCGCCGATGCCCTGCCTGCGGTGCCCGGGGTGGACGGCCAGCCGGTAGAGATGACAGCGCCAGCCGTCGAAGCCGGCTATCACCGTGCCGGTGAGCACGCCGTCGCGCTCGGCGAGGAGCAGGGCCTCCGGGTCCCGGGTGACGAGCCGGACCATTCCGTCGTGGTCGTCGCTGATGCTGGTGCCTTCCGCGGCCGTGCGCCAGAACGTCAGCACGGTGTCGATGTCCGACGGGGTGGCGCTGCGGATGTGGAGATCGCTCATGGGGTGAGCCAAGCAGAGCGCCGACCCGTTCGGCGACCCCTTTCCGTACCAGGAGGCCAGGTCCCGGGGCCGCCGGGGCTCAGACGTAGAAGCGCGTGACGCTCTGGAGCACGGCGGCGGGTTTGCTGCCGCCCTCGATCTCCAGGGTGCCGTCCACCGTCATCTGCACTCCGCCGCTGATGTCGTCGACGGAAGCGAGGACGGCGGTCAGCCGGAGGCGGCTGCCGACCGGGACGGGCGCGGGAAAACGGACCTTGTTGAGGCCGTAGTTGACCTTGGTGGTGACGCCTTCGACGTCGAGCAGGTCGGTGAACAGCGGGATGAACAGGGCCAGCGTCAGATAGCCGTGCGCGATGGGGCCGCCGAACGGCCCCTGCCGTGCGCGTTCGACGTCGACATGGATCCACTGGTGGTCGCCGGTGGCGTCGGCGAATCCGTTGACGCGGTCCTGGGTGATGTCGATCCAGTCGCTGGTGCCGAGCACGCTGCCGGACCATTTCTTGAGCTCGTCGATGCCGTGGACGGAAACAGTCACCGTGATTCTCCTCGAGGAGGGCGGAAAGGGGGGGAACGAGAGTGGGCGGTGGTCAGAGTGCGCCGTACCGGGCGCGGACCTGCTGTTTGGCGAGCTTTCCCGAGGCGGTGCGCGGGAGTTCACCGGCCACGACCAGGGTCTTCGGGATCTTGTACTTGGCGAGCCGGCCGGCCAGCGAGGCGAGGATCCCGGCCGGATCGAGCACGGCCCCTTCGCGGGGGACGACGACCGCGCGGCCGACCTCGCCCCACTCCTCGTCGGGTACGCCGATGACCGCGCACTCGGCGATATCGGGGTGGGCGAGGAGGGCGTTCTCGACCTCGGCGGGGTAGATGTTCTCCCCGCCCGAGATGATCATGTCCTTGAGGCGGTCGACGATGGTGACATAGCCGTCGGAGTCGATCCGCGCGGCGTCCCCGGTCCGGAACCAGCCGTCGGTGAACGCCGCCGCGCTCTCCTCGGGCAGCCCCCAGTACCCGGGCATGACATGCGGCCCGCGGACGACCACCTCGCCGGTCTCTCCCACATCCACCGGTGTCAGGTCGGGCCGGGCGACGCGTACCTCGCTGAAGAAGTGCGGGACGCCTGCGGAACCGGCCTTGCTGACGGCGTGTTCGGCGTCGAGGGAGAGGGCGCCGGGGGCCGTCTCCGTCATCCCGTACCCCTGGAGGAACGACAGGCCGCGGTGCTGGTAGGTCTCGATGAGCGAGCCGGGGACCGGTGCGCCGCCGCAGGTGAGGGTGCGTAGCGAGGAGAGGTCCGCCTGCTGCCAGCGGGGCCGGCCGGCGAGCCGGCTGTACATGGCCGGTACCCCGAACATGAACGTCACACGGTGCTCCTCGATCAGATCGAGGGCCGCGTCGGGGTCGAAGGACCCGGTCAGGACGCAGGCGCCGCCCTTCAGCAGCACGGGCAGGGTGAGCATGTTCAGCGCGGCGGTGTGGAACAGCGGCGCCGACACCAGCGCCACCTCGTCGGCCGTCAGATCGCTGTCCACCAGGACATTGACCGCGTTCCAGGTGAGGTTGGCGTGGGTGAGCATCGCGCCCTTGGGGCGGCCCGTCGTGC